>Ga0209188_1002319_pt1 | contig 14225 bp, 14 predicted proteins | sample C_130625_EF_Meta_FD_187307 | JGI IMG/M metagenome (GOLD analysis project Ga0209188, IMG submission 187307) | Freshwater microbial communities from Lake Croche, Canada to study carbon cycling - C_130625_EF_MetaG (SPAdes) (version 2) | ecosystem: Environmental > Aquatic > Freshwater > Lake...
GATACCGTTACAACTGCACAAGCAAATCCAGATGCAACACAACCATTTGCTGAACTTGGGCTAAAGCCAGATGAGTATGCACGCATTAAAGAGATTCTTGGACGTCGCCCCACTTCTTCTGAGCTCGCGATGTATTCAGTCATGTGGTCTGAACACTGTTCTTATAAATCTTCCAAGGTTCATCTCAAGCAATTTGGCGATAAGGCAGTTAAAACTGATGCGCTCCTCGTTGGAATTGGCGAGAACGCCGGCGTTGTCGATGTTGGTCAGGGCTACGCAGTAACTTTTAAAATTGAATCACATAATCACCCATCTTTTATTGAGCCATATCAAGGTGCTGCAACCGGCGTTGGTGGAATCGTCCGCGATATTTTGACGATGGGTGCCCGCCCTATTGCAGTGATGGATCCACTTCGCTTTGGACCAGCGGATGCTGCAGATACACGTCGCGTATTACCAGGCATCATTGCGGGTGTTGGTGGTTATGGAAACTGTCTTGGACTTCCTAATATCGGTGGCGAAGTTGTCTTTGATGAAACCTATTTAGGAAATCCACTTGTTAACGCGCTCTGCGTAGGTGTGATGAAACATAGCGATATCAAGCTTGCAAAGGCTGCCGGTGCAGGCAATCTTGTTGTTTTGTACGGTGCTAAAACTGGTGGCGATGGAATCGGTGGCGTATCAGTACTTGCATCTGAAACATTTGAATCTAAGGGACCTGCAAAGCGTCCTGCAGTTCAGGTGGGAGATCCCTTCGTTGAGAAAGTTTTGATCGAATGTTCACTCGAAATCTTCGCTGAAGATCTTGTTGTTGGTATTCAAGATTTGGGCGGGGCAGGGCTTTCATGTGCAACGTCAGAGCTTGCATCAGGTGGTTCAGGTGGAATGAAGGTGCAGTTGGACAAGGTTCCACTGCGCGATCCTTCGCTATCCCCAGAAGAAATTCTGATGTCAGAATCACAAGAACGTATGTGTGCAATTGTCGAACCAAGCAAGATTGCTCGCTTTCTTGAAATTTGCGAGAAGTGGGATGTCACTGTCACCGTTATTGGTGAAGTCACCGATGGCAACCATCTTGAAATAACGTGGAATGGCGAATTAATTGTCGATGTTCCACCTCGCACTGTGGCCCACGATGGTCCTGTCTATAACCGCCCCCTTGCACAACCTGCCTATATCGATGCAGTTGCGAAGGAAATCATTAGCGTTCCGATTCCTGCAACTGCTGATGAAATTAGAGCAACTGTCTTAAAGCTTGCTGCGACCCCCAACCTTGCAGATAAGTCTTGGGTTACTGATCAATATGATCGCTATGTTCAAGGCAATTCAATTCAAGCTCAACCAGATGATTCTGGAATGGTTCGTATCGACGAGAAGACGCATCTTGGTGTTGCAATAGCCACAGATGCCAATGCCAATTGGTCATATCTGAACCCCTATGAAGGCGCAAAGCTCGCACTTGCTGAAGCAGCTCGCAATATTGCAACTGCGGGTGCAAAACCACTTGCTGTTACTAACTGTCTTAACTTCGGTTCACCCGAAGATCCAGGTGTCATGTGGCAATTTGCTGAATCAGTACGGGGACTTGCTGATGGATGTCTTGAAATGGGACTTCCTATTACAGGTGGAAATGTCTCGTTCTATAACCAGACTGGCGCCGTAGCGATTCTTCCAACCCCTGTTATCGGTGTACTTGGCGTCATCGATGATGTTCGCACACGAACACCAATGTCATTTGATCGCGCAGGTCTTGATCTCTACCTTCTTGGTGAAACTGAAAACCACCTCGCCGGTAGCGAATGGGCTTATATGCACAACCAACGTGGCGGAATAGCACCGACCGCAGATTTACAACGCGAGATGCGACTCATTGAACTACTGGTTGCAGGTCGCACCAAGAAGATCTTTACTGCCGCACACGATTTAAGCCAAGGTGGGCTATCAGCAACTCTTACAGAGATGGTGCTTCGTCATAATACGGGAGCAACTATTCAACTCGATAACGTTGGATTAGCGCTCTTAAGTGAAAGCCCAGGACGCGTTGTTGTGGCAATTGATCCAACACAGACTGCAGCTCTTACCCAAGAGGCTGCAACTCAGAAAATTCTGCTCACAAAGATCGGAACTACTGGTGGAGATTCACTCATCATTAACGGCGCGAAAATTTCTCTGACTGAACTCCGTACAGCTCATACCGAAACCTTTAAGAAGTTGTTTGGATAATTACAGTGCGCGATCCAAAAATTCTTGCCGAAGTGAAGCAGACTCTTGCTCTCCTCACTGAACGCTCGCCAGGTCGCGCCATTGAAGTGCGCGTACCACCGTATGCAGCTGTGCAATGCGGAGAAGGGCCAACACATACTCGCGGAACTCCACCCAATATCATCGAGATGGATGCAGATACCTGGCTTGCACTTGCTCGTGGTGAAAAGAAGTGGGCCGATGCAATGTCGGAAGGTCTGATTCTTGCCTCTGGAGTTCGTGCCGATTTAACGCAACTACTACCGCTTAGGATGACCCCATGAGCCGTCGCCCAGATGGATTGTTAAATCACAATGTTCTTGAAGACGATAAGGGTCCGCAAGATGCATGTGGAGTCTTTGGCGTATGGGCGCCAGGTGAAGAAGTAGCAAAGTTAACTTTTTATGGACTCTATGCACTGCAACATCGCGGCCAAGAATCAGCAGGAATTGCAACATCTGATGGCGATCGCATCTTGGTCTATAAAGATATGGGCCTTGTTTCACAGGTCTTTACCGAAACAGATCTAGCTTCTCTTGTTGGAAATCTTGCTATTGGTCACTGCCGTTATAGCACTACTGGATCTAGTACATGGGTCAATGCACAACCAACGCTGCGCCCAACTAAGTACGGCACTTTGGCACTTGCTCATAATGGAAACCTTACAAATACAGGAGATCTTGCAGAGCTTGTTCAGAAACTTGAGACTGAATTGCCAAAGAGCGATCGTGGCGCAACAACAGATACCGAAATCATGACTGCACTCATTGGATTGCAGGATGAGAAAAACGTTGAAGCAAGTGCAATGGCTGTCTTACCAAAACTTGAGGGTGCTTTCTCACTCGTCTTTATGGATGAACATACTTTGTATGCAGCGCGTGATCGCCACGGTGTCCGTCCACTTGTTATCGGAAAACTTGATCGCGGTTGGGTAGTCGCCTCTGAATCTGCAGCACTCGACATTGTCGGCGCAGCATTCGTTCGCGAAGTCGAACCTGGCGAATTTCTTGCAATTAATGAAGATGGAATTCGTTCTGAAATGTGGGCAAAGCCAGACCCTAAAGGTTGCATCTTTGAATATGTCTACCTTGCGCGCCCCGATACAACTATTGCTGGACAGGGAATTCATGCAGTGCGCGGTCGAATTGGACAGCGCTTAGCTATCGAAGCTCCCGTCGATGCAGATCTGGTAATACCAGTTCCCGAATCTGGCACACCTGCCGCAATCGGATATGCAAAGCAATCTGGAATTCCTTATGGCTTAGGGCTCGTGAAGAATTCCTATGTAGGACGTACATTTATTCAGCCATCTCAAACGATTCGCCAACTTGGTATTCGCTTAAAACTTAATCCTTTACGTGAAATTATTGAAGGCAAGCGCATCATCGTTGTTGACGATTCAATCGTTCGGGGAAATACTCAGCGAGCACTTGTTCGAATGTTGCGTGAAGCGGGAGCTCTTGAAATCCACGTACGTATTTCATCTCCACCTGTGAAATGGCCATGCTTCTACGGCATCGACTTTGCAACTCGCGCCGAACTCATCGCTAGTGGCCTTGAAGTAGAAGAAATTCGCCGCTCCATCGGTGCAGATTCATTGGCTTATGTATCCGAAGCAGGTTTAGTTGAAGCAACCCGTGTTCCAGAAGAGAAACTCTGCACAGCCTGCTTCTCGGGTAAATACCCAATTGCTATTCCAACAGATATGTCTGAAGGCAAGATGCGCCTTGAAGTTACCGAAGTACACACTGAAAAGATTCATAAGTAATGGCCACATATAAAGATTCTGGCGTTGATATCGATGCAGGAGATCGCGCAGTAGAGCTAATGAAGGCATCTATTGCACGTGCATCTCGCCCAGAAGTTATGGGTGGCATCGGCGGATTTGCTGGACTCTTTGATGCATCGGCGCTGAAATCGATGAAGCAACCACTACTTGCAACATCCACAGATGGCGTTGGAACAAAGACTGAGATTGCGCGCCAGATGGGCAAGTACGACACCATCGGTGAAGATCTTGTTGCCATGGTTGTCGATGATCTCGTTGTGTGCGGCGCAGAACCCCTCTTTATGACTGATTACATCGCTGTCGGGAAAGTAATTCCAGAACGAATTGCAGATATCGTCGCCGGAATCGCGCGGGGATGCGAGAAGGCCGGCACAGCACTTATCGGTGGAGAAACTGCAGAACACCCAGGTTTACTTGGTGAAGATGAATTCGATATTGCGGGTGCTGCAACAGGTGCTGTTGATGCCGATAAGCAACTTGGAGCGCATCGTGTCAAGGCGGGCGATGTAATTATTGCAATGCCAGCAAGTGGATTTCATGCAAATGGCTATTCGCTTATTCGTCACATACTTACAACACACAAACTTGATCTATCAAAGATATACGAAGGTTTCTCACAGTCATTGGGCGAAATCCTTCTGACACCCACTGAGATTTACTCACTCGATTGTCTTGCACTGATAAAGGCCCAAAGTGAAAATGTGCGCACTTTTAGCCACATCACTGGTGGCGGATTAGCCGATAACACTGCCCGAGTTATTCCTGCTGGGCTTATAGCCACATATGACCGTTCAACATGGGCCCTTCCAGCTGCAACGAAGTTTTTGGCAGAGGTTGCATCGGTTCCACAAGAAGATTTGGAACGAACCTGGAACTGCGGAATCGGAATGTCGGCAGTTGTTGATCCATCTGTCGCAGATTTGGTGATTCGCTCACTTGCAGCGCGTGGAATGTCAGCGTGGGTTGCAGGTGTCGTTGAGCCTTCTACAGATAAGGACGCAGTTCGTTCATACTTGGTCTCTCAGTACAAGGGGTAAATTCAATGGCAAGTAAGTCAAAGCTGGCACAGAAGAAGCAGGCAACCTCTGCAAAGAAGATCAACTTTTATCTCATTGCGATTCCTGTTGTTGCTTTTCTCATCAAGTTGATCATCATGGCCAATATCAAGGATGCCAATGGTGGCTTCCTTGGTGGCTGGTTGGGCGCAGATGGCGAGAATTACTTGAGTGGCGTTGATGGCTTACTTCAGCAGGGTTACTTCAGCGACAAGAGCATTCTTTCGTACTGGCCTGCAGGTTATCCAATACTTATTTGGATCCTGACCAAGATTTCATTAGCCCACGTCATCTTTTTAATTTCATTTACCCAATCAATTTTCTATGCCTATGCAAGTTATTACTTTGTAAAGCAGTTGCGTGGAACAAAGTTGCAGCCATATATGTTCCTCATCGGGCTCGGGATTGCCTTCAATCCAACTCTTTCTCTCAGCTCACTCGCTGTCGGGTATGAGAGCCCAATTGCAGCGTGCATGTTGATGGTCACTGGCTTGATTATGAAATCACGCCAAAGCGGAAACGATCGCGGACTTATCTTGCGAGTTATTTCAGCAGGGTTCTTCTCAGCCCTAGCCTCATTTATGCAACCTCGCTGGGTACTTACATCCATTGTGATTGCAATCGTCTGGGCGCTTATGTATAAGAACCGAAAGGTTCAAGCCCTTATTCTTATTGGCGTTGTTGGAATTATGGCAATCGCGCCAGCAATTATGATCCAGCGAAATCAACACTCAATTCATAAATCTGTTATTTCAACAAACCTTGGCGTCACAATGAAACTGGGTGCAGGAGACGGAACTCAAGGTGGTTACGCACACACTGGACCTGATGTTCCATGCGAACCAGTTGCCCCTGCAACTGCTGTTACAGATAACGATGTCGTTAAGTGTGTTATCAAGTGGTATGCAAGTCACCCGGGTAAATCGATTCGCCTCTTCATAAATAAAGGTTGGTTCTATTGGTCACCATGGTCTGGCCCACTAGGCAATGGCACGATGGCGCGCAATCCATGGCTAAAAATTGATCCGATTGTAAATATCGCAAAGGGCAGCCAATCCGGAAATGATCTGGTCTATAAATCTGTCGGCCGTGGTATTTCATTCTTCTGGGTTATCGGCTGCATCTCACTCTTCTTCATCGGATTCTTCTGGCTCAGATCTATGAAGGGCATCTACGCCAACCTGGCATATGCAACCTTCATTCCAGTCGTGATCTCGTGGCTCGTCTCAATGGGAACTATCGGCGACCACCGATTCCGCATCCCGACGATGAGCCTGAGCGTCTTCCTGCAGGTCGTGGGCTACTTCGCCCTCCGCCATAGGCTCAAGTCAGGCTCATTTGCCCTTGCTTTGGAGTCAGGAGCTCAGGCGCGATAACCTACGCGTCTGACACATCAGCTATTCGTAAGGAGGTCGCCCATGGGCCGCGGCCGTGCAAAAGCTAAACAAACCAAGGTTGCTCGCGACTTGAAGTACAACTCTCAGGAGATGGATCTCGATCGCCTCACTAAGGAACTCCACGGTGATGTTCCTAATCAGCAGAATCAGGATGATGACGATCCCTTTGCTGAAGGTAATTACATTCCCCGCGCGTGAGACCAACTCCGTACGTAGCATCCCTTCGTATCTACGAACCACTTTCAGCATTTGAACCTGTCGACCGTATTCGTTGGCAGAATATTGATGCATCGATTGATACCAAAAAAGAAGAGCAGGCGCTCGCACTTCGCAGATTAGTTTTTCCTGAACCACCAGCTGTTCGCCCTGATGGCGCACACGTTCTGGATATCAATGGAATTCGTTATGTATCTCCGTGGTCAACTGCAACTCGTTGTTGGGCAGCCCTCGATGATTTTAAAGAATCACTTCCATCGTCAATTACTCCATTCTTTATTCCACCGGCGCTCGAAGAGGTAATTACCACCGGCGTTGATTTACTTGAAGATCGCGTTCCGCACATCATTACTGAAACCTGGGTAGTGCCTCCTCGTTGGTTCTCACTCTTTACTGCTGAAGAACGAGTTCGTGGCGAAGATACCGATGGGCTCTTCTCATTTGCGCGCACCACAATGTCAAAGGCGCGCGATCGCGCTGAAAAATCTCATGAAATTGTTCTTGGTGCATTTGGACAAGGACAAGTCGAACAAGATATTGAGAATATGTTGGATTGGCTCGAACTCTTCCACCCTGAATCACTCGTGGAAATGGATTACGGTGGACTTGCGAGTTATCTCGATGTAGCTCTTCGTGAAAAAGGTCTTGATGGCATCAATGAAGACACATCGATCGAAGATGTCGCAGATAGTCTTGCCGGATTGTCATCTGGTGATGGTTCTGCTGCAGGGCAGGGATATGAGCGCCTGGTCTCCCGTTGGCGCTCAGTTCAAGCCTACGAATCAGCGATGTAGCCTGATTTCAGGGTATTGCCAGAGTTGAATCAGTGGGGAATACTTCCCGACATTACGGCGCAAAACGGACACCGAGTCCGAGCTACACCTTGGGGGATCGCAGATGAATCGACTGCCTGATGCAGAGGTCCTTCTCACCCCGCGTGAAGTTGCCGATCTCTTCGGCGTCGATCCCAAGACCGTTACTCGTTGGGCAAAAGCTGGAAAGTTAACTTCTATCCGTACTTTGGGTGGCCATCGCCGTTACCGCAAATCTGAAGTCGATGATCTTCGTCAAAATTATTTCAAGGCACAGAATTAATATCTTTACTGCACAATGAATTATTTCCAATGAACTACTCGATAGCGCAATTTTTCTTACTGGGCTTTCTCACCTTTGTGACCGTTGGCTTTATTACTCCGCCGATTCGCCAGATTGCACTTCGCTTTGGCGCCGTCGATGCACCGACTCTTGCGCGTAAAGCGCAGAAAGATCCGGTTCCATATCTAGGCGGCGTTGCAATCGCTATCGGAATTGTTGCCGCATCCTATGGCTCGCTCTTAGCCGTTGATTTCTCACTGACAACTTTTAAGCTGGCTAGCTTTGTCCTTGTCCCAGCGATTGCAATCTCTGCCATGGGCTTATGGGATGACCTCAAAGGACTTGAACCTTGGCCCCGTCTTGTTGCACAAACATTTACGGGAATCCTTGTCGCGGTCATTCTGACCGTGACAGATACGATGGGTTTTGCCTTTCACAACCATTACATCAATTACTTCATCACCGTTTTCTGGATAGTTGGCGTCACAAATTCAATCAACTTCTTTGATAACCACGATGGAGGAGCTGCCGGAACCGTGGCAGTCATTACCTTCTTCCTCTTCTTTATCGCCTATGACCGTCAGCAGATACTGGTCAGCGCGCTGGCGATAGTGACAGCAGGAGCCACAGCTGGTTTTCTTATATGGAACCGCCATCCTGCCAAGATTTATATGGGAGATGCTGGCTCACTCTTTCTTGGAATTATCATCTCTGTATTAACTATTCGACTCAGCCCGGGTGTTGTTCCTTCTTATAAATCTCTTGCAATTCCAATTTTCTTGATGGCAACTCCAATTCTCGATACCACTGTGGCTGTTATTTCACGCCTTTATCGAGGTATCTCACCATTTCAAGGCGGTCGCGATCACCTGTCACATCGCTTGATGCGCAAGGGACTCAATCGCCGGACAACTGCATTTACCTTGTGGGGGCTTGCTGCAATCTATGGATTAATCGCCGTCACTATCTACACCTGGCCCGATACGCTCGGATTGCAGACAATAATTGTTGGATCTGCGCTCTGGATTGCGATGCTCACTGCATTCTTGCGAATTCCATCTGAGGGGTAGACTGCAACCATGGCCGATAAGAATGATGATGTGAAAGCAAGAATGCTCGCTGCCCTTGAAGCAAAGAAAAACAAGAAGGGCGCACCTGGCACTCAAACACATTCTGAAGGTGGCTCAAAGATTCGCGGCGGACAACGCAGCGGTGGAGCTCCACAAGTACAGCGTAAAGCTGGACCATCTGGTTCTGGTTCTGCAGGTTAACAATTCTCTGCAGTAATTAAGAAAGTACATTACAGAAAAGCAATTGTGGCTCGGGACAGGATCGAACTGTCGACCTCACGATTTTCAGTCGCGCGCTCGTACCAACTGAGCTACCGAGCCAATATGTAATTGTCTTTACGAGCATTTACCGATGTAGTTAAAAAAGAAGAAGGCGTGTGGACACCTTCCTCTTCTTGCGACCCGGACGGGACTTGAACCCGCGACCTCCGCCGTGACAGGGCGGCGCGCTAACCAACTGCGCTACCGGGCCTTATGTATTTACATACATTCGACCATTTTTCTCTTCTTTCGAAGCGTGCCCCCAACGGGATTCGAACCCGTGTTACCGCCGTGAAAGGGCGATGTCCTAGGCCCCTAGACGATGGGGACGTTTGAGGCTCGCAAATCGTACCTTCTTAAGCGTGCACGACCAAACTCGCTAAAAAAGTCCTATGGAATAGGTTGAAAAGAGGGCTCTTTAGAGCAGAGCCCACTGCACTGTTATTGAGATCGTCACATCTTGCTGACCTAAATCAATCACTGTGGCATCTGATTCCGCTTTAGCTACAGACATCACAGGTGTGTAATTAGTTGGCGCAGAATTTTCTACAAGGTAATTCACTTTGCCGAGTTTTACACCGATGAGCGATGCATATGAAGTCGCCTTCGATTTTGCACTCTTTACCGCAGCAGCGCGAGCTGCATCGAGTGATTTAGTTGAATCAAGTACAAATGGAGTTGCACCGTTAATCTGCAGATTGTCGCCACCAGCAGCAATTAAAGAGTCAACGACTGATCCTGCAGTATCTGCTGCACGAATTACGATAGTAAATGACTGCGATCCACGATAGCCAATCTGTGTTGAAGTTCCATCATTTGCATACTTATATTCTGGATAGACAGTTACAGTCTGAGTAGAAATATCTTTTGTATCAATCTTCGCAGCCTTCAGAGCTGCGCGAACCGCAGCAGCAGTCTTATTTGCTGCAGCCAGTGCATCCTTACTAGTGGCAGCTACTGCTGAGACTGTGGCGCTGAGGCGCACTGCATCAGGAGTCACCTTAATTGTGCCCTGCGCCGATACCGTGATGTAGCGAGTTGCTGCTGCATTGGCTGATGGCGCAACGATGCCTGCAACGCAGATTACAAGAAGGGCGATGACGGAGATACGTTTACGAGTATTCATATCCCTATTATCCCTTACTTCCTGTGGCTACGGTGATAGATCTCTGTGTGATCTCGGAGCATTCGTGAGAGTGAGAAGTATTCATGTGCGCGTGTTTTTCCAGCACTTCCTAGACGATTACGAAGCCCTGAATCTGTTGCAAGGGCGCTGAGTGCGCTTGCCATAGCGCCAGGTTGAGTGGAAGTAAGAAAGCCAGTCTTATCGTTTTCGACGATATCTGAAATTGATCCGACTGCGGGAGCGATGATCGGTAGCCCTGCTTGCGCTGCTTGAATCAAAGTCAGTGGAATACCTTCGTTATCGCTAGTTAATATTGCGATATCACTTGCCGCAAATATTGCATCAATATCTTTACGCCATCCCAAGAATGTCACCGGCAATTTCTCTGCTGCAGCTCGCGCCTTTGAACTTTCAAAGAGCTCACCTTCACCTGCAATTAAGAAATGAATTGGCACTTCACGCGCCACCATCGCAGCAGCCACGTCAAGTAAGCGATCGGGGCGTTTAATCTGTGTCAGGCGACCGACAAAGGTGCAATACATCGCTGCCGGATCGAGCTCGAGGTGCTTTCGCAGCTGCGCCTTATCAAAGTTCTTTGGTTCAGGAAGTCCCGGGAAGAAGATGCTGTACTGACTCTTTCTGCCTATTCCTGCAGCCAGCAATTCGCGCTCTACCTCAGTACCAATGGCAATTAAATAGTCAGTACGCCGCGCAAAGAATTTTTCGATGGCGACAACCAACTGTGTCTTCCATCCTGCAAAATAACCATGGAGCAAATGTCCATGAAAAGTATGGATGCGCACTGCGCCTCGACCTGCGATGATCGATGCCAATCTGCCAAGTACGCCAGCTTTTGCGGTGTGGGTATGGATAACATCTGGCTTAAATTCCTTGATGGTACGAACTAATCCAAAGAATGCAGTGAGATCTGCAATAGGAGAAACAGATCGTCCAAGGCCAGCGATACGCGTTGCCTTGATATCGGTGGCAACTTCATCGAGAAAATCGGCTTCGTTCTCATCGCAATATCCAGTGATGAGAACATGCTCGAATTGTGATGAATCGAGGCCGCGCATTAATTCGGCAACAATGATGGCCGGTCCACCCACATTCATGCGGGCGATGATCTGCATAACTTTGATGCGCTGCGCCATGTGGTTATCTTCTCGCAAAAAGGCTGGATAATTGAACTTATGACCGGCGGGCAATTCGTATCCAACTGCACAGCAGATGCGATGGCCCTTGCGGCGCAGGCGCTGAAATCAGGAGCACTTGTCGCTTTCCCAACTGAAACTGTCTATGGGCTTGGCGCAGATGCAACAAACCCCCAAGCAGTTGCACGCATTTATGCAGCTAAGGGTCGTCCAGCAGACCACCCGCTCATTGTTCATATTGCAGATATGCACGATATCGCCGAGTGGTCAGATGACATTCCTCAATATGCAATTGCTCTTGCCCGCAATTTTTGGCCAGGGCCAATGACACTTATTCTTAAGCGATCCACACTTGCACAAGATTTCATTACTGGGGGACAAGAGACTGTGGGATTGCGTGTTCCCAACCATGTCGTGGCCCTTGCACTTCTCAATGAATTTAAAAAAATTGGCGGCAAAGGAATTGCTGCCCCTAGCGCCAACCGTTTTGGACATGTCTCACCGACTACAGCTGATGCAGTCGAAGCAGAACTTTCCGCATATTTAGCCTCTGAAGATCTCATCCTTGATGGTGGCCAATCTTTGGTTGGTGTCGAATCCACAATCATCGATTGCACAACTGAAAGTCCCAAGATTCTTCGTCCAGGTGCGATCACCGAATCAATGATTGAAGAAGTCACGAAAATTGAACTCTCTTACGACGCAACAGATATTCGAGTCAGCGGTTCATTGGATAATCACTACTCACCTATGGCCCACGTTTTACTCGATATCGAACCCCAACCAGGTGATGGATTTATTGCACTCTCGCATTTCGAAACCCCAGAAGGTGTCAAAAGATTGGCATCACCAAAGAACGATGAAGAATTTGCTCGCCATATGTATGCAGCGCTTCGCTCAGCAGATACTCAGAAACTTGCACGAGTTGTCGTAAAGCAGCCCGAAGGAAGTGGAATCGCTATCGCAATTCGCGACAGATTACAGAGAGCAAGTAACGGTCGCTAATTCACTCGGTACTCTTGTGCCATGACCATTTCGCGCCGCAACCTTTTAAAGGCAACTGCCATTGTCGGCGCCGGATCTTTTGATTTCCTCAGCGCTTCACCAGCAGAGGCCGCTACTGCAGATATCCAGCATGGTTCACGTTCAGTGAAAAAAGTAGCGCTCACTTTCCACGGCGCAGGCGCACCCGATTATGCAGATCCTTTACTGAAACTCTTTAAATCAACCGGAACAAAAGTATCTGTATTTGCTGTGGGAACATGGCTTGTCAACGAACCAACTGTTGCAACACGAATCATCGACGATGGCCATGATCTTGGTAACCACACAATGACACACACGCAGATGAAAACTATCTCTGCGAAGCGAGTTGAGTCAGAGATTTCAGGTTGTGCAAACGAACTCACAAAACTTATCGGCAATCACGGTGCATGGTTTCGACCTTCAGGCACACAATTCTCAACTCCCACGATTCGCAAAGCAGCGGTAAAACATGGTTACGGTCAATGCATCTCCTATGAAGTTGACTCACAAGATTTTATGGATGTTTCAAAGACCAAGATGGTCTCCAATGTTATGAACAATGTGCAGAACGGTTCAATTATTAGTATGCACTTTGGCCACAAAGTCACTCTCGATGCGATGCCTACAATTCTTGAGAAATTACATGCAGCAGGAATCACCCCAGTAACTCTGACTGAACTTCTCTCTGTATGAGAGTAAAGCTCTTCCTTTTCACTCTTCTTGCTCTTTCATTACCTATCTCTGCCCATGCAGCACCCTTGGCAGGAATGCCTCCAGTGCTCGATCCCAACAATATTTATGCAGCCGATGCTCCCAACAATTTAAGTGATGCCGTAAAAGGGACTCGCGAGCTTGTCTACGTTCCAAATTTTCGATCTGCCACAGTCTCAGTTATTGATCCCACCACATACAAAATTATCAAGACAATCAAAACTAAATCTGGCCCTCAACATGTTGTGCCTTCATGGGATCTAAAAACATTGTGGGTAAATGACAATAAGGGCAATTACTTAACCCCCATCGACCCCAAGACTGCAACTGCTGGAAAAGATATTTATGTACATGATCCCTACAACCTCTACTTCACACCCAACGGCAAATACGCAGTTGTCATGGCTGAAGCAGATAAGCAGATTGTCTTTCGTGATCCACAGACCATGGCAATTAAGAAGACTTTGAAAGTGCCGTGTGCAGGTGTAAACCACGCGGATTGGACCGCCGACGGAAATCAATTCGTTGCAACATGTGAATTTACGGGCAAACTGATTCTTGTTGATACAGCCAAGATGACTCTCTTAAAAGTGGCAACGCTAAAGAAGCAGAATTCTATGAATCCGATGCCGCAAGATATCAAGATTTCTCCTGATGGAAAGACTTTCTACATCGCGGATATGGCATCCCACGGAATCTGGATTATGCCTGCCGATAACTTTGGCCACTTCACCTTCTTGCGAACCGGTAAAGGTGCACATGGACTCTATGTGACCCGCGATGCCAAGACACTATTAATTACAAACCGTGAAGAAGGTTCAGTCTCGGTCTTGCGTTTTTCCGATAATAAATTAATAGCAAAGTGGAAGATTCCTGGCGGCGGAAGCCCTGATATGGGAAATATTTCAGCAGATGGAAAATTCTTCTGGGTATCTGGTCGCTATGACGATGAGGTCTATGTATTTAATATCGAAAAAGGTGCCTTTGTTACTCGCATCAAAGTTGGCCAAGAGCCACATGGACTAACAATTTGGCCGCAACCAGGACGTTATTCACTCGGCCATACAGGGATCATGCGTTAACA
>Ga0209188_1002321_pt1 | contig 14215 bp, 25 predicted proteins | sample C_130625_EF_Meta_FD_187307 | JGI IMG/M metagenome (GOLD analysis project Ga0209188, IMG submission 187307) | Freshwater microbial communities from Lake Croche, Canada to study carbon cycling - C_130625_EF_MetaG (SPAdes) (version 2) | ecosystem: Environmental > Aquatic > Freshwater > Lake...
AATCAATTAAAAACTTTGCCGAATTATCACACCTTCCGGAAAACTTTGATAGTTACCAAGTTCGTGAAGATGGCACAGGAACCATTCGTAAAATGGTTGAAAGGTATTTGGAATTAAATTCCGATTGCTCGGTTTTAGTTTTAGATGGACTTTTAGACCTTATTGTCAATTATAATGACGAAACGGAATCCTCAATGCTTACTAAATGGTTAAAAAAAATTACCAAAGTGTACGACCTATTAATAATTTCAGTCTTGCACTTTAATAAATCCAACGATCATACTACCGGTGTAATTGGTTCCCATTCCGACCGCTTTGCACAATCTACTTTAGAAGTAAAAAAAGATAAGGAAAATAATACTTTTGTTATGCAATCTAGGTTTATGCGTTCGGACGCAGACTTTGAACCGGTTACATTAATGAATTTTAATGGTAAGTTTCAACAAGTAGGGAATGAATCCGTAAAGAAAAAAGGCGCAAAGGCTTCCGACCTGGACTCAATGGAATCTCGAAGATTGTGTAATCAAATAGTAAGTATTCCAATGCTATATAGTGAAATAGTGGACGAAATTAAGGAACGTACCGCCGAATCTAATACTTACGCAAAGCAATTAATGAAAATATGGATTAACAATGCTTACGTTGTAAAAGACCATAACAATAAATATAAAACCCGCTAACTTTTTTAACCTTTATGAAGAAGCTAATATTTTTTATCGAATTATCTATAAGGTTCCTGTGCGCAGTAATTTTCGCAACTATTATAGTATTATGGGTACTCATTGAGCATATTTTATCAAATTATAAATTAATCAAAAAAAAATGAAAATTATAGTAACTATACTTATTTGGGAATTATTGAAAACAATATTTTATAAACTTTTAAATCGTTAATTATGAACATTAAAAAAATTTATTACTTAGGCTATTGGATATTCGAAATTGCAGGGCAATATGTAGTTAGTTTAGATAATACTACGCACAAAACATTGGTTAGTGCAAAATGCCATTTAGATTGGTTATTAAATTAAAAAAGAAGGGCGCCTTTTTAGGGCGCCCAATTGAATATATTTACTAACATTCAATACCGAAACCGGCAACTTTTTTCACCACAAATATAGGAAAATATGAATTACACGCAAAAAATTTATTTTATCATACAGGAACGTAAAGGAGCCTGTTTGCCCGACCTAATGGAAGTAACTAAGTATAAAAGAATAACCATACTTAGAGCATTAAGTAAATTGCTATTAACACGGAAAATAATTAGCCTGGACTATCTAGGTACTAAGTTTTTCGTAATAAACCCTAAAAAATTATAATATGGCTAAAATACTCTATACTGCTATCGTTTTTTTTGATAATGGCAATAAGGTAAGGAAATACCGAAATATCTCAAATTTGGTCAGTTTTATGCGTTTTTTAGGTCAAATAGGCGCCCACTATTGTAATTTGTATTTTAAAGAAACTAATGCCTATTATAAGCGTTTATATGTTAAATAAAGAAGGCCGAGTAGAAACTCGGCCCGATGGATTCAACCTTCAATTTTAACCTATGCAAAACAAATTTAACTTAAAAAAAGTTGTTTTTCGGCTTGTCTGCGCTTTTTTAATCCTTCCGACTTTTGTCCGGCCACAAATACCCATTTGTCGAACTCATTTGCTACCGAATTAATATCATATCCTGCATTTAATAGTTTTATTAAACTACTATTTGCTAAAGCATTTCCGCCTATATTATAGCTTAATGAACTTAAAGCTAACAATTGATTATCGGTAATTGGTACCCTTACAATAGATTGAACAAAAGCATAATCTTTTTGTGCATCATTAAGTAGCCATTGTTTAGCGGTTGCTTTATCCACAATATCCCCTTTTTGTACATTGCGTTTAGCATCCCAATTGTAATGGCTACCATAACCTACTGAATAACCATTAACATCATATACGGCCACTTGGTCGAATCCTTCAAAAGAACTAATTACATTAAATAATTTATCACTAACACTCCCAAAGGGTGTTTTGTTTAATGCGGTTGCTATTTGTTTTCGTAACATATATAATATTAGAGCCGTTGCCAGGATCCCTAGAACGGCCTTTTTATTTTTAGTCATACCATTATTTTGAATCCTGTGCCGAAGCTCCTAATAAAAAAGTGCTAATGGTTGCAACAATTTGTCCTGCTCCTTGTAATTTACCTGTGCTATTAGTAGCAAAGTAACCGCCAATAGAAGCTAATAAACCGAATATTGTAGTTTTTATGTTTTTCATTATTTATCCTTTTTAATTTTTTTAATATTGTAAACGATAGTTGTAATTGAAGCAATACCACTTAATAGCATAAACAAAGTACCTGCAATCATATTAATTTGATTAATGCTTAATATGTAAGTTCCTACACTTAATATTGCGCCTGTAATACTTGTATGGTCTAAGTTATTATTGCTCATCTTTTTCTAATACTTTTTTTGCAATGGTATTAAAGGCTTCTGCTACCTGTACTGCGGTGTCAATATTTGCCATTACACCTTTTTTAATTGATTCATCAATTAAGGCTTTGATAATTTCTAAGGCTTTTTGGTTTTCCATTTTTATATTTTTAAAGGTTAAAAAAGTTACATTATTTGTTGTTCAAGTTCAGCTGGTGTCGCTGGTGGCACATATTCACCAGTAATAGTTAAACCCAAAGTAGTTGCTATCCATTGCCATACATAAGAATTTGCATCACTTGAAGTGTTATAAGTAATATAGTCATTTCCAGTCATAGTAAGATTACCATTTACTAATGGTACTATATTTACATCTACTTGTTCATATAATTGAAAGTAAAAAATTGCAGTATCTACTAAATTATCCGAATTAACTTGTGAATATATCACAGTTGCTAATTTTGATGATCCGTTTACCCATATTGGTTGTGGTGTTATTGTTTTCATATTATTGTAATTGATAAGATTTTACGTTTCCGTCTTGTTGTATTAATACCGTTGCACCTATTGCGATTGATATACTAGAAACAGAAGCATTAGCATTATTTATTATATTAGTACCACTATAAGCATTTAAAGTAATAATACCTGTACCAGCATTTCTAATCCAAAACATTGAATTTACACCGCTAGGATTTGGCAAAGTCCACGTAGCTGCACCAGTACCATTATAAATAGTTGTAGTACCAGTACTTAATATTGAATATGTATTTGTACTTATTGCAGTAGCATTAGTACTAAATCCAGCAGTATATAATGTACCACCACTATTTAAACTATTTAAAGCATTATCTGTTGCACCATTAACATTTAATCTTGAATCAGTATTAATTATACCAGCAATTTTCATTCCGTTTGTAGGAGCTGCCGTTGATGATGAATATCCTATTGCAGCGTTACCATTAACTTGAAATGTTGAGCCAATATTAGCAACTGCTAAATTAATACCAATTTTACCTACTTGTGATACTGTAAATAAATCTTGTGTTGAAGCAGTTACTGACCCCGCACTATTTCTACTTACTGCATTAATACGCATTGAATTAGATGTTCCAGAATTATAAACATACTGCAATTCAAAGCCTGGATATACACCACCTGTACTTGTTAAGTTTGTTTGACCAAATATTAAAGAAGAACCTGCACTTGATGAAGCACTTGATGTATATAAACCTAATTTCATATCACCATCATAAGAGAATGAACCTGATTCATAAGTTCCTCTACCCATAGTACCCGCAGTTCCTCTAACTACATCAAATTGATTTGAAGGTGAAATAACTCCTACACCAACATCCCCATTTAATATTGCAAAGTTTCTTCTTGCACTTGCAACAGTAAGTAGATTTAAAACAAATTGCCCACTTGCTCCATATTGGAATTTAGCAATATCACCACTACCACCCGCACTATTGCTAAATCTTATTAAATCAGTTCCACCAACATTAGGAATATTTATATCAAATATTGCACCCGGACTTGTAGTTCCCAATCCTAATCTATTATTTGTATAATCATAATAAAAACTTGCATTTGTTTGAGCTAATACTCCACTAGCACCTGCATATAAAACTGAACCTGCCGTTGCACTTGTAATGCTTCCACCAATAGCCATTGAACCTCCACCACCACTTGCAGATATTGTACCACCACTAATTGTAATATTTGTTCCCGCCGTTATTACAGAACCATTAGCAGCCAATATTTGAGCAGAAGTACCACCACTTTTAACTAAACTTGTACCCGTAATTGAAGTACCACTTAAAGCACCCGTTAATGTTCCACCTGCTAATGGTAAATATGTTGATGAAGCACTACTTGTTGTTAAATAAGTATTGCTATCTGTTGTACCATCTGCTTTTAAAAATTGAGCAGAAGTACCACCACTTATAGCTACACTTGTTGCAGTTATGCTATTATTAAAAGTTGCAGCGTTAGTTGTAACATTAAAACTTAATGCAGTACTTGTTAAACTATTATTATATAAATCAAAAGTATTGGCAGCACCATTATAAGTATTACCTATTCTCCATTTGTTTACACCTGCATTTTGAAATTGAATATAACTATTATTTGCACCTGTACCATTAGCTTGTATTTGCGTACCTGTTCCGTGAATATCTAAAGGCGCACCTGGACTTGCATTACCTATACCTAATCTTTTATTTGTATTATCCCAAAAAAATGTTGCATTACTTTGGCTTTCTAAACCGCTTGTACCTGCAAATAAAACTGAACCTGCGGTGTTTCCTGTATTTGTAATTGAATTACTAGACAATCCACCTGCGGTAATTACTATGCCTGTGGCAGTAGTATTACCATTTAAACATACCGAACTTAAAGTTCCGCCACCCACACCTGCGTCGGCCACTAACGTCCACGCGGAGCCTGTGTCCTCGAAAATTTGTCCGGAATCGGTAGATATAAATAATCTACCTTGATAACCATAAGCAGGTCTATTGGCAAACGTATCGGTGTACATTGCCGGAGTCCCTTTTTGGTTTAATATATCATAAAATACTCTTACACTCATTTTATTAAATTTGTGTTATTACACGTTTAAATATCTTTTTCGAACTACTACTACGTTATTACCTGTGGCCGAAGTACCGAAATTTACAAAGAATCTTTGTGTGGTTACTTCGCCTGTATTACCTGCAATCTCAAATTGTTGGTTTGGTTGCAAAGTAATATTTTCAATTTTAGCCACACTCGTTCCATAGTTTATAAAAGTCATACCATTGTAAGGGTAACCCCCTACGTATTGACTTGTATCACAAGTGTAAAAATCTACCTCGTATTTGAGTGCGGTTATATTTACGTCTGTCATTTTATATTGTATTTGGAATGTTACCTAATTTTTTATATCCCGAAAGTGAAAAATGTGCGCGGTATGAATTATCGGCAATTGCTTGACTACTTGCATCTAAAGTTTGAACAATAGGTACACCTGTATCGTTTGAAGGAGCCGCAGGATTAGGAGCCGTTGGATAATTAGTTTGTGTTAATACTTTATTTTTATTTCTATAATATAAGTATAAACCTACACCTACAATTCCTAATATTAACAATGTTTGATTACTAAACATTTTTGTTTCTTTTTCCATATTTATTTTTTTATGCTTGGTCGCTTGTATCTTCCGATGTATTTTCATAAAACCATTCCGGTTCAGAATAATTATTATTAAAACTATATTGTGAACCTGTTACATTATAATACCAATCTAAAATATTACCGCTATTATCATAAGTTGTTGGATTGTATATTAAACTATCAAACATTTCTAACGACATTGGTGGAGTTTCCGTTGAACCACCTCTTGCAGGATTGTATAATAAACTATCAAACATATCTAACGACATTGGTGGAGTTTCCGGTGCTATTACAGGTTCGGGATTATAATAAACAGGGCTTGGTTCCGGATTATAAAAAACAGGACTTGGTTCAAAATAAATTGGAGCAGGTGTAGGTTGAATAGGTGTATAATCATAACCACCACCATAACCAGGTGAATCATTAATAGGTGCTTGATATATTGGTTCCGGTGTTTGATATATAGGTTCCGGTGCTTGATATATAGGAGCTTGATATATAGGTTCCGGCGCACGATACACAGGTGCTTCATATACGGGTGTTTTATATATTGGCGCAGGTGCAGGAGTTTGTTGCACAGGTGCTTGATATATTGGCGCAGGTGCAGGAGTTTGTTGAACAGGCATAATACTAATAATATCCAAAATAGGATTAGTTAATACCGGAAGCGTACTTATTGGACTTGGTGCAATTGGTTGTGTAGGTTCTATATATACAGGCTCCGTAGGTGCATAAATTGGTTGTACAGGTGCATTATATACAGGACTTGGTGCAATCGGTTGCAATTCGCTACCGCCACCTGTCGTTGGGGGAACGACAGGTGCTATTGTACTTTTCTTTTTAAAGAATAAATACAAACCAATTCCTGCAACTGCCATAAGTAATATATTTTGTTGGTCTTTGTTTTCCATTTTATCCGTTTTGTACATCATTCTTAAAAACAAACCCAGGAATACCATTCATAAAACTTTGTCCTATCACTACTGAATACATTTCAGTTCCTTTGGTTCCTGTCATTGTCATTCCAATACCTGCGGTATTATATGTATAAATAACACTACCATTATTGTCATATACTTGCGTACCCGCTTTTGAAAATACTTGCGTGGTACCACTTGGCACATTATCTTGGTAATCTAATACATTCACGCTACCTGTTATGCTTGTTTTTTTCTTAAAGGATGAAAAAAGTATATATGCTAATGCAATTCCACCCAATAATTTTATGGTTCCTGCTTTCATTTTAAAATCTAAATTTTATTCCTTTTCGGGAATAGTTATCATTAATTTTGTTTATTTCGGTTCTGTCTAAATTACCTATAATAAATTGTACTAAATCTTGTAATCCACCGGTAGGAACACCAAAAAAGTATTCTTGTCTTTTACCGAATGTATCATATAAAACTGAGAAGTCTGCATCATTTTGTACCCTAGCTATTTGGTACCCAGCATCACTTTTATTATCACTAATTCCTGCGTGGTATAAATCGTTATATATATTATTTGCAATTATTTGCCATTCACCCCTACTTTTAGTAGGTGTTTGACTTGTAATTGATTGACCTAAATAATCTTGAATATTTTGTGTTTGGGATAAATCTTGTTGAACTTGCTCTGCACTTTGCATAAAGCCTAGTTTAATTAAGATAGGTTTTAATATTAAAAAATAACCTGCCCCTATACCAATTGCGTAAGTTATTATTTTTGTATTTGGATTATTTTCGGACATATAATAAAGGTTAAAAAAGTTATAACATTGCTAATAAAGAAGCTAATTTAATACTATTCATTTCATTTAATTTTCTTAGGTGTTCAATAGTTACTCCCTTGTTCATTAAATCATTTAATATTAAAATTGGTTCCTCTTGATTATCATTAATACCTGCTATTCCTGTGGGTACTCCTATTCCGCCATCATTAATACCTAAAAATTTACTTACACCTGCAATCATTAATCCTTGTATTTGTGGATTCTTTAATAATTCGCTAAATGTATCTTTTTCAATAGGTTCTTCATTTTCAAATTCTCTTTCACTTAATTTTGATAATATTAAGTTTTGATTTTCAATCATTGCTTTAAGTAATTGAGAAGTATCATTATCTCTCACTCCTGCAATGTGGTGTGGATTATAGATAGCACGTTCTAATTCCGCAGGTCTAAATTGAATAGACGCATAGTGCGGTGTAACATTAGTAATATGTCCGGCCTTATCTTTTTTAGGGTGTAACTTTAATGTTAATAAAGTACCTACCCCATTTTGTTCAAAAGCGGCAATATTCTTTTCTAATATTTGACGTCCTGCGTCCTGGTCGTCATCATTCCACGAAAAATTCATTTGCTTAGGCCCCGACCATACAGAATAATAAGGAGTGGACGAATTATCGTCGTACCACTCCATTATTCCACGTGTGCCTGTAACCATTGCGTTATTTACAGCCATACTATTATATTTTAAAAATGGTAATAAATACCGAAACTATAAGCTACGCTAGTAGTACTTAAAGCAGTTGGTAATACTACATAAGATTTTACCCAAGAAATTGTAATACCATTAATTGCAGGTAATTCAAAAGTATAGGGATCTGCGGCACTATTCACAATGTTATTTAAACCAAGCATTGGTGTATTATAAACTAATTGTAAGTCGCCCTCATATAAAGTCAAAAAAGACTTTTTTAAATCCGAAGTTGTAACCGGTGTACTTCCTGTTAAGGGAGTTGCACTAATTGTACCCGCAGTATATACTTGAATAGCAGTAATTTTAGCATTACGCAAGTTAGGTAAATCCGGGAAATAAAAACGGGTTAACGTGGAACCACTTGGAACCGCGATTTCTACCGCTTCAAATCTATCGATACGTATCATAAATGCGTTTTAAAAATTATAAAAAAGGTGGTAATATCCGACCACCGGCGGTAGCGTTTAAACTTCGCAAAAGTTATTTTACTGAAGTACAGTTTTGAGCTAAAATACCATACCAATTCACGCAAACGTAAGTGTTAGAATCCAAAGTACTTGGCGCACCTGGTAATACGATACTTGCGTTAATGTTACTAGCACCATTTAACACAATATTTGGTTCACAAACTTGCAAAGCGTACTCATCAAAAGAAACTTGGTCAATTAAATATTGAGCAGGGCTTGTAGCTGAAGCAGCGTTAAAGTTTGTGTTTTGTTGTGCCTGTGGAACGTCTAAGTGTTGTAAAATAGACCATTTAGGTAACACGTTTTGGTTGTTTACTTGAATATTCAAATAACCATTATACAAAGTGTATAAATATGAATTTCCTGTTGAGAAAGCAGTTTTATTTGGATATGTGTAAGATTGTGCTACTGCGCTTGTAGAAGCACCACTTACTAAAGTAATTTGAATACCACTAACTATGAACAAGTCTTGAAGTGATAAACGTTGTTCACGAACCGTTGGTGTGCCGTTAGTATTATCATTAATTAATACCGGTACGTGGTAAGAAGCACTTGAAGTACTTAAAAGAACCTCGCTTCTTAAATATGAAGGTGTCAATACTGCGTGAGAAGTATCATAGCCTAATTGATTGATTAACATTCTTGAGTTTTCGAATACTAATCTTTGTCCCATTTGAGTAGCCATATCTGTTTATTTTTTATTTTTTATTAAATGTGAAAAAAGTTTATTAGCACTTTTCTAAGATTGCCGCGTTTCTAACACCTGCAATGTAAGTTCCTTTGTTTGCTAATTGAGTTCCTGCAATATTACGTACAGGTTGGTTACTATATGGATTATACATAGCACCTACACCTTTTAATACTCCTGTACTTTGCAAGATTTTAACACCACCAACGGCAATCATTCCGGCACCTAATTGTGCGCCGACATCACCTTTGATAAAGCGTGGAGTTAATACACCTGCAACGATAGGTACTGCACCATTAATTAGGTTTTTAGTACTTGCTGACATTGTACTTGTCGCGGTTGCTTTGTTAATCATATTACCAACGAATTGAGCAATTACACCACCACCTACTAAGTAAGCAGCACTTGTAATAGTACCACCGATTCCGTGCATTGCGTGTTTTCTGCGACGTGTATGGTGGCGTTTTTTAGCGTGAGATTTTCTTCTTGCCATTTTGTTTTTTTTTAATTGTTTATGAGAAAATTTTTAATTTTATATTGACTTTTTTAATTGATTAATATGAGTTTTAGTTTCACTTATTATATTTTTCAATTTTTTTATTTCTGCTCTATAAAATTTTCTTTCTTTTAAAGGCATAGCCATATATCTTTTATGAGCAGTATTATAATGAGATAAGTGAGACATACTACTTTTAATTCTATCAATTGCGTGGCTTCCTATTGCTCCCATATGTGTTTTTTGCACTTTTACTGCACGTTGTATTGATTTCAATACCGCTTTTTCACTAGGTTTTTTCTTTTTTATACCACTAATTTTTCTTTTACGTTTAGTAGTTGTATATCCGTGTGGCATTTTTAATCCTTTCCTGGCTAATTCTTTTCTAACTAAAGAACTATCTTTTGGGCCGGCAATTCTTTTTTTAGCTACTTTTTTACGTGCTACTTTCTTTTTAGCTACTTTCTTTTTTCCGTAAACGTGTGCGAAGGCTTCTTTTAAAGATACACCGCTTTTTTGTCTATATGCAATTGCTTTTTTGAATTTTTCTTTTGCTAATTTTTGTGCAGAAGTCATTTTCTTATTTTTTAATTATTAATAATATTGCTAATGCTATTCCGCCATAAAGCAATAAATTTTTATTACTAGATAATACATTAGTAACATTTTGTACAGGTGTAGGCGGTGTCAATAATTGGTTTGCTTCGTTTACATAACCACCCCTGCGTAATTTATTTGCTAAATCCTGTGCAGTTATAGTTTTTTGATAATAACTATTATAAGTCAAAACATTATCATATCCATAATTTTGTATGTATTGTAATATGTTTAATGCTTCATTTTGTATGCTTTGCCCGTCATTTATAATCCAGGAAATTGCATTAGTTCCAATCGGATAACCTTTTTCACCATCTAAAGCGTTCCAACCCATCCAATCGTTAGGATTAGGTTTTCCTCTATTTATTGAATTTATAACATATGGAATTGCTGAAATTAATACTTTTGCGACTAGCACAACAGGTACTAAACCAATTTTTTTGGTTTTATCATTATATCCTATATATCCTAAATCTTGCATTATTTTTTCTTAGTTAAAAAATAAATTCCTAAACCGGCAGCAGCTAATAATAATATAGTACTTGTACTAAATCCTGTACTTGCCGTTGGTTGAGTTGTTGGATATGAATATTGAGAACTTGAACCACCATAATAACTTGGTGTTGGTTTTGTTGCGGTTATGATTCCAGGTGCCGCCTTTAATACTGAATCTAATACATCAGTTAAGGTGCTACCTACACCTTCATTTTGCATTGCACCTACTCCGCTTAATCCTACTAATGACATTTTATTTACGTTTTTATCTTTATAAAAATATGGTTGTTTTTTTTCGTTAAATTTATTTAACACGGGATCAATCCAAAATTCTTCTCCATCACCACGAACTACGCAAAATACGTGTTGCGGAACTTTATCGAATGGGTCATAAGAAGCAAATCTATATACAATTTCAAAATCTTCTCCTGTATTACGCTTAATTGCATCTAAAACACCACAGGAAAATAAGGCATAGCTTTTACAATCGGAAGGAGTGCTAATAATACTTGAAGGACTTTTTAAAAATTGTAATTCGTTAGATTCGATATAGTATGGTACATTTTTCTTCAAAAAATTAAATATATTTTTTGAAGTTTCTTGTAAATCACTACCAATAAAATATGGGTATATTTTATCGTATTCATCTAAATATTTATTGTGCGTTTGTAATATTCCTGTAATAATATCATTAACGCCTTGGTTTTCTACTACAACGTTTTGTTGATTTAAGAATGGGTTTAATTTACCTAATATGGTGTTTTTACTAATCATTAAATATTATACTTAAAATTTAATGGTATTGTAATAAAATCTACTACCATACTACCTGCAAATTCTAAACTAAATTTATCAGTTTTAAATTTTTGTATTAAATCGGCTACTCCTAAATAAGATAATGTTACAGGAATATTTATAATAGTGGAACCGGAAGCAATTGTATATGGTGTAATTCCAAATACACTACCTATTAATGCACCATCAATAAATAAATCCCCTTTTATATTTTGTAAATCCGCAGTTGTAATTGTCGGATTATTTACTTGTACTTGTAATTGTAAAATGGGTTCAGTTAAACTTAACCTTGAAAAATCTAAACCTTTATAAAAAATATTAATACTTTTTGATAAAAGATATTTTGTATATGCAATATATCCGACTACACCTAGTATTATCCATCCCCAATAATTCTTATTCATTCAAATTAATTGTACATAAAATTACGTTTTTTCTATAACAAAATAATGAAAAAACCACCTTTTTTGTTAAATTTTGAAAATGTGGAAAAGTTTAGGGTACAATTTAGTCTTATATTCGTAGAATAAAATTATATTCGCACCATCATAGATGGTCGAATATAATTTCTAAAGTACCCGTAAAACGACCTTTACACTATACTTTTTTCACCTTTATTTACATAAAAAGTAAAAAAAATTAGGTAATATCCGAAATTCTATTAATTTTGGGTATTACTAACATTTAAACCGCTTATTATGGCAAACACGACTTTGCAGGAGCATACACTCCTGGATATTGTTCGACTGCAAAAAAGAATTGCAGTTTTAGAACAATTACAATCATTAAAAAATTGGAATAACATTAGGATTATGTTTGAAGCCCATCGGGATTTCAAGCAGGATTTTATTATTTTAGACCAATTTGTTTTTCCTTTTCAATTAGAACAGGAATTAAAAAATTTAATTGAAGATTCAATCGACCAATTAAATAGGGACTTAGAAACTTTAAAATTTAAACTTAAAAATATATGAAAACTATGAAACAATATTATGTAATTAAAAATAATAAATATTATGTTTGTCGTAATGAAGAATTAAGTGATGATATACGTGATGCTTATGAATTTGACAATGAACAAGATGCCATAGAACATGCAAATAGCAATTTTATTTACTATTTTACATTTACTATAGAAAAAGTATATCAAATAACCAAATAACCAAAAAAAAAATTTATGAAAACTGCAATAAGTAATGCTTTTACTACTATGCCTGTACAGGACAAATTCGGTTCGTTAGGATTTCCTAGCAATGGATTAACTAAACTTGAATATTTTTCTTTGGAAATTTATAAGACAATTTACAAAGATAACTTGCTACCGGAAACATTAATAAAAGTATCAATTGAAGATGCAATTAAATTTTTACAATCATTGGAGCAAATCCAAAAAAATATTTTAAATGAAAAAGAATCAAAACCACTTATTGAATCATAATGCACAGGCAATAATAATTTTAATAATAGCCTTCATAATAACCGCTATTTTACAAAATTGGTAAATGGATAAAAATACTAACATTCAAAAACCATCCATTGACCAATTACTTGACCTGCGAAAATATAAACCCGACCATATCCCCGACAAAGAAAATGTAATTTTGAGAATTGGGGGAAAGGCGGTAGGTAGTACGCAAGCCTATGTAATATATGGGGGATTGCCCAAAGCAGGAAAATCTAGTTTTCTAAATTCTTGCATAGCATCCGCCTTTGTTCCGTACGAAATATTTACAATGAAAATATCCCTACCGGAACAAAGAAAAAGGCTATGCCTGTTTGATACTGAATCGTCCGATTATGACTACTATAAGCGCATAGAATCAATTAAAAACTTTGCCGAATTATCACACCTTCCGGAAAACTTTGATAGTTACCAAGTTCGTGAAGATGGTACAGGAACCATTCGAAAAATGGTTGAAAGGTATTTGGAATTAAATGCCGATTGCTCGGTTTTAGTTTTAGATGGACTATTAGACCTTATCGTGAATTATAATGATGAAACGGAATCCTCAATGCTTACTAAATGGTTAAAAAAAATAACTAAGGTTTATGACTTATTGATAATTTCAGTTTTACATTTTAATAAATCTAACGACCACACGACAGGTGTAATTGGTTCACATTCCGACAGGTTTGCACAATCTACTTTAGAAGTAAAAAAAGATAAGGAAAATAATACTTTTGTTATGCAATCTAGGTTTATGCGTTCGGACGCCGACTTTGAACCGGTTACATTAATGAATTTCAATGGTAAGTTTCAACAAGTAGGGAATGAATCAGTAAAGAAAAAAGGCGCTAAGGCTTCCGACCTGGACTCAATGGAATCTCGTAGGTTGTGTAATCAAATAGTAAGTATTCCAATGCTATATAGTGAAATAGTGGACGAAATTAAGGAACGTACCGCCGAATCTAATACTTACGCAAAACAATTAATGAAGATATGGATTAACAATGCTTACGTTGTGAAAGACCAAAATAATAAATATAAAACCCGCTAACTTTTTTAACTTTTATGAAGAAGCTAATATTTTTTATCGAATTATCTATAAGGTTCCTGTGCGCAGTAATTTTCGCAACTATTATAGTATTATGGGTACTCATTGAGCATATTTTATCAAATTATAAATTAATCAAA
>Ga0209188_1002324_pt1 | contig 14210 bp, 18 predicted proteins | sample C_130625_EF_Meta_FD_187307 | JGI IMG/M metagenome (GOLD analysis project Ga0209188, IMG submission 187307) | Freshwater microbial communities from Lake Croche, Canada to study carbon cycling - C_130625_EF_MetaG (SPAdes) (version 2) | ecosystem: Environmental > Aquatic > Freshwater > Lake...
TGTATTAAAATCCAAGTCCGTTATTTGAATATTTGAATTAGCACCTGCCATTTTATCTATTTCTCTCTAAAAGGAGTGTTACTGTTGTTGGTAATGTAGCATTTTCTATGTAAAACGACAAAGAAATATTGTAGGTGTTTCGGTCTGTTAAAGGAGTGACTATAACACTATCGATTGTTGCTCTCGGTTCATAATTTTCAATCATCGTTTGTATTTCTCTCTCTATCGCTGTTGCGGTGAGTGGAGAAATCAATTCAAATAATAAAGCATCTAAACTAGAACCCAAATCAGGATTAAATGGCCTTTCATAGTTCCTAGTTAACAACAGATTACGTATGGAACGAATGACTGCCTGAGTATCATAACTGAGAGCAACATCACCCGTCACAGGTTTTTTAGTGAATGTGAAGTCGATATCAGAGTAGATTTTGCTTAAGTTTGCCATCTTTTATTTATGTACTATTGTAGAACCGAAGGAGGTGTTGTCGTACCACCTCTACTATCTATATGTGTATGTGAATCATAAAGTAATCTGTCTGCCACCATAGACCTTATTACATCTGTCACCATAAGACCCGATACCCAGCCTGGAACTGGATTTAAAGCAACAGGAGAACCAGCACTCACATAACCAGGAGTCACAAAGCCTAATGTTGCATATGATTGTAGGCCAGCATTAATATTACCTGTGGCCGAAATGCTTTGTGCTGAAGCAATACTTCCGCTTACATTTAAGTCACCATCAATATTAATATCACCGGCAAGTAAACTGATATCACCAGAAGAAGAAATATCTATATCACCATCTCCAGCAATTGTAGTTGTACCGGAAACTGTCTGGTTAACATCACCATTAACTTTTTGTGTCAGATTACCGTCAACATTCATCACCGAATCACCTTTGATGTGTACAACACAGGCACCATTAATAGTAATATTACATTGCCCATTGATTTGTACATTTTTATTACCATAGATAATTTCGTATCCATCACCATAAATCTTATGTACTTCATCACCATTAGGTTGCATCTCTGAAAATGTACCTGAACGGTGTTGCACTCTCACTCTTTCTCTACTTGGTGTATCATCCATTTCAAAAGAATGACCAGATTCAGATTGTTGTACTTGATTATATGGATAAGCTGGTGGATTATTTACATCCACTATAACTGGTTCCGTCCATGAACTATCTAATGACATTATTTTTCCTATAATTATTAAGTATTTGCAGTAATAGAATTGGTAACCAAATCAATTTTATCCTGTGCCGCTTTTTGTTGAGCAGTTAAATCTGCCGAAACATCAGTCAAAGCCGCAGAAGCTGATAACGCCTGAGTTAAAGATGATTGTGCTTCAGATAAACATTGTGCATATAGCTTTTGTAATTCTGCCGGCAAGCTGTTTATGTAGGCTATCAATTTTTTCAAATAAGCAATATATGCTTGATACGCTTTTATTTCATCTACAATTGGTTTTAATTCTTTTTGTATTAGTTTAATTTTTTGTTTTAGTGCTTTAATTGTTGCTTTTGCTTCCTCTACTATTGGTGTTGTAGAAGCGCCAGCAAATAAAGCTTCGGCAGCAAGTCTGAGAGATTTAACAACTCCCATAACTTTAGACTTTAATACTGCTACATCTTTGTCTAATCCGGCACATATGTCACAATTATGTATTCTATTATTAGCTGCAGCGCCTTGTGATGTTTTTGAAACCACACTTCTAGCAATTGGCGGAACTGTAGGTTGACCAACCGACTCTAAAACTATACCTGCAGGTGGTAGTGGTGCAGCATTTATTTGTTCTGGTGTACGTGGGTCTTGAAAACCAGCATCACCACCAGCAGATGCCTTTAATCCAGGTATAACACCCGTCATAACTGGAGCCTGTGCTGACTCACCATCAAAAAAATAACCTGTTACAAATTCACCTTCTTTAGGTGGCGCAATATGTTTTGACGCATTTGTTGGTAATATTGTCTGAGCCCACGGTAAATCTGCTGTGGGTAAAAGTTCCTTATTCTCTGTGTGGTGACCAAAGATTCGCACACGACAACGACCCATCTTTAATGGATCCATTCTGTCTTCTACGACACCTACCCACCAATTAAACCCGTCTTTACCTATGAAATTATGCATATATTGCTGCTTTCAATTCTGACGTATCATTATTAATAGACGGTAATGCAGTTGGTGAACTATCCTTACAAATCTCAATTACAGTTTGGTATGCACCTTGTTGTATGATATGTCTTACTGCTGTCACCAAATACTTGCCTGAATAGAATTTATCTAAATCTCTTTCTTTTCCTGGTTTCAATGTCAACAAATTAAATTGTATTGTTCGGCCAGCAGTTATACCTGGGTCTCCAGGTATTGTGGCTTTAATTGTTGTGAAGTTGGCCAAAGATATTTGTGCTGTTCTATTTGGAATATATGTTTCTACAAATATGTCTTGTGCAACACCACCTTCAGCCTGTTTGATATATGAAAAATTTCTCTGACCGGCATTACTAATACTGACTTTCAAAACACCTTCATATGCTTCATTCTCTTTTTTACCCAATCTGTTTCTCAATGTATCCTGTACACCATTTTTGTTGAGTGTGGTACCCTGACTTTTGTATTTTTCATAATCGAATGTCGTTGTTCTAACTGTTCTAGTCAATGGGTCAATAGATATTAATTTATTGGCAATCGTACCAGAACTTATTTCATTCAATGTGTCAAAAGGTTTAGTTATCTCGTAATTTAATATACCAATAGATTTTTCTTGTATACTTTGACGTTTATCACCAATATTTTTTGCTTCATATTTGTATGTGGCATATACTGGGTCACTAAACATTGATTGTATTGACCTAAAATTGAAACCATCTTTTGTTTCAAAGAATAACATATCAGCACCAGTAAATTTATATGGTCGACCATAGATTGAAACCCAACTAATTGTTTCTAATGGCTTTAGATTTGGTACAACGAAATCGTATACACCAGTTGTCTGTTCTATTCTGTAAATTCTTTTAGATTTGACTTTTAAACTATTCAATAAAACATCTTTAACAATATTTGATATATAATTACCTTTAAAAGATTTAGATATCTTTGTTTGTTCGGACAATAACAATTCTTCGGAACAAAAATATAATGTATACATTTCACTATTTTGATTGCCACTAGGTTTTCTTGTACTGGACTTATAAATTCTAAAAATTTGGTCGTTACTATTTTTACCGTCTTTTACCTTACCAAAATTGACTTCAATGTATTCATTACCAGTTATTCTCATCAATTCAATAAATCCTTGAGCATCTAATATCGTAATGTATCCAGATGTTACAAAGTTATAAATGTCTTCGTAATAACACAATTCTATCATTAATTTTTTAAGTTCAATCTTTTGACCACTGGCTGTCAGAAAATTTAAAGTTTTTAATGAAAAATCCTGTGGGTAAACAACACCAGGCGATTCAATTGTATTGAAATTTGCATCTGCCATAATTATACACTCATTAATTTCTGGTATTCAGTTTCGATTTGATTAACGTAAACTGAATTAAGTAGTTTAATATTTCTTTTTGATTCATTCAAATTCAATTCATAATCATATAATGATACCGCATTTGTTTCGACAGTCACCACAACATCACCTGCGGGTAAACTATAAGTTGATGTTTGCGTAGATGGTAATTGATTATAAACATCTTCAGTTATTTGAATTTTATTTATTGTTGTGGTCATTGAATCGGTATCATATTGTGTAATGATTTTTTCATAATGATGTATTGTAAAAGATGTTTGGATGTTGGGATATTTATTTTCCAAATATTTGGAAAATACTCTATTGTTCATTGGCCAATCCCATTGTGGATCCATTAATTCATTAGATAACATTACAATCCAATAACGATATGAATCACCATAATACTTATGCGCAACTATTTCTGGTGTATCACCTTCTTGTATGTCATATTCATAATAGTTTAGTGGATTTTTTAGTAATTGTGGAATTATAGAAACTCTTGACATGATGTCGGTAACAATTTTTGATGTACCAACAGCATTTGTGTGTATTACTTTAGGTAAAATATCAAAATATTGCATTTTTAATATCCCTGTTTAATTTTAGTTCTGTCAATAAGTTCAATTTCTTTGAAACCCATTGTTAATGTTGTTTGAACTGGCGCACCGTCATCATGTGCTGCCCATCCGTTAGGTGCATAATTAACGTCAATACTTTCAATAACACTTTCCGCTACTCTGTTTATGTTTCGATTCTCCTTACCGTTGAACAAGAACTCAACATTAAATGTCGATGGTGGAATAAAGAACATACCGACAGATGCAATTTGTGGTGCTGCGTGTTCTTTAAATAAATTGATAATTTTCTTTACAGTATACGCTTCTTCTTTACTGTGTGGTGTAAAAGTGAAAGCCATTTGATAGGATCTAAAATCAATACCATCAAACAATAATTGTTGTTGTGGATTAATTGCGAGTCCTTGCGATTTCAATAATAATTTTGCTGCGCCCGATTGAGCTGCCCCCGCAAGTGATACTCCAGCAGAAACAAGTCTTCCATACTTATTCAATACACTTGCATCAACACCGTTTTTTCTGCCACCATCCTTCCCAGCTGCGGCTTTCGCTGCGGAACCAACAACATCTTTAATAGCATCATTTAAACTGAGATTACCATAGTGAGAATTATAAGTAAAATGGACTGTATCTGGAATATATAATGATATTGTAGCTACTCCTCTTTTTTTCTTTGGTTCTAGTGCTAAATTAACAGTCTGTACAGATTTACCAACACTAGCACCCACATCTTTGACAAATTGTATGGTATTGGTAACTAGATTTTTTTCCTCAAAAATTAGATCCGTTTTGACTTGTTCGTAATGTACAGCATCTATTTCGTTAATGGAGAACTGTACTACATGACCTTTAGTGGCAGAACTTAAATCACTTGGATATTGTAGAAAGTCTTTTTTATACTTATTACCAAATAATGCACCTAGTGGTCCTTTGACTAAGGCACCAGGTATATTTACACCACCGATTGAAGATGGAATTGAAATTATGGCCATTGGAAATCTCTTATTAATTAATTATACATATATTTATGGCATATTCCGGACTATTCAGACCTAAAAATCCTCAAAAATACGTTGGAGATCCCAACAATATTGTTTATCGCTCTTCGTGGGAATGTAGAGTGATGGACTGGCTCGACCGAAATAGAGATATAATATCGTGGGCTTCAGAAGAATTGATTGTACCTTATATATCTCCAGTTGACAATCGTGTGCATAGATACTTTCCAGATTTCTTGGTTAAAGTTCGTAACAAAGAAGGACAATTAAAAACTCTGATGATTGAGGTCAAACCAAAGAAACAAACACAACCTCCAATGCAACAAAGACGGATTACAAAACAATATATTACTGAGGTTACGACATGGGGTGTGAACCAAGCCAAATGGAAAGCAGCAGAAGAATACTGTCTAGACCGTGGTTGGCAGTTCAAAATTATGACTGAGGAACACCTAGGACTCTAACTAAATAATCTTATGGAATCAAAACTTACAGAACTAACAAAACAACGTTCAGCTGCCGATATGCAGATGATGTCAAAAGAATCTTTGAAGTGGTTAGCTTCAAGGATATCTGAGATTAAAAATCCTGGTACTATACCAAAAGGTATCAGCAAAGAAACGTATAGAAATACCACACGATTTAAATTGGGTGGACTTTACTGTTTCTATTACGACCCTAAAGGCAAAGAAACGTTAGATTATTATGACCGTTTTCCAATGGTATTGACATTAGAGAGGTATAATGATGGTTTTCTTGGCCTAAACCTTCATTACCTACCATTCCAGTATAGAGTGGCATTTTTAGGTAAGTTATTGAAATTTGCAGTCATGGATGATGCAGGTGAAATTCAAAGGTTACGAATCACCTATGATATTTTGACCGCCTCCAAGCGCCTTAAAGAGTTTCGGCCATGTGTTAAAAGATATTTAACAAGTCACATACAGTCTAAAATACTTGCCATCCAACCTAATGAATGGGACATTGCCGCTTTTCTGCCTATACAGCAGTTTAGAAAGGCAAAGGCACAGAAAGTGTGGCAAGAATCATTGGAAGAAATAAGGAAACACTAAATGGCAGGTAATATTAACGACTTCAAGGCAAGTTTTACTAAAGACGTAGCACGAACCAACAGGTTTGATGTAGAAATCCCCGTGCCATTGACTCTTATTCCTTATGTATCTTCAGCCAGAAATTTGAAATATCGTTGTGAGACCGCTCAATTTCCAGGTAGAACATTTGCTACAACAGAACAAAAGACATATGGACCGATTGAGAAATTTCCATATCTAAACACATATAATGATTTAGACCTGACTTTTATCGTTGATGATGATATGAGTCAAAAGGTGTTCTTTGATGCATGGATGAGTTATATCAATCCCTTATATAACAATAATTATAGATATAAAGGTGATTATGCTACAACAATCATAGTCAATCAATATAATGTTTCTGGTGAAAAAACTTATTCAATCAACCTAAATGGAGCTTATCCTATTTCCATAAATCAAATGGATTTAAACTGGAATGATGATAGTTATCATAAACTTTCAGTAACATTTGCTTACACATACTGGCAAAACAATTCTCTACAAGCACTCGGAATGGAACTGGTCGATGCCGGTATCAATGCTGTTACCGATGCTTTGGGTGGTTTGGGTGGCGGTTCTTCGGGTATTGTCGACCAAACAAAGAATGGTTTGCTTAGTGGATTTTAATATATTATAAGGAGTTATCATGGCTTTACCAAAACTTGATGTGCCGACATATGAAATTGTGTTGCCTATCTCAAAAAAGAAAATCAAATTTAGACCGTTTCTTGTCAAAGAACAAAGAAACTTATTAATGGCAATTGAATCAACCGATTCTTCTACTGTACACCAGTGTATCTTTGATATACTAAACAACTGTACGGTAACAGAAGATGTGGATGTTAACAAACTGCCTGTTACAGATATTGAATATTACTTTATCAATCTCAGAGCCAAGTCAGTTGGTGAGATTGTAGAGTCACGTTATCGTTGTAACAACTTTGTTGAAGACAAAGAATGTGGTAATATTATGGAAAAGAATATTGACCTCACCAAGATTGAAGTGAAGATGCCTGAGGGAATCAATCCCGAGATACAACTTACCGACAAGATTTCAATCAAACTAAAATATCCAGAATTTGGTATTGTCAAAGATTCATTGAATATGGAAGATATTAACGACCTAACTTTCAATATGATTTCACAATCTATTGAATACATTTATGATGGTGACCAATTCTACTATGCACATGAGGCACAACCTGGAGAAATGTTGGCATTTGTAGAAGATATGAACCAAGAACAATTTGAAAAGGTAGAACAGTTCTTTCAAAACTTACCCAAACTGAAAGACAAAATTGAATTAACTTGTGGTAAGTGTGGTTTTCACCACACGATTGAGGTGGAAGGTTTAGAAAATTTTTTCGTCTAATATTTCGGCATGACAATTTGAAAAATTATTATAAGACTAATTTCAGTCTTATGCAGCATCATAAGTACAGCTTGACAGAACTTGAGAACATGATGCCTTGGGAAAGAGATATTTACATATCTTTGTTGATTTCGTATATTGAAGAAGAAAATCAGAAGATAAGAGAAAGACAAAGAAAATAGTAAATGGAAGAATCCAAAGATAAAGTAGAGAAAACGGTATCACCTTTAACAACAGAGAGTGTTAAGGGTGTTTCTCGCATTGGTACATCATCTGTTGGTGGTGGAGATATGTCCACGATGGATGAAGCTCTTGGCCAAATCTTTGTTATACTAAAGAGAATGGATAAATTTGATAGATTACAAAATGAAAAACAATTAGTAGATTTACAGATATCACAACTGGAAGAGACTGATAGAAATCAAAAACTGATTAAGGCTTTACGTGGTTTACCTAAACGTAAACGTAAACTATCACCAGAAGAAGAAAAACAAAGACAACAGATAAAAGAAGAAAAGTCTAAACCACAACCTTCTGAGCCAAGTAAAACGACTGGCCAAGCACCAACAACTCAAGCACCAACAAAAACAACTGGTCAACCAGCAACAACTCAAGCACCACCAAAAACAACTGGTCAACCAGCAACACAACAGCAAGCTCCAGCAACAACAACTCAAGCACCACCAAAAACAACTGGTCAACCAGCAACAACAACGACACAACCAGCAACAACAACTCAAGCACCACCAAAAACAACTGGTCAACCAGCAACAACAACGACACAACCAGCAACAACAACGACACAACCAGCAACAACAACGACACAACCAGCAACAACAACGACACAACCAGCAACAACAACGACAACACCAGTCAAACCTGCACCAACACAACCAGCTGCACCAACTACCGCACCGGTTAAGCCTGGATTACCCAAACCATCAACAGCAACTAAATTAGGCGCTGGCGCAGGAATAGTTATTTCTGCACTTGTTGCTGCTGGATTTTCTCAAAAAGCACAATCTAATGTTTTAGCGCAAGTAAAATCAGAATCAAATTTTGTACCTAAAAGTGAAAGTTTATTCTATACAACTGCAAAAGGAATAATGGGAACTTTTGGTGAAGGTAGAATACCTTCAGAAGAATTTGCTCAGCAATTTGTTTCAAAAAAAGGAGATGATAGAAGTGAACAATTGGCAAATCATGTGTATGCAAAAACCGATGGTAATTCTGCTCCAGGTGATGGATGGAAATATCGAGGTCGAGGTTTTTTACAAATCACCGGAAAATCAGCATATAAATCTTTAGGTGATTATCTTAAAGTTGATTTAGTTTCAAATCCAGATTTATTAAATACTGCAGAAATAGCAGCAAAATCTATACCTTGGTTTTTTCTTAATTATAAAAGCTATCTAACAAAAGGTAATCCTAAAAGCCTTGAAGATATATCGTTAGTCAATCGAGCTGTTGGTTTTTCAGATGACAAAGTAGGTTCAAAAGCTAAAAAAAGAGCTGAATTGGCGTCAGAAATTCAATCAATGGATTCAAATTCTGGTTCACAAATTGACCAATCTTCAGCAGCAAATAGAGATATGAAGGCTGACGCTAATGCACAACAACCAGCACCAGTTAATGTAAATAATACTTATGAGAATAAGAAAACATCTCCTTCATCTGGTGGAGGCGGAGGATCCGATGATACGAATCCTTATGAGAGAAAGAAAAATCAATAAATGGCAACTAAAAAAACAAATAAACCAAAAGCATCCAATCTCACGAAGCAAGTTGCTACGAGAATGGATGTTGCCTCTTTTGCACGATTATTGGCTCAGACTTTAGGTAACGATAGGTGGTTTACCGATGAAGTAATTGAAAAAACTTTCAAACAAAGTGGAGCTCCAGGTAATAAGCTTGGTAAAGATATCTCAAAGGCAACAAAGATACCAATAATAAAATCTGAGGACAAAGTAATGTCTTCATTGATGGCTATACATAATCTTCTGAAAAATTCATATGAAGATAAACTTAAATCACTAGAAGAACATAATCAGTTTAAAGAAGAATATGATTTAGAAAAGAAGAAACAGAATGATGAATTTTTAGAAGCCATAAAAGGATTGAATGGTGCAGATGCAGGTAATAAACCGACTGCCACGAAAGTAAAAGAAGAAGATGATAATCCAAGTTTGCTTGGTGATATGCTTGGTGTGTTATCAGATTTAAAGAGTGTGGCTGGTATTTTATTTCAAGTTGGTAGATTTTTCATGTTTAATCCTATTGGTATAGCTCTATTAGGTGCTGTATCATTGGCTGCTTTTTTAAAACTTGGCCTAGATGAATTAAATAAAAATACTCCAGATATGAAAGCTTTGAGTCCTGATGAAGCGCAAGCAATGTTACAAAAAGGAAGTGCTAACGATATTAACAAGTCTGGCGGCCGTGAAAAATTAGAAGATATCATTAAGAACGGCAAAATAAATGCTCAAGCTGTCCTTGATATGCCTGAAACGACTGAAGAAGAAAAAGAAGCCAAGAAAAAGGCCATGTTGGCCATGGGCGGTGAAACTAAAGTTAAAGCAATTGCTGCTGATGAAAAAGTATATGAAGTGCCTGCACAAAGAAGTGATGCGGATTTAGGAATAAGAGAAACAGTACCACCTAAAGCCGAATTCGTTGCAGGTAAACCTGGAACTGGTGGCGCCAAACTTGCCCGTGGTGTTCGTGCAACTGCTTGGGACGAAAAATATGGCAAAGATTATAATGAAGATGGTACAAAGAAGACAGTTACTCCTGTTTCTAGTGGCGAATCAGTACCACCTGCACCTGCTGCACCGCCTGCTTCTAGTGGCGAATCGTCACCCACCGCAAACACTGCACCGCCTGCTTCTAGTGGCGAATCAGTACCACCTGCACCTGCTGCACCGCCTGCTTCTAGTGGCGAATCTGCACCGGCAGCACCTTCAGCACCAATGGCCGCACCTATGTCTGGTGGTGAATCTAGTACAAGTCAAAAATTTAATGCAGTAAACTCTGAGAATTTGGAAATGAAGTTACCTCAAGAACCTTCACAAAAAGGTACTACAGTAACAAATATCCAAAAAAATGAACAACGAGGTGAAAGTTCTAATCTACCAATACCTGGAGTTAGAAATAATGAACCTACATTCCAACGAATGATATTGAATTCAACAAGAGTTGTTTAACCAATAAAAAACCCCGCCGAAGCGGGGTCTAGCACTTGCATGGGAATTTATTCTTCTTCAGCGAGTTTAGAGAAGTAAGCTAAGTCATCATCATCTGTTGTTACCAATTCAGGCTCTTTGGCCTTAGTTGGAGCAGCAAACTCTTTTGCTTTCACTTGTTCTACAGTTGTCTTTGGTGCTTCACCATTCAAACCGAGAACCTTGTCAAGGCGTTTCTTCAGGTCATCATATGACTTGAACTCTTTATCACCCACCAGTTCTTGTAGTGAGTGTTCGTTCTTCCAAATCTTTTCCAACTCATCATCATCTTTCGACAATGCTGATGGAGAATCAAATTCAGACTTGTCATAGTTCTGATAGCCTTCAACTTTACGAATCTTCAATTTGAAGTTAGCACCTTTCCACATATCAAATGGATTGATTGCTTGTTCATCTTCAAAAGCAGGATTCATTGCTTCAGTAATCTTATCAAAGATTTTCTTACCGAAACGGAACAATTTAATTTGTCCTTCATTTTCAGGGTGCTTAGGATCCGAAACGATATACACGTTAGCGATATAATTCAACTTACGTTTTTGTTTACGGACAACATCTTTGTTTGCTTCAATACCAGAATTCCACAATGATGAATTGTGTTCACACACAGGACATTGTTGGTTCTTGGTTGTCAAACAGTTGTCGATTAGCCAACCACCTGGACCTTGAAATCCATGAGAGAAGACTTTGACCCAAGGGAGACCATCTTCGCCATCTTTTTCAGAGGCAGGTAGGAATCGGATAACAGCCATACCGTTACCAGCTTTGTCCACTTCTGGACGCCAGTAATTGTCGGTCTTATCAGAACCACCTTCGGATGATTGGGAGAGTGCCTCGATTGCTTTAGATAATTTGTCGAGGTTGCCAGATTGGCGTTTGAGGTTTGCGAAACTCATAGTGTTTCCTTTCTTAGTATAACGGAGTATAAACGGATTATTTTCAAATTAGTCATTATATAATATTATTTAGGCATTTTTATATGTATAATCGCAAAATAGCCAAGGTTGTTGGCCAATCTTTGTGATGTATACCAATGCCGCCTGCCTTAATCCAATCAGAGATAACACTTTTGGTATCATCAATAATAATCCTGTCTGTGGCGGCATATTTGTACTTGTGTCTTTTTCCAGGTACAAATAGGGGATGGAATGTTATTCCATGTTTCTCTAACCATATCGACTTTTGTTTTGATATGGCATCGTAATTTCTTTCATCGGAAGTAGATGATAGTATCTGTGTGGGTACAGGTGCCTTGCGTAAGAAGTTAATACCTTCGATTGCTCCAGGCATCAAATCCAAATTCATAAATTCTTCATTAGCAATAAATTTGGCAAAGTAACCATTGAATTCTTTATTGTCTCGGGTTGACTGTGGTGAAACATCAAATATTTCAGAGTATCTCTTTTCAAAGTCAGCAATAACACCATCCATATCCAAATAGATAGAACTAATCTTAGGCCGTATCATAATTTTTAATCTTCTCTTTCAACAATTTCATAAATTTATCTTTGTCGTATTCAATAAACGGTGTGTATTTCTTAATCAATCTGTAGTGTGTAGGCCAAATGATATCATCTGAAATCCTTGGCATCCAATGTTTGTCAACAAAGTTTACATTATTGTTTAGTATAATGAGTGTTTCCAACATCACTTTACCATGTATAACTTCTTCTAACAACTTTGGATAATTGCCACGGTCTACTCTGAAAATTTCTTCACGTTCAATGCCATACTTGTCTAACAAATATATTATATCATTGTCGAAGGTATAAGTCAAGCTCTGTTGAGTTTTTTGCCACTTTTTATAAATCTCCTCACCATCTTGTAAGAGATTACCAACCCATTCGGCATTACCGGCAACAAAATTGGCAATATAGAAGTTTTTTAATTCTTCCAAATCGTATTTGCGAGACAACTTATAGAATTGGTATTTGTCTTTACGTGTGGTAAATGATTGTTTAGATACATTGGTCTTGCCGTTGTATTTAATATAATCATAAGAATCGGATGTAAAATGCAGCTTTAAACTATTCCACAGAGCATAGGCTGCGAAGCCTGTGTTGTCGTTCATATGGGTAGTTTAGAACTTTTCTTTAACATATTATTATCTTGTGCCTCTTCTTTTATCTTCGCTTTGAGTGCTGAAGATATCAAAGTAGCAGCCACTTCAATTTCTAATCCTGTATTTTCACAATGGTAGCAAATAGCATCCATCAGGCCTATGCCTTCATCTAATGCTATTTTTTCTACCAATATACTAAAGTCTTTTATCTCATCACGGGTTGGCATATTAAATCGTACTATAAAAAATGTGGTTACCTATTTTTTTAACAACTCTGGCCTTTGGCCATCCAGGTGTTACATAAACTGCATGGTAATATAATGCGTTCGTCTGTGCTATTATATCATGTAGGAATGGTTCTGTCAATGCTCTTTTAGCAATCATTAGGGACTGTTCCCATTCATATCTGTCTTTTTCTTTCTTACCGTTGAATAGGCAAGTCCATGAAAACTGGCATACAGTTCTTGAATCACGGTTAACTGTTTTCTGGTAAACTACCGAACATATGTCGGCTGGAAACTTTCCAGAGTTTACACGATTCATTGTGACCTGTGCTACGGCAAGTTTACCCTCATAAGATTCCGATGCCGATTCCCAATAAATGTTTTTAGCAAGACATTCTACTTGTTTGTTATATTCTTGTGATACTTGTTTCTTTGAAACTGTATTAACGAATTCTGTTGATAATGTTGTCGTATAGACTAACAAAGATACTATCAATAATAGTAAATTTCTTAACATCTTGTCTCCTTGTTAAGGACGGCCAAAGCCGTCATCTCCAATTATGAATTAGATTTTCTTGTAATTTTTACTTCAGGCGCTGGAGTGGTTTGTGAAACGAATCCATTGAGGGCTGCTGCTTTCTCAATAATTTTTGATTCGCTTGGAAAGTCTGGGAAACCTGGATGTTTAGGTGGTGTTTCACCTTTTAATCGAGAATTTTCGATTTCGGTTTGCCAGTTATTTGATATCATCTCACGTTGACCAAAGTAGTCATCTGTAAGCATATCTTTCGCCATCTTTAAAAGTTCTAGGCGTATTTCAAATGGGGTCATAGACATAGTTTTCTCCTTGTGTTGTGTGTAAGTGTTTGGTGGTTTTTAGAAATGGGTTCCACCGAACCCATATACTTATTTAGGTTATTAGAAACCCATTGTGTATGCGATAGCAACAACTTTTTGGTTGTTATCACCGTTAACACGGTCATACTTCAATGCAACAGAATCTTTTGCATTCAAGGCATATGCCAATGAATAACGCATTGTGTGAGTCTGGTCATTGTTTTGTGATGGGTCAAATGCTGAGCGGAAACGATATCCAACTTTAGCAGTTAAGCCATAACCGATTG
>Ga0209188_1002326_pt1 | contig 14208 bp, 7 predicted proteins | sample C_130625_EF_Meta_FD_187307 | JGI IMG/M metagenome (GOLD analysis project Ga0209188, IMG submission 187307) | Freshwater microbial communities from Lake Croche, Canada to study carbon cycling - C_130625_EF_MetaG (SPAdes) (version 2) | ecosystem: Environmental > Aquatic > Freshwater > Lake | place...
GCCTGATTCGCCGTGCTCCCGACGACATTACCCGGGGCCGTGTTGCTCTGCGTGGCGTAGACGTAGTAGCCCGGCACGCCGTCTCCACCGTAGTTCGGCGAGTAATAGGCGGCCTTGTACCACTCGTTCTCGTTCGGAATGTAGAACGCCGCGCCGGGAGTCTTCGCCGGAGCCACGCCGGGGTCAGCAGTTGCGAGGTTGTATGCGCCTGTCTCCGTGCTGCCGCTCCCTTGGCCATTCGTCATCCAGTTGGCAAACCGGGCCGCATCGAACCAGCTCACATACGTGATCGGGCGGTTGCTGCTGTCACCGCCATTGTCGATCACGCTGTATTTCGCCCCGACCGCCGCCCCCGCGGTGTACGAGATACCCGCCATGTTAAGGTCGGTACCCATTCTCTGGTCGTAGATTTGGTTGTTGTAGAAATCGCTGGGGTCTTGGCCGTTGGGATTGACCGCGTTCAGAAACGCCGTGTACTGGCCAATTGTCACGTCGTACTTGCCGATCTGGTACTCGTAGGCCACGGCGCCGAAGCCGTTCGAGTCGCCGGCGTTGCCTGCATTCCCCACCGTCACCATCTGATAGGAGACTGGTGCGGCTTGGGCAGGAGCAATCAGCAGGCAGGCCCACGCGGCAAGCCAGACGGAAAAGTTCTTCACCAACAATCGTTTCACGAGCGAGCTCCTTGCGAGGGGTATCTGAGGCCTTGTGAGCCGGGAATAGACCGGGAGGGGGTGGCCGCGAGGGGAGCAGGTCACATCGAGCGTCTGCACCCCTCGCGCTTCAATCACTTCGACTGCCGTCGATCAGGCTGTCTTCAGCCGACGACGCTCGAGCAAACAGAGGGCACCAGAGACGAGTGCCGCAATCGACCCCATGCCGGCCGGGTCGATCTCGGGAACGGCGGAGCTGCTGACCGGACCTGCGAGACGAAAACCGATCTGTTCGCCCGCGATCGACGGGTCGCTCGGGTTGGTGAAGTAGGAGGCTATGGGTTGTTCGCCGTTTTGCCAACCGCCGCCCCGAAGCCCCCGAGACGAACCGGCGGTGCCATCCAGATCGTTCCACTGCCACACGTTCCCGCTCTGGTCGAACGTGCCGTAAAAACTCCCGCTGCCCGAGAACGCGCCCACGTCCGTAAGGTAGTTCTCGTAAAGTTGATAACCACCAATTTGCGTTACGGAGAACACGCCGTTGTTGTAGTTCGCCTGATTCGCCGCACTCCCGACGACGTTGCCCGGGGCCGTGTTGCTCTGCGTGGCAAAGGTGTAGTAACCGCCAGTGCCGTCATTGAGGGTCGGCGAGTAATACGCTGCCTTGTACCACTCGTTTTCGGTCGGGATGGAGAAGGTCGGAGCAGTGCCCGTATTCGGGTTTGTTGCGTTCTTGGCCACCGCGTTGCCGGTCGTTGCGCCGTTGAGGTTGTAGGCCCCGTTCTCCGTCGTCGTGCTCGTCTGGGCTCCCGTCGGCTGGCCGTTGGCCATCCAATTGGCAAAGCGGGCCGAATCGAACCAACTCACAAACGTCATCGGACGATCGGCACTCCCGATCACGCTGTAAGAATAGCTGCCCGATGAACCGGTCCGCGAAACGCCCTTGACGTTCCATTCGGTCTCCATGCTTGAGTGGTAGAGCGAGTGGGTGTCGGTCGCAGCCACGGCATTCAAAAATGCCGTGTATTGGCCAATCGTCACGTCGTACTTGCCGATCTGGTAGTTGTAGGCCACGGCGCCATAGTTGGGTCTCGATCCGTTGATCGTATCTGCGGCGTTGCCTGCATTCCCCACCGTCACCATCTGATAGGTGATTGGTACGGCCCCCGCAGGCGCAGCCAGCAGGCAGGCCCAGGCAGCCAGCCAGACGGAAAAAGGTTTCAAGGAAAAGCACGCCATTGGATCGATCCTTTCGATGAGGCAAATCCACAGTTCGGAAAGATGGACGGACGAAGGTCCACTCAGGACAAGCAGCCGAAAACCGTTTCGGCGCGACTGGCGAATCGACACGTCTGAACCGAGATTTCCCGGTGTCTTGAAGATCCTGCCGCCCCGCGCGGTGGACCGATGGGGTCATCGGCCGGTGGTGCCGAGGCGAGCGACAAGTCGCCTCTCTCTAGGCCTAGACGGAAGCCGTCTCGTCTGTGAGACACCGTTTCTTTCGTTCACAAAAAAAGAGTTCCGCGGGCGTCGACCTGCCTTCCTCGGGGGTGGTGCCTTCCCCCGCGGCGGCATAGACTCCCCGCCATCTGATTCCCCCTGCCAGGGAACGTGCCCGATGGCCAAGCCAATGCCGAAGTCGGTTGACCAACACGACCGGGAACGCCGCGACCTCCTGGCCGCCGCCCGGATCGGATCGGTCGAGGCTTTGAGCGCGCTGTTTGAGTCGATGCGCGGCCATCTCCGTCTGGCGGCGATGCGGGAGTTGCCCCGGTCGATCCGGGGAGCGGTCAGCGCTTCAGACCTCGTCCAGGAGGCGATGGCCACCGCGCACGCGAGTTTCCAATCGTTCCGCGGCGCCTCGCCGGCCGAGTTCTTCGGATGGATGCGCACGATCCTCGCCCATGCGGCAATCGACCGGCTCCGTTACGAGAAGGCCGCCCGTCGCGACCCGGGCTTCCCGAAGATCGCGATCGACCTGATCGGATCGAACCACGGCGCGATGGCGGATGAGGTCCATGAGCGACCCGAATCGGTTGCCATCCGCGGCGAGGACGCGCGACTCGTCGAGGAGGCGCTTGCCACCCTGCCGGCCGATCTTCGGCGTGTCCTGTGGCTGCGCCACTGGGAGGGCAAATCTTTTGACGCGATCGCCACCGATCTCGGCCGCTCCGAGATGGCGATCCGCAAGGCGTGGTGCCGCGGTCTCGAACGCCTCGAACGCGAGATCCGCGATCGGGCGTCGCCCCACCCGCGGCCGAGAAGCGGAGAGTGACCGGTGCCGAAAACGCCGCTTCCCGACCACGACACCCCCCCCGACCCGCGCACGGAGCTTCTGGCCGATCTCGATGCCAGGATCGGCGAGCCTTCCCGCCCCAACGCGCCAGGTTCCCCCACGGCAGCCGGAGACGGCTCGGGCGGACTGTTCGTCCGTCCGGAGCAGGTCGATCTTGTTCTCCGCCTCCACCAGATCGGCGCCGCCTGGCGCGAGCGCGTCGGGAACGACACCGGCACGGTGCCGACGCGCATCGACCGCTTCGAGATCGTGCAGGAGGTGGGCCAAGGGGGATTCGCCACCGTCTACGAGGCGACTGACACGCTCCTCGGCCGCCGCGTGGCGCTCAAAGTCGCCCACCCCGAGGCGGTCGTGTCGCCGGGGCTGCGACGCCGTTTTCTCAGGGAAGCGGAGCTCGCCTCCAAGGTCACCCACCCAAATCTGGTGACGATCCACGACATCGGCGAGAGCGACGGCGTCACCTTCATCGCCGAGGAGTTCTGCAACGGCGGCACGCTCGGCGCCTGGCTCGATCGCCACCCCGGCCCGGTGCCGCCGCGACTGGCCGCAGAGATCGTCCAAGCGCTCGCCGAGGGGCTCGACGCCGCCCACGAGCAGGCGATCGTCCACCGCGACATCAAGCCCTCGAATGTTCTGCTCAATCGGGCCTTCGACGGCGGCGTGATCCCCGCGGATGGCCGGTCGGATCGCGATGCAGCGGAGTCGGGCTGGGACGTGAAGCTCGGCGACTTCGGCCTGGGGAAGCTCGATGCCGAGACTTCCCCCGATCCCCTCTCCCGCCTCACGCGCGTCGGAGCCACGCTCGGCACGCCGGCCTGGATGGCTCCCGAGCAGATCGACCGCACGATCGGCCCGATCGGCCCGGCCACCGACGTCCACGCCCTCGGCCTCCTGCTTGACAGGCTCCTCGTCGGCACCTGCCGGTGGATGGGAGACACCGACTCCGAGACGATGCGGCGGATCCTGTTGCGCGAGCCGGAGGGGATTGACCGGGCCGTCACCGGGGTGCCCCGCGACCTCCTCGCGGTCTGCCGCAAATGCCTGGCGCGCGATCCGGGCGAGCGCTACGCCCGTGGCGGCGAAGTCGCCGCGGAACTCTCGCGATTCCTCCTCGGCGTGCCGACGCGGGCCCGGCCGCTCTCCAGCTGGGAGAGGGCCTGTCGGTATGCGATTCATCGGCCAGCCGTGGTGGGGGCCACGGTTGTCGCGCTCTTGGCGACGCTGGCCTGCGGCCTCGCTCTGTGGGGCTGGTCGATCCAGTCTTCGGCCGCAGCCCGGGAACGCGACTCGATGCGGCGGATCGATGCGACGCTCCAACTCCAGCGCGGCCTCGACGACCTCCGCGTCGGCAACGTCGGCGCCGCACGGGAACGATTCGCCGCGAGCCTGGCGCTCGACCCCGCCCTCGACGCGTCCTTCGCTGGCCGGTGGTGGCGACGACGGCTGCGCTGCGAGCGGGAGATCCTCCTCGGCGATCCCGACGCTCAGGCCCCGCCGGAGGGTGCGCCGCGCGACCTGCTCTGCATCGCGGTGTCGCCCGATGGCGGCCGAATCGCCGTCGGTGCCGCCGACGGCCGGCTGATCCTCCGCGCCGCCACAGGCACTCGCGCACCCGTCGTCGTGGCCGGGGCCCACGACGAGATCAACGACGTGGCCTTCTCGCCCGACGGGCGACTGGTGGCAACGGCCGGCCAGGATGGCCGCGTCTGCCTGTGGGAATCGGCGACGGGCGCACTACACCGGGAGATCGCCGCCGAATCGAAGCCGCTGTTTGCCGTCTGCTGGTCTCCCGACGGGACGCGTCTGGCTTGGGGTGGGGAAGAGCGGATTCTCAGCGTCGGCGATCCCGACGGTGGTGCAGCCCGGAGGATCGCCGTGCCGTTGGTGCTCGACGAGCGAGGCTCAGGAGGGGATATCGAGGCCGCTCTGTTTGCCGATCAGGCATCGATCGTCGTGGCCGGTGGCCACCAGATCCTCACCCTGGCGGCGATCGACGGCCGCCCGATCCGCGAGTTCACCAAACATGAGGGGAGCGTCGGCACCATCGACATCGCTCCTGACGGCACCCGCCTCCTCTCCGGAGGCACCGACCGGATTCCGCGCGTCTGGGACATCGCCACCGGCAAACTGCTCATCGAGCTCCCCAGGCATCCCGAATGGGTGCAGGGATGCGTGTTCACGGCGGATGGCAAGCGGATCGTCACCGGCTGCCGCGATAGCGTGCTGCAGGTCTTCGACGCAGCCACAGGAGCGGTGCTCCACCGGCTGACCGGTCACGCGGGCCGGGTCTGGGACCTGCGCCGCGAGCCCGGCGGCACGGTGCTCAGTGTCGGCGCCGACGGGACGCTGCGACGCTGGCACCCCTGGCAGTCTGACGCGCTGGCTGGTGTCCAGGAAACGGCGATCGCGATCGATTCGGTCTTCCGCCTCCTGCCCCTCCCCGGTCCCGATCCCTCGACCCGCGCCGACCCGTCTTCTGCCCCCGGGGTGGTGATCGTTCCGAACCGCGGAGAACCGATCGTCGTCGATGGGGGAGACGGACGGACGCTTCGCTCACTCCGGGCGACGCTCGACGGCTCGGTGGCCCTTCTGGATGCCGCCATCGACAGGGGTGGCGAGCGTGTCGCCGTGCTCGATTCGCGCGAGGAACTGCGATTGCTCTCGGCAACCGATCGCCCCGAGGACGACGCGAGTCTCCGTCGCCGCTGGCGTCGCGTCTCCTGGACGCCTGCCGGGGCCCTCGTGGCGGGTACGGACGACTCGACGAGCGTGATCCTCGGCTGCGACGCGATCGACGGCACCCCGGGTGAGCCGATCGACCGCCTCGGCGCTGCCTGCGACGCACTCGCCGTCTCGCTGGACGGTGCCGAAGTCGCCGCCGGCGGGGGCTCCGTCCTGCACCTGACACCGATCACCCGGCAGGGGCCCCCCAGACGCGCCGGCCCGACCAGGTCGCTGCGGCTCGACGACACGTTCGGCGGTCTGTTCACGGTGGCTTGGTCTCCCAACGGCCGACAACTCGCCGTCGGTTCCAAGAAAGGGAACGTCCGGATCATCGACCCGGCAACCGGCAAAACCCTCCGCGTCCTCCCGGGCCATCGGCTCGGCGTCACGTCGCTTGCCTGGTCGTCCGATGGCCGGATGCTGATCTCCACTGACGACGAGGCGATCCGTCTCTCCGACACAGAAACAGCGGTGGCTATCGACACCTTCACCCCCGGCTGGACGGTCCGGTCGGCGACTCTGGCCGGCGTGCCTGGCGTTCCCGACCGCTGGCTCGTGATCGGCGGCGAGTCCTCCGTAGCCCTCCCCTCGGCCGACGGCACGCCGGGCCACGGCCGACTGCTGGTCGTGGATCTGGGGGGATGAGTCCGGGCGTGAGTCGGCCCGGCACTTTCTCCACAGCTTGCTACGCCTCCGCTTCGAGCTCGCGGGCCATGTCCATGATTCGTTCGAGCCAGCCCTGCGTCGTCAGTTGCGACTGAATCTGCTCCGCCCACAGCGGGAAGGCGAGCGGTGAGATCCGTGGCGTATCGACGATCACGAGGTCGAGCGTGGCGAGCCGGTCGAGCGCCGTCCGCAAGCGTTGAAAGTCGAACTGCCGCTCGAGGACCTCGTGACGCGCTTGCCCAAGGAGCATGTTGTCGGCGTCGTGCTCGGAGAGGACGTCGAAGAGGAGCCCCGCCGAAGCCTGCGTCTGCCGCTGTGTCTTCTGCCCGCCAGAGATCAGCCCCGCCACGCGGGCCACTTCGCGGAAGTGACGCCGGGCCATTTCGGTGCCATTCAAGCAGCCGAGGAGATCGTCGAGGAGATTCGCCGGCGAGAGCAGCTCGCGCCAGGTTCTTTCGTCGGCGGGAAAGGGCTGCCGGCCGGCGAGCTCGAGCCCCCAGTCGGTGGCGGCCAGATGGAGCGTGGCCGGCGTGCGGCGGGCAATCCGCCAGGCGACGAGCGTGGAGAGGCCGTCGTGAACCAGCCGCCCCTCGAAGGGAAAGAGGAAGGCGTGATGGATCGTCGGATCGCCGCGGCCTCCGCGGCCTGTGGCCGTGCGCTCGATGAGGAGCGTGTCGGCCGTGGGAAGCCGGCTCGTGCGCGTCTGCGTGGCCAGCAGCGGGAGCACCGCCTCGATTTCCGGGAGGATCTTTCGGCCGGGGGTGGCGGCCGTCTCCACGAGCCCCAGCACGCCCCGGGCGAGGAGCGTGGAGAGAGGCATCCGGCCGCCGTTCCAACGCGGCACCTCGAGCCCCTGAGCGGCGCCACGGCCGCGCTTCACCCAGGCGACGAGGCCATCGAAGCGGAACAGGACGAGCGGGCGGCCGGCAAACAGGAAGCGGTCGCCGGGGGCAAGCCGGGAGATGAACGATTCCTCCACCGTGCCGAGCCGACCGCCGCGAACCCACTTCACCTCCACCGTGGCATCGCTGCTGATCGTGCCGATCGACATCCGATGGCGGCGGGCGATCGCCGGGCCGGCGACATACCAGCGCCCGAAGCGTTCCTTGATGCGGGCGAAGTCGGGATAGGAGCCGAGGGCCGGCCCACCCCGGGCAGCGAAGTCGAGGGCCCAACGCCAGGCGCGGTCGTCGAGGCGGGCATAGGCATGGGTCGAGCGAACCTCGGCAAGCAGGTCGTCGGCCCGGAAGCCGCCACTGCAGGCGACGGTGACGAGGTGCTGCGCGAGGACGTCGAGTGGCTGATCGAGGGGCACGCGCGGCTCGACGACCCCTTCGGCCACGGCCGTGCGCGCCGCGGCGCATTCGATGAGCTCGAGGGCGTGGGTCGGCACGCAGATCAGGCGGCCGGTGGCGCCGGGGGCATGGCCACTCCGTCCGGCCCGCTGGAGGAGCCGGCCGATCCCCTTTGGGCTCCCCACCTGCAGCACCTGCTCCACCGGCCCGAAGTCGACGCCGAGATCGAGGCTCGACGTCGCCACGACACACTTCATCCCCCCGCGGCGCAGCGCCGCCTCGGTGCCGGCCCGCAGCTCCCGATCGACCGAGCCGTGGTGGAGCGCGAGCGTCTCCTTCCATGCGGGCCTGGCCCCACGGATCGCGTCGTGCCAGCGCTCCGCTTGGGCGCGGGTGTTGGTGAACACGAGCGAGGTCGATGCCCGGTCGAGGACGCCGAGCACCTGCGGCAGGAGCCGCATCCCCATGTGCCCGGCCCAGGGGAAGCGCTCCATCGGCACCGGCACGAGCGTCTCGATGTCGAGCTTCCGCGGGATCTTGGCGCTGACGACGCTCGCCGCGGCGACCGCCGCCGGGCCGACGAGCGCCGCGAGGGCCTCGTCAAGATTGGCAAGCGTCGCCGAGAGCCCCCACGTGGCAAGGCCCGGGGCGAGGGTGCGCAAGCGGGCCAGGGCGAGTTCGGTCTGCACGCCGCGCTTCGTCGCCAGGAGCTCATGCCACTCGTCGACGATCACGGTCTCGAGGTCGGCAAAGAGATCGTGGGCATTCTCGAGCGAGAGGAGCACCGAAAGCGATTCGGGCGTCGTCACGAGCCCGTCGGGCCAGCGGTTGCGGAGCCGGCTCCGCTCGGCGGCAGTCGAGTCGCCGGTGCGCAGCGCCACCTGCCAGCGCCGAGACCGTCGGCGCGATGACGAGGCAGGTCCCTTGTCGGCCCCGGCCAGCCAGTCGGCGAGGTCGGGGAGGGGACGGTCGAGCGACCGGAGGGTGTCGGCGGCAAGCGCCCGCAGCGGCGTGATCCAGACGACCCGTGGCCCACTGCCGACCGGCCGCTCATCGACCGCCCCCGCCTCCTCTCGCGCCAGCGCGCGGCGGCGGCTGTGGGCCAAAGCCCCGAGCCAAGCGGCGAGGGTTTTGCCGGTGCCCGTGGGGGCATGCACCAAGCCGCTTCCCCCCGCCGCGGCGGCCCGCCACACCTGCTCCTGAAACGGAAAAGGCTTCCATCCCAGAGCCGCGAACCAGCGCCGAAGCGCTTGCAGATCAGCAGGAAACCGGCCCACGCCCCTGAGGGTCATTCGCCCTCCTCCCAGAGCATGGTCTGGCGGTCGCCAGGGGGGGAGATCGGCCGGGGGGGCCGGGGCGGGCGCTGGGCGCGGGGCGACCGCGGGGCGCTGGGCGACCGCGGGAGCGGAGGGAGCGGCTCGACGGGAGCGACCAGCGCGCGGAGATCGGCGAGCGAGCCTGCCTCGGCTGGCGACTTGTCCTTCCGCCAGCGGACGATCCGCGGGAAGCGGACCGCCACTCCCGACGCATGCCGGGTCGACTCCGCCACCCGCTCGAAGGCCAGCTCCATGACAAGGGTGGCCGTCACCCCCCGCCACGGTCCCTTCTTCTCGAGCGTCGTCGCCCGAATAATCCGGTCGACCTCCGTCAGCTCCTTGTCGGTGAGCCCGGAGTAGGCGTTGGCGATCTTCACGAGGCGACCGTCGTGCCAGACGCCGAAGGTGTAGTCGGTGTGGAGGCCGGCGCGACGGCCGTGGCCTGCCACCGCACCGATGAGGACCGCGTCGATCTCGAGCGGTTCGATCTTCCACTTCCACCATTCACCGCGGGTCCGCCCGACGCCATAGGCGCCGTCTTGGCGCTTGAGCATCACCCCCTCGACGCCCCGATCGCGCGCGGTCGCGCGGGCGCTTGCCACGGCAGCCCAGTCGGCAGGGGCAAGGACGGGCGAAAGGAGAAAAGGCTCGCTCTCGCGGGCCGGTGAGGGAAGGGGATCGCCCGCCATCGGCGGCTCGAAGACCGGCCAGCCCCGCGCCGCGGCGAGCGTCTCCAGCTGCCGGCGGCGCTGGCCGAGGGGCTCGGTGCGAAGGTCGACGCCGTCGGCCTCGAGGAGATCGTAGGCGAGGAAGGCGACCGGAAGCTCGGCGATGTCGCGGCGGGTGGGAGCCTTGCGATGGAGCCGTTTGGAGAGCTTATCGAAGCCGAGCTGGCGGCCCCCACGGACGACGAGCAGCTCACCGTCGAGGACGGTGCCGTCAGGGAGGCGCTCCGCGGCGGCGACCACCTCGGGGAACCGATCTCCGACGAGCTCCTCGCCGCGCGTCCAGAGCGCCGTCTCCCCGCCGCGGCGCACGAGCTGCGCCCGCGCGCCGTCCCACTTCCATTCCACCTGCCAGTCTGCCACGTCGCCGAGCATGGCCGGAGGCTCGTCGAGCGGCGCGGCGAGGAAAAATGGGTAAGGGCGGCGCGACGTGGCGGCGGCGGTGGGATCGAGAAGCTCGAGATAATCCTCCGCCGTCTCCAGCCGCGCGGCGACGAGGCGCTCGAGGATCTCCGCCGGCTCAACGCCTGCCACAACGGCGAGCGCCCGGGCCACGAGCGTCCGCGACACGCCGAGGCGGAGCCCCCCGGTGAGGAACTTGTGCCACACGATCCGCTCCGCGGGGCCGAGGCCGCGCCACACCTCCTCGACCATCGCGCGCTTCCGCCCCTCGTCTGCCTCGGCGCGGACAGAATCGACCGTTCCGCGGAGGCAATCGGCAAGCCCCCCCCACTCCGTGGCAGCTGACGTCCCGGGGCCCGCCACCGGCTCTGGAAGGAGCAGCGCGAGCGTCTCGGCCAGATCGCCGACGTGGGCATAGCACTCCTCGACGAGCCAGTCGGGGATCCCCGCCACTTCGGCCGCCCAGGCCCTCAAGCTCGCCGTAGACACCGCCCGCGACTGCCGCCCCCCGCAGAGAACCCGGACGGCTACGGCGCCGTCGCCGGGAGGGACAGCGCGGAAATAGTCGACGAGCAGGGCCTCCTTCTCGGAGGTCTTCGTCGTCGCATCGAGACGCCAGGAGAGATCGGTGAACCGCTTCACGGCAGCTCGCTCCGGGGAGCAGGATCGACAGCCGCCCCGTCGTCGGGAACGCTCGCTTCCCGTTCCCGATCTCCCTCATCACCGGTCTCATCACCGGTCTCATCGCGATCGGGCTGCTCCCCGGTGAACCGGGTCGCAAGGACGTCGGCCTCGAGGCCCCGGCCACGGAGGAAGCGGGCGAAGGCCTCGCTCGAGCCATGGGTGACAAGGACGCGGCGGGCGCCGGTCGCCTCGACGGCGGAGACGAGCCCGGGAAAGTCGGCATGATCGGAGACGACGAACCCCTTCCCGAAGCCGCGGCGGCGGCGGATGCCCCGGACGGTCATCCACCCCGAGGCCTGGGCCACCGCCACCTCGCCGAAGACTCGTAGCCACCCGCTCCCGGCGATCGACGGCGGCGCGATCACGAGCGCCCGCCCCTGGCCGACGCGTTTGGCTCTTGCCGGCACCGCATCGATCGGCGGGAGCCGGACGCCGCTGTCCCGATAGGCGCGGACGAGTTTCATGACGGCGCCGTGGCCGTGGATCGGGCCAATCGACGCATCGACCATCGCCGCGAGCCGCTGCGCCTTGCCGAGGGCATAGGCGAGGAGGACGCTCGTCTTTCCCTCGGCCTGATTCGCCCGCCACCAGGCGTTGATCTCGGCGGCTATTGTGTCCGGCGCCGGCCAGCGGTAGATCGGCAGGCCAAACGTCGACTCGGTGATGAAGACATCGCAGCGCACCGGCTCGAAGGGGGCACAGGTCGGGTCGGGGGCAGTCTTGTAATCGCCGCTGACGACCCACACTTGCCCTTGGTGCTCGACGCGGACCTGCGCCGACCCGAGCACATGGCCGGCCGGATGGAGCGACACCTTTACCCCGTTGACCGTCGTCGATTCGCCGTAGCGGAGCGTGTCGATCGGCACGGTGCCGCCGAGGCGGCTCCGCATCACGAGCTTGCCGGGGGCGGCGCAGAGGTAGCGATCAGACCCCGACCGGGCATGATCGGCGTGGGCGTGGGTGATGACCGCCCGTGGCACCGACCGCCAAGGGTCGATCCAAAAGTCACCTGCCGGGCAATGGAGCCCGGCATCGCTCACCACGAGAAGATCCGCCATTCGCGCCCGCCTCCCGCCACTGCGAGCGAAACCGCTCCGGTGGCAGAAATCCTAACAGCGCGGGAGCCCGTTCCTCTCCCGTTGCGGAACGTCAGCGGTAGGCCTGATTACCGACGGCGGGAAAGCGGTAGCCCCCCATGCCGAGCGGGGCGTAGGTCGGCCAGTCGCCAGGGCGGACGCCCGGTTGGGTGCCGTAGACGGGCCAGGTGGGCGTGCGGGGGAGCGTCGGAGGGACGAAGTATTTCGGCCGCTGACGAACACCGGTCGAGTACGGAGAGCGGCCGGGAAGGAAGGGGGCCTGCCGCTGGGGCTCACCATGCCCCATCGGCTTGGCCCGGCCGACACCGCGCGGTTCGCCCCAGCCGGTCCGCGGCATCATCCCGCCATCATCGGCCCGGACGACGACGACCGACGCCACAAACCAAATCAGCGACCCGATGAGGATCCGCAGCGCCCGTCCGTTGTCACTGCGATCGGCGAGGAGGCTGGCGAGTTGGCGAACAGGGGCTGTGGACATCGGCGGCTCCGGGACACGACGCACTTGATGGTCGTGGCATCGACCGTTCCGCGCGTCCCGCTTCGGGGAAACCTCCCACGGACCGGAGATACCGGTTTGTCGGGATGGTGCGGAGAGGACTGTTGTAAGTCCGGCAGAGACTCGAGCGTAGCGCGGTGGCAGGCTTCGGGGGCGCCCGTGCCCCGTCGCCGGACGTTCGCTCTGGCCCTCCGGGGCCTCCGCTCACTCCGCGTCGCCTGCGCTTCGCCATCCATGGCTGCGCTTGCCGTCGAGGCCGGCTCCCGGGGCACGGGCGCCCCCTCGCCGAATCGCCGAGCGCGGGTCATGAAGCGAGCGGCCGCGAAGCCCGTCGGCGATTGCGCGCGAAAGGCCCTTACTTTGAGCCGCTCCCCGCCCAGCGGAACTTCACCGGCATGTCAAACACCTTCTCGAACAGATCGGTGCGTCGTTCCGCCCCCCACAGGTCGACCTGCGGATCCTGATCGGCCACCGCTTCGAGCGTCACGCTCTCCTGATCGACATGGACGACCGCATCGCGGACCTGCTGCGACCGGCTCCGGTCGAGGCCCCCGGCGAGGCGGAGGACGGCCGCCATGCCGAGCACGCGGCGTTGATCGGAGGGGGTGAGGCGGAGGAGGTTTTCGTGCTTCTTCTTCGGATGCGCGCCGCGGTGATAGCGGGCAACGTTGGCGATCAGTTCCAGGTCGTGGGCCCGGATCCCGGGGAGACGGCTGTTGCGGATGAGGTGGTAGCTGTGCTTGTGGTGCTTGTCGTAGTTGATGACGTAGCCCACATCTTGGAGCCGGGCGGCACACTCCAGAAGGATTCGATCGGCGGGATCGAGGCCGAGCGGCTCGGTGAGTTGCTCCCAGATCCGACCGGCAAGCGAGGCGACGGCCCGGCCATGCTCGACCTCACCCGAACAGGCCGACGCCAGCCGTTCGATCGCCGCGTCGCGGAGCGCGGCATGGTCGACAGGCGCCTCGTTGGCCCCGAGGACGTCCTCGAGCATCTCGCGAACAAGCCCGTCGCGGACGCCGCGCGTGTGGACGACGAGGGTGTTGACCCGGAATCGCTTCAGAAGCCCGTCGATGATCGTCAGGCCGGCGATGATGATGTCGGCCCGATCTGGCGTCATGCCCGGCAGGGCCCGCCGCGCCCGCACCGGCAGCTTCCGCAACCGGTCGAGGAGATGGCGGACCTCGGCGTGCGAGACGCGGTAGCCGGGGACGGGGAGATCGCTCTCCCCCTTCGACGCCATCACCAATTCGGCGACGGTCGTGAACGTGCCGCCGGAACCGACGAGGAAGTGGGGGGCGAACATCGGCCGCGACGTCTTCTTCTTGAGCGTCGTCGCCACTTCCTCCTCGAGGGCGAGGAACTTGACCGGATCGGGGGGATCGCCGCTGCCGAAGCGCTCGGTGAGGCGGACGGCGCCGAGCGTCGTCGGGTAGATCGCCTCAATGAGGTTGCCGGTGGCGAAGACGATCTCGGTGCTGCCGCCACCGATGTCGGCGACGACGACGTTCTTCCCGGTGAGATCGATGGCGTGCTGGACGCTCGAGAACGCCAGCCGCGCCTCCCGTTCGGAGCTGATAACCTCGATCTCGATCCCCACCTCGTCGCGGACGCGGCGGCAGAAGTCGGGCCCGTTGCGGGCCTCGCGAACGGCGCAGGTGGCGATCGTCCGCAGGCTGGTCACCTGATACCCGGCGGCGATCTCCCGGAAGCTCCGCAACGCCTGGAGCGTGCGGGCCATCGACTCGTCGTCGAGCACCCCCGAGGCGACGCTGCGGCCCAGGCGCGTCGGCTCCCGCTCCTCGTCGAGGATCCGGTAGGTGCCGCCGCGGAGGGCCTCGGCGACGAGCATCC
>Ga0209188_1002327_pt1 | contig 14205 bp, 11 predicted proteins | sample C_130625_EF_Meta_FD_187307 | JGI IMG/M metagenome (GOLD analysis project Ga0209188, IMG submission 187307) | Freshwater microbial communities from Lake Croche, Canada to study carbon cycling - C_130625_EF_MetaG (SPAdes) (version 2) | ecosystem: Environmental > Aquatic > Freshwater > Lake...
TACCAGCACTTCGGCGTCCGCCCCGACGTGATCACGCTCGCCAAGAGCCTGTGCGCGGGGGTGGCCGGCGGCGCGATGCTCACCACCCCGGAGCTTGCCCGGCACCTCCGGCCGGGGATGCACGCTTCCACGTTCGGTGGCAATCCGATTGCTGCCCGGGCCGGGATCGCCGCCATCGAGATGATCGAGAACGAGGGGCTCCTCGCCCATGTCGGCGCCGCGGCGTCGCTGTTCCGCGAGCGGCTCGAGGCGCTCCGGGATCGCTGTGACGCCATCCGTGACGTCCGCGTCATCGGCATGATGATCGGCATCGAGCTGGCGATCGACGGCGCGGCGGTCGTCGAGGCCTCACTCGAGAAGAATCTCCTCGTCAACTGCACGCAGGGACGCGTCATCCGTCTCCTCCCCGCGATGAACATCACCCCCGAGGACATCCACGACGGCTGCGACCGTCTCGGCGACGCGATCGTCGAGGTGGCCTCCCGCGCCTGACTGCCATCATGCTCCGTCACATCATCGTTCCCGAAGATCTCACAGCCCACGAGATCGAGGCCGTGTTCGCCATCTCGAAAGATCTCGAGACGAAGTTCGACGCTGGCCTGCGCGAGCCGCTCTTCCCGGGCCGCGTCCTCGGGCTGGTGTTCGAGAAGCCGAGCCTGCGCACGCGGGTCAGCTTCGAGGCGGCGATGGTCCATCTCGGCGGCGCCGCGGTGTTCCTCGGCGACGAGGCGGGCTTCTCGTCATCGCGCGAGAGCATCGCCGACTTCGGCCGGGTGCTCAGTGAATACGTCGACGTCATCGTCTGCCGCACGAAGGCCCACGAGACGATCCAATCGCTCGCCGCCGTCTCGAGCGTGCCGGTGATCAACGGCCTCTCCGATTACTGCCATCCTTGCCAGGCCTTCGCCGATCTCTACACCCTCCGCGCCCATGTCGGCAGGCTCGCCGGCTTGACGCTGACGTTCGTCGGCGACGGCAACAATGTCGCCCGGTCGCTGGCGGTCGTCTGTGGCTTGCTGGGGATGCGGTTTGTCCTCGCCGCTCCCGAGGGCTTCCAGTTCGACGAGGCCTTCCGCAACCACCTCCGCGACATCCTCCCCAACGCCGAAATCGAGGAGACGACCGACCCGGTGGCGGCCGTCGAAGACACCGCCTGCGTCTACACCGACGTCTGGACGAGCATGGGGCAGGAGAAGGAGCGGCTCGAGCGGCAGAAGGCCTTCCGCCCCTATCAGGTCAACACCGCGCTGATGCGCCACTGCCCCGACGCCCTCTTCATGCACTGCCTCCCCGCCCGCCGCGGCGAGGAGGTCACCGACGACGTCATCGACGGGAGTTGCAGCGTGGTCGTCGAGGAGGCCGCCAACCGGATGCATGTCCAGAAGGGGCTTCTCGCCTGGCTCCTCGGGCATCAGTCCTGACGCCGTCGTCGGGCAAGCGGCTCACTTCGTCGGCTTCTGGTCTGATTGCTCATTGTCGTCGGCATCCTTGTCGGCGCCCGGCTTCGCCTCGTCGAGGACGATCGACGCTGAATTGATGCAGTAGCGGATCCCGGTGGGCGGGGGGCCGTCGTTGAAGACGTGGCCGAGGTGGGCGCCGCACTTCCGGCAGGTGACCTCGACGCGCCGCATCCCGAACGTGAAATCGGGCGTCTCGGCGACCTTGCCGTTCGCCTTTTTGTCGATCGGCGCCGAGAAGGCGGGCCAGCCGCACTCGCTCAAGAACTTGTCGCCGGAGGTGAACAGCGGCTCGCCGCAGCAGACGCACTTGTACGTCCCCGGCGTGTCGGTCTTCCAATACTTTCCGGTGAACGCCCGCTCCGTCCCCTTCATCCGCGTGATCTGGAATTGCTCGGCCGTGAGCCGGCTCCGCCATTCCTGGAGCGTCTTCGGGAGCGGCTCGCCGAAGGGATCGGCGGCATCCTCACCAGCGGGATTGTCGGCGGCGTTGTCGGTGGGCATCGGTGGCTTCGCTCCGGGGTTCGGTCCGAACAGGGGGCCCTTGGGGGGCGTCTGCTGCCCCTGCGCGGTCTTCGGGCCGGGGGTCTTGGGCGGGGTCTTCTTGGTTTGCGACGACGTGGCCGGGGGATCGTCGTCGGCCGCCGGCACAACCGGCAGCGCGGCCGCAATCAGCGCGGCCACGATCAACGGGGGAAGGAAGCGGTTGAGGGCTTGCATGGTGGGTCCTCCTGCTGCGGGATGGGCTGGAGCGGGGCGGGCTGAAGCGGGGCGGCCTAGGGCGGGGCGGGCTAGGGCGGGCCGGGCTGGGCCCGGGGCGGCGAGCCCCCACCGGCCGAGACTCTTTCGTCGCCGGGCTTATTTCTTCACATCAGGGAGCGTCTTTGGAGCGTAGTCGTGGTCGCGCTTGCGGACCACCTCTGCGGAGAGAATCGTGTCGGGCTTGATGCCGGGGATCGGGCGGCCGTCCGGGCTCTGCGTGCGGTGGAGTTTCGGGAGGACGTCAAAGCCCTCGATCACCCGGCCGAAGACGGTGTGCTTGCCGTCGAGGTGTTCGGTGGGGCGGAAGGTGAGGAAGAACTGCGAGCCCCCGGTGTCCTTGCCGGAGTGGGCCATCGAGAGCGAGCCGCGGAAGTGCTTGCGGGCGTGCGGATCGCCAGTCTCGCAAGGGATCGCGTATCCCGGCCCCCCCGAGCCGCGGCCGGTCGGATCGCCCCCCTGCGCCATGAACTCGGGGATCACGCGGTGGAACGGCGTCCCCGCGTAGAAGCCCTTCTCAACGAGGCTGACGAAGTTGGCAACGGTGTTTGGGGCCTCGTTCTCGAACAGCTCGACGACGAGATCCCCGGCGGAGGTCTTGATGCGGATGCGGGGGAGGTCGTCGGCCTCCGCCTCGGCGGCGCGGAGGGTCATCTCCTCCTTCACCTTCTTCCGCTCGTCTTCAACGGCTTCTTTCAGCTGGCCGACCTGCGCCTGCTTGTCGGCCGAGCCCCCCGCGGCCGAGAGCTTCTCGAGGTAGGCCTCGGCCTCGTCGAGGCGCGAGAGGAGCATCGACGCGGTCGCCCCCATCATCAAGACATCGCCGTCGATCGCCCCGACGCGTTCGAGCTGATCGACGAGCGCCAGAGCCTTTTCCGGGTCGTCGGTCTTGATGGCACCGGCCACCATCGCGGCGCAAACCTTCCGAGCGCCCTGATAGACGGGCATCGCTATGTCGATGTCATCGACTTCACCGCGCTTCGGCATCCCCGCCCGGGCAATCGTGAGAGCCGCCTCCTCGAGCCGCTCGCTGGCCGCTTGGGCTGCGGTCTTGGCCGTCTCGAAGGCGGTTTGGAGGGCCGGCCGATCGGCCCCCTTTTTCTGAAACGACGTCTGCAGCGACGAGAGTTCGCCAACGAGTTTCTTGAGCTCCCGTTCCGAGTCCTGAAACTCGGCCCGGGCGGCCTCAGCCTCTTCCCGGGTCGGCGGGGGGAGATTGGCCTGAGCCGAGCCCGCAGCGCTCGTGGCAGACGCTTCCGCGGCCGGCTCCTGAGCGGAACTGAGCGTGGCGGCAGCCAGGGTGAACATCACCGCCACCGCCGACGCGGCCACCGACCGACCCATCCCGCCGTTGGAAACGACCATCGCCACGAGCCGCACCATCGGGAGACTCCGCAGGGGCATCCGCGCCATCGGTCCCCGCGGGACCGGACACTTTCCCTGGTACCATACCAATTGCCCCCCTGCTCCGGAAAACCCTGGTTTCCTCATGCCCCCTCCCGGTCGCCGCCGTCACGATGCCCCTCGTGCTCCTCGTGCCTCTCAAGCCGCTCAAACCGGTCAAACCGGTCAAACCGGTCATGGCCCCCGCAGCGGCGGCGGCCCCGCCCCCGAAGCGGCTGGCGACGACGCAACAGCAACGAGCCCGCCGCGGATCATCGGCGGCACCCTCGGCGGCCGGAGGCTCGAGTTTGCCCCCGATCCGCGCACCCGGCCGATGAAGGAGCGGGTCCGGGAGGCCCTCTTCAATCTCCTCGGCTACACCGTCGAAGGGGCGATCGTCCTCGATCTGTTCGCCGGCACCGGGGCCCTCGGCTTTGAGGCGGTCAGCCGTGGGGCGGCCGCTGCCTGGTTCGGGGAGCGTCACTTCCCCACCGCCGACGCCCTCCGCCGCTCGGCCAAGGCGCTCGACGTCGAGGACCGGGTGACGATCCGCCCGGGAGACGTCCTCCTCTGGGCCCGTCGCCTCCCTCCGATCCCGCGGACTTCCCCCTGGATCGCCTTCGTCTCCCCGCCGTGGGAGATGTTCACGACCCACGCCGACGAGCTCCTCGCCCTCGTGTCGGTGGTGATTGCCGCCGCCCCCCCTGGCAGCCAGATCGTCGTCGAGGCGGAGATGTCGTTCGACCCGGCCGTTCTCCCCGAGCCGGAGGCTTGGACGCCGCGGCCGATCCCGCCGGCCCTCCTTCTGTTCCGGGAAATCGGCAGCCACAGGTCTGCGGCAGCCGATGAGTAGGGGATGAGCCCGTTCGCGGGCCGCGGGCCGTCTGGTATCGTGTTGCGGCGGGGAAACGAGCACGGGAGGCATGTCGATGGACGTCATCAATCAGCGTGAGGCGGTGCCGTTCACGACGGCCGACGGGTCAACGATCCGCGAGCTTCTCGCCCATCGCAATTCGTCGATCCGGAAGCAAAGCCTCGCCGAAGCCCGCCTTGCCCCCGGTCAGGCGACAACGCCCCACCACCACGCCGTCACCGAGGAGATCTACTACATCCTCTCAGGCTCGGCGGCGATGACCCTCGGCGAGGACACCCGCCCCGTCGGCCCGGGCGATGCCATCGCCATCCCGCCGGGACTCCGCCACACGATCCGCAACACCGGCGCCGAAGAGCTCGTTTTCTTGTGCACCTGCGCCCCCGGCTACGAACACACCGACACCTTCCTCGAATCGTGATCCTGTCCGAGAGCCCGCGATCCGTTCCCAGATCAAGCCCCTGATCGAATCCCAGATCGAATCCCAGTTCGACCGATCCCCGCGAATCCAAGCCATGTCCCGAAACGACCCGTTCTCCGCCCTTCTCGTCTCCGAGGGGCTCGTCAGCGCCGAGCAGCTTGCCGAGGTGACGCGGATCGCCGAGAGCTCCGGCAAGAAGCTCCACGACGAAATCGTCCGGCTCGGCTACGCGCCGGGTGACAAGGTGATGCGGGCGCTGGCGAAGGCCCACCGGCTGAAGTTCGTCGATCTGACGGGGATCACCGTCGAGCAGGACGTCATCGACCTCCTCCCGGAGAGCGTGGCCCGCGAAAACTCGATCTTTCCCGTCTCCAAGGATGGCAACACGCTCCGCATCGCCGGCTCCGATCCGACCGACATCGACACCCAGGACAAGCTCCGCTTCATCCTCAACCGCGACGTCCAGTTCTCGCTTGCGCCCCGCGAGCAGATCGTCGAGGCGATCAACCGCCACTACGGTGCCAGCGACGGCGAATCGGCCGATTCGATGCTCCAGGAATTCACCGACACCGCCATCGACTTCACCGAGACGGCCGTTGAGCAGGCGGCCAACCAGCAGCAGGAAGACAACTCCGACGCGCCGGTGGTGAAGCTCGTCAATTTGATCATCACCGAAGCGGTGCAGCTGCGGGCCAGCGACATCCACATCGAGCCGTTCGAGGATCGCGTCCGCATCCGCTACCGGATCGACGGCCGCCTCGTCGAGCGCGACAATCCCCCCCGCCGCCTCCTCGGCGCGATCCTCTCGCGCATCAAGATCCTCTCGCGGCTCGACATCGCCGAGCGCCGCCGCCCGCAGGACGGCCGCATCAAGCTCACTGCCGACGGCAAGGACTACGATCTCCGCGTCAGCGTTCTGCCCACGAATCACGGCCAATCGGTCGTGATGCGGATTCTCGACAAGGACAACATCCGCGTCGGCATCCGCCAGCTCGGCCTCTCCGAGCACGACTTCCGCAATTTCAAGACGCTCATCCGCCGCCCCAACGGCATCATCCTCGTCACCGGCCCGACGGGCTCCGGCAAGACGACGACGCTCTACGCCTCCCTCAACGAGCTCAACCGCCCCGACACGAAGATCATCACGGCCGAGGATCCGGTCGAGTACTACCTCGCCGGAATCAACCAAGTCGAGGTCCGCCACAACATCGGCCTCGACTTCGCCCGCGTCATCCGTGCCATGCTCCGCCAGGCGCCCAACGTGATCCTCGTCGGCGAGATGCGCGACACGGAAACGGCCCAGATGGGCATTCAGGCATCGCTGACGGGGCATCTCGTGTTCAGCACGCTCCACACCAACGACGCCCCCAGTGCGATCACGCGCATGATCGACATGGGGGTGCCGGCGTACCTCGTCGCCTCGAGCATCATCGCGGTGGTGGCCCAGCGACTGGTGCGGGTGAATTGCGTGAAGTGCAAGCAGCCCTTCCAGCCGCTCGACACACAGATCGAGACGGCCGGCGTGACGGAGGAGATGCTCAAAGGCGCCACCTTCATGAAGGGGCGTGGCTGTGCCAACTGCACAAAGAGCGGCTACAAGGGGCGGCTGGGAATCTTTGAATTGATGGTGATGAGCGGCAAGATCCGCGAGCTCGCCTTCCAAGGGGCCCCCACGCAAGACATCCGCCGCGCCGCCTGTGCCAACGGGATGCGGGTGATGTTCGACGACGGCATCTCGAAGGTCCTCCGCGGGATCACGAGCTTCGACGAAGTCTTCCGCGTGGCCAAAAAAGTCGAAGCCTGACCGGCTCACCAAGCCGAGCCAAGCCAAGCAAAGCCCCGCCCACGTCCCGCCGCCCCATTCGGCCCACCGCCCCCTGCGACCCACCCCGGCGCCGCCAGCGAGGGGTCGCCCGTGCTCCGTGAGCCGGCGTTGCCGGCCAGCGGAGCCATGGATGGCGGAGCGCAGGCGGCATCGAGTGAGTGGAGGCCCCGGAGGGCCGCAACGAGCGTCCGGCGACGGGGCACGGGCGACCCCAAACGCAGACGTTTGAGCCAAGCACCCCAGCCTCCTCAAGCCCGCCCGAGCCGAGCCCCACGGGCACCGCCGCAGGCCCCGACCGAGAGATTCCGAGGAAAAGTGGCGACGGCGAGACTTTTTCGCCGATCGTGCGCATAATGCCTCTAGCTTGGTCGGCGGGATGTCAGGGGCCCCGCCGGCCTCAGCCGGACTGGCTCCCACATGGGCAGCGACGGTCGTCAGCGGGGGATTCTCATCCAACCGGATTCCGGGCGGTTGCGGCCTGCGCTGCGGTCGGCCGAACGGGAACTTCGCGCCGGGGTTCCCATGCGGCAGAATCGTCGTCCGATGGGTGGGCGGCACCTGTCCGGCAGGGGAGGGCTCCGGGATTCCCGGCAGTGCTTCGGTCCTCTGTCCTCCCATCCGTACCAGGTGTCCTCCCCATGAGCACGGCAGCCTCCTCTCCCCTCGCCGCCCACGTCGACAAGCTGCTGAAAGTGGCGGCCGACAACGGCGCTACCGAGCTTCGCATCTCCGGCGGCCGTGAGCCGATGGTGCGGATCAAGGACAAGCTCGTCACGCTCAAATCCCCGGCGCTGACGGCCGAGCAGGTGGCCGGGATCACCGCCGCGATCGTCCCGGCGGGGGCCGATCCGAAGAAGTTCGTCTATCTGTCGGCGATCGGCCGGTATCAGGGGAGCGCCGTTGATGTTCAGGGGACGAAGGTCCTCGTCCTCCAGCCGGCCGGGCCGGCCGAGGATGAGCCCGCCGCAGCCGCCCCGCCGGTGCTCGAGCTGGAGACGATCGACGACAAGGCTGACGCCGCGGAAGCCGCCAAGCCGAGCGAGGCCTCTGTTTATGCCCTCCCGAAGGTGGCGGTGGGCAACATTCAGATCGACAAGCTCCTCACGGCGGCCGTCAAGAACGGCGTCAGCGACATCCACATCACCGTCGGCCTGCCGCCGGTGTTCCGGATGGATGGCGGGATGCGGCCGCAAAACACGAAGGTGCTCACCGGCGACGACACCAACGGCCTCATGAAGGCGATCACGCCGGAGCGTTGCCAGGCGGAGCTCGCCGAGAAGGGGGGCTGCGACTTCGGCTTTGCCTTCGGCGACATGGCCCGGTTCCGCGTCAGCGTCTTCAAGCAGCGTGGCACGATCGCCATGGTGCTGCGGCAGATCCCCAACAAGATGCTCACGCCCGAGCAGCTCGGCGTGCCGGATGTCTGCAAGAAGATGGTCTGCCGGCCCCGCGGCCTGTTCCTCGTGACGGGGCCGACCGGGTCGGGAAAGTCGACGACGCTTGCCAGCCTCATCAACTACATCAACGAGACACACGACCACCATATCATCACGATCGAGGATCCGATCGAGTTCTATCACCAGTCGAAGAAGTCGACGGTCAACCAGCGCGAGGTCGGCTCCGACGTGACGAGCTTCTCCGAGGCGCTGAGGCGCGCTCTCCGCCAGGATCCCGACGTGATCCTCGTCGGCGAGCTCCGCGATTTGGAGACGATCGAGGCGGCGATTTCCGCGGCGGAAACGGGCCACGTCGTGTTCGGCACGCTCCACACGACCGGGGCCCAGGGCACCGTCAACCGAATCATCGACGCCTTCCCCACCAACCAGCAGGAGCAGGTTCGCACGCAGCTCTCGACGGCGATCATCGGCGTTGTCTCGCAGGCCCTCCTGCCGAAGATCGGCGGCGGCCGTGTGGCGGCCTACGAGATCCTCGTCGTCACCCCTGCGATCGGGAATCTGATCCGCGAAAACAAGACGTTCCGCATCAACTCGGCGATTCAGACCGGGGCCAAGCTCGGCATGGTGCTCCTCGACGACAATCTCTTCAACCTCTGGGAGAGCGGGAAGGTGACCGAAGAGGCGGTGCTCATGAAGGCCCAAGCCCCGGACGATCTCGCCGCGCGGATCGCGAAGGCGAAGGCGGGCGTGTTTGACGACGAGGAAGACATCAACCGCCGCGCCAAGGAAATGTGACCGAAGCCCCGCCCGCCCACGCGACGAGATTCCAAGCCTGCCCCGCATCCCTGACCGACCACCAGCGGTGGAACCACGACCATGGCCCTCAAGCGCATCGGACAGATCTTCATCGACCTCGGCCTCATCGACGAGGGGCAGCTCCAGCAGATGCTCGAGGAGCAGCAGGCCCGCGGCGGCGAGCTGATCGGGAAGGTGGGGCTGTCGCTCGGGTTTTTCAGCGAGGATCAGCTCGGTGAGGCGCTGGCCGAGCAGTGGAACACGACGTTCGTCACGCTCTACGACCGGACGATTCCGCCGGAAGTGCTCAAGCTCGTCAGCGAGCCGATGGCCCAGCTCTACCGGGTGATTCCGGTCGAGCTGTCGGGCAACCGGCTCACGGTGGCGACGTCGGAGCCGCAGAAGATCCAGATCGCCGACGAGCTCCGCACGTTCCTCGGCTTCGACATCCACAACGTCGTGGCCACGGAGCAGGAGATCCAGAAGGCGATCGACAAGTTTTATTCGGCCGAGAACGAGAGCGTCGAATCGATCGTCGAGAGCCTGGAAAACGACAAGGAGCTGGCAGCGCAGGCCGCCGGCCTCGGCGGCGAAGGCCCCACCGATCTGACGAGCGTCGAGGCCCTCGCCGAGAGCGCGCCGGTCCGCAAGCTCCTCAACATGGTGCTCCTCCTGGCGATCCGCGACGGCGCCAGCGACATCCACTTCGAGCCGTTCGAGAGCGAGTTCCGCATCCGGCTCAAGGCGGAGGGGGTGCTCCAGGAGATGGTGCCGCCGCCGAAGCATCTCTCGTTTGCGATCACGACCCGGATCAAGGTGATGGCGAATCTCGACATCGCCGAGCGCCGCCTCCCGCAGGACGGTCGCATCGAGCTCAACGTCGGCGGCCATCCGGTCGATCTCCGCGTCAGCATCCTTCCCACGCTGTTCGGCGAGAGCGTCGTCATGCGGGTGCTCGACCGCGGCGTCGTCTCGCTCGACCTCAACAAGATCGGCATGCCGGCCGAGACGCTGCGCAGCTTCCGCACGGTGATGCAGCGTCCCAACGGCATCGTTCTGGTGACGGGGCCGACCGGCTCCGGCAAGACGACGACGCTCTACTCGGCGCTTTCCGAGCTCAACGAGATCGAGGACAAGCTGATCACCACCGAGGATCCGGTGGAGTACGACATCGACGGCATCGTCCAGGTGCAGATCGATTCCGAGATCGGCAACACCTTCGCCCACTGCCTCCGCTCGATCCTCCGGCAGGATCCCGACCGGATCCTCGTCGGCGAGATCCGCGACACCGAGACCGCCGAGATCGCCGTTCAGGCTTCGCTCACCGGCCACATGGTGTTTAGCACGCTCCACACCAACGACGCTCCCTCCACGATCACGCGCCTCCGCGACATGGGGGTGCCGCCGTTCCTGATCACGGCGACGGTCGAGGCGATCCTCGCCCAGCGGCTCGTCCGCCGGATCTGCACCCTCTGCAAGGAGGAGATCATTCCCTCCGCCGACCTCCTCGCCGATCTCGAGATGACGACCGAAGAGCTCGCCGGCCGGAAGATCTTTCGCGGCAAGGGCTGCGACAAGTGCAACCGCACCGGCTACAAGGGGCGGCTGGGGATCTACGAGCTGATGCTCATGAACGACGAAATGCGCGACATGATCATCCGCAACTGCTCCACCGAGGAGCTGCGGATCGTGGCGCGGAAGTTCGGGATGGTGACCCTCCGCGATGCCGGCATGGAGAGCGTGTTTGCCGGCCTGACGACCGCGGAGGAGGTGATTCGCGAGACGATCCTCGATGCCTGACCAGCTCCTTCCGATCCGACCGAGCCCTGCTTCTGTTCCCTTCGCTTTCTCACTGCCTTCCCAAAAGCCTGACCTCAAAAGCCTGACGCCAACACCTTCCTCGCAGGAAGCCCACGACCATGCCTACGTTTCAGTTTGAAGCGATCGACGCCGCGACGGGGAAGGAAATCCGCGACAAGGTGGAGGCTCCGACGGAGGCCGAAGCCCAGGCAACGATCCGCGCCATGGGCTACATGGTCACCAAGCTCAAGGCGCAGAAGCAGCAGCAGCAGGCGGCCGCTGCCGGGAAGCGGAAGCCGGGGCGGACGTTCGCGATCGGCGGCGTGAAGAGCCGCGATCTGACGCTCTTCACCCGCCAGCTCTCGATCCTCCAGGACGCCGGCCTGCCGATCCTCCGCAGCCTGAAAGTGCTCGCCAACATGCAAAAGCCGGGGCGGCTGAAGAACAGCCTCCTCGATGTGTGCGACGAGATCGAGGGTGGGTCGACGCTCTCGGAGGCGATGAGCAAAAGCCCGAAGGCTTTCGACCGCCTCTACACCAACATGATCCGGGCCGGCGAGGCGGGCGGTGCGCTCGAAGTCATCCTCCGCCGATTGGCGGAGTTCATGGAGCGGGCCCAGTCGCTGAAGCGGAAGGTGAAAGGCGCGATGGTCTATCCGGCCGTCGTCGTCAGCGTGGCCGTCGGCATTCTCTGTTTCATCATGATCAAGATCGTGCCGCAGTTCAAAAAGATCTTCGACGACTTCGGCAGCACGCTCCCGCCGATGACGCAGATCCTCATCGACACCTCCAACTGGGTCGTCAACTACTGGTATTTGATCCCGGCGATCCCGTTCGGCTTCCGGCTGATCATCAAGGGGATCTGCATGATCCCCTATGGCCGCTTCGGCTGGGATCTTTTCATCCTCAAGGCCCCGGTCTTCGGGCAGCTGGTCGAGAAGAACATCATGTCGCGGTCGTCGCGGACCCTCGGCACGCTCCTCGCCTCGGGCGTGCCGATCCTCGAGGCCCTCAACATCACGAAGGAGACCTCGGGCAACATGATGTTCGAGAAGCTCTTTCAGAAGGTGTCCGACTCGATCCGCGACGGTAACGCGATCGCCAAGCCGCTGAAGGAGTTTTCCGTGCCGCCGTTCAACATCGTGGCGATGTTGTTCTGGGCGCTCTTCGTCCCCGGCGTCGGGGCCCTCCTCTATCTGACGAAGTACAAGACGCCGGTCGTCGACGATCTCGTCGTCAACATGGTCGACGTCGGTGAGGAGTCGGGCGAGCTCGACACGATGCTCTACAAGGTGGCCGACACCTACGACGAGGAGGTGGCGGTGCTCACGGAGAGCCTCACGAGCCTCATGGAGCCGTTGTTGATCGTGTTCCTCGGCGGCGCCGTCGGCTTCATCGTCATCGCCTTGTTCATGCCGCTCATCAAGCTGATCACCGACCTGTCGTAAGGGAGCCCGTCGAACGGGAGAGAGTCATGGTGCGTAGAAACTTCGGTGGCCTGTCGGCCGCGAGAGCCCGTCCCGGCTTCACGCTCGTGGAGCTGCTCGTGGTGATCATCATCATCGCGATCCTGGCGGCGATCGCGGTGCCGGCGGTGATGCGGGCGACGGCGACGGCGCAGAACGCGCGGATCAAGACCGAGATCGACATGCTCCACATGGCGATCCAGCAGTACAAGAATGAGTATGGGAGTTATCCGCCGGCGGTTGATGTCGATACGGCGGGCAATCCGGGCAGGATCAACAAGCACATCCAACGGCTCTTCCCGCGAGCGCCAGCCGCGTTCCTTTTGAACAACGCCAGCGCCTCCTTGATGGGGCCGAACACGGCGCTCGTCGGGTGGCTCGTCGGTTATTCCGACGATCCGACAAACCCGATGGGCATCGTGTCTGGTTCGGGTGGTGGTGCAGCGCTCCCGGGCGTCACCAAGAAGAAGCTCTTCGACTTCGATACATCCCGGGTTTCCGGCGGGCAGTTCACCGCCCCCAGCAAGCCCGGCAGCCCCTACATCTATATCGACTCGGCGAGCTATCCGATCTACGACAGCACGGCCACCTCCCCTGCCGGACCTTTCGGCGGCATCTACTACTCGCACCGCACGGCAACGAAGGCGGTTCCCAACTTCGTCACGACGACCCAGCCCTACGCCAACGCCGACTCCTTCCAGATCCTCTCCGCCGGCCGCGACGAGAAGTTCGGCACCGATGACGACATGTCGAACTTCTGGCCCAGCACGCGCAAGGATTACCTCGACAGCCTGAAGTGAGCCCTGCCCCGGAGCGACCGCTCCGCGAGGATTTCCCATGCACGCCTTCCGCCACAGCCGTCGCCCCGGTTCGCCCGCTCTCCCGGGCGCTCGGCGTGCGTTCACGCTCATCGAGCTGATGGTGGTGATCGTGATCCTCTCGATCCTCGCGAGCCTCATGCTCTCGGGGCTCAACGGCGCCCGGCAGCGGGCGAAGATCGACAAGACGCGGAGCACGATCCGAAAGCTCCACGAGATCGTGATGCCGCTCTACGAGGGCTACGTCGAGAAGCGGATCACGCCTGCATTCGACCCGCTCACGGGCCTCCCCATTGCCAATAAGACGAGGGTTGCCCAAGTCCAGGTCTACGCCAAGCGATTCATTATGGCGACCGACCTCCCCGATCTGTGGGACGACGCTTGGTCTGCATCGGGGGACAATTATTCGGCGTTCCCTGCCACGGCGAATTTCCAGAGCCCCAATCCACGCTACCAAGCGATCGGAAACAGCCGTTTGGCAGGCCTTTCCGATCCGACGCTGGCGATGGCCTACGAGAGCGCCGAATGCCTCCAGATGCTCGTCGTGCGTGGCGGCTACAGCCCCGACGCTGTCGAGCAGTTCCGATCCGACGAGATCGGCGACGTCGACGCCGACGGCCTCCCTGAGTTTGTCGATGGCTGGGGGCGGCCGATCTCGTTCATCCGCTGGCCAGCCGGCTTGAGCTCGGCGATTCAGCTCCAAACCCGCACGGTCAATGATCCCCCCGATCCAATCGATCCCCTCGGCGTCACCGACGCCACCAAGGGATTCCCCGACCGGGCCCTGATCCCGCTCATCTATTCAGGCGGTCCCAACAATTCGCTCGACATCGACACGTCGTCCACCGCCGGAGGCTACGGACTTGTCACGTCTCGCGACGCCCTGGGAGGTGGTTGGCAGAAGAGCGGCTGGATCAACACCAATGCCTCTACCCGCCCAGACCTCCTCACCACGGCTTTGCCTAAGGGAGGGCCAAACTGGGCCGGCTCAGTCAAACCGGGCTCTTCCAACGGCATGACCAACGCCCGCGCCGCCAGCGACAACATCACCAATCACGACCTCGTGACGAAGTAACGAGGCATCAATCATGTGCCGCATCGTTTCCCACCGCCGCGCCGGCATGACGCTCGTCGAGCTCCTCGTCGTCGTCGCGATCATCGGCCTGTTGGCGGTGACCGTCCTCCCCAACGTGCGTCGACGACAGAGAACCGG
>Ga0209188_1002328_pt1 | contig 14205 bp, 10 predicted proteins | sample C_130625_EF_Meta_FD_187307 | JGI IMG/M metagenome (GOLD analysis project Ga0209188, IMG submission 187307) | Freshwater microbial communities from Lake Croche, Canada to study carbon cycling - C_130625_EF_MetaG (SPAdes) (version 2) | ecosystem: Environmental > Aquatic > Freshwater > Lake...
TTGATGCTTATAGATGAATCCAAGTTTTTATCTATCCACAGGCATAACTCATCTAACAACTTTAAATTTTCAACATCTCCCAGTCGATTCAATTTATCTACCTTCAGCATATCAAATTTCCACTTCTTCGAGCATTTCTATGGTTTCAACAATTACTCCATGGGCTTTGAATGAGTCAGATAAAAGAGTGGTGTTGAGCAATATCCCGTCCAACAGATCCACATTGGGTATTTCTGCAATGTAGCCAACCAAATTTGTATTAGCTTTTCTGAAAATTTGAAACTTGATTCCCAATGATCCACCAATTTGTTTCAATTTATTATTCAAAATCCACCAATCAACATTTTTTACCTCATAAATTACCAATATTTTTTTTGTCATTGACTCATAGTTCCAAGTTTGAATTTATTTGTAAAAATAATTTAGAATTAACAAATAAATTTTTTCGATTTAAATGACCATAAAATATTTTATAAATTAGACATGTCAAGTCATCTCCTGATAACTACAAAAAATAAACTATTTGCTACGGATTAATTTTCTATTGGAATATTTCTACGAAATATTTTTGTAAATCTACGAAATATCTCCAAGTCAATTTAGGTAAACTTTCAATTGTCTGTTTAATCAGGAAACGTTATCCTTTGAGAAATTTAATAAAAAAATATGCCGTCTGTAATTCACAAAATTGATTGGTTGTTTGATACTGATATTGAACCCTCAGAATGGAGAGGTTCGATTGTAAAAATACCCTATCCCTACCCAGCTGAATTAGCGGAGGGCTTCGCAGAACACATCGAGTTTCATGACGGCATCTCTTTAGTTAAGGATTTTCATCATTTCATTAATGAAGATCGCCCTGCAGAAATACCATTAGGAAGATTTACAGTAGAACCGTCAACAGCTACCCTTGTCATTCATATGATGCACAAGGGCAGCATGATCACCATCAATCACAAAAATAATGATCGAATCAGCAGGGTGTCTGGCTTTGATCTTTTTGGTCGAACGGAAATATTAGATGTTAGTCAAATATTGCTTACTGATGAAGATATCCATTGTTCTATTTTATTTATTCCAGAGAATCAATTGATTAAACTTTTGGGGTCAGAAGAAGTTGAAGAGCTATTTAAAAATTTAGGTCTGTTACAAATTACTGATTACTGTCAAATCAAAGTACCCGATTCCATTTCAATGCAGATTGCAAATTGCACTCCATCACATCTATCTGGTGGTATTCGACAACTATTTGCAAATTCTGTCATTCTTCAATATCTAGTTGATTTGAATATTTATATATCTTCTGCCATAAATTTTAAAAATAAGATTTCGAATGCTAAATTTGATTTAATCGGATTACACACTGAACTTCTACAAATTTCTGGCGTTATACCTACATTAAACGATATTGCAAAAAAGTACGGTGTAAGCCCTGCAAAAATGAATCAAGCATTCTTTGAGAAATACGGTCAATCCATTTATAACTTTTTATCCAACCAGAGGTTAGAACAAGCTCATCATGGATTATTAAAGACTGATATTCCGATGAAGACCATTGCTCACAAAATTGGCTATTCGCATGTGAACCATTTCATCACCGCTTTCAAAAATAAGTTTGGCGTCACTCCCGGGTCATTAAGAAAAGAGAATAATTAAATTGAGGGTAAGCGTACGGCAGGGCTGAACTGCTGGTAAGTTGATGGGGATAAGGGGGTATCGCCGGCCATCTGGTTACCCCGAAGGGGAAAAGTCAACGCAGCATCAGTTATGTGTCGGTGGGAATCAAGTAGGGTTGCTTGTCGTTTTACTGTCCTTCAACCCAAAGGACTAGCAATCAGAATCAGTCATAACAAATGCCCCTCATGGGCTAAGTTGTTGATTGAGATGGAGGCGCGAGCCGGAGTCGAACCGACCTACACGGATTTGCAATCCGGTGCATAACCGCTTTGCTATCGCGCCGTTATCGAGAAAAAAGGGAAGCTGCTGCTTCCCTTTTTATTTGGAGCGGGAGACGAGTCTCGAACTCGCGACCTCAACCTTGGCAAGGTTGCGCTCTACCAACTGAGCTACTCCCGCATGAGGGGCAAAGTATAGCCTATAAATGGCTGGTTTTGCCGCTGTGATGAATCAATGTTTGACCGCCACTGTGGGTACATCCTCTACTTTTGCAGCCACAGGAACTTCGGCCTCTTCCTCAGGTATGGGCGTAGGCATATGTTCCAGCGCTATTTCCAGAACCTTATCCAGCCACCGCACGGGCACGATTTCCAGATTGGCTTTCACATTGTCAGGAATTTCCTGCAAATCTTTGACGTTCTCTTCGGGAATTAATACTGTTTTAATTCCGCCCCTCAGTGCGGCAAGCAGTTTTTCCTTCAGACCACCAATCGCGGTGACTTCGCCGCGTAAAGTGATTTCGCCGGTCATGGCAACGTCACTGCGCACGGGTATGCCAGTGAGTGCGGACACTATAGCCAAGGTCATGGCCGCACCTGCGCTTGGACCGTCTTTAGGCGTAGCGCCGTCTGGCACGTGAATATGAATATCAGTTTTCTCAAAGGATGAAGGCTTGATGCCTAGCGCAAGGGCACGGCTTCGCACCACGGTGCGCGCGGCTTCAACCGATTCCTTCATGACATCACCCAAAGAGCCGGTCCGCGTGATGGTGCCCTTGCCAGGCATGGTGGCTGCTTCGATGGTGAGCAAATCGCCACCCACCTCTGTCCATGCCAGTCCCACCACTTGACCCACCTGGTTTTGTTGCTCTGCACGACCATACGTGTATTTGCGCACGCTGAGAAAGTCGTTCAAGTTCTCTGCATTGACTTTGACCAAAGGCTTGAGTGACTTCAGTAACAATGCCTTTACCACCTTACGGCAGATCTTTGAAATTTCCCGCTCAAGCGAACGCACACCTGCTTCGCGCGTGTAATACCGCACGATATCGCGAACCGCAGATTCCTCAATCAGCAATTCTTCTTCCTTGATGCCATTGTTTTTCAACTGCTTGGGAATGAGGTAACGCAAGGCGATATTGATTTTTTCGTCCTCGGTGTAACCAGACAATCGAATGACTTCCATGCGATCGAGCAAGGCTGGCGGAATATTCATGGAGTTGGAGGTCGCCACAAACATCACATCACTCAAGTCAAAATCCACTTCGACATAGTGATCATTGAACGTATTGTTTTGTTCAGGGTCCAACACCTCTAGCAATGCACTTGAAGGATCGCCTCGGAAATCTGAGCCAAGCTTGTCGATTTCATCCAGCAAGAACAGCGGATTACGCGTACTCACTTTGGTCAGGTTTTGCATCACCTTGCCAGGCAATGCGCCAATGTAGGTGCGTCTGTGACCACGAATTTCCGCTTCGTCACGCATTCCACCCAGCGCCATGCGGACGTACTTGCGTCCTGTGGCTTTGGCAATGGATTGGCCCAGTGATGTTTTACCAACCCCAGGAGGGCCGACCAAACACAATATAGGTGCTTTGACTTTATCGACGCGTTGCTGGACTGCCAAATATTCCAAGATGCGGTCTTTGACTTTTTCAAGGCCGAAATGGTCTTCGTTCAACACAGCCTCGGCATTCATCAAATCATGCTTGATCTTGGTTCTCTTGCTCCAAGGCAGGTTGACCATCACATCAATGTAATTGCGCACCACCGTGGCCTCAGCCGACATGGGGGACATCAATTTCAATTTCTTCAATTCAGCATCGGCTTTTTTACGTGCCTCTGTTGGCATGCGGGCTGCCTTGATCTTTTTCTCAATCTCTTCGATGTCAGCGCCCTCTTCGCCTTCGCCAAGTTCTTTTTGAATGGCTTTGACCTGCTCATTCAAATAAAAATCACGTTGATTTTTTTCCATCTGACGTTTGACGCGTCCGCGAATACGCTTATCGACGTTCAAAATATCCACTTCTCTTTCGAGCTGTGTAAATAAATTATCCAAACGCCCTTTGACTTCGGGCAAGTCCAGCACCGCTTGCTTATTTTCAAGCTTTAACGGCAAGTGAGCAGCAATGGTGTCAGCCAGTCGACCGGGGTCGTCAATGCTGGCAATAGATGTCAAGATCTCAGGCGGAATTTTTTTGTTCAACTTGACATACTGGTCAAACTGCTGCATGACCGCTCGGCGCAAGGCTTCTACTTCGGTGTCCGTCTCTGAGGAAGGGGCGAGGTTGACAGGGGTAAGGTTACACACAAAATGCAAAGGGCCATCTTCAATGTGATTGACGACGGCGCGTTGCTGCCCCTCGACCAGTACCTTGACCGTGCCATCGGGCAATTTGAGCATTTGCAAAATGGTCGATACACAACCGACCTGGAACATATCTGCGACTGCAGGCTCATCTTTGGCCGCAGTTTTTTGAGCTACGAGCATGATGCTACGGTCAGCACCCATCGCAGTTTCTAAGGCCTTGATGCTTTTAGGTCGCCCCACAAATAAAGGAATGACCATGTGAGGAAACACCACGACATCGCGCAATGGCAACATGGGCAGATCAATCGGCTCTGAAGGCAAATGGGTTTGTCCGGACATGGTCAAACTTCCAATCAAAAAAATGGGCTGGATACTGACCAGCCCGTTAGGGAAATCAAGCCTTTTTGGCGGCTTCTCGGTACACCAGCAACGGGGGTTTGTTTTCGTCGACAGTGGATTCCTCCACCACCACTTTTTCCACATTACTGCTGTTTGGCAAATCGAACATGGTGTCGATCAGCGATTGTTCAATGATGGAGCGCAATCCACGTGCTCCTGTTTTGCGATCCAAGGCTTTTTTGGCGATGGCTTTCAGCGCTGAAGGCCGAATTTCAAGCTCGACACCCTCCATAGCGAACAGTTTGCCATATTGCTTGACCAAGGCATTTTTAGGTTCCGTCAAGATTTGCACCAAGGCATCTTCTGTCAATTCGCTGAGCGTGGTGACCACCGGCAAGCGACCGACCAACTCAGGAATCAAACCGAACTTGATCAAATCTTCAGGCTCAACCTGGCCGAACATTTCCGTCAAGCTGCGCTCTTTTTTGGTTTTGACCACAGCGCTGAAACCAATACCTGAGCGCTCTGTGCGGTTTTCGATGACTTTCTCTAAGCCCGCAAAAGCGCCGCCGCAAATGAACAGAATATTGGTGGTGTCGACCTGCAAAAAGTCCTGGTTCGGGTGCTTGCGACCGCCTTGCGGTGGCACGCTGGCCATGGTTCCTTCGATCAATTTGAGCAAAGCCTGTTGCACGCCTTCTCCGGAGACATCGCGGGTGATGGACGGGTTGTCTGATTTGCGGGAAATCTTGTCAATTTCATCGATGTACACAATGCCGCGCTGGGCGCGTTCCACATCGTAATTGCAGTTTTGCAGCAACTTCTGAATGATGTTTTCCACATCCTCGCCCACATAGCCTGCTTCGGTCAATGTAGTGGCGTCTGCCATGACGAAAGGCACGTTCAACATACGCGCCAAGGTTTGCGCCAAAAGCGTTTTGCCAGAACCTGTTGGGCCAATGAGTAATATATTGCTCTTGGACAGTTCTACATCATCCTTTTTAGCATCAAGCTTGTGCTGCAAACGCTTGTAATGGTTGTAGACAGCCACAGACAAAGCACGCTTCGCAGGCTCTTGTCCAATGACGTAATTGTCTAGATTGGTTTTGATTTCTACCGGGGTGGGCAGATCGCCTCGACCTTCGCGCACAGTGCTAGCAGGCAATTCATCTCGAATGATGTCGTTACATAAATCGATGCATTCATCGCAAATGAATACAGAAGGGCCTGCAATAAGTTTTTTTACTTCGTGCTGACTTTTACCGCAAAAAGAGCAATAAAGGGTCTTTTCGCTAGAGGGTCCTTTTTTTTCGGCCATTCAGTAGTTACCTGTGGGAGATGGTCGAATGATACTCAAATCCGCAGCGCTTTCGGCGCAGGCGGTTTGAACGGGGGATTGACTGTCTTGGATCAAGGGCGCTTGGCGATGACATCGTCAACCAGACCGTAAGCCTTGGCTTCTTCTGCGGTCAAGTAGTAATCACGTTCGGTGTCTTGCTCAATCCGAGACAGGGGTTGTCCCGTGGCTTCAGCCAGCATCTGATTCAAGCGCTCGCGTGTTTTGAGGATTTCACGTGCGGCAATCTCAATTTCTGTGGCCTGCCCTTGGGTTCCGCCTAATGGTTGATGGATCATGACTTTCGAATTAGGCAGACTGAAGCGTTTGCCTTTGGCGCCAGCTGCCAGCAAAAAAGCTCCCATGCTGGCGGCCATACCCGTACAAAGCGTTGACACTTCTGGCTTGATGAAGTTCATGGTGTCGAAAATTGCCATGCCTGCACTGACCGAACCGCCGGGTGAATTGATATACAAGGAAATATCTTTGTCTGGATTTTCGCTTTCCAAAAACAACAACTGAGCGACTACCAAATTGGCCGTATGGTCATTCACAGGCCCCACCAAGAATATGACTCGCTCTCGCAGTAAGCGGGAATAAATGTCATAGGCACGCTCACCCCGACCGCTTTGTTCGATGACAACAGGGACCATGCCCAATGCTTGAATATCTAATGCACTCATGAAAATCTCCAGTTCAAGCTTGTTGGCTCATTAATTCGTCGAAGCTCACTTCTTTGGTCTTGGCCTTCACCAAAGACAACACATAATTGGTGACGTTGTTCTCAATCACAATAGCTTCCACCTCAGCCATCCGACGGCTATCACTATAGTACCAACGAATTACTTCCGCAGGTTTTTCGTAGCTCGCTGCCAAATCTTCAACGTGTGCCTTGATTTGATCCGGTGTGGCTTGCAGGTTGTGCATACGCACCACTTCTGAAACCACCAATCCCATACGTACACGACGCTCGGCTTGCGGGCGAAACACATCGTCTGGAATAGGTGCTTGGTCAGCATCTTTGATACCGCGCTGCTTCAACTCCTCACGGGCACCTTGAACCATACGGTCGAGTTCGGATTGAACAATGGAGTTGGGCAAATCTAATTCCGCATGGGCGACCAAGGCATCCAGTGCGGCTTGTTTGTTTTTTCCCAGTAAACGGAATTTAACTTCACGTTCCAGATTTTTACGAATATCAGCACGCAATGCCTCGACCGTGGCTTCAACCACGCCCATGGACTTCGCAAGTTCATCGGTGACCTCAGGCAAATGCGTGGCCTCCAGTTTTTTCAATGTGACCATAAAGTCAGCGGTTTTACCGGCCACTTCGCGACCTTGGTAATCCTCGGGGAAATGCAGTGGAAAAGTTTTGCTTTCGCCCAATTTCATACCAACTACCGCTTCTTCAAATTCCTTGAGCATCTGACCTTCACCGACGACAAACTGAAAATCTTCTGCACGGCCACCATCAAAAGGCTCTCCATCAATCTTGCCAATAAAGTCCACCGTCACACGGTCATCATTAGCGGCAGCAGCATCCATTGAGCGCTGAGCAAAAGTTCTTTTTTGCTTACGCAGGATTTCAACGGTTTTGTCTATTGCGGCCTCGGTGACCTCAGCCTTAAGGGCTTCAACTTCAACCTGACTTAGGTCTTTGATTACCACTTCAGGGTAAACCTCAAAAATAGCATCAAATGCCATTTCAGTATCTGTGGTGTTTTCTTTTTCGCTGATGCGTGGTTGACCTGCAACTCTGAGTTTGGCTTCGTTAGCAGCGACGCTGAAAGCTTCCCCCACCTTGTCATTCATAACTTCGTAATGAACCGAATAGCCATATCGCTGAGCGACGATGTTCATGGGAACTTTGCCAGGGCGAAAACCATCTACTTTGACCTGACGAGCCAAGCGCTTAAGCCGTGCATTCACTTCGTTTTGAATAACTGAGGTAGGCAAGGTCAACGTGATTTTGCGCTCCAGCTTTTCGAGGGTTTCTACATTAACGGCCATGAGGCTTCTCCAATATGAATCAATAGGCGTTTGAAAATGAACGTTTTGGTGCGCGGGGGGGGACTCGAACCCCCACACCATTGCTGGCGTCAGGACCTAAACCTGGTGCGTCTACCAATTTCGCCACCCGCGCGAGTCCAAAAAAAGCAAAAGGCGGTCTGCGTAAACAGACCGCCCGTTCAAAATCGGTCAAAGTTAAATTCTAACCGCCTTCCCCGAGAAATTTTGAATTCAACGCTTTACCCTGAACCAGGCTGCGTACATGGCTGGTAGTGCCAGCAACGTGAGCACAGTGGCCACAATCAAACCGCCCATGATGGCAACAGCCATAGGACCCCAGAAAACACTGCGGGACAAAGGAATCATGGCCAGTACAGCGGCAGCAGCCGTGAGCACAATCGGCCGCAAGCGGCGCACAGCTGACTCGACAATAGCGTCCCAGGCAGGAACGCCTTTGGCTCGGTCTTGCTCGATCTGGTCAATCAAAATCACCGAGTTACGCTGAATCATTCCCATCAATGCGATGACTCCCAACAACGCCACAAAACCAAATGGTCTATTCAGAACAAGCAGCGACATGGCAACCCCAGCTATACCCATGGGACCGGTCAGAAACACCAGCATGGCACGGCTGAAACTTTGCAATTGAATCATCAGCAGCGTGAAGGTGACAAACAACATCAAAGGCAAGCCAGCTGCAATGGAAGAGGATCCCTTGGAACTCTCTTCGACCGCACCGGCGACGCTGATGGTGTATTGTGAATATCCTTTTTCAGCCCACTGTGCCTGCAAGGCATTGAGCGCTGGTAAAAGCTGTTTGGTGACCGTGGCACCTTGTAAACCCTCTGTGATGTCGCATTGAGCGGTGATGGCGTATTCACGGTTTTCTCGCCACATGACGCCCGGCTCCCAGTCAAACACAGGTTTGGCCACCTGAAGCAAAGGAACTGCACGGCCGCTGGTTGTAGGCACATATGCATTTGCCAAATCCGACATGGTTTGACGTTCGCTCTTGGGTTGACGCAACACAATGTCGACCAACTTGTCGCCTTCTCGGTATTGACCTACTGTATTGCCGCTGAGTAACACCCGCAACGATTGCGCGATGGATTGACTGCTGACACCCAATGCACGGGCTTTGTCTTGATCGACATTGAACCGAACTACCTTGACAGCCTCATTCCAGTTGTCGTTCACGCCACGGGTATTGCTGTTTTCACGCATCAAGGCCTTGACCTCATCTGCACGCAACCTCAATACCAAAGGGTCTGGTCCAGCCACACGGAACTGCACAGGAAATGGCACTGGTGGGCCATTGGGTAATAACTTTATTCTTGCACGCACCTCTGGAAATTCAGCAGCCATTAGCGCTGGCAAGGCCACCCGCAGGGTTTCACGCGTTGCCAAATCTTTGGGCATGACAATAAATTGGGACACATTGCTTTGAGGGAAAATTTGATCCAGCGGCAAGTAAAAACGCGGCACGCCAGAACCCACCCACAAGCTGACGGAATCAACGCCATTCAATGACAGCATTCGTTTTTCAATGAGTTGACTCAGTGCTTCATTGGCTTGCATAGAAGTACCTTCAGGAAACCAAACATCCATCATGATTTCTGGACGACTGGAGTCTGGAAAAAATTGCTGCTGCACCTTTCCCATGCCAAAAATACCCAAACCAAATGTCAGCAACATCGCTCCTATGGTGAGCCAGCGATGAGTGACACACCAATCAACAGTTTTTCTAAAGCCGTTATAAAAAGTTGAATCAAATAATTCCTGCGGGGCATCGCCACTGCGATGCGGCTTGACCTTCAATAACCAAATACCAAGCAAGGGGACAAAAAACACTGACACCCACCAACTCAGAAGCAAGGCAAGAACCGTTACTGCAAAAATAGCAAAAGTGTATTCACCGGTCGCAGATTTGGCCAAACCTATGGGTAAAAAACCTGCCGCAGTGATCAAAGTGCCGGTCAACATCGGCATGGCAGTGACTTCATATGCAAAGGTCGCGGCTCGAACTTTGTCAAACCCTTCCTCCATTTTGCGCACCATCATTTCAACAGCAATGATGGCGTCATCGACCAGCAACCCAAGCGAAATAATGAGTGAGCCCAAGGATATTTTGTGCAGTCCAATACCCCAGTAATACATGGCCAAGAAAGTCATAGCAAGCACTAGCGGAATGGTGATGCCAACCACCAGGCCTGGGCGCATGTCTACGTACCAACCAAACCGACCGCCTTTGTGCCAGCCCAATGAAACAAAACTCACCAGCAACACAATGACCACAGCCTCAATAAGAACGCCAATGAATTCCCCCACAGATCGGCTCACAGCTTTAGGCTGATTTTGTAAATTACTGAGTTTGACGCCAGCAGGAAGTTCAGACTGCAACTTGACAACAGTTTTCTCAAGAGACTTACCCAGATTAATGATGTCGCCACCTTTGGTCATGGAGACCCCAATCGCAAGGACTTGCTGGCCTTGAAAACGAACTTTTACATCGGGCGGGTCTTGATACCCTCGGGTGATATTGGCGATATCGGCTAAACGAATATGCTGACCAGAAGTTCCACGAATACGCAATTCTTTGAGTTGCGACACCGCCTCAAATTGACCTGCAATGCGAATTTGCACCACGTCCTGAGGAGTCTGTAAGTTGCCAGCACTTTCGACAGCATTTTGCTGACTCAATTGAGACAACACTGCATTGAGGTCAAGTCCCAGTTGCACCAATTTTTTTTGCGGAATCTCTATGAATATTTTTTCGTTCTGAACGCCAAATAATTCAACCTTGGCGACGTCTTTGACCCGCAATAATTTTTGTCTGACATCATCTGCAATGTCTTTGAGATCAGCCTGACTAAAGCCTTCGGCCTGCAAGGCGTAAATCACCCCGTATACATCACCAAAATCATCATTAAAAAACGGACCTTGCACGCCATTGGGCAGGGTACTTCGCATATCGCCGATTTTTTTTCTCACGGCATACCAAACATCGGCTACTTCGTTGGGTTTGGAATAGTCCTTGAGTTGGAAAATGATTTGCGATTCACCGGGTTTGGAGTAACTGCGGATCTTGTCAGCGTAGGGAGCTTCCTGCAGCGTGCGCTCTAGCTTGTCGGTAATTTGCTCGGCCACTTGTTGTGCTGTCGCACCTGGCCAATACGTTCTGACGACCATGGCGCGAAATGTAAAAGGCGGGTCTTCATCCTGCCCCAGTTGAAAATAAGCGGCCACACCTAAGATCAAAAGTACAACCATCAGGTAACGGGTGAATGCGCGGTGATTGAGCGCCCACTCAGACAAATTAAATCTGGCCTGATCGCCTGGTTGAGGCATCATGGCTTTTCACCTGCAGATTTGAAATAAGTCACTTTTTGTCCCGGTGAAAGCACATGAATACCCGCAGTCACTACTTGCTGCCCAGGCGATAGGCCACCGCTGACTACCACAGAGTTTTCATTCATTCCTGCGATTTGTATTTCATGCGATTGCACCGTCATGGTGGCAGGGTCGACAATCCATATGCTGGATTTACCCGCTTCTTGCCGCACAGCTGTGGTTGGCAAAGTCAGCGTTTGACTGTTTCCGACTTCATTTTTCAAGAAAACAGTGGCTGTGCTGCCAAGGGGAATTTTGGCTTCATTGAGCTCAGATTTGACAGTAAAGGTGCGTGTCACTGGGTCCGCACTCGCAGCAATTTCTTGGACTTTGCCGGTAAATATTTGATCCCTGCTCCATAGCTTGATGCGTACCACTTGACCCTGTTTGATATCAGCTACCCTGTCCTCAGGAACGGCGAACACCACATCGCGAAGTCCATCTTGTGCAATTCGCACAATAGGCGTTCCCGCATTGATCACTTGACCAACTTCAACTTCCAGGCCCGTCACCACCCCGGGTTTGTCCGCATACAACTTGCTGTAATTCAATTGATTGGTTTGTGTAGAAAATTGAGCTTGTGCTTGTTCTAATTGCGATTGAGCTGCTTTGTAAGCGGTTTCGCGACGCTCAAGCTCGGCGCCGCTGATGAACTCTTTATCCCTTAATTCTTTGTAACGCTTGTAATCTGCAGCGGCCAAATCCCTGTTGGTTTGCGCTGCGTTGACTTGAGCGCGGGCACTGTCCACTGACAAGCGGTAATCCTGTGCATCAATTTCAGCCAATAACTGACCCGCTTTGACATGCTGTCCCAGTTCTACATGCCTGGCTGTCAGTTTGCCCGGAATACGAAAACCCAACCTAGACTCAATCCTGGCTTTGACCTCTGCAGCAAATTCTGACTCTGCAGAAAGTAGGGATTCGCTAACTGTTATAACCTTGACTGCTCTGATCGGTGCCTGAGTGCTGGGGGTCGGTGAACATGCTGAAAGCAAAACGACACCCACAGTAATGAGGGCTTTTAATAGGCGAAACATAAATTAACCTTGAAATTAATGACTGACTGGTTAGTAATTTAATTCTGAATACCCGTTATGTCAAGTGACAATATAAAGACCATGTCAACAGTCGGCCACTATGAAAATTTTCCTGTCGCTTCTGTACTTTGCCCGCCGCATTTGCGTGCGCCAATTACTGCCATATACCAATTTGCTCGTACAGCAGACGATCTCGCAGATGAAGGAAACGAGCCAGCAGATGTGCGCTTGAGCCAGCTTTCAAAGTTCAAGAGTGATTTTATGCATTTTGTCAATGACAAGGGCAATGAAGATAGCCCTTGGTCAACGGTATTCAAAGATCTACATCCACAAATCCAACGCTTTCATCTGCCCATCAAGTTATTGTTGGATTTGCTTTCCGCCTTTGAACAAGATGTGGTTTACACCCGAGACCAACGCAGGTATGCAAACCGTGAGGAGTTGCTCGACTATTGCAGCCGCTCAGCCAATCCCGTGGGCCGGTTATTGATGCACTTGTACAAGATCGATTCTGAAAAAGCCCTCGTACAAAGCGACGCCATATGTTCTGCTTTGCAATTGATCAATTTCTGGCAGGACCTGAGCATAGATATCCCAAGAGGGCGGTTTTATCTGCCATTGAACGCAGAACTCAAGCAAGAGGTCGCTTTTGCCCGGCAGTTGATGATGCAAGGCGCAGCACTGGTTCACCAGGTGCCGGGACGGGCCGGTTGGGAGTTGCGACTGGTGGTACAAGGAGGCTTGCGCGTATTGGACAAGATAGAGCGCACAGACACTAGGCTTCGCAGACCGCGTCTTCATGTGATTGATATTTGCGGGATGCTGTGGGGCAGTTTATGGATGCGCGCAGGTTATTGACACCTTCTTGGATGTCACAATCCTGCCCATGACACCACAGCAATATGTGCAAGATAAAGCTGCCGGCTCTGGCAGCAGCTTTTATTACGCCTTTTTATTTTTACCGCCGCACAAGCGTGCTGCGATTACAGCTTTTTATGCGTTTTGTCGTGAAGTTGACGATGTAGTAGACGAGATTGAGGACTCGGGTGTGGCAGCACAAACTCTGCACTGGTGGCGCATTGAAGTAGCCAACAGCTTTGCAGGCAACCCTCAACACCCGGTGATGAAGGCATTGATCCCCTTGGTGGCTGAGTACGGAATCACTGAACTTCATTTGCAAAAAGTCATCGACGGCTGTGACATGGATTTGCGGCAAACACGCTATCTCGACTTCGCTGGGTTGACCACCTATTGTCATTTGGTCGCAGGCGTTGTGGGTGAAGTGGCTGCACGTATTTTCGGACATACACAAGCCAAGACCATCGACTATGCTCATTCATTGGGATTGGCTTTTCAGCTCACCAACATCATCAGGGATGTAGGAGAAGATGCATTGCGTGGTCGCATTTACCTGCCTATTGACGAGCTACAAAGATTTAATGTCACAGCCAATGACCTGTTGCAACGCCGTGACACACCCGCTTTTCAAGCCTTAATGCAGTTTCAATGCGACAGAGCATTGGATATTTATGAACAGTCTTTGGCCGGTTTGCCAAGCGTTGATTGGCGGGCACAAAAACCCGGTTTGATGATGGCGAGTATTTATCGCACGCTACTCCTAGAAATTGCTGATGCGAAATTCCCTGTATTGACGCAACGGGTGGCTTTGACGCCAGTTAGAAAAATGTGGCTAGCCTGGAAAATGCAGGCGCTGGGGCGTTTTTGAAAACCCTCACCATTGTCGGTGGCGGCTGGGCTGGGCTGGCTGCAGCTGTGCACGCAGTAAACAGCGGATGGAAGGTCAAGCTGTATGAGGCTGCGTCGCAACTTGGTGGCAGAGCCCGCGGCGTAGTGCGCGACGGTTTGTTGCTGGATAACGGACAACAC
>Ga0209188_1002329_pt1 | contig 14201 bp, 12 predicted proteins | sample C_130625_EF_Meta_FD_187307 | JGI IMG/M metagenome (GOLD analysis project Ga0209188, IMG submission 187307) | Freshwater microbial communities from Lake Croche, Canada to study carbon cycling - C_130625_EF_MetaG (SPAdes) (version 2) | ecosystem: Environmental > Aquatic > Freshwater > Lake...
ATGCGAAGCTGCACGGTCTTCACGCCAAGCGGCAAAAGGCGTTCAAGCCAATGAGAAGAATCAACAATCAAATAAAACCGATCCAACATTTTAAACTCCAATCATTTACACAAAAGGTTGACCAAAAACAGGCGTTGAAGGCGCCGCCATATCGCGCGCTTCCATCGCACCCGCACGATAAGCCAATCGTCCCGCTTTAACCGCCAGAGCAAATCCTTCCGCCATAGCAACCGGATCACCCGCTTTGGCAACCGCCGTGTTCAGCAGCACCGCATCATAGCCCAATTCCATCGCATCGGCCGCGTGGGAGGGAACACCCAAGCCTGCATCGACAACAAGCGGAACTCTCGGAAAATGCGCGCGCATTGCTTTCAAGGCAAAGCGGTTATTGAGCCCTTTGCCAGAGCCAATCGGCGCGCCCCAAGGCATCAAAACTTCACAGCCAACGCTCAATAATTTTTCTGCAACGATCAGATCATCCGTCGTATAAGGAAAAACCTGAAAGCCCTGCGCACATAATTCACGCGCGGCTTCCACAAGGCCAAACACATCCGGTTGCAAAGTATCCGCATTGCCAATCACTTCAAGTTTGATCCACGGCGTATCAAACACATCCCGCGCCATTTCAGCGGTTGTGATCGCTTCTTTGGCGGAATGACATCCAGCCGTATTCGGTAAAATCTTTTTCCCCATCGCGCTGATCAATTTCCAGAAATCGCGCCCGCCGGAACCGCCTGTTGATTCACGCCGCAAGGATACGGTGAGAATATCGGCTTCCGAGCGTGTAATAGCATCCGCTAATATCGCAGGCGATGGATATTGCGCCGTGCCGAGCAATAAGCGCGAGGCTACCGACACGCCATAAAACTGTACTGGATCCACTCTTCAGCCCCCTTGCATCGGCACTAGAATTTCAACCCGATCGCCCTCTTTCAATCGAACGCCATCGCGGTCTTTTTTTCGAACGACAGCCATGTTCAAAGCGGTCGCAACGGGCATATCTTCATAGCCAAGCTCTAAGAGCAATTCGGCAAAGGTTTCGGCTGAAACATTGGTTTCATTGCCATTAACAATCAGCCTCACCGTTCAACCTCCGGAAAAGACTTACCCTCAAAAACAATCTCTGCCGCACGCCGCGCCAAAGCAGGCGCACCCAGATAGCCATGACGGTATAAACCATTCAGGCGAAGGATTTTTCCATCCCGCCGGATGCGCGGCAAATTATCAGCAAAGGCAGGCCGCACATCGGTGCCGGTTTCAACAATCTCTGCTTCACCAAAGGCCGGGTGAACGGCATAGGCCGCATTTAAAAGCTCAACCATCGAGCGAGCCGAGAACCGCGTGCGGTCCCCGCTCTCAATCATCGTCGCACCCACCATAAAATGATGATCGGCACGCGGAACAATGTAAACAGGAATACGCGGATGCAATAAACGCACAGGCCGCGAAAGGTTCACCTCTTTCGTGCGCAAGATCAGCATCTCGCCTTTCACGCCACGCAAATCCTTCAAAACATCACGCGCCTCATATCCACGGCAATCAAAGACATGATCGGCATTGATATCGTCAGGCGCAACTGCGCTATCCATCACAAACGTCACGCCATACTCGGCAATCAATTTTTGCCGTAACGCATCAAGCGTATCGCGCGGATCAAGATGCGCTTCGCTTGCAAAAAACAAAGCCGTCTCAAACCGCTCCGCCAAATCAGGTTCAAGCGCGGCAATCGCATCACGCCCAACCCATTCATGCGCTTGCGTCCGCGCGGCAAAGCGCTTGAGATCCGGCAGGTCACGCGGCGGGGCTACAACCAAGGTCCCCTTCTCAACAACATGCGAAAAATGCGTCTTCCAATAGCTGAGCGATTCAAGGCCCAATTCGCCAATCAAGGGCTCGGCGCTTTCCATCTCGCACCATGCGGCCAGCATACCACCCGCATACCAAGAGCACCCCCGCCCCGTCTCTGGTCGCCGCTCATAAACGGTCACGCTGCCACCCCGCAACGCGCAGTGATGCGCAGTTACAAGTCCCATGACACCAGCACCGATAACGGCGATCTTCATAGCGTAGCGGTTTCCCGTTTTTATCAGAAACGCTTGGAAGCTTGAGAGAAAGCCAGAAGGCTCATCCATCCTGCTTCCCTGCGCGGGCATTACCCCAGTCAGGTTCAAAGGGTCTAATCTCAGCCCCGCTTTGCAGCACGGCACCCCTAGCGATACGGCGAGCGCCGAGGCGACCAACCGTCACGGTCGTGTAGCAAAGGAATGACGCGAGGGGAAGCTCCCCAATTGCCAAGCCCGCAAAAACCGTTTATCGCCCCTCTCCGTTGGCAACGCATTCGCGCCTGCCGACATTCCGCTGGGGGTGCTGTGCGCAAGCATGGCTGAGAAACACCCTTTGAACCTGACTGAGGTAATCCTCGCGCAGGGAAGCCAATACTGCTCGCCACCGCCTTGTGGTCAGCCATTAGTGCTTTCCTGTCATTTTTGATCTGATGGAGATCGACATGGCAGACGCCCACTCTTCCACTTTCACCGCCGCTATTACCGCAAATGAGCGCGTTTTCGGCTTTCGCGATCAAGCAGCCCTTTGGTTCAGCCTGGGCGTCGGCCTCTTGGTGATGCAAACAGGCGCAAGCCTGATGCCGGGCTTGAGCCCGAAACTGGCCTTCGTCGCGATTCTCTTAGGCTCCGCCATCGGCGCGGGGGTATTAGGCCTCGTCGCCCGCTTAGGCCAAGAGACGGGGCTTTCGTCCGCCGCCCTCATGACGGTTGCCTTCGGCAGCAAATTGGGGCGCCTGCCGATTGTCGCCAATGTCATCCAGCTTTTAGGCTGGGCGGCCTTCGAAATCATTATCATGCGCGACGGCTCGCTCGCCTTGATCAAACAATCCACCGGCCTTGAAGGTTCTGCGCTTGCTTATGAACTGACACTGATATGGGGCATCATCTTGGTTCTCTTGATGATGGGTTCGATGACAAGCCTCGTGCGGCGTTTTCTTTCCCGCATTGGCCTTCCGCTCGTTATTGCCTCTTTGGCTTGGCTCTCTTACGTCTTCGTGTCAGCCACGCTTACCAAAGGCTGGGCCGATTTCTGGAACCAAACAGGGACCGGAGAAATGGGCTTCTGGAGCGGTGTCGATCTCGTTATCGCCATGCCCGTATCATGGCTGCCCCTTGTGGCCGATTATGCACGGTTTGGTCGTTCAAAGGGAGGCGCCAGCAACGGCACATTCATCGGCTATGGCATCGCCAATATCTGGTGCTATGCGCTCGGCGCCCTCATTGCCTTCAACCAGCCTTCCGATGATCTGGTCACGGGACTGCTATTAGCCCAAGGCGGGTTGATCGCGCTGACGCTGATCGTGCTCGATGAGCTCGATAACGCCTATGGCGATCTTCATTCCGGCGCAGTGAGTACGGAAAGCCTTTTTGGCAGCTTTGGCATAGGGCAGCGTGGCGTTGTCATGGCGCTTTTATCCATCGTCCTCGCGCTGGTGCTCACCACGCTATCGGAGACGACAAGCCAACTCATCACTCAATTTCTAACCGTGTTGAGCTCTATTTTCGTTCCCCTCTTCGGCGTGATTTTGGCCCGCTATGGCCTTATCCGCGCGGCAGCGCTTTCAAATAGGCCACTAGCGAGCATCGAATGGACCGCCCTGTTATCGTGGCTCATCGGCGTCGTGATCTATCAATTGGCCGTTTTTACCTACCCCGATTGGGGCTCCGCCCTGCCGAGCCTGATCATCAGCTTCGCCCTTGCCAAACTCTTGCCAACCCAGCGCGCCTAATACCAAAGGGCGATAGGCTGCATTACAGGTCCACGCCATTTGGCGTGGACTTTTTACGGCTTTAGGGACTAAAAGGCGTCAAAATCAAAACATCAAGAAACGACACAGGAACAACACCATGGCGCAGATTGAAATTAAAGGCCCATTAGGCCCCCGCTACGATGAAATCCTCACGGCACCCGCGCTTGCCTTTTTGTCGGAACTTCATACGCGCTTCAATCCCACCCGTTTGAGCCTGCTCGCCGCGCGCGCCGAGCGCCAAAAGAAATTTGATGCCGGCGAATTGCCCGATTTCCTCGCCGAGACACAAGCCGTCCGCGATGGCGATTGGACGGTTGCCCCGCTGCCCACCGATTTGCTCGACCGCCGCGTCGAAATCACGGGTCCAGTGGACAAGAAAATGATCATCAATGCGCTCAATTCCGGCGCCAAAGTGTTCATGACCGATTTCGAGGACGCCTCCTCCCCCACTTGGGCCAATATGGTCGAAGGCCAGATCAATCTGAAAGACCGCTGGGCCGGCACGCTCGGCTTTACCGATGAGACAACCGGCAAGACCTACGCGATCAGCGCTAATGCCGCCGCCTTGATGGTGCGCCCGCGCGGCTGGCATCTACCCGAAAAGCATGTGCTGGTCGATGGCGAGCGCATGTCGGGTTCGTTATTCGATTTCGGCCTCTATGTCTTCCACAACGCCAAAACAATGATCGCCCAAGGCAAGACGCCTGCTTTCTATCTCCCCAAAATGGAAAGCCACAAAGAAGCCCGCCTTTGGGATCAAGTGTTCACCTATGCGGAAGAGGCTTGCGGTTTGAAGCATGGCACACTGCGCTGCACGATTCTGATCGAGACGCTGCCAGCAGCGTTTGAGATGGATGAAATCCTGTTCGAATTGAAAGATCATATCATCGGCCTGAATTGCGGCCGTTGGGATTACATCTTCTCCTTCATCAAGCGCTTGGGCAACAATCCGAACTTCCTCACGCCTGATCGCGGCGTGATGACGATGGCGTCGAATTTCTTGGCCGCCTATTCGCTTCTGCTCATCAAAACCTGCCACCGCCGCGGCGCGTTTGCGATGGGCGGCATGGCTGCGCAAATCCCCGTCAAGGGCGATGATACGAAGAACGAAGCGGCCTACGCCAAAGTGCGCGCGGATAAGGAGCGCGAAGCCGCCAACGGCCATGATGGCACATGGGTCGCCCATCCGGGCATGGTGGCGCTGGCGACAGAAGTGTTTGACCGATTGATGCCGTCGCACAACCAGATCAACAAGCAACGCGATGATGTGCACATCACGCAAGCCGACATGCTCTCGCTCCATAAGGGCGAACGGACGGAAGACGGTTTGCGCGAAAACATCCGCGTCGGCGTGCAATATATCGAAGCCTGGCTGAAAGGCCGTGGCGCAGTGCCTCTCTATAACCTCATGGAAGACGCAGCCACCGCCGAAATCTCCCGCGTGCAAGCCTGGCAATGGGTCCACCATCAGGTTGCGCTCAACGATGGCCGCAAGGTCACGCCGGAGCTTTTCAAGGCAACACTGACGGATGAAATGGCGAAGGTACGCGAAGCCGTTGGCCCGGCAGCCTATGATGCCGGCCGTTTCCCCGAGGCGATCAAACTCTTCTCCGATATGTCGCTCGCCAAAGAATGCGCCGAGTTCTTAACCCTGCCCGCGTATGAAGTGCTGGATTAAGACCTTTTAAAAAGCGAGCAGCGGATGCGCATTGTCATTTTTGGAGCGAGCGGCATGGTTGGACGTGCCGCTCTGATCGCCGCATTGGCTGCGCCCGACGTCACCGAAGTGATCATTGTTGTGCGTCACGCTTTGGGTCTCAGCGACCCTAAATTGACCGAGATCGTTGCGCCCAATCTCGCCGATCTGTCGGACCATGCCGATAAACTCGCAGGCTTGAAGGGCTGCCTTTTTTGCCTGGGCATTTCATCCTCCAGAATATCGGAGGCGAATTACACCGCCGTGACGTATGATTTGACGCTTTCGGTCGCAAAATCATTATTACCGCGCAATCCTGATATGTGTTTCCAGTATGTCTCGGGCGAAGGCACCGACAGCTCCGAGACGGGCTCGATCATGTGGGCACGGGTTAAAGGCCGGACGGAAAACGAGCTCCTGGGCTTGGGTTTCGCATCCGCCTATATGCTCCGCCCGGGCGCGATCATTCCCTTGGATGGCATCCGCTCGCGAACGCCGCTTTATCAGCTCTCTTACACGCTATTAGGCGGTATTATTGGTCTTTTGAAGCCGTTGATGCCGGGCATGATCACCGATACGCGGCGCTTTGGCGCGACCATGCTTGAACTCATTCGAACCGGATATCGCACGCCGATTGTGACAACCCGCGACATCAACCTCATTGGCAAACCGCTTGTCGGTTGAGCGGTCAAGATTTCTAAAAAATCGGCATTTAATCAACTGAATTGATATATATAGTGCAGTGCACACTTTAAAATGCCCAAAATCACCGCTTGAATCCTCAAAAACTGTCGTCATACTGAGTCTCGGACGCACGGGGATGCGGCACTCTTTTTTCACACAGAGACTGCCGCCTCTATCCGGTCGAACCATAAAGGCCCGCTACAAGGGCTTGGCAAAAAATTCGCCTTCATTGGCTTATTAAACGGATGAGGAAACGACAATGAATAGACGCCAAACACTGAAACTCCTCGGCGCAACCGCGATTGCGGGCGTCGCCGGTCTTCCCAATATGGCCTTCGCTGCCGCCAAAGAAATGGTTGTAGTCGTCAAGATCGCCGGTATTCCATGGTTTAACGCGCTCGAAGTCGGCGTAAAGAAAGCGGGCGGCGAGTTCGGCATCAATGCTTCGATGGTCGGCCCTTCCTCCGTCGACCCTGCGCAGCAGGTCAAGCTGATCGAAGATTTGATCGCCAAGAAGGTTGACGTGATCGGTCTTGTTCCGCTCGACGTGAAGGTGACGGAACCTGTGCTCAAGCGCGCGCAAGCCGCCGGCATCAAGGTCATCACGCATGAAGGTCCAGAGCAAGAAGGCCGCGACTGGAACGTCGAACTGATCGATTCGGTCGTGTTCGGTGAAGTCCAAATGCAACGCCTCGCCAAGGAAATGGGCGAAGAAGGCGAATATGTCGTGTATGTCGGCACGCTCACCACGCCATTGCACAACATCTGGGCTGACTCGGCGATTGCCTATCAGAAGAAGAACTATCCGAAGATGAAGCTCGCCGCCGACCGCTTCCCCGGCGCCGACGTGACGGATGACGCCTACAAGACCACGCTCGACGTGATCAAGGCCTATCCAAACCTCAAGGGTATCCTCGGCTTCGGTTCGCAAGGCCCGATCGGCGCAGGTAACGCCGTTCGCGAAAAGAAACTCGGCAAGAAGATCGCCGTTGTCGGAACGGTTCTGCCATCACAGGCTAAATCGCTCATCGACGAGGGTATCGTTCGTGAAGGCTTCTTGTGGAACCCGACCGATGCTGGTTACGCAATGGTAGCCGTTGCCAAGCTCGTGCTTGATGGCAAGGAAATCAAGGATGGCGTCGAAGTCCCAGGCTTGGGCAAGGCGTCCGTTGATGTAGCCAAGAAGCAGATCAAGGTCGAAAAGATCATGAAGATCAACAAAGAGACGGTTGACGCACTGATCGCAGGCGGCCTCTAATCTTTGACGATGCATCGGATAGCGCCCCTTTGAAAAAAGGGGCGCTATCTCCGAAAGACCCGACAACGGGGATACAGGCTTGTGCCGACTTTTCTTGAACTAACCCATATTTCAAAGCGCTTCGGTGGTGTGCAAGCGCTCGCTGATGTTGATCTGACGCTTGAAAGCGGCGAAGTGCATTGCCTCGTCGGCGAAAACGGCTCAGGCAAATCAACGCTCATCAAAATTATTTCCGGTGTACAACCGCCCGAAGCAGGTGGAAAAATCATCATTGAATCGCGCGAATATTCGCATCTCAACCCCGTTGAGAGCACGCGTGCCGGCATTCAAGTCATCTATCAAGATCTCTCGCTCTTTCCCAATCTGACGGTCGCTGAAAACATCGGTGTGGGCCAGCATTTGGGTGGCTTTCATTCGGTTGATTGGAATGCCATTCGCGCAACCGCCAAACGCGCGATGGAACGCATCGGCGTGAACCTCGATCTCGATGTGAAAGTCGAAGATTTATCGATCGCCAACCGCCAGCTGGTTGCGATTTGCCGCGCTATGGCCGCTGATGCCAAACTCGTCATCATGGATGAGCCGACAGCATCCCTCACCCGCCACGAAGTGGACGCGCTTTTAGCCCTTGTTCGCGAATTGAAAAAGAAGGGCATCTGCATCGTCTTCGTTTCGCACCGTCTCGATGAGGTGCTCGAAGTGGCCGAACGCGTCACCGTATTACGCGATGGCAAAAAAGTTGGCACCTATGATGCCAAAGAGATGAATGACCACAAGCTCGCCGTGCTGATGACGGGCAAAGAATTTCATTATGATCTTGCTGGGATCGATTTATCAGCACGCAAAACGGTACTCTCGACACGCCATTTGTCGCGCAAAGGGGATTACAAAGATATTTCCTTTGATCTGCGCGAGGGCGAGATTTTGGGCATTACCGGCCTGTTGGGCTCGGGCCGTACAGAGCTTGCTCTGTCCCTGTTCGGCATGAACCCGCCCGATGGGGGCGAAATTCATCTCAACGGCAAACGCCTTGCGCTGACCTCAAACCGTGAAGCCATTGATAATGGCATCGCCTATGTGTCGGAAGACCGTTTGACCTTGGGTTTGGTGCTTGAACAATCCATCGCATCCAATACGATTGTGACCATTCTCGACAAGCTCAAAGGCTTTATGGGCTTGATCCCGCAAGCGGCTCGGCAATCAACCGTTGATCGCTGGGTAAAAGATCTTTCGATCAAAGTATCAAACACCAATAATCCGGTTAAAACGCTTTCCGGCGGCAATCAGCAACGCGTTGTGCTTGCCAAATGGATGGCCACCGCGCCGCGCGTGCTCATTCTCGATAGCCCGACGGTTGGCGTGGACATCAGCGCCAAAGACGGCATTTACGAAATCGTGCGCGGGCTCGCCGCCAAAGGCGTGGCCGTCATCTTGATCTCGGATGAAATTCCCGAAGTGCTTTATCACAGCCACCGTATTCTCATCATGCGCAATGGTCGGATCACGGGCGAGTTCGAAGCCCATAAAAGTTCCGAAGATGTCTTAAGGGTGGCCGTCAATGCCTGAGAATTTTGCCCGTTTTAGGCGCAGCCACGAATTCTGGCTCCTGAGCGTTATTCTGATTTTGGTGGTCGGACTTTCGGTGATGACCGAAGGCTTTTTGACGCTGCAAAATCTGTTTGACCTTCTCACCTCCTATGCCTTTTTGGGCATTTTGGCGTCTGGTCTGCTTGTGGTCCTGATCTCCGGCGGCATTGATATTTCCTTCACCGCCACCGCCTCCATCGCGCAATACATCACGATGCTGCTCGCCAATAAATACGGGCTGAACTGGTTTATCGTTTTTGCCATAGCGAGTGTCGTCGGCATCGCACTGGGTGCGATCAATGCCGTCCTTATTGACCGCTTGAACATTTCAAGCATCATCGTATCGATTGCGACGCTCAATATCTTTTACGGCCTGCTCGTCTTCATCACGGGCGGCAAATATATCTACTCCCTGCCCCCGTGGTTTTCGCACGGCATTTACTGGTTTGAATATGTCGATGCGGATGAAATTTCATACGGCATCAATCTGCAAATTTTAGCCCTTGCCGTCATGTTCACGCTGACCTGGCTGATTTTGAATCGTACGAATATTGGCCGGCAGATTTATGCGCTTGGCGGCAATCGCGAAGCGGCGCAGCGTTTGGGCTTCAACGTGTTTCGGCTCAACATTCTCGTTTACTGCTATATGGGGCTAACGGCCGGTGTCGCCTCGCTTATTCAAGCCCAGCTCGCGCAATCGGTGGCGCCCACGGTGCTTGTCGGTAAGGAATTGGATGTGCTGGCTGCCGTTGTGTTGGGCGGAGCGAGCCTTGCCGGCGGTGTTGGCACCGTCTTCGGCACCATTCTCGGCCTCACCCTTTTGGCCGTGATGCAAAACGGCCTGATCTTGTTGGGCGTGTCGTCCTATTATTCGCAATTTTTCGTCGGCCTCGTGATCTTGTTGTCGGTGAGCGCAACGGCCCTTTCGGCCCGCCGCAAGCGCAAGGGAGTCATGACAGAATGAGCAACGCGCCACACCCACCCCGCGGCCCCGATGCGGCGCTGATGTCGTTGATTGGTAGCCTGACGGGCGATGTCACCAATCGCCGCTTGGCCATTTTGCTGGTCGCTTTGGTTGCCGTTTTCGGCCTCATCATTGGCGAAGGCTTTTTCACAAAAGCCACCGTGCAGTCCATGGCGTTCCAATTGCCCGAGCTTGGCATTTTATCGCTTGCCATGATGATTACTTTGATCTCGGGCGGCTTGAACCTGTCGATCATTTCAACTGCCAATCTTTGCGCATTGGCGATGGCCTATATCATGACGAAAATGCTGCCGGGTACGGAAGGCTTTGCCTTTGTCGGCTGGCAGATTGTGGCGATTGCGGTGGGCCTTTTGATCGCGTCGATCATTGGCCTCGTGAATGGCTTCATCATCGCCTATCTCGGCGTCTCCCCCATTTTGACGACGCTTGGCACCATGACCATGGTGAAAGGCATCGGCATCGGTATGACGCGCGGCAATGTGATTTCGGGCCTACCCGATTCCATCGTGTTCTTGGGCAATGGTACGGTCGTGGGCATTCCAACCGCGATGTTGGTTTTTGCGGTGGTTGCCATTCCGATGGCGATTGCGTTGGGCCGCACCCCGTTTGGCGCGGCAACCTATATGATTGGCTCGAATGAGAAAGCCACGCAATTTTCCGGCATTGATACCAAACGCGTCATCTTGCGCATCTATGTTATCTCAAGCCTGCTCGCAGCCGTCGCAGGGCTTGTAATGATGGCACGGTTTAACTCAGCCAACGCTTCTTATGCCGAAAGCTATTTGCTGGTTACGATCTTGGCGGCCGTTTTGGGCGGTGTTGATCCCATGGGGGGCTTTGGCAAAATTGCGGGCGTCATACTGTCGCTTGTCATTTTGCAAGTCATCTCGTCGGCTTTCAACCTGTTGAATTTCAGCCAATTCCTGACGCTTGCGATTTGGGGCGCGATCCTTGTTGGGGTCACGGCCGTTCCCAATATTCGCAAACGCCTCGGTTTGATCGATTGATCCGCCGCCATGATCGATACCGGCGAAAGAGTAGCGGTTCTCGATCTCGGTAAGACGAATATCAAAGTACTCGTCGCCACCCCCAATGGCGAACCGGTTGAAATTCTCTCCTACCCCAACGCGCCCGATATGACGGGCCCCTATCTCGCCATTGATCTCAACCGCATCGAGCCGCTCATTCTCGATGCGCTGACGGAATTGGGTAAACGCCACCGCATCCGCGCGATTGTGGCAACGGCCCATGGCTGCGGCGGTGTGTTGGTGGATGATCACAACCCCGTTCTGCCCGCGATGGATTACGAGGCCAAGGCACCCGATTGGTTGGCAGAAGCCTATGCCGAAGTCGGCCCCACTTACGCAGAAGTCTTTTGCTCGTTAAGCGGCGGCGCCATGCGGCCCGCGCAAGGTCTCTTATGGCAATCGCGCGAGTTTCCCGAAGCCTTTAGCCGCGCGAAACATTTTCTGCTCACGCCGCAATATTTTGCCTTTCGCCTCGGCGGTAAACCCGTTTCCGAAATCTCGTCGCTCGCCGCGCAATGTCATTTATGGAACCCGCTCACAAGCGAGTTTTCCTCCATCGTCCATCGCCTCCATTGGCACGGTCTATTTCCCGCCTTTGCCAAAGCGGGTGAAGTCATCGGCCATCTTTCACCCGAAATCGCCAAACGTACGGGGCTTTCCCCTGATGTTGAAATTTTAGCGGGCGCGCATGACAGCAACGCCAATTTCTTTCGCTACAAAGCCGCAGGCATGGCCAACCACACGGTACTCTCTACCGGCACATGGATGATCGGTTTCAACCGTGGCCGTCCGCTGGAGGATTTCTCCGAAAGCCGTGCCATGGTCGCCAATGTTGATGTGGATGGCGAGCCCATCGCCTCGACACTGACAATGACCGGTCGCGAATATGCGATCCTTGCAGGCGAGCATCCGGTGAGCGATCAACGCGCCTATCAAGCCGCAGCCAAGCTTATCGCCCAAGGCACCTTGGCCCTCCCTTCCTTCGTTGAGGATCCGGGCCCGTTTGCAGGCAGCGGTGGCAAAGGCAAGATCATCGGCCCCGCCCCTGTTGATGAAATTGAACAGGGCGCATTAGCAGCACTTTATTCAGCCTTCGTCGCCGATCTGTGTCTCGATGTGTTAGGCTCGACAACGCCCATCGTGATTGATGGTGGCTTTGCCACCAATCCGACCTTTGGTAAGCTCATAGCAACGCTGCGCCCCACGCAACCTGTTGCCATGAGCCGCTCGAAAGACGGCACCGCCTTAGGGGCTGGCCTCTTATGGCGCCGGTTCGAACGCACGGAACCCATTACCAGCGTCACCCTTGATCCGATGTCGCCCTCGCCGATTGCAGGGCTTCGTGAAGCGGCCCTTCGCTGGCGTGCTTTGGCAGATCAATAAACTTAGCCTATAGTTTTCATCAACAATCCGAAGCACGGGATAGGACACCGACAATGAGCCACAAAAAGCTACGTCAGGGTATCATCAGAACCTGTATCGATATGAACGATTCCGGATTGAACCAAGGCACGTCGGGCAATCTATCGCATCGCATTGAAGGCGGCATGCTGATTACGCCAACAAGCATGCCTTATGACAAAATGAAGAATGACGATATTGTCGAAATGGCGTTTGATGGCACCTATACGGGCAAGCACCGCCCTTCATCCGAATGGCGTTTTCATCGCGATATTTTGAAGAACCGTACCGACGTCAATGTTGTCCTCCATACCCATTCGATCTATTGCACCACGTTGGCAACGCATGAGCGCGGCATTCCTGCCTTTCACTATATGGTCGCGGTTGCAGGCGGCATTGATATCCGTTGCTCGCCCTATGCGTGCTTTGGCACGCAGGAACTCTCCAATTTCGCCCTTGAGGCACTTAAAGATCGTACCGCCTGTCTTCTTGGTCATCATGGCTTGATCGTCTTGGCCGATACGTTTCAAGCAGCGATGTGGCGCGCAATAGAAATCGAAACCCTCGCCAAAATGTATGTGCATGCGCTTGCGATTGGTGAGCCACCTCGCCTCTCGGAAAAAGAAATGGCCCAAGTGATCGAACAAATGCGCCGCATGAGTTACGGCCAAGCGCCTGATCTTGATAGGGTAAAAGATACGCCAAAAACCATTCGCACCAAAGCGGCATCCTCCGACGAGACGGCAAAGCCCGCCAAAGCAACAGTGGCAAAAAGTGCTCCAAAAATCGCAAGCAAACCCGCAACCAAGAAACCGGCTGCCGCAGCACCTACCAAACGGACGGCGAAACCAGCTACCCGCCCCGCTTCCAATCGGCAGAAATAAGAAGGCGCAAGCATGACGGAACAAACGACGATTGCCGGGTCCCGCTTTGTTGGTGGCGTTGATTACAAAGCCCTCAACGAACGAAGCGTTATTGATTTCTTGAGCCCGCTACAAAATGCTTCTGCCCTCCTAGGCGGCGCACCCTCCTCATGGACGGTGCGTGAAGTGGGCGATGGCAATCTCAATCTTGTGTTTATCGTCAAGGGCTCAAACGGTGGCATCGTCGTTAAACAAGCACTGCCTTATGTGCGTATGGTCGGCGAGAGTTGGCCTCTGCCGCTGGATCGCGCATACTTCGAACATGAAGCCTTAAAAATCCAAACGCTTGCTGCTCCGCATCTCGTACCGAAACTCTATCACTTCGACACAATTCAAGCCGCATGCGTAATGGAATTGCTCGAGCCTCATCTGATTGTGCGCAAGGGTTTAATCAAAGGCATACGCTATCCAAAGCTTGCCGCCGATATCGCTGAATTTTGTGCGCTCACTTTATTCAGAACCTCCGATCTCGGCTCGCCCGCCTCAGAGAAGCGCGAGCGCCAAGCCCGCTTTAGCCACAACATCACGCTATCGAAAATCACCGAAGATTTGGTGTTCACCGATCCCTATCGCCTCTCCGACATGAATCGCTGGACAACGCCGCAGCTCGATAAAATCGCCGCCGCCTTCCGTGCTGACGCGCCGCTCAAACTCGCGGCCCAAGAACTGAAATGGATGTTCTTATCGCGCGGCGAAGCTTTGCTGCATGGTGATTTACACACCGGCTCCATCATGGCGACCGAAACCAACACACGCGTGATTGATCCTGAATTTGCCGTCTTCGGCCCGATGGGTTTTGATCTCGGCGCCTTTATGGCCAATCTC
>Ga0209188_1002331_pt1 | contig 14197 bp, 24 predicted proteins | sample C_130625_EF_Meta_FD_187307 | JGI IMG/M metagenome (GOLD analysis project Ga0209188, IMG submission 187307) | Freshwater microbial communities from Lake Croche, Canada to study carbon cycling - C_130625_EF_MetaG (SPAdes) (version 2) | ecosystem: Environmental > Aquatic > Freshwater > Lake...
AAAAAGTAAACCCACACGGCTTCCGCCTCGGCATCACAACTGAATTTAAGTCACGTTGGTATGCAGATAAGTTGTACAAGGATTACGTCAAGGAAGATGTCGAAATCCGCCGACTTATGCAGAAGGGCATGGAGCGCGCAGGCGTTTCACGCATTGAAATCGAACGCACACGTGATCGTGTACGTATCGACCTTCACACAGCTCGTCCTGGAATCGTAATCGGTCGTCGCGGACAAGAAGCTGACGTTCTTCGTCAGAAGCTTGAGAAGCTCACCGGCAAGCAGGTTCAGCTCAATATTCTCGAAGTAAAGAACCCAGAGATCGATGCACAACTTGTTGCACAAGGAATCGCTGAGCAGCTCGCTGCACGTGTCTCATTCCGTCGCGCAATGAAGAAGTCAATGCAATCAGCGATGAAGGCAGGCGCACAGGGCATTCGTGTTCAGTGCGGTGGTCGTCTCGGTGGTGCAGAAATGTCACGTTCTGAGTTCTACCGCGAAGGTCGCGTTCCACTACACACACTCCGTGCTGATATTGATTACGGCTTCTATGAAGCTGCAACAACATTCGGTCGCTTGGGTGTAAAAGTCTGGATCTACAAGGGCGAAGTTATTGGTTCACGTGCAGAGCGCGCTGAAAAGGCACTTGCTGAAGCACGCGCACCAAAGCCAGAACGTCGCGGACCACGTACACCTCGCGCTCCACGCGCTGAAGTGACAACGACTCAAGCTCCAGTTGCCGCAGATACAACTCCTGCAGCACCAGCAGTTAATGACTCAGAAGGGGGCGCCGCATAATGTTAATTCCTCGCAAGGTTAAGCACCGTAAGCAGCACCACCCATCACGTTCAGGTGCATCAAAGGGTGGAACACAAGTTGCATTTGGAGACTTCGGTATCCAAGCACTTGCTCCTGCATATGTAACTAACCGTCAGATCGAAGCAGCGCGTATCGCGATGACTCGTTATATCAAGCGTGGTGGAAAGGTTTGGATCAATATCTATCCAGATCGTCCACTTACTAAGAAGCCTGCTGAAACTCGTATGGGTTCCGGTAAGGGTTCTCCAGAATGGTGGATCGCAAACGTGAAGCCAGGTCGCATTATGTTTGAAATTTCAGGCGTAACAGAGGCTGTAGCTAATGAAGCTATGCGCCTTGCGATTCACAAGCTCCCAATGAAGTGCCGCGTTGTAAAGCGTGAGGAGGCGTAACCATGGCGAATACAAATGAAGAACTTCGTCAGCTAACTGCTGAAGAGTTAACTGCAAAGCTTCGTGAAGGTAAAGAAGAACTCTTCAACCTTCGCTTCCAAGCTGCAACAGGTCAGCTCGAATCACATGGTCGTCTCGGTGCAGTTCGCAAAGAGATTGCTCGTATCTACACAATTATTCGCGAACGCGAACTAGGAATTGGAGGCGCTGCGTAATGGCTACTAATACCGAAGATCGCGGATCACGCAAGACTCGTGAAGGCATTGTTGTCTCAGACAAGATGGATAAGACCATCACCGTTGCAGTATCAAACCGTGTTGCACACGGAATGTACTCAAAGGTCATGAGCCGCACACACAAGCTCAAGGCACATGATGAGACAAACTCAGCAGGCACTGGTGACCGCGTATTGATCATGGAAACACGACCAATCTCAGCATCAAAGCGCTGGCGTTTAGTTCAAATCATCGAGAAAGCTAAGTAAGGGGCGAATAAAGAATGATTCAACAAGAATCCCGCCTACGCGTAGCGGATAACACAGGAGCTAAAGAGCTTCTCTGTATCCGTGTACTCGGAGGATCAAAGCGCCGTTACGCAGGCATCGGTGACATCATCGTCTGTTCAGTCAAGGATGCAATTCCTGGTGGACAGGTTAAGAAGGGTGAAGTCGTAAAGGCTGTCATCGTTCGTACAGTGAAAGAACGTCGTCGTCCAGACGGTTCTTACATCAAGTTTGACGAGAACGCAGCTGTCATCCTCAAGGCTGATGGCGAACCACGCGGAACTCGTATCTTCGGACCAGTTGCTCGCGAACTCCGCGACAAGAAGTTCATGAAGATCATTTCACTCGCTCCGGAGGTGCTCTAACCATGGCGAAGATTAAGAAGAATGATGAAGTCTTGGTTATCGCTGGCAAGAACAAGGGCGTAACCGGCAAGGTTCTTCATGTAGATGGATCACGCGTAACTGTTGAAGGCGTCAATCGCATTCAACGCCACACCAAGGAATCAACAACTGAACGTGGCGTCAAAGTTGGCGGAATCATTACACAAGAAGCATCAATCCATATTTCAAATGTCATGATCGTAGATGGCGAAGGCAAGGCAACACGTCTTGGCGTTCGTACATCAGATGATGGCTCCAATGTTCGTATCTCACGTCGCACAGGAAAGGACATCTAATGAGCACTGCTACAGATGTTCGTCTCAAGGCTCGCTACAAGGCCGAAATCCAACCAACGTTGAAGAGCGAATTTGGATATAAGAATCCAATGCAGATTCCTACACTCGTCAAGATTGTCGTCAACATGGGTGTTGGTGAAGCTGCTCGTGATGCAAAGTTGATCGAAGGCGCAATCAAAGATCTGGCAATCATCACCGGCCAGAAGCCACAGGTCACCAAGTCACGCAAGTCAATCGCGCAGTTCAAACTCCGCGAGAACATGCCAATTGGTGCACACGTAACTCTTCGTGGAGATCGTATGTGGGAGTTCGCAGATCGTCTTCTCTCAATCTCTCTTCCACGTATCCGTGACTTCCGCGGTCTCTCACCAAAGCAATTTGATGGAAAGGGCAACTACACCTTCGGTCTTACCGAGCAGGTTGTATTCCCAGAGATCGAACAAGACAAGATCGACCGCACACGCGGTATGGATATCACTGTTGTAACAACAGCTAAGAACGATGACGAAGGTCGCGCACTACTTAAGGCGCTCGGCTTTCCTTTCAAGGAGGCATAAGAATGGCTAAAACATCACTCAAGGTTAAAGCTGCTCGCAAGCCAAAGTTCAAGGTTCGCGGTTACACACGTTGTCAGCGTTGCGGCCGTCCGCACTCTGTCTACCAAAAATTTGGAATTTGTCGCATCTGCTTCCGTGAAATGGCGCACCGCGGCGAACTTCCAGGTATTTCAAAGGCATCTTGGTAAAAATGATGGCGCCATCATTTTTCCCGGAGCAAGCTAGCTAAATCTACAAACGAAAAAAGTCCAAACAAATTGTTTGGATACTGATTCGAGAAAGGCCATAGGCCACGTATGACAATGACAGATCCAATCGCGGACATGCTTTCACGTCTGCGCAACGCGAACTCTGCCTACCATGACACGGTTTCAATGCCGTCATCATCGGTCAAGGTACGAATTGCAGATATCCTCAAGCACGAGGGTTTCATTGCAGATTACCGCGTTGAAGCAAATGCAAATGGAGTAGGCAAGAGCCTTATCCTCGATCTTAAATTCGGCACAAATCGCGAGCGTTCAATCGCTGGCCTTCGCCGCGTAAGTAAGCCAGGACTTCGCGTTTACGCAAAGTCAACTGCGCTTCCAAAAGTTCTTGGTGGACTTGGTGTTGCAATCATCTCTACATCATCAGGGCTACTTACTGATAAGCAGGCAAATAAGAAGGGTGTAGGCGGAGAAGTTCTCGCTTACGTATGGTAACCATCTAATGTCACGTATCGGTCGTATGCCTATTACCGTTCCAAGCGGTGTAGAAGTTTCAATCACTGGTCAGAACGTTGCAGTGAAGGGTCCTAAGGGATCACTCGCAATCGCAGTTCCATCACCTATCCAGGTTTCACAAGCAGATGGTGTTATCACTATCGCTCGTCCCAATGAAGAGCGCGTAACTCGTTCACTTCACGGCCTTTCACGTTCACTCGTGGCAAATATGGTCGAGGGTGTAACAACTGGTTACTCACTCACAATCAACATCGTCGGTGTTGGTTACCGTGTTGCTGAAAAGGGCAAGGATCTTGAATTCCAGCTCGGTTACAGCCACTCAATTCTCTTCCCAGCTCCAGAAGGAATCACCTTCAAAGTTGAGTCACCAACCAAGTTGATTATCAACGGAATCGATAAGCAGCTCGTTGGCGAAACTGCAGCGAAGATCAAGAAGCTTCGCAAGGCAGATCCTTACAAGGGCAAGGGCTTGCGTCTTGAAGGCGAAGTTATTCGTCGCAAGGCAGGAAAGGCAGGTAAGAAGTAATGGCAATCGGAGTTAAGGTCCGCAAGGGCTCAGCGCAGAACGCGCGTGCTCGTCGTGCTTTCCGTCTTCGTAAGAAGATCGCAGGTACACCATCACGTCCACGCCTCGTCGTTTCACGTTCATCACGTCACTTGTTCGTACAGGTGATTGATGACTCAACCAGCAAGACAATTGCTTACGCATCAACAATGGAAGCAGATCTTCGTAAGGCATCTGGCGATAAGACAGATAAGTCGAAGCAGATCGGTGCACTCATTGCTGAGCGTGCGAAAAAAGCTGGAATTTCTACAGTTGTCTTTGACCGCGCTGGTAATAAGTACCACGGTCGTATCGCAGCAGTTGCAGATTCTGCACGAGAGAACGGATTGGAGTTCTAATGGCTGTTAATCCAACTAACGATGCAGCGTCAACAACAGGCGCACCTTCTAACCAAGGTAATTCAGGCAAGGGACGTGGCGAACGCCGCGAACGCCGTGATGATCGCGAAAAAGAGAAGTCTCCCTACACCGAGCGCGTAGTTTTCATTAACCGCGTATCAAAGGTTGTAAAGGGCGGACGTCGTTTCTCATTCACAGCACTTGTTGTTGTCGGCGATGAAAACGGCACTGTCGGTATTGGCTATGGAAAGTCTAAGGAAGTTCCACAAGCTATTGCTAAGGCAGTTGAAGAAGCTAAGAAGTCATTCTTCACAGTCCCACGCGTTCAAGGAACAATTCCTCACCCAGTTCAGGGCGAGACAGCAGCTGGCGTAGTTCTTCTACGCCCAGCAAGTCCAGGTACCGGAGTTATCGCTGGTGGTCCTGTTCGTGCCGTACTCGAGTGTGCTGGCGTAAAGGATGTTCTTACTAAGTCTCTCGGTTCTTCTAATGCAATCAACATGGTTCATGCAACCGTTGCTGCACTAAAGATGCTCGAGTCACCTGCACAGATTGCAACTCGTCGCGGTCGTCCGCTCGAAGATGTAGCACCTGCAGCAATTATCCGCGCTTCACAGATGACAGTTGGTGCCTAATGCCACGTTTGAAAATTACTCAGGTTAAGTCAACCGTCGGCAACAAGCCAGAGATTCGCAACACCGTTCGTTCACTCGGACTCAAGCGCATCAACGATGTTGTCGTAAAGGAAGATCGTCCAGAAATTCGTGGCATGGCAGTAGCTGCACGCCACTTGATCAAGGTAGAGGAGGTCGAATAAAGATGACACTCAAACTTCATCATCTTCGTCCAGCTCCAGGTGCTAAGAAAGCTAAGACTCGTAAGGGTCGCGGTGAAGCATCAAAGGGTAAGACCGCAGGTCGCGGTGGAAAAGGTACTCACGCTCGTAACACGGTTCGCCCTGGTTTCGAAGGTGGTCAGCTTCCACTCGTAATGCGCTTGCCTAAGCTTCGTGGTTTTAAGAACCCAGCACGCATTGAATACCAGGCAGTGAATGTCTCAACAATCAACGCACTCTTTCCAAAGGGTGGCGATGTCACTGTTGCTGATCTCATTGCAAAGGGTGCAGTTCGCGATTCATTACCTGTAAAGGTTCTTGGAAATGGCGATATTGCAGTCAAGGTTTCAGTTACAGCACATGCATTCTCAGCTTCAGCAGTCGAAAAGATCTCTGCAGCTGGTGGATCAACAGCAACACTGTAAAAACTAGTTCATAACATTATTGAGGTAGAGGGAGAAGATTGATGCTTTCAGCATTTGGAATGGCCTTTAAGACGCCAGAACTTCGTAAGAAAATCTTCTTCACTCTCTCAATCATGGCCTTGTTCCGCTTTGGTTCAGTTATCCCAACACCAGGTGTTTCCTATACAGCGGTCAAGAGCTGTCTTGCCCAGGCACAGAGCGGTGGACTCTTCGGTCTCATCAACTTGTTCTCTGGTGGAGCACTTCTTCACCTATCTGTATTTGCGCTCGGCATCATGCCGTACATCACCAGCTCAATCATTATTCAGCTGCTCACCGTGGTTATCCCACGTTTTGAAGCGCTGAAGAATGAGGGCCAGTCAGGTACAGCAACACTGACTCAGTACACACGTTACTTAACAATTGGTTTAGCAATCTTGCAATCAACAGGTTTGATCGCAGTTGCACGTACTCCAGGCCGTTTGATTTCAGGATGTTCTACACCGATCATCCCTGATGCATCATGGAGCCGTATCTTGACGATGGTTATCGTGATGACAGCCGGAACTTCAGTAATCATGTGGCTCGGCGAACTCATTACAGATCGCGGCGTCGGTAACGGTATGTCTATCTTGATCTTTACATCTATCGCGGCAGGTTTCCCTGGCCAGCTCTGGTCTATCAAATTGCAAAAGGGCTTGTTCGCATTCCTCTTTGTCTGCGCAGTCGGAATCCTGGTTGTTGCAGCAGTCGTATTCGTCGAGCAGGCGCAACGTCGTATTCCAGTGCAGTATGCAAAGCGCATGGTCGGCCGCCAGTCATATGGTGGAACATCTACCTATATTCCAATTAAGGTAAACCAGGCTGGCGTTATCCCGGTTATCTTCGCCTCATCACTTCTATACATTCCATCTTTGATTGTGAACTTCACCAATAGTCAGGCTGCCTGGGCTGTCTGGGTTTCACGTAACTTGGTAAAGGGCGATCACCCAATTTATATCTTCGCCTACGCAACCTTGATTATCTTCTTTACCTACTTCTATGTGGCAATCACATTTAACCCAGATGAAGTTGCCGATAATATGAAGAAGTACGGCGGATTTATCCCTGGTATTCGTGCCGGCCGTCCAACGTCTGAATATCTTCAATATGTACTTTCACGTATCACAGCGCCAGGATCTCTCTACCTTGCACTCGTTGCAATTATTCCGATCCTTGCTCTCATCGTCTTTGGTGCATCTCAGAACTTCCCATTTGGTGGAACTGCGATCTTGATCGTTGTCGGTGTAGGTCTTGATACTGCTAAGCAGATCGAGAGCCAGTTGCAGCAACGTTCATATGAAGGTTTCTTGAAGTAATGCGTTTAGTCCTGGTAGGTCCACCAGGTGCTGGCAAGGGAACGCAAGCTCAATTCCTAGCGGCGCATTATTCAATTCCGCATATCTCTACCGGCGATATCTTCCGCGCCAATCTCAAAGCAAGTACGCCGCTTGGTCTACAGGCGAAGGGTTACATGGACTCTGGCCAATTAGTTCCAGATGAAGTCACCAATGAGATGGTCAAGGATCGCTTGACCCACGATGACACAGCCAATGGCTTCTTACTCGATGGATTTCCACGCAATACAGTGCAGGCAGAAGTACTTCGCACATATTTAGCCGAGAAGAATATTCCGCTCGATGCAGTGCTAGAGCTAGCTATCGATAATGAAATTATTATCAAGCGTCTATCTTCGCGTCGTACATGTAAAGAGTGTGGTGCTCCAGCTTCTCCGGAGTTAGCACAATGCGCATCATGCGGTGGTCAGCTCTATCAACGCGAGGACGATAAGGAAGAAGTTATCGCTAAGCGTCTCTCAGTATATGAAGAGCAGACAGCGCCCATCGTTGATTTCTATCGCAACGCAGGCTTACTCATCACTATTTCAGCAGTGGGTGAAGTCGCAGAAATTACAGAGCGCTCAATCACTGCCTTAAGTAACGTCCGCGGCTAGCAGGTACTAATGGCAATCCAGATTAAGAACCTTGATCAGCTCAAGGTGATGCGCCGCGCTGGGCTCTTGGTAGGTGAAACTCTCCAAGTACTCCGCGACAATATTAAAGCTGGCATGACTACCGATGCTCTCGATGCAATTGCCGCAGCCAACATTAAGCGCGGGGGAGGAACCTCAAATTTCCTCGGATATCACGGTTACCCCAAGACCATCTGCGTATCCATCAATGATGAGATTGTTCATGGCATTCCTGGGCCACGCATTATCAATGAGGGCGATGTTGTCTCAATTGATTGTGGCGCAATTATTGATGGTTGGCATGGTGATGCAGCTTTCTCAATCGGCATCGGGAGCGTTGATCCAGCAGATCAAACTTTGATGGATGTCTGCGAAGAATCGATGTGGGTCGGAATCGCTGCAGGTAAGAATGGTGGACGACTTTCTGATATCGGGCATGCAATTGAGAGCTATATCAACTCCCAAGGTAAGTATGGAATCTTGCAGGAATACGGTGGCCACGGAATCGGTACTGAGATGCACCAAGAACCACATGTTCTCAACTTCGGAAAGGCTGGTAATGGTCCAGAAATCGTTCCTGGATTGGCACTTGCCATCGAACCGATGATTACCCGCGGAAGTGCAAAGACCAAAGTCCTTGGCGATGATTGGACAGTCGTCTCAACTGATAAGTCGCGGGGCGCCCACTTTGAAAATTCCTATGTGATCTGCCCTGATGGAAAGCCCTTTGTCCTGACCGCGATCGATGGCGGGAAGGCCGAACTTGCCCGCTTCGGGGTCGAAATCTCTGACCTTTTGCAATAAAGGCTTCAATCCCACGCATGACCGCCCTCACAAGTTGGGCTGGAACCTCGGACACGCGGGGTCAATCAGTCGGTTCGGACAGGATTTCCCTTATAAGCACGCCTCCAATAGAATCGCCCTTCGTTCATATGAAAAAAGAGAAGAAGGTATTGATCCTTGGCAAGTAAAGATGGTGCGATCGAAATCGAAGGCACTGTTGCTGAGGCGTTACCTAACGCAATGTTTCGTGTTGAACTAACAAATGGACATAAGGTCTTGGCACATATCAGTGGAAAGATGCGAAAGAACTACATTCGTATTCTGCCTGCTGACCGTGTGATCGTAGAGCTAAGTCCATATGACCTTACAAAGGGTCGAATTATTTACCGTTACAAGTAATTAATTCGCCACAAAGAAAAGGAATATCGCGTGAAGGTTAATCCAAGCGTGAAGAAGATTTGCGACAAGTGCAAAGTCATTCGTCGCAAAGGTCGCGTAATGGTGATCTGCGAAAATCTTCGTCACAAGCAGCGTCAAGGGTAACTCCGAGACACAAGTAAGTACGCGTGATGCGACTTAACTAGAGATAGTTAAGACCCCCGGACCGGTAGGCCGAGGCTCGATACATATGTCGAGGAGCATTGCGGAGGACCTCCGGATACAGAATGGTTGATTACATGGCACGTCTAGTCGGTGTCGATCTTCCACGCGAAAAGCGTGTTGAGATTGCACTCACCTATATTTTCGGAATGGGTCTAACCCGTTCCCACGAAACGCTTAAGGCAACTGGAATTTCTCCAGATACCCGCGTTAAAGATTTGCAAGAGTCAGAACTTGCTCAGCTTCGTGAATACATCGAAGCTAACTACAAAATCGAAGGTGACCTTCGCCGCGAAATCGCAGGCGATATCCGTCGTAAAGTTGAAATCCAGAGCTACCAAGGTATTCGTCACCGCAAGGGACTTCCTGTTCGTGGTCAGCGCACACATACAAACGCTCGTACTCGTAAGGGTCCACGTAAGGCAATTGCCGGTAAGAAGAAGGTGACTAAGTAATGGCCACTCCTAAAGCAAAGACTGCTGCTCCTGCAAAGGGCAAAGTAAAGCTTCGTAAGAAAGAGAAGAAGAACGTTGCAGTAGGTAAGGCTTTCATCAAGTCGACCTTCAACAACACAATCATCTCTATTACAGATCCAACCGGCGCTGTTATCTCTTGGGCATCATCTGGCCAAGTAGGTTTCAAGGGCTCACGTAAGTCGACTCCATTCGCAGCACAGCTAGCCGCAGAAGCAGCAGCTCGTCGCGCACAGGAGCACGGCCTCAAGAAGGTAGATGTATTCGTAAAGGGACCTGGTTCCGGACGCGAAACTGCAATCCGTTCATTGCAAGCAGCAGGCCTAGAAGTTGGAGCTATCTCAGATACAACTCCAGCTCCACACAATGGCTGCCGCCCACCGAAACCTCGTCGAGTTTAAGGAAGGAAGAGAATAAATGGCTCGTTATACCGGAGCAGACTGCAAGCGTTGCCGTCGCGAAAAAGTAAAGCTCTTCCTTAAGGGCTCAAAGTGCGATGGACCAAAGTGTCCGATCGAATCACGTCCTTATCCACCAGGACAGCACGGCCGCGGCCGTTCCAAGGAATCTGAATACCTATTGCAGATGCGTGAGAAGCAGAAGTGCGCACGTATCTACGGTGTTCTCGAAAAGCAGTTCCGTGGTTACTACGAAGAGGCAAACCGCAAGCAGGGCAAGACTGGTGAAAACCTTCTCGTCATCCTTGAGACACGTCTCGATAACGTTGTATTCCGCGCGGGATTTGCAAAGTCACGTGACATGGCGCGCCAGATGGTTCGCCACGGTCACTTCCTTGTAAATGGTAAGAAGGTAAACATTCCTTCATACCGTGTCACTCCGATGGACATCATCGATGTTCTTCCAAAGTCACACGACCTCACACCATTTATCGTCGCAAGCGCAGAGTTCGGTGAGAAGTCTGTTCCAGCGTGGATGGAAGTTGTCGCAGCACAGATGCGCATCATCATCCACGGCGTACCTGCTCGATCAGTGATCGATACACAGGTTCAAGAACAGCTCATCGTTGAGCTCTACAGCAAGTAATCGTTTTCTTACCCCCTAGAGGAAATCAAATAGTGGATTTCCGCGAGAAGAAAGAGGAGCACAAGTGCTAATTGCACAACGCCCAACGCTTAGCGAAGAAGTAATTTCCGAGAACCGCTCACGTTTCATCATCGAACCGCTTGAGCCAGGTTTCGGCTACACACTCGGCAACTCAATGCGCCGTACCTTGCTCTCATCTATTCCAGGTGCAGCAGTGACAAGCATCCGCGTTGCCGGAGCTCTCCACGAGTTCACAACTCTTGAAGGCGTAAAGGAAGACCTCACAGATATCGTCTTGAACATCAAGAACCTCGTTCTTTCAAGCGATAACGATGAGCCTTCAGTTATCTACATCCGCAAGTCAGGTGCCGGCGCTGTTACAGGTGCTGATATTGCTGTCCCAAGTGGCGTAGAAGTTCACAACCCTGAACTCCACATCGCAACACTGAACGGCAAGGCAAACCTCGAAATCGAACTTACAGTCGAGCGTGGTCGTGGATACGTCACAGCAGTTCAGAACAAGCAAGCTGGAGCAGAGATCGGTCGCATTCCTGTTGACTCAATCTATTCACCAGTTTTGAAGGTTACCTACAAGGTCGAAGCAACTCGCGTTGAACAGCGCACAGACTTCGATCGTCTAGTTGTTGATGTCGAGACAAAGCCATCAATGAAGCCACGCGATGCAGTTGCATCAGCTGGAAAGACACTTGTAGAGCTCTTCGGTCTTGCGCGCGAACTCAATCTTGATGCTGAAGGTATCGAGATGGGGCCATCTGTTATGGATGCGGCTCTTGCTGCAGATCTTGCTCTTCCAATCGAAGATCTCGATCTCACAGTTCGTTCATATAACTGCTTGAAGCGTGAAGGCATCCACACAGTTGGCGAACTCGTCAACCGTTCAGAGGCTGACCTACTCGATATCCGTAACTTTGGATCAAAGTCAATCGACGAGATCAAGGCGAAGCTTGTATCAATGGGAATGTCTCTCAAGGACAGCCCAGCAGGTTTCGATCCATCACAACACCAGAACTACAACGTGTCAGATGAAGACTTCGCTGACGCAGATCAGGCATAAGGGAGAAGACAATGCCAAAGCCAACTAAAGGCCCACGTTTGGGTTCAGGCCCATCACACGAGCGCTTGATTCTTCGTACTCTTGCTGAGCAGTTGTTCGAGCACGGAAAGATCACAACTACAGAAGCAAAGGCGAAGCGTCTTCGTCCACTTGCTGAAAAGTTAATCACCTTCGGTAAGAAGGGCGATCTACCAGCTCGTCGTGAAGTTATGGCGCGCATCGCTAATAAGAGCGTTGTTCACCAACTCTTTACAGTGATTGCACCAACCTTTGCTAACCGCGAAGGTGGATATACACGTATTACAAAGATCGGTCCACGTAAGGGCGATAACGCTCCTATGGCAGTGATCGAACTCGTAACAGATAAGTAATCTGACTTACTTTTACAATGGCGCAGCCCACTCTCTTTCCTGAGAGTGGGTTTCGTCGTTTACGGCTCGATATCGCCTATGACGGCACCAACTTCTATGGTTGGGGAGCGCAACCAGACCGTCGCACAATTCAAGATCTTGTAGAAGAAGCAATCTCGCGTATCTCGCGCGTAGATACAGAATCAATTGTCGCCGGTCGAACCGATGCTGGAGTGCACGCCACTGGCCAGGTGATTCATGTTGATGTTCCTGATGCGATCTTTGCGGGAGAACTCAACTACAAGGATTTCCGCTACAAACTCAATCGCATTCTCGATGAAGATGTGCGCATCATGGCTATCACCGATGCACCCGAGGGATTCCATGCTCGCTTCTCTGCGCTACGTCGCCACTATGTCTATAAACTCATCGACAATAACGATGTCATTCCGCCACTTTCGCGCCACGATGTCGCTTCGTGGTATCGCCCACTCGATGTTGAGCGCATGAATGAAGCGAGCCAGTTAGTAATTGGCCATCATGACTTTGCCGCCTTCTGTAAATACCGTGAGGGAAGCACGACCATTCGCTCACTAGAAAAATATGAGTGGAAGCGCACTGATGAAGGTCTACTCGTAGCCGATGTGGTCGCCGATGCATTCTGTTATTCCATGGTGCGCAACCTTGTGGGCGCAGTTGTCTGCGTCGCTGATGGCCGAAAAGATCCACATTGGATCTCAGAGTTATTGGCCAATAAGGAGCGAGTCTCAGATTCATTGGTATTTCCAGCCCGCGGATTGACTCTCTATCAAGTCGATTATCCAAGCGATGATCAGCTCCTAGAACGGGCGAAAGTCACTGTTTCTAAGCGTGGGTAAGGGCTATTTTCCCCTCATTAGCCGATTTGGCTCGGGCCTAGCAGGGCGGGTAAAGTAGCACCCCTGCGCCAGCGCGGCGCGAAAAGTAAGTCCCTCAGCTCAACTGAAAAAGAAGAAGGTAATAAAGCATGCGTACATATAGCCCTAAGGCAGGAGACGTCGTCCGTAAGTGGCACGTCATCGATGCACAAGATGTTGTGCTCGGTCGTCTTGCAACACATGCTGCTGTTCTTCTTCGTGGAAAGCACAAGGCAACATTCGCTCCACACATGGATATGGGTGACTTCGTAGTCATCATCAATGCAGAGAAGATTGCGCTCTCTGGAACTAAGGCAACAACAAAGTTTGCACATCACCACTCAGGTTTCCCAGGTGGTCTTACATCTACCGTTTACGGCGAGCTCATCGAGAAGCACCCAACACGCGCTGTTGAGAAGGCGATCAAGGGAATGCTTCCTAAGAACCGTCTCGGTGCGCAGGTTGCATCAAAGCTCAAGGTCTACGCAGGTCCAGAGCATCCACATGGTGCACAGTCACCAATTCCATATGTATTCACACAAGTGTCTCAAGTAGCGAAGTAAGGGATAAGAAACAGATATGTCAGATACAACTTTCAACGAGATCGACGAGACAGAGACACCTACTTCTTACTCTTCATCAACTCCAGCAGCAGCAACTAACCGCAAGGCAATCACAGCACCAGGTGCTGGTACAGGTCGCCGTAAGGAAGCAGTTGCGCGCGTTCGCCTCGTACCGGGTACAGGTCGCTGGGTTGTTAACGGCAAGTCACTCGAAGCATATTTCCCAAATAAGGTTCACCAGCAGCTCGTCTCAGAGCCATTCCGCACAGTAGGCGCTGAAAATACATACGATGTATTTGCACGCATTAACGGTGGTGGAGTTTCAGGTCAGGCTGGAGCACTACGTCTCGGCGTTGCTCGTTCACTCAACGAGATCGACACAGAGGCAAACCGTCCAGCACTTAAGAAGGCTGGCTTCCTTAAGCGCGATGCACGCGTTATCGAACGTAAGAAGTACGGTCTGAAGAAGGCGCGTAAGCGTTCACAGTACTCAAAGCGTTAATTCTTTTTCTCTCGATATCCCGTTTGTTGCAAAGGAGTTCAGTTGGCTCTCTTTGGAACAGACGGGATTCGTGCTTTAGCCAATAGCG
>Ga0209188_1002333_pt1 | contig 14177 bp, 12 predicted proteins | sample C_130625_EF_Meta_FD_187307 | JGI IMG/M metagenome (GOLD analysis project Ga0209188, IMG submission 187307) | Freshwater microbial communities from Lake Croche, Canada to study carbon cycling - C_130625_EF_MetaG (SPAdes) (version 2) | ecosystem: Environmental > Aquatic > Freshwater > Lake...
CACGCTGCGCAAAACTGCGGCTAACCGTTAACTCTGGGGTAAAACCTTTCGGTATTTTTTCGTGATTGAAATATGCTTGACGAGCAAGATCTTCAAACGAAATCAACTGTTGATGTTGGTCTAAACGAATCACATACCCATCTTGCAAACCTAATGTGGAGGGGTCAAGCGAAAAAAGTTTCGCGGCAAATTCAAGTATGTTTTGTTTGAGTGCTTTTGCGGTTTGTAAAATAGCTTCGCCACCAATCGAGGTTCCCCTAGAGCCGTAGTTACCACCGCCATAAGGACTAGCATCTGTGTCACCTAGTACCACTCGTACCCCTTCGAGAGGAACTTGCAACACGCTAGCTGTAATTTGTGCGGCAATTGTTTGTGCCCCTTGCCCAAATTCATTAATGCTTGCAGTACAAAAAATAGATCCAGTAGGTAATAAGCTGATGGTTGCTGTATCTGCGGCAGATATTGATGCGCCACCCTTGCCATACATCGTCGATGATGGGCTTGATGTTTCTAAAAAGCTAGCAAAACCAATCCCTCTCAATACACCCTTCTCCCGGTAAAGATTTTTCTCTTTTAATAATTCTTCATAATTCATTAATACTCTCAACTGATCAACTGACTCATGCTGAGACAGTATTTCGATACTTGGTCCACTCACTAATTTATATGGGTAAGCCTTGGCAGGTATGTAATTATTTTTTCTAAACTCTAGGGGATCAAGTCCTAATTGTGCTGCAGCACGCTCGATTAAGCTCTCTGTAATTAAACAAGCGATGGGTCTACCTACTGACCTGTATTGTCCATACATACTTTTATTTTGAAATACGGCTCTCGTTCTTGCGCGATATGCACTGACGCCATATGCCGCCCCTACTAAATTAATGACTTGTCGTGCTTCATTAACACCACCTCGCGGATAACTTGCATAGGGTCCCATGCTTTGGATATCATCCATTTCAATCGCTAAGATTTTTCCTTCTTTTGAGACGGCCATTTTGGCGTGTATATGATGGTCTCTGGCGTGATAGTCTGATAAAAAAGATTCAAGCCGATCTGCCACATATTTAACTGGTCGCCCCAAAAGAATTGACACCCCAACGGTTGCCATTTCATCGCCATAGACGTGGATTTTTAAACCAAAGCTACCGCCAACATCTGGTGACTTGATGCGGACGTGACTCTCTGGTATTCCAAAGTGATGGGATAAAATCCAATGCATCATATGTGGCACTTGGGTTGATTGCCAAACCTCGAGTTGCTGATCAGACGATACATAGTTAGCAATGATGGCCCTTGGCTCGAGGGTTACATGGGTATGCCGACCAGTTCTTAACTTTTCTTCGATCACTACTGCCGCATTTTTGAAAGCAAGATCTACTTCACCTTCATCAATTGTTCTTTCCCAACACAAATTAGTCCCTAGTTCTGGATGTAAGATAGGCGTTTGCGAATCTAGGGCTAATTCTTCATCAACTACCGGAGTTAATGGCTCATAATCAATTTCAATAAGTTCAGCAGCATCCTCTGCCTGTGCTCGTGTTTGCGCAACTACAGCTACAACTGGATGACCATGCCACATAGCCCGGTCCATGGCTAAGGGAAAATGTGGGACAGATTTCATGCCTTCTAAATGACTAAGTATCCCCATATAGGGTTTACAAATCGCAGCAATATCTTCGCCCTTGACGATTTTAATAACGCCATTCACCTTCATCGCTTGATCAAAACGGATGTCTAATATCTTTGCATGTGCATGCGGGCTTCTAACAAATGCCACATGACATAACCTTGGTAATTGAATGTCATCAACATAACACCCTTTACCTTCAAGTAATCTTCGTAGTTCTTGACGAATGACTGGTTTGCCAATCAATTCATGAGGTGCGTTTGCTGAGTTATTCATAGTTTACTTACTGCTTATTTTCTTTTTGATCAAATACATCTTCAACAGCATCTACGATTGCTTGATAGCCTGTACAGCGGCAGTAGTTTCCTGAAATCGCTTCTCTAATCTGCTCACGTGTGGGGCGTATCGATTTTTTAGCAATTTCTAATGTGGTTAAAATCATTGCCGGTGAGCAAAACCCACACTGTGCCGCATTTTTTTTCTGGAAAGCATCCACCATTTGTTTGGCCGCTCCAGATTCAACTACACCTTCAATCGTTTGCACTTTACAGCCATGGATTTGAGCCGCCAACATCAAGCATGACCTTACTAAAAGTCCATCCACTAATACAGTACATGCTCCACACACACCATGCTCACATCCAAGATGTAGGCCACTTAACCCCATCTCTATACGTAAAAAATCACCCAAATGCATTCTAGATGAAACCTGGCGATGAACTACTTCGCCATTAATAAGCGTTTCAACCTCTATCTGGTTTTCAAATTGCGCCATTGCATGCCTTTCCTAATAAATCGAGTAAGGCTCGCTTGACCATCACTTTTAATAAATGTCTTTTTATTTCAGCATCATGATAAATATCACTAGAAATATCCATCTCCTGTCCTGCAAATTTAGCTATTTTGAGAATATTTTCTTGATCAAATCTGCCATTCATAAGCTCTAGGGCTAAGTGATTGTCGACAATAGGCCGATCAGATACCCCAAAGTAAATGATTCGTATCTTTATTAATTGAGTACCTTGAAATTCAGCGGCAATCGCAATACCCACCGTTGCATAATCACCCTGTCTTCGGGTCAACTCTTTAAATACAAAATGCGAATAAGTATTTTTCGGGAATAAAACACTCCTGATTATCTCGCCATGTTCAAGTGCGGTGGAATATAGTCCATGAAAAAAATCTTGGGCAGCTATCTGTCGCTCACCCGTCTTTGAACAAACGTGTATTACCCCCTCAAGAGCTAAAGTTATGGCAGGTATTTCTGCTGCGGGGTCGGCAAAAGCAAGGCTACCTCCAAATGTTCCTCTCGAACGAATAGCGCTATGGGCCACATGCGGTAACGCCTCATGAAGTAGTGGGATATGTTTGGCCACTACTTCAGAAGTTTCGATTTGATAGTGACGTACTAATGCCCCAATACTTAAACCAAGACTTTGTTCTTGAATATTTTTTAGTTCTGATATGTGATTGATATCAATTAGCGCAGTTGGGCTAGATAAGCGCATATTGAGCGTAGGCATTAAACTTTGACCACCTGCTAAGATACACGCATCTTCGCCGTAGTAATCCATTAACTCAAAAACTTCTGGAATGGATTTTGCGCGACAGTAAGTAAAATTAGGTGACTTCATGTGTTCTATAACGGATAAACAGTAATCTGCCTATTGTGAGATACGATTAAATGACGAAATGATTATTTTTGGAGTTATAACTTAATCTTAACTATTTTAAACTTATAAACATAATACCTTGTTACGCATAACTCATCATTTAGATGAGACTAATTTAATTGCTTAATTTTCTGTTTTTTCATCGCGTAACATCTGAAATACTTCTGCTGGAATAGTTTTCTCGTATTTATCAAATACAGGCTTTACAGCCGCCTTAAACAACTCTCGCTCCTCATCGGTTAAGTAAATGATTTCATTTTCCTCTGGATTGATTTGTTTCAAAATATGCTCATCTTCCTCACTGGCTAACCGCCACTGATACTCAGTAGCAAGGGTCGCCGCAGTTGTGAATATGCGCTTGATATCTTCAGGCCAACTATTGAAAATTTCTGCATTACAGATAAATGCAGCTCCTCCAAAAAAATGCCCTGTAAGGGTAAAGTAACGATGAAACTTATGTACTCCGAAATTGAAGCTATTGGTTAATGGATTATCTTGTGCATCAAATCGTGGCCCAGCTATCTCATCTACAAAAACTTTTACATCTACAGGAATAGGATTAAACCCAATCGCTTTTAATGACTCCACATGCACTTCACTGATTTGTGTTCGAACACTTAATCCCTCACAATCTGTTGGGCGATGAATCGGTCGAATTTTATTCGTGATATGTCTAAACCCGTTGTCCCAAACTCCTAATAATTTAAACGGTGTATTTAATGCAAAGCGATTTTGTAAATAATGTCCGAAATCCCCTCTTAGTGCAGTCTGGACTTGCGCACGATCTTTGATTAAAAATGGCAAATCCAAAATACTAATTTCAGGCACCCACTCTATAAAACGGACGGTGGACATATAACAGCAAGTCAGCTCCCCATTATTTACCATGACCGGCAAATCGCTTGACTTCAGTCCTTGTTCTAAAACACTCCCAATCAATTCCACACTGCATCGATCGCTAAGTTGTTCTTGCAGAATTTTTAAAAAATACTGGGCCGCTTGAGTATGAATGGAGTTTTTATTTTGGTATCCACCAAATCGAATATGTATTTTGTTCATTTTTATGTTGTTTATTATATAGTTGAACTACTTTATCAAATCTAAAGGATTGCAATGAACTTACTTGAGAAATTACATTGGCGCTACGCTACAAAAAGAATGGATTCCACAAAAGTAGTCTCAAAAGAGAAAGTTGATCGCATCCTTGAGGCCATTCGACTCACCGCAAGCTCAAGTGGTTTACAACCCTATGAATTAATTCTCATCACGAATCCCTCTCTTCGTGAAAAAATTAGATTAATCGCCAGAAACCAGCCGCAAATAACGGACTGCTCTCATCTTATTATTTTTGCTGCATGGGATAATTACACGGCTGATAGAGTTAATCAAGTGTTTGATTTCACTATCGATATCCGCAACTATAGAAGTGCAGATAGAGAAGCCTATCGTCAAAGTCTTCTGAATTCCTTCTCAAAACAGGATGCTGAGACTAATTTTTCACATGCTGCTAAACAAGCTTATATTGGCCTAGGTACCGCTCTCATTGCTGCGGCTATTGAAGAAGTGGATTGCACGCCCATGGAGGGTTTTGACCCATTAGCTCTCGATGAAATATTGAACTTAAAAGATAAAGGCTTGCGTAGTGTTGTTCTTCTTCCTTTGGGGTACCGAAACGCGGCGGAAGATTGGCTAGTTAATCTCAAAAAAGTTCGTAAACCTATGGCAGATTTTGTCACTCATATCGAGTAATTTACGTGACTAGCTTTTAAACAATGATTTCTTTTTCATTATGAATAAGCTTCATCTTGGGTGGCAAACTATTTAAAGCGCTTGCGTGTAAATAACAAGTCCTAGCTGACATGTTTAAAAGTTTCTCAAACATATCATCTGATAAGGCGCCATTAAGAAATAAATGCGTTTCGATTGGCTCTGCCCTACCAATATCAGCGATTGAGTTCTCACCGGCAGTTATTGAAAATGGATTGTATTGAACTAACCGAATGCCATTGACTTGTAGTTTCATATTTTCGATATACCGAGCAATCTGAGTAATAAAACAAAAAGCGATTCCAGCTGATAGGAGACCTAGTCCAGATGGGGCTTTACAAGTTCCTCCCTCGTCTGAAATAAATTGGAAATGACTCATGCCAGGTAACCCAAGCCACGATTCAATTTCAGTGATTCCTTGTGGATTCGAAAAATAACTGTGGCCTTTAATATTTCTAATAATTTTAGTTGCGCTCCCAGGAGGAGCAATAGAAACATGACCATCTTCGCGCGTAGCAAGCTTGCGAATAATATCAATCTCAGGCTGATTGGACTTTATGGGCTGTAATGCAGTTGGATATCGTAAGAAAGGGTCCATCGGGATATCCACCATGGGATCAACTAACTCATTCAAGATCTTTCTTTTACCATTGATCGTTAGCGAAAAAGTACTTTTTAAAACGCTATTTAAAAAATCAATGCATGGCGATGCCTGCATTGCATGATTGATTAACAGAGTGATTTCAGGATCAGAAAAGTCACTTTTGATACGAATCTCAATCTGAGATGGATTTGCTACCCCTCTACCACTTCCAGTAACAAATGACCCTAGTAACCAATACTCATTATCTAACTTCATATGCAAATCAGTTAGGGGCGTTTGTAAAACATTTGCATAATGCCTGATTCGGTTAAGTAGGTCTGCTTGCAAACCTGCATTGAAGTAACCAAAAGGAAATGGTGCTAAATCAGTCCCTTTTAAATGTAAGCCCTCATCCGAGGTCAACCGCCATGAAGTCCCTCCACCCTCGGTGAGTATTGCCTCTCTTTGGTGGCCTAGCAAATGACATGCTTCAACTTTAATAATCTCCCTACCCTGCTGATTCTGCGTTAGGGTCGAAGGTGTGTTTTCAGTGTTAGCCTTAAATCCAAGTGGGTACCCATAGGTATCAATTGCATAACTCATTAATCAACGACTACCTTTGCTTTATCGATGACATCTTTCCACATGGGTACTTCACGTTGCAGTCTGCCTCGCAATACATCTGGGCCGCCTGCTACGACTCGAAATCCAAAGTTCTTTAATCTGTCATTGATTTCTGGTGTTTGCAAAATTGTATTAATTTCTTTCGATAATCTGTCCACTACTGCAGCTGGTGTCCCCGCTGGAGCAAGAATGGCCACAAAAGTTTCTGCTTCGGTATTCGGATAACCAAGCTCAGTCAAGGTTGGTACATTGGGCATTTCTGATGCACGTTCACGACCCGTCTGAGCCAAGGGTATTAGTGCCCCAGATTTAATGTGTGGCATTAATCCTAAAATATTAATTGATCCTATTTGTGTAGAACCTCCTAGAACCGCCTGAATGGCAGGACCGCCTCCTGGATAAGGTATAGGCGTAATATTAATTTTTGCCCGAGATTTAAATAACTCCATTCCTAAATGTGGGGAAACTCCAATGCCAGCATGCGCATAATTCAAAACATCTGGCTGGTTCTTCGCTATGGTCATCATGTCATTAAATGAATTGATCCCAGAATTTGCTTTGGAGAGAATTATATTCGGTGAGGCACCGCAATCGGATATTGGAGAAAAATCTTTAAATGGATCAAAGCCTGCATTTTTGTATAGACTTGGATTAATGACTAAAACACTCGTTGTGATAAGTAATGTATATCCATCGGGTTTTGACCTAGCCACATAATTAATCCCAATATTCCCACCAGCGCCAGGTTTGTTTTCAATAATAACTGACTGCCCAAGGGCATCAGAAAGTTGCTTGACGATCGTACGCGCCAAAACATCGCTCGCCCCGCCAGGCTGAAATGGGGACACTAATGAGATTGTTTTTTCAGGGTAAGCCGCATAAACATGTGTAGTACAAAAAGCCAAGAGCAGATTTAATGTAAAACTTAAGCCTAAAAGACGAAAAAAGAATCTCGCGCTACTACAGTGAATATTCATCATGCATTCTCCAGTTTTTAGTTATATTTATTGTTGCTAGAATTTGTTTCTAGTCATTATTTATTATATGCCGAAGATATATTTTCTTCCAAATTGAATTTCTTAAAATCCTCCAAAATAAATGACCTATGACCCCAAACTGCTTTTTCAGAGCGCTATGTAATATTTTGTTACTATGTATCAAATTATAAGGAGACACAATGCAAATGACTTTTGCAAAATACCTATTTATTTTGGCGAATATTTTATTTTCTATTCACCAATTTTCTTTCGCTCAAGAATACCCAATAAAGCCCATCAAGATTGTTATCCCGTTTCCGCCAGGGGGAGGTGCTGATGTATTAATGCGCCCCTTAAGTAAGAAATTATCTGATCTATTAGGTCAAACGGTTATTTTAGATAATAAGCCTGGCGCAAATGGCAATATCGGTGCTGATTTTGTGGCCAAGTCTGCTCCTGATGGCTATACTTTATTGCTAGGGAACAGCTCCTTACCAATTAGTAACGCCCTTTATAGTCAACTTAGCTTTGATCCTATTAAAGATTTGACTCCTATGGCAGTTCTGGTCAATACCCCAAGTGTTTTAGTGGCCAATCCAAAATTCGGTGCCAAAAATATCCCAGAATTAATTGCCCTTGCAAAACAAGATCCAGGAAAAATTAATTATTCCTCTGCAGGCATTGGGAGCACACCCCATTTAGGTATGGAAGTGCTTGGTATTGCAACCGGCACTAAATATACACATATCCCGTATAAGGGCGGTGGTCCTGCAGTTTCTGCTGTTCTTGCCAATGAAGTTGATGTGTTAATTACCAATACGTCCACAGTTCTTGCCCAAATTCAGGCAGGTAAATTAGTGCCGCTTGGATCAACCACATTAAAACGCACTCCCGTTCTATCATCTGTACCCAGCATTTCTGAAACAGTACCCGGCTTTGAACTCAATACTTGGTACGGTATCTTTGGTCCGGCTGGTGTGCCTAAAAGTATTGTTCAGCGTGTCAATCAGGCGTTTATACAATGCTTAAATAGCCCTGAAATTAAGCAACAATTGATTTCATTAGCTTATGACCCTGATCCGGGCTCAGCTGACGCCTTAGCTGCACTCCTCAAAAAAGATAATGCCTATTGGGCTAATGTGATCAAAATAACTGGCATCAAAGCCGAGTAATTTTGATCAACATATTCATCATCGCTCTAAAAGCTATTTGAAAGATTTCAACTATGTCTAGTCATCACGTATTTCAAAATCCGCAACCTTTTAGCAATACGTCTACACCTAAAATCGTTTTGCCTAAGAATGCTACAGATTGTCATTGCCATTTATTTGATGATTTTGTCAAATATCCTATGTCAAAGAATCCAGCCTATCTTCCGCCTTCTGTTTTTATTGCTGATTATTTAAAAGTGATAAATACAATTGGTATCGAACGCGCTGTAATTGTTCATGCTAATGTTTATGGTCTTGATAACTCTTTAGCTCTCGATGTGATCGCAAGCGCTCCCGATCGATTTAGAGCAATTGGACTGGTTGATGAGTCTATTAGTGATCGCGAACTTGAGCGACTTCATTTAGGTGGGGTCAGAGGCTTTCGTTGTAACTTAGTTAATCAAATTGGCCTTTCTTTAGAGTCTGCAAAAAAATTAGCGCATCGTGTAAAACAATACAATTGGCATACGCAATTTCTGTTGGACGTGGAAAAATTTCCAAATCTCATTGAAACTTTTTCAGATTTTCCAATTGATGTTGTCATCGATCACCTGGGACGACCTGTTATTGAAAAAGGTGTCCAGGAAAAAGGTTTTCAAGGACTTATTTCTTTCTTAAAAACAGGGAAAGGGTGGTCTAAGCTTTCAGCTCCTTACAGAACCTCTAAAGATCCGCTTTTCTATCGCGATATTGTGCCTTTTGCGCAAGCACTGGTTGAAGCGGTTCCAGATCAGTTAGTTTGGGGTTTTGATTGGCCTCATGTCAATATGGCTGCAGGCACTCCGATGCCTGATGACGGTGAATTGGTCAATCAGATTGGACTTTGGATTCAAAGTCCTCAAAGCTTACAAAAGATCATGGTCGATAATCCGAATCGTTTATATGGCTTTTAAATAGAGACACGAAGCTTAATCAAATTGATATAAACGCTGCGGTTTTTTAACCAAAATCATCTCTCGTAATGACTCGTCTGGTTAGAATATAAACCCGTAAACGTTATCTCATTTATTTTTGGTTTATTATAAATTCTATAAGATTAGGTCTTACTCATATTTACAGGTAGTCTAAATTAACTCAAAAACATAAGGTGACAAGATGATTCGGAAAAGCATCATGCTAATAGTAGCCACTGGGCTATTTCTCATGAACTCGACAATGAGCCTAGCAGCATATCCAGATCGACCTGTTAAGGTAGTGATTCCTTTTGCTGCGGGTGGTGGTGCGGATATTGTTGGTCGGCTTGTTTTTCAAAAACTATCTACCCGTTTGGGTCAATCTTTTGTGATTGAAAATCGTGGCAGTGCCGGCGGAATTATTGGCGCAGACATGGTTGCCAAAGCTGCTCCAGATGGCTATACCCTCCTTTTAGGGCAAACAGGACCCAATGCTATTAATCCCGCACTATTCTCAAAGATGCCCTATGACCCTATTAAGGATTTTTCGCCCATTATTCAGTTAACTAGCTACCCTTATGTCATCGTAGTCAATCCAAATGTTCCTGTAAAAAATCTACAAGAATTAATTGCGCTATCGAAAGCCAAACCTGGTAGCTTGAGTTTTGGTACTGCAGGTACTGGGAGCTCAGCTCAACTTGCCGCAGAACTATTTATGCAAGCAACCAATATCACCATGACACATATACCTTACAAGGGCGCTGGTCCAGCCCTTATGGACACCATGGCAGGAGTTGTTTCACTTACGTTTGGAGATGCGGCTTCGGCTACACCACTCGTTACTTCAAATAGTTTAAGAGCCATCGCTGTAACAAGCAAACGCCGTTCAGCTCTCTTGCCACAAGTGCCTACCGTTATTGAATCAGGCTACCCTGGATTTGAGGCTGTTGCTTGGCACGCCGTTCTGGCTCCGGCTAAAACACCTCCAGAAATTATTCAAAAATTAAATTCAGAAATAGCTATCGTATTAAGCGACCCTGAACTACAAAAAAGATTGTCTCAAGATGGTATTGAAATCATTGGTAGTAGTGCAGAAGATTTTTCAATCTACATTAAAAATGAAGTTGCTAAATGGGCAAAGGTTGTTCGCGATGCCAATATTAAATTAGACTAATGACTTAAGATGGTGCGTACATCGGTGAAATGTCCTGCCAAAGCCGCAGCTGCTGCCATTTCAGGGCTAAGTAAATGGGTTCTCCCACCAGGACCCTGACGCCCTTCAAAATTTCGGTTCGATGTCGAGGCACATCGCTCTCCTGGACTTAATCGATCTTCATTAATGCCAACGCACATTGAGCAACCTGGTTGCCGCCATTCAAATCCTGCCGCTGTAAAAATCTTATCTAACCCCTCGGCCTCTCCTTGCGCTTTAACTTCCATAGATCCTGGCACTACGAGCGCTTGTGTAATGGTTGAAGCAATGTGCCGTCCTTGTACTATCTTGGCAGCTGATCGTAAATCTTCAATCCGTGAATTGGCGCAAGAGCCAATAAATACTTTATCAATCTTGATACTTTGGACTGGCATATTAGCTGTAAGACCCATATACAATAGCGCTCCCTCCAGCCAAGAACGACGTGTGGAGTCAGTTTCGTTAGCAGGGTCTGGTACATTTCCAGAAATTTTTACGACGAGTTCAGGAGATGTTCCCCAACTTACATATGGCTCAATCTCTGTTGCATCAATCGTAATCTCTCGACTAAATACGGCATTTTCATCACTATGCAAGTCTTTCCAATATTCAACAGCATCTGTCCATGCTTTGCCCGTGGGTGCATAAAGACGTCCCTTGACATAATCAATGGTGACAGAGTCTACCGCAACCACCCCTGCACGAGCACCGGCCTCAATTGCCATATTACATAATGTCATTCTAGACTCCATGCTCATTTGCCGAACGGTCGAGCCAGCAAATTCAATGGCGTGACCAGCCCCTCCTCCCGTACCAATCTGACCGATCAAATGTAGCACCACATCCTTTGCACTAACTCCCTTTGAAAGATTTCCATGAATATTTACCCGCATTGATTTCAAGGGTTTTATATCTAGGCATTGAGAAGCTAGGACCATTTCAACTTCACTGGTACCAATACCAAAAGCTAATGTTCCAAGCGCTCCATGGGTACTGGTATGAGAATCTCCACAAACCACTGTCATACCAGGCAGAGTTGCCCCCTGTTCAGGTCCAATGACATGTGCGATTCCTTGTAAGCGATGTTTAAAAGGGTAGTAATGTAATGCACCAAAGTCGTTTACATTGTTATCTAATGTTTGCAATTGTAGTTTTGAGATTGGATCACGAATACCAAGGTTCCAGTTGCGTGTAGGGGTATTATGATCAGCTGTTGCAATAATAGTTTCTGGTCGCCAAGCCTTTATCCCTCGGATGCGAAGTCCTTCATAGGCTTGTGCACTTGTGACTTCGATAACATAGTGACGATCAATATAAATTAAGGCATTGCCATTTTCTTGCTGATGCACTAAATGACTATCCCACAGCTTTTCATATAGGGTTTTAGGAATCATCTAGCGATCCCCATCAAACGTTTTTAAGCGCGTATCTGGAAATAACCAAGGCTGGCTTATTCTCGCTCGCTCTTCGTAAGCTTTTATCTTGTTCGCCTGAAGTAATACAAGGTCGACTTCGTCAACGCCGCGCATTAAACAGTCTTTACGAAAAGCATCTAATTCAAATGAATAGGTATTCCCATCTGTATCAACAACCATTTGAGACTCCAACTCAACACTCAGCATAAACTGCGTGCTAGCAAATGTTAATTGAAATAACTTGTCTATGACTTGGTCAGGAAGTCTAATTGTCAGAAGGCCGTTTTTTAGGGCATTATTTTGAAAAATATCAGCAAAATCTGGTGCAATAATGGCCTCGATACCATACTGCTGCAAAGCCCAAACTGCATGCTCCCGCGAGGAGCCACAACCAAAATTCCTTCGCCCCAATAAAATTCTTGCCCCTTGGTAGCGTGGCTCATTCAAAATAAAATTAGGATTAGGACGTCGGTTTGATATATCCATCCCTGGCTCTCCGTGATCTAACCATCGCCACTCATCAAATAAATGTGGTCCAAAGCCAGTTCGTGAGATTGACTTTAAAAACTGCTTAGGAATAATTGCGTCGGTATCAACATTATCCCGATCTATTGGCAATACAAGGCCGTGAATACGAGTAATTGGATTCATGGTTGAGCGGGCTTTGTCTGATCTGGAGTCAATTAGGTGCCTCTTTTATAGTGCGTATCCATATCTTATCATTGGATTACTAGATACTAATTATGGTCAAGAAAAGCTAATCCAAAATTAAGCAAGGGGCGTATGGGGCGGCTTATTTTTCATCAAGAGCCAAACGGAAATAATGACGAGTACGAGTCCACATATCTGATAAAGACTGATTTTTTCTTGTAAAAAATACCACCCCATAAAAAGAGTTGATACGGGACCTAAAATACCAGATTGTGCTGTCAAAGAAGAGCCCATTCGCTTGACTGAAATCATAATCATAAAGATTGGCATGACAGTACAAAATAGTGCGTTGATCATGCTCAATATGTAGACTTCTGATGGCTGATCAAATAATTCATTGGGTGAAATTAGTGTAATTTGAATAATGCCAAACACTGTAGAAAAACTACTAGCGTAGGTTACCAATCGAATACTACCGATACGCTTAACCATCTCTCCTGAAAATATTAAATAATTGGCATATAAACAAGCACTCGCGAAGACTAAGCCTACTCCTAGCCAGCCGTCATTACCTTTGGTATCAAGGTCCTCAATAAAAGCCAAAACAACGCCAAGGTAACCAATCACAATAGAAATCCATTGCAGTCTTGAAATAGGCTTATGAAGAAAAAAATATGAAATCAAAACTACAATCGCTGGGGTTAAGTAAAGAACGATTCTTTCAAGACCTGCGGAAATGTAAGATAGACCTAGAAAGTCAAGGTAGCTAGATAAAAAATAGCCGCTAAATCCTAGCCACATTAATTTGATTAAATCTTTAAACGATAGTTTAGTATGCTGCTCATAATTCCTTGAGAAATAATAAACAACCCAAAATAGAGGAAATGCCAAGATCATTCTCAAAGCTAATAAAACCTCTGAAGATACTCCATAGCGATAACTGAGTTTTACTAATATTGCCTTACCAGAAAATAAAATAGATCCAATAATGGCAATTGCCATTGTAAATAAATACGCTCGTCTGTCGTCAGTCACAAAATTGATGGTTTAGTTGTTATACACGTAATTACTACTGATAAATTAACTCTTTAAAAGAAGGTTAAATCTTCAAATCACCCAAATTCAACTCCATACTTAACAAGCCTATAATGGGTAGAGACAAAAAACCTTAAAAGCCTGTTCATATTACGCTAAATATTTATTGGGCTTCATTTACTGAAGTTTTTTATAAAAATAACTCAATCGAAAAATATACTTCATGAAATCATCTATATCTCTCGCCGCATTTTTTATGCTGATACTCATTGCGGCAGTCATGGGAGCAAATCATGTTGCCGCTCGCTTTGCTTTCAATGACTCCGTCGATGTTGTTACAGCAGTATTTTTTAGAAGTGTCGTTACAGCAGTCATCATTTTTATGCTTTTATTAAGACGCGGCATATCAATGAAAGTTTCCAAAGAATATCATGCCATATTTCTTATCATTGGGACATTAATAGCGATACAAAGCTATTGTATTTATTCATCGGTTTCTCTCATTCCCGTAGTTTTAGCCTTGCTTGCT
>Ga0209188_1002343_pt1 | contig 14149 bp, 17 predicted proteins | sample C_130625_EF_Meta_FD_187307 | JGI IMG/M metagenome (GOLD analysis project Ga0209188, IMG submission 187307) | Freshwater microbial communities from Lake Croche, Canada to study carbon cycling - C_130625_EF_MetaG (SPAdes) (version 2) | ecosystem: Environmental > Aquatic > Freshwater > Lake...
AGGAGAAGGTGCAGCAGCAGCAGCAGCAGCAACAGCAACAGCCGCTCCCTTTACAAATCCCGACGGATCAGGCAAGAAACCTATGCTTCCTGACCACACCGATCGTAAGGAGCCACTTGTTCTCGGTAAACCTTACAAACTACCGTCCGAGTCCGATGATAAGGGCTACCATCTAGATGCTGGGACAACCTTTCTGAATGCATACAAGGCGCTGAAGCCTGAGCAGATCGCTGCGATGACGCGGGATACACAGGATCTGCTGGCAACCCAAAAATCTCTGATGACGATGTTGGACTCCTTCGGACCGCTGATGAAAGACATGGGTAAGATTACCGGATTCTTTAATTCATCTACCGGTGGTCAATAAACACGCATTCTGTTAGAGAATGTGGCGCCGTATACTATTCACCGTCGGACTCTTGTTTTTGCTCTCCTTTGCCATTGCCTCTATTGCCTCCATTGCCTCTATTGCCTCTATTGCCTGGCTAGCTCAAAAGAGAGCAGAAACATTCGTTGATCTACCAGATGGAATGGGTCTCAAAGATCTACCAGATCCGGCATTAATTCTGAAGAAGGTTCGTGCTATGTTAGATAGTATTGATAAACCATCCGTTTGGGGTCACGCTGCGTCAGTGATGGATAAGGATCCTGGTCAACTTGCGCGGATGTATTTGGATGAGCAGCGGTCCAAAAGTTAATATATCGTTCCAGTAAATATGGATTATCACATTTCTGATTTTACAACCAATCGGTTCGCACGATTGCGCGATTACTTTGTCGGCATAAAGGTGAAAGAATTCTTCGCCCAGTTCGGCGGAGTCAGCCCTGCCGCATGGAACAGTTTCTTTGAACCCAAAGATCGCATGTTGGCGCATATCTTTTTTGAGAAAGTACTGCTCCCTGTACGGAATCTCATAGATGAGGCAGATAAAATCCGGCCAGATGTAAATTCATTACTGCGGATTAATGACCGTATTAATGAGTTTCGTACGACGAACGATTACAATTCAAATCCAGTACCAAATTAGAGTAATGCGTAAATGTCCACGTGGTGTTATCTGTACAGATAAAAACACACTGTGGCTCGCGATAGTTCTCGCAGTGTGTCTGATGAGTGGAGCATGGATATGGTCAAGGCTAGCAACAACAAATCCAGTGTCGCAACAATCAGAATCATCCAAGCCTCACGTGATTGTCGTACAGCCACAACAGCAGCAGCAACCATCTAGCGTTCAACTTGTGCGTCCTGATATATATCCTGAACCGGTCAGTAGACTCGGAATTGGTCTTCCAACTGGTCTCTTTCCTGCAGCAACCCGTGGTCCGGCAACTCCGTATCAGCAGGTCGGTATTCTGACGGCAGAAGGCCGTTCAGGAGAGCGTACGATTCTTCCTCTTTACGGACGTGAACTAGACCCCCGACGCGGCCGATGGAATTACTATACACGGACCGACGGTAGCAATCCAGTCCAAGTAACAGTGCGCATACGAAACCGCGTATGTGACGACGATACCAATGGATGCGATGAATTATCAGACGGAGATAATGTTCATGTACCGGCTATGGGACGTGCGTTTCAGGCCACTGTCTATCGGCGATCTATTTTTGGCTAGGTTGTATCAAGACGTTAATTTGACACTGGCCGTTAGAGATGGGCGATATCAAGTTAACATGTGATGAAACGCCGATGGCCTGGCCATCCAATATGGATCCTGCAGATGTACCCGTGTGTACGACATGTGCACTCAATCTGACGGCATTCGCTAGCGGATCGCTGCAAATTCTAACACGCCGCTTTTCTTCTGCTTCTGCTGCCTCTTCTGCAGCGGGCGACGGTGTAAATATTGAGGAATCATCCACAGTTGCCGCCGATTTCCGTGGGCAACGTTACTCACTGGAAGAAGTCGTATTCCACATGCCAGGTCTCCATATATTTCCAGGTCAGACAGAGGTCTATCCTGCAGAAGTACATATTCATCTGCACACGAATTCGGCACCCCAACGATTTCTGACAGTGGTAGTTCCTGTAAGTCATCGGGTTAACGGTCCCGGAACAGACTGGTTTGCTGCCGCAGCCGCTCAACCCGATCCGGCAGCACAGAGACCGAATCTGACATCTATTCTATCACCGGGCTCACGCGCAATCGTGTTTCTTGGACCCGATCTACGAGGACGCACAGCCGATGCACCGGCACCCGCGGCGAATTGTAATTCCACTGATGAGCGACAGTTCTTCCTCGTGATGACACCGGCCAACATTCGGGCGATGGATCTTGAACGGATACCCCGTGAGGGATCTCTCTCCACAGATCCACGTAATATGCCGGCACAGGGTGTAAAGGCGGCACACCGTGTGCCCCGGGATCGGCTATTGAAAGCGACATTGATGGCGGTGCCTGGAGTAGCTCCACTGTCTTCTAATTCTGCAAAGCCGCAGGAACAGCAGAATACCGAATTGGAATGCCAGCCATTGCAGGTACGGGAAGGAAGGAATGTTGTAGATACATCCGATGGCACTATAGATCTTGCCACATTATTGGGATATCGGCCATCCAATGGTCCGAATACACCAGGCACGGGCATGCCGACGATCTATGGTCCATTCATGATCGGCTGGTTTTTTCTGGTTTGGTTTGTCACCTATTTGGGGATATTTCTGGCAGATCGGCTGTTTTATAATTTCGTATGGGCACTCCGTTTTACAGAGCTCAGAGAACACTCCGTGATCAAACTGATATTTTATTTAGTGGTGTCGGCGATCACGGCATTCATAGCAATCTTCTTTGTCTAATTTTGCCATAGATCGTTAGGGGAAGATGCGTCTACTTGTGGCAGCCGCATTAGTTGCGGCCGTATTGATACTCGCACGGATCATTTGGGGATCGCCGTTAGTCTCACGGATTCGGGAGGGATTCGCAGTTTCACCCATTAATTCAATCACCGAATGTCCAAATGGATCCAAAATGTATATGTGGGAAGGTGGATCCTACTGTTGTAATGGACGAATCAATGTAGATACCGATCGTATTGAAAAAACGTGCATGCCTATCTCATCCGATCCATCTGCAGAAAAACCGACATTCTGCACATTGGGTCCGGCCACGCTGACAGCGGCCAACTGTCAGGATATACGCGGAAAAATGTTGCGCACTTCTGGTGAAGTGAACTGCCCGAAAGATGCGCCCAATTTTGTACAAGGTCCCAGTGGTTCCAGTACGGCAAAAGGAAGATGTTGCGTGTCTCTCCCAAATGAAGGACAAACCGACTGTTTGGCCGAATCGGCGTGGAATTGTGACATTGTGGCCGACGACAATTGGTTTCGCAATCCGAAGAGTTGCCAGTTCCGTAAGGCACAGGAAATGACAACCTGTCCTTCAGATTCTGGCCGATTCAATATAGAGAAAGATGGTATGACCATTTTCGGATGCAGCAATGGTGTCGCAATGTGCTATGCGGAATCAACTCTTCAGAATCTGAGAGGAATGGGTGTGGATACAACGGGAATGCAGGCATGCAAGGCGTGATGTAATTAAATCTATGATTTTACTTTCCATTTCTTTTGTTCTTATTATGTCAGTAATCTCCAGCCGAACACCGGGTTGCTTTCCTCTATTGCAGATATTCGCTGAATTTCGGCCAGAGAGATACCCAAAATCCAAACCGAATTCCAAACCGAATTCCAAACCGAATTCCAAACCGAATGCTCTACGAAAACATAGTACAGCATCACGATTTCCACCACTGATATATGTGGATGCAGATATTGGAGAACGAAGTACTAATACAGATGTATAGCGATGTATGACCGTATCCAGAAGTGGTTCGTGAAATGACGTATCATAATACGGACATGCGGAACATACATACAGGCCGATAGTTTGCGGCGACATCTGATGGATCTTATTCGCGATATTCGCCGTACTAGTTTCCGAAAAAATCAATAATTGCAATTCGGTCAGAGCCGCTATGTAGCTCACGATCATCTTCTCTTGGATCGTTAAAAAAGATCCATCTTCTTAGTTGCAGACTCCCTTCCAACATAACTCCTTCGGCTGCGGTGCATCGTAAAATTTCACACGATTCGTGGCGGATTGTGGTATATAGGTGGCGATCTTTTCTACACCTGGCCACTGCCAACGCTGCTGATGTAATTGATACTGACCTGGTGGAGAAAGAGGAGCCATTTCGTACGCAGGGATTGACAGCCACCACGTCATCAGTGTGGCCACAAGTAGGAGGAAGAGACCCGCAACGACGGCGTCTGATCGTATTATGCGGGATATCGCCATCTACTGTGTGTATAGAAAGATGACGACCTAAGATAAATAGAGTCAGTATAAGCAATGTTTCTGACAAAATCATGGTCTCCTGAAATGACGGATACACGTATACTGAGTCATCGCGGATATGCAATCCGTAAAGATGCACTAACTCCTGCTGAAACGCGGACACTCCGTGCCGCACTCACGGTTGCTCCCGCAGTACCTGCCGAATTCAGTAAGGGTCTGGAGCCTTTTCCCATATATTACGAATCGCCCACGCGATGGTATGTTCCACGGTTCTGGGGACTAGAAAATTGTGGCACACCCGACGGAGACGTTCGCCAGCCGGGTCTGCCCCTTCCGACCACACTATCCTTTGCGATGCAACTCCGTCCGAACCAGGTAGAGATCGTGAATTCGTTTCGGGCCGCTGGAGACAATGGAATTATTAGCGTGCCTTGCGGATACGGTAAAACCTTTATGGGTATCTGGCTGGCGGTCGCCATCAAACGTCGGTTTCTTGTGGTTGTTCATCAGGAATTCTTTCTGGATCAGTGGCGCAAAGAATTAGAGGCCACCGTACCAGGAATTCGGGTAGGAAAATTGCAAGGTTCTAAAGCGGAGCTGGATCCGGCCCGCTACGATGTCACGATATGTATGCTACAGACTCTGTGTTCACGGGACTGGCCACTGGACACCTTCAGTGGTTACGGATTTACCATATTTGATGAATGCCATCACTTGGGCGCAGAACATTTCAGTAAAGCGCTCATGTCAATTCAGACACTCAAAATGCTGGGGCTGTCTGCAACACCGGATCGGCAGGATGGATTAACGAATGTATTTCTGTGGTATCTGGGTCCAATCCGTCATCAAATTCGGATCCGCGAACCGGATGAAACAGTGGAGGTCCGTGTACTGCGGTTTCATTCAGCGGATTCGGTTTATGCAGATGAACCTACAGATTGTCGGGGAAAAGTATGTCGGCCGCGTCTATGTAATCAATTGGCAGAATACGGCCCGCGCACCCAGGCTATTGTGGAAGAGTTAGTGCCGCTGGTGGCAGAGGGTCGTCAGATACTGGTCTTGTCTGATCGTCGTGGACATCTGGAAGAGTTTGATGCAGCATTTCGGGAACGCGGATATACGGATACGGGTTTCTATGTTGGTGGTATGAAGCAGTCTGCGCGCGATCTGTCGGCTACGAAACAGATAGTGTTGGCAACCTTTACTCTGAGTAGTGAAGGTCTGAATATCAAGACTCTATCGGCTGTGGCGCTAGTCACGCCGAAGTCCAATATTGAGCAGTCGGTTGGGCGGATCTTCCGTCTGAAAAAAGATGAAAGAAAGTTTCATCCGGTGATCTTTGATGTGGAGGATGTTCATGAATGTTTACGGGGACAGCTTCAGAAGAGATTAAAGTTCTATCGCCAGTGTGCATACAAGATCAGTATCAAAAAGGATGCAAAAGGATACATGCCGTGGTCTTCGGCGGCACGTGGCTCTGGCTCTGGCTCTGGCTCTGGCTCTGGCTCTGGCTCTGCCTCTGCCGCAGCAGAAATCCAAGGACCTTTATTTAAGACCTAGACTGACGTTTGTGTGTCTTTCTAGCACCGCCTGAACAATGCCGTTCGTATTGCAGAGGGTGAATATAATGTGCAGAGTGTGAGCTATATACGCTAGACGGTTCGTATCCATAGCCAGTTTTGTAGCTCACAATGCCCTGATCATCTACGGCTGCACCACCACGTAATGGATTCGCCATAGGCGCCGGGCCACATCCTGCTACATTGTAACTATTCCACACTTTACCGAGTTCATTAGAACCTATACCGACTGAACCTCCACCAACAAACGACGGTGCGCCACACGGGCAACCGCCACCGTTTTGACTGGGTGGAGGACGGGCATCCCAACCGCACTGGCTGAAAGCAACGCGATTAGAATATGGAACATCACCTGCCATGAATGCGGGAGCAGTGTATCCATACATTCCGTCACCAGCACCACCATGCTGGTTCTTCTGTTTCCTCTGGCTCTGGCTCTGGCTCTGGCTCTTCTGCTTCCTCTGTTTCCTCTGGCTCTTCTTCTGTGCATGTCGCATACGACGAACCATCTCTGTATCAGACAGCTATTTTAGCAAACTGCGGATTTCCCACTTACCAAAGTCTTCTACCCAAGCAATCTCTACCTGAACAGACGCACCTTTCAACGAACGCAGTGCCGACGAAATCTCTAGTTTCCGAATCAATGCTCTGCCCAGATCTGTTCCATCTGACTTTGTAAGAGACCATTGATCCGGACCGGACTCTCTTTTGGCAACGACTGTAGGTGGTACGGTATTATCCAGATAGGGAACCGATACTGTAGCACCAGAGCCAGTAGCAGAAGAGCCAGTAGCAGAAGAGCCAGAGCCAGAAGAACCAGAGCCAGAGCCAGAAGAGCCAGAAGAACCAGAGCCAGCAGCAGCAGAACCAGCATAGTCGTCATCGGTATTGGCAATCCACAAAAGACGCCGCCTCCCTGGATCATCGCATTGTAGCTCCCATATACCATCGGGTTGAATCGTATTCAACGGTTGCCATGGAGCCGCCTCAATCTCAACTCCCCCCACAAGTCGGGAATCCATTAGACAATAATGTTCAATCCACTGTGTGACAAGTTTCCACCGTTCTTGAAATGATTCATCGTGCATATCCCGACCTTTCCACTGAAGAACATCCTCAATCCACAAACGACGCGCGGAAGCTGACAATGTGGCAGCGAATACTGTGGGGCCATTTCCTGCTGCCAGAAACATGGGATCTAACCGGAGCCGTAACAGAGCAACCCGTGGACCGGGTTTCCGTGTGGCCTGGTCTCCCGATATATATATGCATGCCTGCAACTCAGGTACTATGCAAAGAAGACCCGTGCGTGACTTGTCGCGGGGTCGTTTGAGGGCAAACCAGGTATTCCGTTTCAGAGCAGGTAGATGCTTACTCTGAAATGGTATCGGTGGACCATGGAGCTCATACAATGATGAAATCGCAATTGAACTGGTGTCAGTTATGCAAGGCAGACGGAGATCATCGGACCATGTCTGCATTCGGATGGATAGAGTGTTGGACGCCATTATCCTTATCTCTGGGAGCTGTTTTTAGCCTCTAGAAGGAAGAAAACCCTGAAGGCTCCATTCCATCAAAAGCAAAGACGCTGTCGCCGATGAACGCTGATCCATTCTGAGCCGTCTCTGGACCGAACTGCTGCTGGTTCCCGGATAAGGGAGTGCTGGTGACAGAGCTACGCCCCGCAGGTACGTCGCTGATCGTCATGGTAGGGATAGCAGTATCTTCCTGTGGCTGGTGAAACAGTTGTTCAGGATGACGGAGGTTCTCACGGAACTCTGCCGGGGCCTGGGCGTCCGGGCCGATGCCCTCCTGCTGGGGAGGTGGCTGACGGCGCTGCAGAGGCTCCTTTGCCGTCAGTTCCTCTTCTGTCTGTCCTGGCACATGGGGTAGCCGTTCTGGCTCGGACGCTGGGGCTGTCGTGTTGGATCCGGTCCCAGCGGTCTGCTGCAAGGCCTCTTCAGCGGCGCGATTGACTTTTTGCGACGGCTTTTTACCGGGTCTCTGAGATCGCCGGGACCACCACTGATAGGCAAAGAACGCTACGACCAGAACCAACAGGAGACCGATAATATGGATAACTTCCATCTATGATCTCGGTTTCTTTTGAAATTGAAAATCTGCCGACATTTCAGAATGAGTAAATCGTGGTTTTCGTGGCCGTGGTTTTGCACCGTAGCAAAGGTAGTATCTGATGTATCGGGACATGCTTCTGATGTGTCTGCCTCTGATGTGTCTGCCGCTGATGTGTCTGCTGCTGACGTGTCTGCTTCGGACGTGTCTGTTTCTGATGTGTCTGCTTCTTCGGGCGATGTAGCCAGTGTAGAGGTGACTATTGCATCTGTGGCCGAACCTGACGCTGCACCTGTGGCTGAACCTGTGGCTGAACCTGTGGCTGCACCGCAGTCATCAACGGTAGTGTAACATACGGACCATTCGCATCCCACTGATAGTACTGGTTGCCCTTGTTCTGCCATGACCATACATTCGCTGTTTCTTCTGCAATGCACCGCATCGGCGGCGCCTGAATGTTCGGACGTAAAATCCAATATTCGGGCGTGATAATTTCATACGTCAGCCACTTATGATCTTCTTCCATGAAAGCAATATATCCCGGCCACATCCATTGTTTGAGAGATACATTTCTTGCCGTGGCTGGCCTAGATATGTTTGCCTGAGTCATCTATGGAAAGCAAACTTGACTTGACTTAAGCCCCTGACCCTATAACCAAACAGGATGGTTCAGATAGTCGTATTATCTGCCAATGGAGATAACAAAACGTTGCGCACACAGGCCTTTACGGCAGGTGCAGCAAGCGGCGCAGCCGTCGCAAAAGCATTACGGAAAACGAAGCCGTTTGAGCTGATTGGTGTTTGGAATTGGAGTGATTCAACCGGCGATGAAACTATAGAACGCACTCTCCAACTATGGGGGCTCAAAGAAGGAAAAGCCGGCACAGAAAATAAGCATGATCTACCTCCACCTCATGATGACGTAGTTATATTTGGAGATGCGGTCGTATGCGACAATGACGGCGATATGACTGCCGATTCATGGATAGAATTTTATGAAGAAGCATTTGGAGGTCTGGAGAGTGTGGATGATGATGAGGAGGAAGAGGCAGCAGAGGAGGTTGCTGTAGAAGAGGATGATGCAGAAGAGGAGGCAGAAGAGGAGGCAGAAGAGGAGGCAGAAGAAGAGGTAGAAGAAGAGGCAGAGGAAGAGGCAGAAGAAGAGGCAGAGGAAGAGGCAGAAGAAGAGGCAGAGGAGGTTGCCGAAGCTGATGGAGATTACGATGACGACTGCGGAACAGGTAAGCGACGATCTGCACGCAGACGTACTGCGGCCGAATCTGAATACCGGCGCATGGAGATGGGGGTAAAAGTACGCGTGAAATTCCCACAGCCTCTGGGCAAACGGGCGCCACGCTGGATGACTGCACCAGAACTAGAACCTACGGATAGCGATATATCGGTGGGTTTGCGTGAGAAAGTAAGCGGCGTAATTCACAGACGACTCTCTCTGAATGTTGCGCAAGAAGCTGATCTTGAACACGGTATCTTTCGCGCTGCGCTCCATGATGCATATCACAAAGGTGTACGGAAACATTGGGAGAATCCAGCCTTTGCCGATATATACACGGTCATTGCCCGACGGTGCATTGCGAATCTGGATCCGACTGCCTATGTACACAACAGCCGCTTGCTGGATCGTCTGAAGGAAGGAGAATTCGCCCCGCACGCGGTCGCCGCGATGACTGTGCACGAACTCTATCCGGAAAACTGGCAGACATTGGCGGATGCTCAGCTCAAGATTGAGACTTCGGCCCTAGAGGGTAACCATGAAGAGGGATCGTCGTTATTCAAGTGCCGGCGATGTGGCAAGTCGCGCACGCGCTACTTTGAGATGCAGACCCGATCTGCAGATGAGCCGATGACGGTATTCATCCGGTGTCTGAATTGTGGCAAGGAATGGCGACAGTAGTGAAGAACTACGTCAGCCATGACGACCCAAGGAATGACGACAGTAGTGAGGAACTACGTCAGCCATGACGACCCAAGGAATGGCGACAGTAGTGAAGAACTACGTCAGCCATGACGACCCAAGGAATGGCGGCAATAAATTGCTCCTCACGGAATGGCGGCAGATACCACAGAAGCACAGAAGCACAGAAGCGCAACGGTAGACCTGCACCGAATTTTTGCAATGCTTATCTAATGGATCTACGAATTGTTTCGTATAATGTATTATGTTTCCCCTGGATATCTACAAACATTCACGATATTGTCCACTGGATTGTTACAAACGCAGATATAGCTGTCCTCCAAGAAGTCTGGTGTCGTCACGAAATATGGGCTGCTGCCTTCGCCGTCAAAGGTTGGACACTTGTGCGCCCCACCCGCGAAGCACATATTTTGGGAATATTTGGTTCTGGCATGGCGACAGCCTTCCGCACGACCATGTGGCGGCTAGATGATGCACGCTTCTACCCATTTCTGAATTCTGCTGGTTTTGATATTTTCACATCAAAAGGCTGGTTTCGCACTGTACTAACTCACGCCGCGACTGGTTGCTCTATCCGCATAGTGAACACGCACATGCAATCCGATATAGAGAATATAAAACGATGGACGATAGGGCACACGGAGATCATCCGGCAAAAGCAGTGTCTGCAACTAGCAGAAAACGAACATCGGTACAGCAGCAGACATGAATCTGCTGCACTCATTATTGGTGATTTCAATACGGATCAATGCTGGATACCCGGTGCCTCCTGGTTAGAAACTGACACAGGTCAAACAATGGAAGAAGTTGCTACTAGTTTAGATCATCTGGCAATTCCAAGTGATGCAACACCATACGTTAATCTACTGACTCACCGGGTGGCTCGTGAGATTAATTGGAGTGATCATTGGCCGATTCTGTGGACGATCCGAATACTTCCAAGAATTGTAATACTGTCTCCGGAATAGTTTTGACAGCGATGTATTTTTTGGTCCGAGGAAAAGCAGAGAGAATGATTCAATGGATCTTATTAACCATCATCGTAGGTCTCGCATTGGCATATTGCCTACATGCATATGAATCTGTTGAAGGTATGAGCGATTATCCACCGACTTCCTCTTCGTCCTCTTCCTCTTCCTCTTCTTCCACCTCTACCGCTCCCTTTGCGGATCCAGCCGATACAGATCCAGACGATTTGCCATGGCTAGCGTCGCTTTCCAAATTAGATCGCGTGGCCCGTCATGGAAACTCATGTACCGTCATGGCAGATAATCCTGGTCCCGAAGGCACACGACTCCAAACGGTATCCCGGACATGCGAATCGGGTATGCCCCATACGGCGGATGGAGATCGTATCCGAATTCCTGATTTAATTCCCGAAGCACTCCGTGAATCCATTATACGTCACGAACTCGTGCACATATGGCAGCGCCGGTCTCCCGAACTCTGGAGCACTTTCTATCGTCGCCACTGGTCGTTTGAATTTCCAGGAGACCCTCCTGCAGGGATTCCAGACCAATACATACAAGCGCGACGCAGTAATCCCGATACATGGCGCCATCCGTGGGTACGTTGGATGGCACGATGGTGGCCGATTGCTATCTACGACCAACCGGATTCACCGCGTCTGCGCGAGTCACATACGGTATGGTGGGATGAACATCGGCAACAGATTCTGGATACACCTCCAACCGAATGGACATCTTTCTTTGGTTATCCCAGTCAAGACGAACATCCGCACGAGATCTCTGCCGTATACTTGACAGATGGCGATATGAATTCGGAGGCAGCCCGTCGTCTGCAGAGATGGTGGGAAATTGCCAAAAGTCACCGATAACGTGAGTATTTTGGCTCTATATTATAGAGCCGGTAGACAATGACCGATGCAGAGCAGCTGTTTGTGCTGCCTTGGTCTGAATGTTTTTTGCCTCAGAGATCTCTGCATCTGAATCGTAGAATCCCATTTGCTCTATCTCCATTAGAGGCTTATCGTGGCGTAAATCGGAAAAAAACCGCACCGTCATTAAGGGATGCGTCGGCGCACCACAAAACAGCAGCAAATGCGGCCGCGACAGGCAGCCACCCGAAGACGGCGGTCATCTCGGCGACCATTGTCTCTACCGACTACATGCGCGCTGGCCGATGATTTTTATTCTCACGTTAATGCGGAATGGAATAAACAGACCCATCTGCCCATCACCGAAACCCGCATCACGCAAGCATATTTCATCCAAAAGATCGTGAACGATGAACTCACGGCCATCATCCAGAAGCAGAAAGACACTTCTCCAATTGGGCTCCTTCTGAATAGTTGGAATCACTTCCGTATTCCAACAGATCTATTTCAGAGCGCCATGGCTATGAAAGATCGGTCAGATGTGTGTCGGTTCATCGGCTGGATGAATCGTGTAGGTATTGGCGCACCCGTGTCAGTTTATACGCAGGGCGATCCAAAAGATCATAGGAAATGCCGTATTTTCATTGAAGAGGGATCTCCACATATCGGTATCGCCGAATACTGGCTCTGGCCCGAATATATTGGTCATCGGCGTGCGTATGCGCGATATGTGCAGCGTCTGGCTCGGATCTTAGGGTTACCAAATCTGACAAAGGGATACGCCGCCGAACGTGAATTTGCTTCTGTATTTCCACCCGTGGGCCAGCGCGAAGCGTCCAAACAGATTCTTACGTGGTCCGATATTACGAAAGAATTTACTACGTTTGATTGGTCTGCATTTCTAACGGCAGCGGGATACACTTCAGAACAACAACGAAGCGCCACATATCGTGTTACATCGCATCCATTTATTCACCATCTCCAGGCGCGGCTTCAGTCATGGTCAATGGATCGTTGGAGGGGCTGGTTTGTCTGTCTGCTAGCACAGTGGCTGGCGGGAATTACTCCACACGGACCATTACGCACGGCATGGTTTGATTACAAACGTGTCCACCTCCAAGGAATGCTCAAAGATGTATCCAAGGCAGATCTCCGAAGCGCGATGATTCCAATGATGATGCCGAACGCACTGGGGAAACTCTGGGTCGCCGAATACTGTAATCCAGAAATCCGACGTGCCGCTGTCGCCATGTGTGAACGTATCCGCAACGCCGCAGACAGAGCTATCGCGGCCACTCCGTGGTTAGCGGCGTCTACCAAAGCGGAGGCACGCCACAAGGTGCGAACTATCCGTATAGATGTCGGATGGCCAGATGAAGACAAATGGAAAACTCACGAAGCAACGTGCGCATTAAGTCCTACAGATTATGTTGGCAATCTGTTGGCACTCGGAAAGGCCAACAGTGATATGAACGTAGGTCTGAGTGCGGACTGTCGTAGACCTCTGGGTGATAATTGGTCACGACCGGTATACCAAGTCAATGCGTTCTATTCACCTGAAGAGAACCGTTTCTTGCTACCGGCGGCAATCTTGCGACCACCTTTCTGGGATCCGCGTGCATCGCTCACGGCCAATTATGGATCTATTGGAGCCACAATCGGTCACGAAATCAGTCATGCGTTTGATTCGGATGGCAGAAACTACGATGCAAAAGGCAACAAACGCGATTGGTGGACAGCACATGATGACCGTGAATATCGTCGGAGAGCTGCAGAAATTGTGCGACTCTATGAATCCCGTAAGTACCGTGGTATGGATGTGAACGGAGATATGACACTTGTAGAGAATATTGCAGATATTGTGGGAATACGGTTTGCACTGGATGGACTCGCCGATGAGTTGAATCGGCCGTTAACAGATTCTGATTTGCGGGAATTTTTTGATGCGTACGCGATCAGTTGGCGGGCGAAAGATCGGCGGCGGCGTGCAGAACATCTCCTGGCAACGGACCCGCATGCACCACCGATGTTGCGGGTGAATCACGTGGTGCGTATGTTTGACGAATGGTACGATGCATACGGAATTCGGAAGGATTGTGCGGAATGGATTCCACCAAAACGACGTGTGCAGTTTTTCGGTGCTTAGAGTATCATCAAGTCTGCTAGGCGCCAGTATTCGTAGGTTCCATCTGGTAGAGGACGCTTCATGATGAATGGCAAACGTTTGGCTTCCAATTCTGCCTTGGCAATTTCATAGACATCCGTAAGAAATTCGGGAACTTCTATGAAGGGTGGGGCGCCGTGTGCGAGCTGTGATGCCCGGAGAGAAAGAACTTTCGTGCGTTCATACATCGTTAGGAAGGGATATGTCGTATGCTGTTTGTCGGTGGCCGTGGGGGGATATGTTCCCTCAAATAAGAGTTTCTCCTGTACGGC
>Ga0209188_1002344_pt1 | contig 14149 bp, 8 predicted proteins | sample C_130625_EF_Meta_FD_187307 | JGI IMG/M metagenome (GOLD analysis project Ga0209188, IMG submission 187307) | Freshwater microbial communities from Lake Croche, Canada to study carbon cycling - C_130625_EF_MetaG (SPAdes) (version 2) | ecosystem: Environmental > Aquatic > Freshwater > Lake | place...
GCAGCTGGGTGGCGGCGGCGTTGGTCGCCCTGGGCGCTGATCCCGTCAGCGCTGCCGGTAAAGCCTGACGGTTGGGTGGCCCCTGCCATCCGTACGACCGGCGCAGACTGGCCATTCTGGGTCGAGGCTGCGGGCGCAGCAGTCGCTCCGCCGATTCCCCTGGTAACGCCCGGTTTCGATCCGGCGGCGCAGGGTGCGCCGCCACGCCGGCGTGGCCTGGGGAACGCCATCATGTGGATGCACGACGCGGCGCAGCTTCACTGGATGAAGCGGGTGACACGGAGCATCCCCTGGCGTCCGGAATGGTTGCGGGTGATTGACGGGAAGAAGTCGGGACCGGCCAGTTCGGGGGTGAGCGCCCCCCCGATGACGGCGACGGTCCGGACGGTGCCGGACGGGGACACGCCGCGCGGGCCGACGCGCCGCTCCACCCCTTCGTTCCGAGCCAGACTCCGCGTCGCCCGCCCCCGCCGGCACGGGTGAGGGAGTGGGGCGGGGCGGCACGCAGGCGAGCCGCCCCGCCGTCCCGATCCCTGCCCCTGAAAAGCCTCCGACCATTCCTCCACACCGCGTTCTCCCACGACGAGTCGCTCCGAATCAGCCCCGTCAGGGGCGAGAAGACATACACTCCGCACACGGTCCATTCCCACGTCCCTTCCACCTAGGGGTTTTTTCACCATGGCCAAGTCGACGCCCTCCACGACCTCCCCGTTCGCTCATCTCCGCGACCTGTTCACCGCGACGGAGAAGAAGATCCTCGACTCGAGCTTCGGCGCGGCGCTTGCCAACGCCACGCACACGCAGATCGAGGCCGCCGCGAAGCAGGCCCGCGTCCTCCGGGACAAGTGGCGCGATCTGACCGCTGGCCAGGGGCGGAAGACGAAGCGCGCCGCCGCGCCCGTGTCGGCAGCCAACAGCCGCAGCAACGAGAAGGCCGACGTTTTCCACGCCGCGGTCGAGCGTCTGGAGAAGCGCCTCGGTGAACTGGCGGCTGCCGTCGGCGGCATCCTCCCTGGCAAGGTGACGACCGCTCGCGCCAAGGCGCGCGACAAGAAGATCTCCGGCCGTGCGGCCCGGCGGACCACCGAACGACCGGTCGCTCCCGCGGCCCCCGCCCGGAAGATCGCTCCCCCGCCGGTCGTTGCGAAGGTGGCGCTCCCGCCGGCCCCGCGCCGCGGTGCCAAGCCGGCAGCGGCTGTCGTCGCAGCGCCGGTCGTCGCTCCCGTTGCAAAGCCGGCGAAGCCTGCAGCCCCGGCGAAGCGGAAGGCCGCCAAGCCCGTCGCCACGATCTCGAAAAAGGCCCGCGTTAACCGCGCCGCGCTGACCCCCGCCGCCGGGGCCCAGGGTGTGGCCTTCGATCGCGCCAAGCAGCGTTCTGCCGTCACCGCCGCGAAGGCGGGGCGTCTCAAGTTCGAGGGCGCCAACACGCGCCGCCTCGGCCACACCGTGGCCAGCGGGAAGCGTCAGCAGGCGAAGCGGAACGGCCGCTGATCCGAGTGGCGAAAGCCGGCGAAGTCAAGCGTCAACCAGCGGCGGCCTTCTTCACAGTCTGACGGAAATCCCATGGCGGCACCGGCTCGGGTTGTGACCACAGCCCGAGCCGGCGCGTCTGGGCATCCGTCTGCAGCGTGGCGAGTGTCGGGTCGCGGGAATAGTCGGCGTAGTGCCAGGCATTCCCGGTGGCGACCTGCTGGCGATTCACGTCGATGCCGTTGACCTGCACGTGGGCGATCCAGCGTCCATACCGATCCTTTCCCTCCTCCGTCACCGTCACCGTCTTGCCGAAGACCATCTCAGCGAGCGCCTCGCGCGACACCTTGCCGTAGTCCTGGCCGAGTTCCGGGGCGTCGATCTCGGCCAGCCGGACCTTCTGCTGCGTGTTCGTCTCGTCGAGGCAGGTGAGCGTGTCGCCGTCGTGGACGCCGACCACTCGCCAGACGTGCGTGCTCCCCCGGTTGGGAGCGGGATTGGCGAGCGACTCCATCGCCGGCTGCGGCGGCGCCGGATCGGACGGCGGCTGCGTCACGGTGCTGACCGGCGTCATCGGCGGGGCCGATGCCGGCGAAGGGGGCGGCGGGATCGATGCGGTGCGCGGAGCGGCTTCGGTGGCCGCGATCGCCCCCGCCGCCGCCGTACCGGCCGCGACGGCTGGCGCCGCGTCGAAGTTCGACGGAGGCTGTGACGTCGGCGCCGACACCCACTGCGTCGCCGCCGCCTGCGGCACCGGTGGCGGCGCGACGACAGCTTGGGGAGACGGCGCGGTCGCCTGGGCCATCATTGGCGCCGGCGCGGCCATTGGCGCCGGCGGCGGCACGACCGACTGCCCGGCGAGCGCCGGGGCACCGGCGGGATATTGATAGGGGACCGGCGCCGAGCGCATCACCGGGAGGGCGGCGACGACCGGCGTCGCACCGCGCGATTGGTAGGCCCAGCCGGGCGGTGGGCCATTGGCCTGGATGCGATTGACCTGCCGCGTCACCGGGGCCTGGACGACCGGCGGCCCGGCGATGTAGGTGAAGACATACGTCGGGGCCACATGGACCGTGATCGGCTTTCCATCGGGGCCGATCGTGGAATAGGGAATCGCCTGCGGCTGCCAGCCGGGCGGAATCGCCCCTCCCTGGATGACGGTCGTGGGAACGGCATACGCCTGCGCCACCGGAAAGGCGCCGGTCGGTGTCGCCGCCGCAGCCCCGGGCTTGCCGTCCACGTCGCCAGGCTTGGCAGGCGTGCCACCGGTGGCCCACGGGTTCACAGCGCCCCCTGCCGCGTCATCCGCACCCCGGCCCGGCGCCCCCCATCCCCCCATCAGAAGCGCGAGGGCCACGGCCAGCCACGGCCTCGAGCCGGTCGTGGCCCACGGCGCAGACCTTCGGCGCCGATGGCCCCCTTCGACCATCGCCCCCGGCTCGGATTGCCGATTGATCCTTGGCACAGCCACGCCCTTTTGCCCGGCCCGCAGCCAGCGGGGTGCCGGCGGCTCCCGCTCCCCCCTTCGATCGGAAGAATCGGACCTGGGGATTCAGCCGCAGCGGCCCGGGACGGCAACCTTGCGGCGATCTGGGGGCTTGGGTTGAACTGGGGAAGCCTGTCACGCCTCATCCGGAAGCCGGCGACCAACCCAGGCAAGAGGAAGCGCCGTGGTGACCACGCAACACAAGCAGCGGACCGCGCGGTGGGGAACACTCCTAGGTCGCGTCGCGCTCCTCGTCGCGCTCCTCGTCACGGTCGCGCCGCCGGACCCCGGCGTCGTCATGGCTGACGAGCCGTCCCGGGGGGTGATGGTCGACGTCGCGCGGCTCGAGGCCACGGCCCGCCGGGCCGGCCTCCGCGTCGTCTCCGGAGAGAGGCTCGTCCTCGTGACCGACCGGCCAGCGCGGGTCGGCGACGGCGTCGACGATCTGCCGCGGATCTTCGACGAGGCCTTCGCCGTCTGGTGCGATCACTACTCGCTCGATCCGAAGAGCGTGCCCGCGTGGCGCGCCTGCGGATGCCTGATGTCGGATCGGGAGCCATTCCGCGTCGCCGGCCTCCTCCCCGACGATGGCACGGTGCCCGACTTTGCCAACGGCTTCTGCGATCGCAACCGCTTCTGGCTCGTCGATCCGGCCAACCCCGCCTATCGCCGCCACCTCCTCCTCCACGAAGGCGTCCATGCCTTCACCCTCACGCTCCGCGGGCTCTCCGCCCCCACCTGGTACACCGAAGGGATTGCCGAGCTCCTCGCCACCCACCGCCTCGAGGCGGGGCACTTCGAGCCGACGCCGATCCCGCGCCGCGCCGACGAGGTCGAGCAGCTCGGCCGAATCGAGGCGATCCGCCGGCTCCGGATGAGCGGCGAGATCCCGGGGCTCGCCGACGTCTTCGCCACGCCCCCGTCGCCGCGCCATGACATCCCCGCCTATGCGACGAGTTGGGCGGCAACAGCCCTCCTCGCCGGGCATCCCTCCCACGCCGGACGTTTCCAGACGCTCGAGGCAGGCCCCCTCGATGCCCGCCTCACCGCCCGGCTCGAGGCCAGTGACGGCTGGGATGGCGATCTTGCCGCCCGCGACTTCGATGCCTTCACCGACGACCTCGATCATGGCTACGACTTCGGCCGCTCCGCCATCGATTGGACCGACGGCCAGCCACTCAAAGCTCCCGCGAAGCTCGTGGTCGCGGCCGACCGGGGCTGGCAGTCGAGTGGCTGGTCGATGAAGGAGGGGGAACAGGCCGAGCTCGTTGCCTCCGGGCGGGCGGGAGTCGGGCGGGCCGGGGCGATCGATCTGGAGAGCACGGCCGACGGGATCTCGCTCCGCTGGTATCGCGGTCGCCCCCTCGGCCGGCTCCTTGTCGCCCAGTGGGCCGTCCCCGCTGAAGGAGGCCGGCCCCGGTTCGTCGTCGTCGCCGAAGGGGCGGCGGCCCGGTTCACCGCCATCACGACAGGCGGGCTCTATCTCAAGCTCAACGCCCCACCGGGGGAACTGGCCGGCTTCGACGGCGGCCTCGATGTCGCTCTCAAGCCCGTGGCCCCCCCGGCGCCCAAGCAGCGTCGCCACGAGAAGCGTTGAAGCCTCCCGGTGGTTGTGTCAAAGTGCCCTCCATGAACATGACCGTGAACCCGAACACCATGCACCCAACGATGAACCAGTCCGTTCTTTCCCGCCGCGCCCTCGGCCGTGGCCTCGTCGGAGGGATTCTCGCCGCGGCGACGGCCGCCGCCGCCGATCCGGCCCCTTCGATCCGTCGCCGGGGGATCCCCCTCGGCTTCGACAACTTCGCCGTTCGGGCGATGGGGTGGAACGCCCGCGAGCTGGTCGATCACGCCGAGAAGCTCGGCTGTGATTCGCTCTTCATCACCGACTTCGGCCCCTTCGGCGGGCAGACCGACGACGACTCGCTCGACGAGATCGGCCGCTATGCCTCCGACCGCGGCGTCGGCCTCGAGCTCGGCTCGTGGAGCATCTGCCCGACGTCCACGACCTTCCGCAAGGATTGGGGCAGCGCCGAAGACCACCTCGCCCTCGGCATCCGGATGGCGAAGGATCTCGGCTCGAAGGCCTTCCGGGTGATTCTCGGCAACCATCAAGACCGGCTCACCGACGGCGGTATCGACGCCCGGATCGCCGACACGGTGGAGGTTCTCAAGGCCTGCCGGTCGCGGGCGATCGACGCCGGAGTGAAGATCGCGGTGGAAAACCACGCCGGCGATCTCCACTCCCGCGAGCTCACCCGCCTCGTCGAGGAGGCCGGCCCCGACTTCGTCGGCGTCAACTTCGATTCCGGCAACGCCCTGTGGACGCTCGAGGATCCCCTCGCCGCGCTCGAAACCCTCGCCCCGTATGTCGTCACGACGAGCCTCCGCGACGGCCAGGTGTGGCCGAGCGAGAAGGGGGTGAAGGTGCAGTGGACGGCGATGGGGGAAGGGTGCGTCGATCTGCCGACGTTCTTCGATCATTTCCAGAAGCACTGCCCCGACGTGGTTGTCCACATCGAGACGATCTCCGGCTTCGCTCGCGAGCTTCCCTTCCTCGAGCCCGACTTCTGGAAGGCCTTCCCGGCGATGCCCGCCGCCGACTTCGCCCGCTTCGAGGCCCTCGCCCGCCGCGGCCATGCCATCGATCCCTTTCAAGCCCCCGATGGCGACGCCCGCAAGGGGGCCGAGCAGGCCTATCAGCTCGCCGACCTCGAGCGGAGCATCCGCTACTGCCGCGACACGCTCGGGCTCGGCATTCGGGGCTAGGCTTGCAGGACTGCGTCGGGCAGACCTGCGCGGGGCTCGGCTCAACAGTGGCTTCGGGGTCGCCCGTGCCCCGTCGCCGGACGCTCACTTCGGCCTTCGTGGCCTCCGTTCGCTCGGAGCCTGCTTCGCTTCGCCATCCATGGCTGCGCTCGCATCCTACGCCGGCTTACGGAGCACGGGCGACCCCTCGCTGCAGAGCGTTGAAGTTGAGTCGCTTTTGTTGAATCCATCCGAAGCCCGGCGCCGCGTCAGGCGTGGACGGCAAACTCACCCGCTGACACGCTCGGGAGATGGGTCTGCCCCATCAGCCACAGATCGATCGACCGGGCCGCCTCGCGCCCCTCGTGGATTGCCCACACGACGAGCGACTGGCCACGACGCATGTCGCCGGCGGCAAAGACGCCCTCGCGGCTCGTCTTGTAGTCGGCGCCAGCCTTGAGGTTGCCGCGGGGATCGAGTTCGAGGCCGAGCTCGGCGATCGGCCCCTGCTTCTCCGGGCCGACAAATCCCATCGCCAACAGCGCGAGCTGGCAGGGCCATTCCTCTTCGCTGCCAGGCACTTCCTTGAACTTGAACTGCCCGCTCCCCGGATCGGTGTACCACTCGATGCGGACGGTCTTGAGGGCCTTGAGCTTCCCCTGCTCGTCGCCGAGAAATTCCTTGGTGAGGATGCACCATTCGCGGCGGCAGCCTTCCTCGTGGGAGGTGCTCGTGCGGAGGATCACCGGCCACTGCGGCCACGGCGTGCTCGTCGGCCGCTCGTCTCGGCGCGGGTAGTTGCCGACATCCGGCGGCTTGGGGAGAAGCTCGAACTGCACCAGCGACTTCGCCCCCTGGCGGTTGCTCGTGCCGTCGCAGTCGCTGCCGGTGTCACCACCGCCAATCACGACCACGTGCTTGCCGGTCGCCGAAAGCTGCCCCTGGACCTCATCCCCCGCATTGCGCTTGTTCTGCTGCGGGAGGAACTCCATCGCGTAGTGCACGCCGTCGAGCTCGCGGCCGGGAATCGGCAGGTCACGCCCGAGCGTCGAGCCGCCCGTCAGCAACACCGCGTCGTAATCCTTCGTGAGCTGCTCGGCGGAGACGTCTTGGCCGACGTTCACCCCGCAGCGGAACTCGATCCCCTCCTCCTCCATCTGGCGAACGCGCCGCCAGACGCGGGCCTTCTCGAGCTTGAAGTCGGGAATGCCGTACATGAGCAGGCCACCGGGCCGATCCGAGCGTTCAAAGACCGTGACGAGATGGCCGGCGCGGTTGAGTTGCTGCGCGGCAGCCAGCCCCGCCGGTCCGCTTCCCACCACGGCCACGCGCTTGCCCGTGCGCTCCGTCGGCGGCTGGGCCACGACCCAGCCCTCCTCGAAGGCCCGGTCGGCGATCGTCATCTCGATCTGCTTGATGGCCACCGGATCGGCGTTGATGCCGAGCACGCAGGCCGACTCGCACGGCGCCGGGCAGACGCGCCCCGTGAACTCGGGGAAGTTGTTCGTGGCATGGAGGCGCTGGGCGGCCTCGTGCCACTGGCCGCGGTACACGAGGTCGTTGAAGTCGGGAATGATGTTCCCGAGCGGACAACCGGTGTGGCAAAAGGGGACGCCGCAGTCCATGCAGCGGGCCCCCTGCTTCGCCATCTCCTCCTGAGGGAGGATCGTGAGAAACTCGTTGTAGTGCTTGAGGCGGTCAGCCACCGGCTCCTTGCCGGAGATCTGCCGCTCATACTTCATGAATCCGCGTGCTTCACCCATGGATCTTCACCTCCGCCCTGCGGGCCTCTTCCTGGTCTTTTTCCTGCAATTTCCTGAGCTCGAGCATCGCCCGCTTGTAGTCGGTCGGCATCACCTTCACAAACCGCGACTGCTCCTGGGCCCAGCCGTCGAGGATCGCGCGGCCGCGGGCGCTGCCGGTGAGTTCGACATGCTTCTCAATGAGCGACCGGAGGTATTCCACGTCGCCCGAGTCGAGGGCTTCCAGTTCCACCATCTCCTTGTTGACCTGGGGGCGGAACGTCCCCTTCGAATCCCAGACATACGCGATCCCGCCGCTCATGCCGGCGGCGAAGTTGCGCCCCGTCTCGCCGAGGATCACCGCCCGGCCGCCGGTCATGTACTCGCAGCCATGGTCACCGACCCCTTCGACGACCGCCTCGGCGCCGCTGTTGCGGACGCAGAACCGTTCGCCGGCGATGCCGCGGATGAAGACCTCGCCGCTGGTCGCCCCGTAGAGGACGACGTTGCCGGCGATGACATTCTCCTCGGCGGCAAACGACGCCTGCCGCGACGGCTTGACGACGATCCGCCCCCCGGAGAGCCCCTTGCCGCAGTAATCGTTGACATCCCCCTCGACAGTGACCGTCACCCCCGGCACGCCGAAGGCCATCACGCTCTGGCCTGCGGTGCCTGAGAAGTTGATGCGGATCGTGCCGTCGGGGAGCCCGGCGGCGCCGTGACGGCGGGTGATCTCACTGGAGAGGATCGTGCCGACGGTGCGGTTGATGTTGCGGATCGGGAGATCAAGGACGACGGATTTGCGCTCCTCGATCGCTTGCCGGCAGGCCGGCAGGAGCGTCGTCATGTCGAGCGATTCGGCGATCCCGTGGTCCTGCGATTCGACCCGGTGGGTCTTCACGTGGGCCGGCACCTCCGGCTTGTGGAGGATCGTGGAGAAGTCGAGCCCCTTCGCCTTCCAGTGGGCGATCGCCGCCCGCGTGTCGAGCCGGTCGACGCGCCCCACCATCTCCTCGACGGTGCGGAAGCCGAGCTTCGCCATCAGCTCCCGCAACTCCTCGGCGAGGAGGAAGAAGAAGTTGACGACATGCTCCGGCTGGCCGTTGAACCGGGCCCGGAGCTCGGGATCCTGCGTGGCGATGCCGACCGGGCAGGTGTTGAGGTGGCACTTCCGCATCATGATGCAGCCGATCACGACCAGCGCCCCGGTGGCGATGCCGAACTCCTCGGCGCCGAGCATCGTGGCGATCGCGACGTCCTTGGCGGTGCGGATCATGCCGTCGGTCTGGACGGTGATCCGGCCGCGGAGATTGTTCATGACGAGCACCTGATGGGCCTCGGCGAGGCCGAGCTCCCACGGCAGGCCGCAATGCATGATCGACGTCTGCGGACTGGCCCCGGTGCCGCCGTCGTGGCCGGAGATGAGGACGACGTCGGCCTTCCCCTTCGAGACCCCCGCCGCCACCGTCCCGACGCCGACCTCCGCCACGAGCTTGACGCTGATCCGGGCGTGGTGGTTGGCGTTCTTGAGATCGTGGATGAGCTGGGCGAGATCCTCGATGGAGTAGATGTCGTGATGCGGCGGCGGCGAGATCAACCCCACGCCCGGCGTGGAGTGGCGGATGCGGGCGATCTCACGATCGACCTTGTGCCCAGGCAGCTGTCCTCCCTCGCCCGGCTTAGCCCCCTGGGCCATCTTGATTTGGAGCTCCTTGGCGTTGACGAGGTAGAGGCTCGTGACGCCGAAGCGGCCGCTGGCCACCTGCTTGATCTTCGAGTTCTTGCTGTCGCCCGAAGGTTCGAGCTGATAGCGGACCGGGTCCTCGCCCCCCTCGCCGGTGTTGCTCCAGCCGCCGAGCCGGTTCATGGCCACCGCGAGCGTCTCGTGGGCCTCCTTCGAGATCGATCCGTACGACATCGCGCCGGTGGCAAACCGCTTCACGATCTCCCTGGCCGGCTCGACCTCCTCGAGCGGCACGGCCGCCCCGTCGGTGCGGAAGTCGAGGAGCCCGCGGAGCGTGAGGAGCTTCGTCTGCTGATCGTCGATGAGCTTTTGATACTTGCGGAACTCCTCCGGACTGTTGATCTGCGTCGCCCGCTGGAGCGTGGCGACGACGTCCGGCGAGAGGACATGCGCCTCCCCCTTCCGCCGCCAGGCGTAGCGGCCGCCGACATCGAGTTCGAGGGCCTGGGCCACCTGATTGCGCGGCCAAGCGTGCTCGTGACGGCGGAGCATCTCTGCGGCGATGCCGTCGAGGCCGATGCCGCCGATCCGGCTCGGGGTGCGGGTAAAAAACTCGTCGACGAGCCCCTGCTCGAGGCCGACCGCCTCGAAGATCTGCGCGCCGCGGTAGCTCTGCTGCGTGGAGATCCCCATCTTGCTCATCACCTTGAGCAGCCCCTTCGTCGCCGCCTTGATGAAGTTCTTGTGGAGCTTCTCTCTGGGGTAGTCGGCGCTGACGATCCGCTCGGCCCGCATCTGGTCGAGCGTGGCGAAGGCGAGCCAGGGATTGACCGCGCCGGCCCCGTAGCCGGTGAGGAGGGCGAAGTGATGCACCTCACGGGCCTCGGCCGTCTCGACGACGAGCCCGCAGCGCGTCCTCGTCCCCTCGCGGACGAGGTGGTGATGGACGCCGGCCGTTGCCAACAGCACCGGCACGATCGCCATCTCCCGGCAGGCGCCGCGGTCGGAGAGGATCAGGATCGTGACGCCGTCGGCGATCGCCTTCGACGCCTCGGCCCGCAGTTCATCGAGGCGGGCACGGAGGCCGGCGGCCCCGGAACCGGCCGGGTAAAGGAGCGTGAGGGTGCGGGAGACAAGGCCCGGCTTGGCCGCGGAGCCGACGAGGGCCTTGAGCCGGGCGCACTCGGCATTCGTGATCACCGGCGTCTCCAGGCGGAGGAGCCGGCACTGCTCGGGGGAAGTGTCGAGGAGGTTCCCCTCGCAGCCGATCGTCGTGATCATCGAGGTGATGATCTCTTCGCGAATCGCGTCGAGCGGCGGATTGGTGACCTGCGCGAACAGCTGCTTGAAATAGTTGGCCAGCAGCTGCGGACGGTCGGAAAGGATCGCCAGCGGCGTGTCGTTGCCCATCGAGCCGATCGGCTCGGCGCCATCGGTCGCCATCGGCGCGAGAATCACTTTGAGATCCTCGAGCGTGTAGCCGTGGAGCCGCTGGAGCTCGAGGAGGCTCGAGCGTTCGCCGGCCACGCCGGCGGCATGCCAGGAATCGACCGCCCGGGGGGCGGTGCCGGAAGCGGCGGTCATGTCGGACTGCTCGACCGCACGGGAAACCGTCACCTCGCCGACGTTGGCCGGTTCGGGCAGGGCATCGAGGCGAACCTGCCGCGAGCTGATCCATTCCCGCCACGGCTGGGCGCCGGCGAGCTTCTGCTTGATCTCGTCGTCCTCGACGATCCGCCCTTCCTTCGTGTCGACGAGGAACATCCGCCCGGGACGGAGCCGCCCCTTGCGGACGACGTCGGCAGCCGGGAGCTGCAACACCCCGGCTTCGCTCGCCATCACGACCAGGCCGTCCTTCATCTGCCACCAGCGCCCCGGCCGCAGGCCGTTGCGGTCGAGCGTGGCACCGATCCGGATGCCGTCGGTAAAGGCCAACGCCGCCGGGCCGTCCCACGGCTCCATGAGGCAGGCCTGGAACTCGTAATAGGCCTTGAGGTCGTCGGCCATCGTCTCATGCCCGCTCCACGGCTCGGGCACGAGCATGCTCACCGCCTCCTCGATCGGACGGCCGCCGAGGACGAGGAGCTCGAGAACGTTGTCGAGGGTCGCCGAATCGCTCCCGCCGGCGCGGACGACCGGAAGGATCTTCTTCATGTCGGGCCCATACACCGGATGGGCGAGCATGCTCTCGCGGGCGTGCATCCAGTTGATGTTGCCGCGGACGGTGTTGATCTCGCCGTTGTGGGCGAGGAACCGGAACGGATGGGCGAGATCCCAGGTGGGGAAGGTGTTGGTGCTGTAGCGCTGGTGAACGAGCGCCAAGGCCGACACCATTCGGGCGTCGGAGAGGTCGGGGTAGAACTTGTCCACCTGATCGGCAAGCAACAGCCCCTTGTAGACGATCGTCCGCGACGAGAGCGAGCAGATGTAGGCGAAGGTCTGCCCGGTGAGGCCGAGCTCGCCGAGTTCGATCTCGAAGCGCTTGCGGATCACGAACAGCTTCCATTCGAACTGGTCGCGGGGCGTCTTCTTCCCGCGGCCGATAAACGCCTGCCGAACCATCGGCTCGACCTCGCGGGCGGTGGCGCCGATGGAGCGATTGTCGACCGGTACCGTCCGCCAGCCGAGGAACTCCTGCCCCTCTTCCTGGCAGATCCGGGAAAAGAACGCCTCGGCGCTCTCCTGCTCTTCGGGGGCCGGCGGAAGGAAGACATTGCCGACGGCCCAGTCGCCGGGGGCCGGGAGCCGGATGCCGGCCTGCGGCGTGACGGCATTGAAAAACTCCTGCGGCATCTGGATGAGGATGCCTGCCCCGTCGCCCGTGAGCGGATCGCACCCGCAAGCGCCGCGGTGGGTGAGATTTTCCAGGACTTCGAGCCCCTGACGGACGATCCCGTGGCTGCGCCGGCCGTGCATGTTGACGACAAACCCGACGCCACAGGCATCGTGCTCGTTGGCAGGATCGTAGAGCCCCTCGGCCGCCGGAAGGCCCGGCGAACGTGGCGCCGACGGAACACCGCGGGCGATCGGGGCGGCGGAGGGGCGGGAATCTGGGATGCGTGTCATGGCATGCTCGACGGAGGCACTTGAGGGCGGATCAGGGACGGACGGAAACCATCGATCGATAGACAGCTCGGAGCGTTCGGACAGGGATCAGGGCGGGGACAGGGATCTGGTTGAGGACAGGGATCAGGTCGGGGCCGCTGCGACCGCCCGGGGACGACGGACTTTCGGGGCCGGCGCCGCGACCACGTCGCGGGGGGAAGGGGCGGCCGGCTCTCCCCCCTGCTGGCGGAGGAAATCGAGGAACCGTCCGGCCGTCGGCGGCAGCGGCTTGCCGCGAACCCGGATGATGCCCAGGGGGCGGACGAGGTCGCTGCCGGCGGGTCCTTCGAGCGGAATGGCGCGAAGCGTTCCGGCGGCCACTTCTCGCCCGACGGTCGGCTCCGGGAGGAGCGCCACGCCGGCATCGATCTCGACGGCCCGCTTGATCGTCTCGATGTTGTCAAACTCCAGCACGACGTCCGGCTCGGCGCCGTGCGCCGCGAGCACCCGGTCGAGCTCGTGGCGGATGACGAGATCGGGGTCGAAGCCGACAAGCGGCAGATGGTCGAGATCTTCGAGACGGACCGAATCCCGGGAGGCGAGCGGGTGGGCTGGGGCGCAGACGAGCACGAAGGGCTCCTCGCGCCACGGCTCCGCCTCGAGGGTCTTCGTGCTCCGCGGGTAGCTGACGAGGCCCAGATCGGCCTGGCCACTCTCGACCGATTCCAGCACCCGATCGGGGTGGAGGTATTCGAGGCGGACATTGGCCCGGGGATGGAGGGTGGTGAACTCCTGCACCGCTCGGCTCATGTGGTGGAGGCCGACGGAATAGATCGCCGCCACGCGAACCCGGCCGGCGACCTCTTCGTGGAGCGTTCGGACTTCGTCCTCGAGTGCGTCATACCGGGCGATCAATTTCCGGCAGCCGTCGAAGAACACCTGCCCTTCGCGGGTGGGGAGCAGGGGGCGCTTCGACCGCTCGATGAGCTGCACACCCAGCCGGTGTTCGAGTTGGCTGACGACCTGACTGGCCCCCGACTGCGAAATCCCGTTGTCCTCCGCGGCACGCGAAAAGCTTCGCCGGACGACGATGTCGCAGAAGACTTTGAGTGATTTGAGGTTCATGGACGCCGCCGCCGACCGACTACGGAATGAGAAAAACAGATGATGCCACACGGCATCATCCATAAAACAGATGAAAGGCTACCGCGCTAGGGCGTTCCGTCAAGTCGGCCTCCCCCGGCGCCCGGCCTCCGTTCCCGCCCCATCACCCACTCGACGGGGCTTGAAAAACTCGATGGGAGCCCCCTCGGGGCGCTGGTACACTCATTCGCTTTCCGCGATGCCCCCGGTGGCTTTCCGCCTTCCGGACCGGGCCTCAGCCATTCCCGGAAAGCCCCTCGTGGCCACCCTCCCCTCCGCCGTCAAGGCCCAGCAGAAGGCGATCCAGAAGGCCGACACCCTCATCGAGGCCCTCGGGTGGATCCGCAAGTTCCGCGATACGACCACCGTCATCAAGCTCGGTGGCAGCGTCGTCGAACACCCCGATTCCCTCCGCCATCTCCTCGTCGACATCGTCTTCATGTCGACCCTCGGGATGCGGATCGTGGTCGTCCACGGTGGTGGGAAGGCGATCAGCCGGGCCATGGACGACGCCGGCCTCGCGCCGCGGTTCGTTCAGGGCCGGCGCTACACCGACGACGCCACCCTGGCCATCGTTGAAAAGGTCCTCGCCACCGAGCTCAACCATGACCTCGTCGCCCGCCTGGAGGAATATGGCGGCCGGGCGATGTCGCTCAATTTCCTTTCCACGAATGTCCTCTTCGGCGATCGGCTCTCGCTCGCCGGGCCGGGCGGAGAGGCGATCGACCTGGGCCACGTCGGCTCCGTCACGCGGGTCGACCGGCTGACGATCGACAACCTCACCTACGCCGGTCAGGTGCCGGTGATCCCGTCGATGGCGTTGGGGAGGTT
>Ga0209188_1002345_pt1 | contig 14149 bp, 19 predicted proteins | sample C_130625_EF_Meta_FD_187307 | JGI IMG/M metagenome (GOLD analysis project Ga0209188, IMG submission 187307) | Freshwater microbial communities from Lake Croche, Canada to study carbon cycling - C_130625_EF_MetaG (SPAdes) (version 2) | ecosystem: Environmental > Aquatic > Freshwater > Lake...
GCCATTAAATAGCGCAACGAGTTGTGGCATCTGAGTCATCTGAACTTTTTTGGCCGCGGGTACACCGATTAAGGTACCTACCGCCATCGCACCAAGGATCCAACCCAAGTTATTGATTGGAAGCGAGGTTGCGTTTCCAGCCTTATCTGGCATTGCATAAAAGAAAATCACGACAGTTGCGATCGTTGCACCGAGGGCACCAATTAAGTTACCGCGACGAGCGCTCTTTGGCGAAGACAAACCTTTCAGTGCCAAAATAAAACAGATACCAGCGCTAAGTCCGATTAAGTCATATACGAAGGTGCTCATTATTTAGCCTCCTTCTTCTTTGCCTTAAACATTTCGAGCATTCGGTCAGTAACGACGAAACCACCGATCATGTTAATTGTGGCCAAAATTATTGCGGCTACTGAAAGTCCAAGTTCAAGATTAGTTTCGCTATGTGAAGCCACGATGATTGCGCCCACAAGAATCACACCGTGAATTGCATTCGCACCAGACATCAGTGGAGTGTGAAGTGTTGATGAAACTTTTGATACGACTTCAAAACCAACGAATACCGCTAGTACGAAAATCGAAATAATTGCAATCGGTTGCATTTACTTAGCCCCTCCACCACGTCGTGATCCAGCATGAGTGACGGCTGAGCCATCGATGATTTCATCTTCAAAGTTAAGGTTTAACGCAGCTTGCGTACCTTCGACCGGTGGCACCGTTAATAGCGTTAACAAGTTAACTACATTGCGCGAATAAAGGCTGGAAGCGTGGAATGGCAGCTGGCTTGGCACATCTTTACCGCCCCAAATTTGTACGCCATTTGCAGTGGTCACGATTTCGCCAGGCTTAGAACCTTCAACATTTCCACCTGTTTCAGCAGCTAAGTCAACGATTACGGTTCCGGGTGCCATTGAGTTAACCATTTCGGCAGTTACTAATCGTGGCGCAGTGCGACCAGGAACAGCTGCCGTCGTAATTAGTACATGTGATTTAGCAATGTATGGAGTTAGCAATTCACGTTGCTTAGCTGCACGATCTTCGGTCATCTCGCGCGCATAACCACCAGCGCCTGCAAGTGATTCTAATTCAAGTTCAATGAAAGTTGCACCCATTGATTTAACTTCATCAGCTGAAGATGGGCGAACGTCATACGCCGAAACAACGGCGCCAAGTCGACGAGTTGTTGCGATCGCTTGTAAGCCAGCAACACCTGCACCAAGTACAAGTACTTGAGCCGGAGTAACTGTGCCTGCTGCGGTCATTAACAACGGGAAGAAGCGTGGTGAAAGTTCGGCACCAACAATGGCTGCTCGGTAACCGGCACAAAGTGCTTGCGAAGTTAACGCATCCATTGATTGCGCACGCGAAATACGTGGCACCAGTTCTAGTGAGAATGCAGTCACGCCAGCACTTGCTGCGGCATCAATTGAATCTGCAGCAGTTACAACGGAAAGGAATGAAATGGTTACTGCGCCTTTTTTCAAAGTTGCCATTTGCGCTGGAGTAAGAGGCTGAACCGAAAGGACTACATCGGCGCTCTTTAAAACATCACCGCTCTCAACCTTGGCGCCAGCGGCTACGAATTCGGCATCACTTGCTTGCGAATGTAGTCCGGCACCAGACTCGATAACCACATCGAGGCCCAGGCGAGTCAATTTATTGATGACATCGGGCACTAGCGCTACGCGCTTTTCGCCCTCACGAATTTCCTTAGGAACGGCAATTAACATGGGTGAAAACTACCGCTTACCTAGGAGTATGTCGCGAGAAAACTGAGACTTGTCCCTCAGGAACTCATGAGTTTGCCCTCAATTTGCCCTGTGTTAAGCCTCAAATATGGCTCTAGTTCAGCAACGACCTATCAACCTATCGAACTAGCGTCCTTGTAGCTCACCGCGAGTTAAGTGATACAGAAGAGCTTGGATTGTGGTGCGGCGATGGTAAGCCTCGCGCCAAATTACAGATTTCGGACCATCAATTACCGAGGTTGCTACTTCTTCTTCGCGATGCGCAGGTAGGCAATGCATGAAGATCGAATCTTTAGTTGTTAAATCCATGAGTTGCTGTGAAACTGCAAAAGGTGAAAGTGCCTTAGTTTTTTCAATTCGCTCTGATTCTGGATCACCCATCGACATCCAGACATCGGTATATAAAACGCTGGCATCTTTGGCGGCAGATTCAGGATCATTAGTAACTTCGATAGTTGCACCTGTCGTTGCGGCAATTACTTTTGCTTGGGCCACAACTTTTGCATCAGGTGCCCAAGCACCAGTTGGAGTTGCGGCAACTACATGTGCACCCATGATTGCTCCCATCGTCAACCAAGCATGCGCCATATTGTTTCCATCACCAAGATAAACAAATTTACGGCCAGCGATATCTGCACCAAAGTTTTCGCGAATTGTTACCCAGTCCGCAAGCAGTTGGGTCGGGTGGTCATCGTCAGTTAATCCATTAATGACTGGAACCGATGCGTTAGCACCAAGTTCATCAACATCAGATTGGGCAAAGGTGCGAATAATTAAGGCATCACAATAACCGCTGATGATTCGTGCGGTATCAGCAATTGTTTCACCGCGGCCTAACTGCAGTTCATCGCCACGAATAAAGATTGGAGTCCCACCCAAATGCGCAACAGCAGTTTCAGAAGCCAACCGAGTTCGAGTTGAAGGCTTAGTCATATAAATAGCGACGCTCTTATTTGCTAGCGCGGTATTTGAACGCAATGGATTAGCCGCAAAATCTGCAGCAGTGTTAAGCAGTAGCTCAACATCGGCTCGGCTTAAATCGGCAGTGCGTAGTAGGTCTTTCATTAGGAGATTCTACCCCGTGTGAATCTATTCGCGGATTGCCCTTCGAACCCTCAAAAGCGGCAGAAATCAAAGTCAATTTAAGCAAATTACGAGCAGGGTAAGATTCGATCATGAAGCAGCGAATGGGATTCTTCTCACGCCCCGGCAAAGATGAACAAACAGATGGTGATTTACTAACTCGCCCAGAACTTCAAGAAGATGATGGTGGCCACGATCGTTTCTCGCATTATGTGAAGAAAGAGAAGATCGTTGAATCAGCAGTTACTGGCAAAGCAGTGAAAGCGCTTTGCGGAAAGAAATGGATACCTTCTCGTGATCCTGAGAAATATCCGATCTGTCCAAATTGCAAAGAAATTCATGCAGGTTTGCGACCAGCACCAGAAGATAATTAATTTCGACTTAGTTTTGTTTCGCAATCTCAAATTCTAAAAATAGAGTTCTATTTATGAACGGCAAGCGCCCGGAAACTGTAAGCACCGAGTGCGCCACCGATCAGCGGCGCAATTGTGTAAATAGTCCAGTTATCCCAATACCCACCGGCAAGTGCTGGGCCAAACCAACGGGCTGGGTTAATTCCAGTGCCTTCGATTGGTCCAGTGATGAGAATTAGGACAAATATCGTTAGTGCAATAGCGGTCGGCGCCGAAGTTGCATTTTTATTTGCTTTATCCTGGGTCATCACAAGAATTACTAAAACCAATATTGCGGTCATTACTAACTCGAGAACAAAACCAGTCAAGTAGGTTGCATTTTTTGACATCGCAGGAACGCCATTTTGAACTTGAGCAGCTACTTTCTGAGTATAAATTGCTTTCAAAGTTAAAGCACCAAATGCGGCGCCTACTAGTTGCCAACCAACATAGGCGAAAAATGTTTTTAAGGAAATTTTCTTGAGTAGCAAAAATCCCAGCGATACTGCTGGATTTAAATGAACATCTGAGAAGTGCCCGAGTGCCAGAATCATGATCATTACTGCGATAGCGGGAGATGCTGCGATTCCGATAAAAGGCACATTTTGCGAGATGATCACACCTGTCGCCGCAATAACCAAAAGATAAGTTCCGAAGAATTCGACCGCTAATTTCTTCAGCATCAGGGTTTCTCGCTTTCATTACGACGGGTATTAGTGATCTTTCGTTAAGATTTGACTTCTAACGTTATCTGAAACTAAAAAATTATGATGAAATATGGGCAAAAAATCGGGGCGTTTACTCGTCGGTTCATTCCGGCTGTCCCAATTTATCGGCCAGCTACTAGAGCCTTTTCTGCCGTAGCTTCCAGAGCACTAGCTGTATTTCTAGTTATTGCAATGGCCTCACAACTTATTCCAACTGCAAATGCTGAGCCCGCTCCTCGCAAAATTTTAACTGGCTGGATCCCATATTACGGAATGAGCACATCGTTACCGACCGCGGTAGCAAACTCCGATCTAATCAATGAAGTAATGCCGTTTTGGTATACCTTGAAATTAAATGGTAAAACGAAATCACCATATATTCTAGATCTCTACACCCCAGGAAATCCAAGTGTTGCCATTGATATTCCGCTTGCGACAATGCGTAGTTCTGGTTTTAAGATCATTCCAACTATTACTGACGGTACTGACAAGTTGGTACTCGCAAAACTACTTGCCAAAAGCAGCGATCGAGCAAGTGTCATAAAGCCAATTATTGAGTTAGTTATGAGTAAGAATTTTGATGGTATTGATCTCGATTTCGAAGGGTTCGCTTTTGTCGACGGCATAGCCTCATGGCCAACAACAAAACCAAATTGGGTGCTGTTTGTAAAAGAGTTAAGTGCTGCTCTGCATGCAAATGGCAAAATTCTTTCAATTACTGCGCCAGTACATTTTGCTCTCACCGAAAAACAGAAGGGCTACACCGTCTACGCATGGGCTGAGATTGCACAATTTATAGATCGATTACGCATCATGACTTATGACTATTCAACTACTAAACCAGGGCCGATCGGGCCAATCACATGGGTAGAAAAAACAATTATGTATGCAGTATCGGTAATGCCTGCAACGAAGGTATATATAGGTTTAGCAGGTTATGGGCGAGATTGGGTTACTAAAGTTGATGGCATCTGTCCCGATAATGTTTCGAAAGTAGTTTCTACAACTGCAAAGGCAGCAACTTTCGTAATGCGCAATGCTGCCACTTTGGCAGCTACTTACGGTGTTAATCCCATTTATAATGAAACATTTCAAGAGGCCACATTTACCTATCAAAAAACTTACAACGGAAATAACGCCAGTGGCCAGGCAACTTCCTGTATCGCAACTCGAATTGCTTGGTATCAGAATCCTGCTAGTTATTTAGCCCGTGCGCAACTGGTGGCAAAGTATCGGTTAGGCGGATTGGCTGAATGGACCATGGGTATGGAGGAACAAAGTGCAACAGATGGAATTCGAAGTACCGCACTAACAATCGCACCCGATGAAGTTCTACTCACACTCGCAACAGATCAGAATGCAGTTAAGTATGGCTCACTCGTTAATTTAACAGGTCTAGCAACTTTAAAAGATAAATCTATTTTGGTTGGGTTACCTGTCACATTAGAATTTAAAGGTTTCGATGAAAGCACTTGGCGCCAAATTGGAAAACCAATTTCTACTGATACCGGCTCATTTTCCACTTCTCTTTATTTGGCCAAGTCTGGAAAATTACGAGCCACAAGTGAAGGTAGCTGGGAACGGGCAGCCGGCATAAGTTCTGAAATTTCTATTACGGTCAATCCGCGACTAACAATTACAGCTCCAACTTCAGCAAAAGCGGGCACTGCTTTTAAAGTACTGGTCTCGGCGGCACCAACTACGACCAGGTCACAAGTAGCGCTGCGCCGCTTTGATGGCAAGGTTTGGAACACAGTTATTTTGGCGCCCCTATTGGCAACCGGTACTGAATTAAGCCAAACCGAACTGATTCGAGGCATTTATAGCTATCGAATATTGGTATTTGATAACGGTGAATCAGCAGAATCAACATCTGCGCCATTTACCGTGGTTGTGAGATAGCAGTTGTTAGATAGCGTTGGTCAGATAGTCCAATGCATAGGAAAATGTTGCGAGATGAAATGATAGGCCTATGGGTAAGTTAAAGCCGCAGCCGACTGTTTCTGAAGAAACTGCTGCCGAGATCAGTGCCATCTTTAGCTCTGATCGCCCTTGGGTAGTTGTAGTTTGGGATGACCCAATTAATTTAATGACTTATGTAACTTATGTATTTATGACGGTATTTGGTTTTTCAAAAGAAAAAGCAACTGAATTAATGTTGCAAGTTCATAACGAAGGTAAATCTATTGTTGCTAAAGGTGCTCGTGAAGAAATGGAGCGTTATGTGCAGCGGCTTCATGAATACGGACTCTGGGCCACTCTTGCTCGCGAGGACCAAATTTAATGACACCTACCGAAGGTTTCCTAAGACACGGTAGCGATACCTACATAGCTAACTTTGCCGAAACTGAGCGCGAAGTATTGGTCAATTTAGTTCAACAAATTATTGAGATATTGGCCGAACGTCATGACCAAGCAAATGAAGATCCACTTGCTGCAATGGTGGGTATCACAACTCATGATTCGCCGCCCGATGATGAAGTTTTACTTCGTCTCTTGCCAAACGCTTATCAAGATGGCGTTGATGCTGCTGAATTTCGACGCTATACCGAAAGCACTTTGCGCGATAAGAAGCGTGCTCATGCAATGTCGATCCGTATGCTCTTGTTGAGTGCAACCGATGGCGACATAGTGCTTGATTTCGAAAATGCCCAGGCTTGGCTAGGTGGCCTAAATGATGTGCGGTTAGCACTTGGTGTTCGACTTAGAGTAGATCAGAACTCACACGAAGATCTTGAACTTTTGGCTCCAGATGATCCAATGCGGGCTGTTTATGCGGTTTATACCTGGTTGGGCTGGCTACAAGAGACTCTAGTTGAGGCTCTTATGGACGAAGCGAACTCTTAAAAGCACGTACATCAAATTTTGCTGTTGTTGCCATATGCGGAACAGTAAGTGCCCAAATGATTACTAAAATTACCCAAAGAAAATCCTTGGAAATATCCGTGTTGCCCCGAGCAACAAAGAAAATAGCTACAACAAATATTCCCAATATTGCATAGAGTCCAGGTGTGACTGCGGCGAAAAAACTAGCCATAGGTTTGCCACTAGAAACTTTCTGCATAGCACTTGGTAATTTAGGAACCAGGCGCGCGGTATGACGAATCGCATGCCAAAATCCAAAATAAACAGCGAAAGCAACTAGCGGTGGTGCAAAGAAAGACAGTGCAAGTAGCAAAACTAGGTCAATTCCAAGCGAATAATTTTTAACCACAACTAAAAGCAAAATAGAAAATATCGAAAAGTAAATTGTTGAATTTCTTAGTAACTGCGTAAAAGTTCCAGCCCAATTAATTAGCGTTGGATTTAGTTCTTGAAGTACATCAAGTGTTCGCTTATCTGTCAGTGGCAGAACCACCGGTAAGAAGCCAGCTGGAATTGCATAACTGGCCAGTGCAAGTTTTGGGTATCCGCCTCTATGAGCTGCTGTTTGACCTTCGTTTGCAAATGCCGAATCACCGAACCCAAAATGCAACGCACTCATTAGCACTACGAGTTGAAAACCAACTAAGTTCCAGTGAGCAATAGCTAATGCCGCAACGATGGCAACTAAGGTGTAGATGACAACAAAAACGATAAATCTTTTGGTTGATTCACGGGGGATAGTAATCAGATGGTCAATTGCCCCATGTGGAATACCTATGGCTAGTGCGATAACCGCCAACACGATTTGAACTTTTATGGAAATCTCAAAGTTTGTGAACTGCAATCCCACAAAAAGAGAGATAACTGCGACCGCCATAACTCTGGAGAAGCGCGCAGACCCTAGATAAATCTGAGAAAGAGTCTGGTTCATGGCTATAGATTATGCTCAAATTGAGGGGATTGCGAGAGGATTAGACGTGGAAAATCTGCGTTACTCATATGTCTTGATCTTCGTTGCAATTTGCGCGATTGGCGTTAATTACGGATTTAGATTGCGATTTTCTAAGAAATTAAAGTTATTTCTTTTTACTGATTTGCTGATTCTGGTTATTTACTTGATCTGGGATTTTTGGGCAGTCAGTAAAGGCAGCTGGTATTTTGATTCGAATCAGATTTTAGGAATCAAGCTACTTGGCAAGCTGCCCATTGAAGAAGTTTTATTCTTTATCATCGTTCCATTAATGACGGTGCTAACTTATTTAGCGCTAATTAAATTAACTAGTACGGTCAAATTAACTACTTTGGTTAAACGAGTGGGTTCGGATAATCCGAAAAAGGAACCACATGATTTACTCTGACATCGCGCTAAACGCCGTAGTTCTTGCAGTAGTTCTTGATCTATTCTTACTGAAATCCCAAATGATGACTCGGGGGATTTTTTGGTTAACTTATTTTCTGATTTTGCCATTTCAATTACTGACTAATTGGTGGCTAACTTCGAATGCGATAGTCATGTATTCAGATTCTGAAATTATTGGGCAACGGCTCGCAGGGGCACCGATTGAGGATTTACTCTTTGGTTTTTCAATGATTCTATTGACGCTTTCGGTGTGGGAATTCTTTAAGAAGCGGAACGATTAGCAATCTGTTTGATAAAGAGAACCTAATTTATAAATGCATAAATCAAGGAAGCTATTCCAATTAATCCCCAAAAGTATTGAGCAAACTTGGTATCTAATTTTGTAGCTACTGGCGGAATAAAAGTTGATCCCAACAAAACAAAACCAGGCGCAATAACCAAAAGGCTGCGCATCAAAATGCCATCTGAATCACGCTGGTAATCCCAATTAATAAGCCCAGTAGCAATTAAAGCGTAGGCCCACATGCGGTATTTGTTGAGAATTTTTTTCTCCTTAATCAAAGTTTCACTGGTAATTATTGAATAGATTCTAATCCGAATTTAAATAATGGGGTAAAAATAAAACTGGGGGAAAGTGATTTTCTCACCTTCCCCCAGTTTTATTTTATAACTTAGTGATCGTCCTTCATGCCTTCTGCAATTGACTTCATGCGTGCGATCTTTAGAATTGTTAGACCGAATACGCACTTAGCTAGAACGTCAGCGATTGTGTAACCAATTTGAACGCCAACGAACTGATTTGCTGAAGCCATTCCTTCACCCATACCTAGGATGTATGAAACTGGGTAAACGCCCCATGTCGCAATTAGAAGTAGGCGCAAGCGACCAACGGTTGCTGCTACACCTTCTGGTTGACGATCTAGTGACTTACCAAGTTCTACGAATAGTACGTAGAGGATGTATAGGAATGGAAGTGTTGAAAGAACACCGTAAAGGATCTGTGTGTTCTGATCGTTTGAGATTTCACCTGGGTAGCCAAGTGCGATCATTGCAGCTGATGCTGGAACCAAACGAGTGATTAGTGAACGTGAAACTTCCTTTGCAAGTGCAAGTACTGCAATTACTTCAACTAGAAGTAGTGGAACAGTTAGAAGCCAGTCAACATAACGGTATGCCTCATTGAATGCACCCTGCTCGCCAGAAACCTTAACTGACATAGCTGTTGATGCTTCGCCGAATGAGTTGAAGATACGCCAGTAGTGGTAGCCAGCAATGAATGTAACCATTGAAGACATTACAAGGGCGTTGCGGTACTTAGGTGCTACGCGACCTTGTGACACAAGTGTGTACACGGTGCATGCGAGCATTGCAATTAGACCGAATGAGAATACGTTGTAAACCGCATCCCATTGGGTTGTGGTGAGTTGAATCATTTAATTAAGCCTCCGTGGGGCTTGGTCAAACCAGACCTCGGGCGAGGTTGGCGTTCAGATGCGCACCGCAGGTCATACGAGAAATCATATGAAAGTCTCGTCTGACTAACGCGGTTAATCCGAACCAAGGTAAATGGTGCGCCTGATTTAGGGTTTTCGCAAGAATAAATGCGACTGATTCGCAACTTTTTTAATATTTTTCCGACAGGTAGACTATTTATCTTCAGATAAAGGGCGATACCAGCGGGTTATCACTAGTTTTTTAAATGCCTGAGTTACTATCAAATGAGGAAAAAACGGACATGTCAACTGTAACCGGATTGCAAGTTCCGCAAGAAATGGCTGACGCAATTTTGGCCCAATCAAGAACCGAATATCCAAACGAGGCGTGTGGCGTAATTATCGGTCGTAATGGAATCGCAGAACGCCTTAAGCCAATGTTCAATGCGGCGGCGTCACCAACTTTTTATGAATTTGATCCAAAAGATTTGTTAGCTCTTTATCGCGAGGTCGATGACAATGATGAAGAAATAATTGTTATTTATCATTCACATACCGAAACTGAAGCATTCCCATCACGCACAGATATCTCTTATGCCGGTGAACCTGGTGCGCATTATGTCTTGGTATCTACCCGCGAAGAGATTGCACCTGCAACCGAATTTCGTTCATATCGAATAATTGATGGCGTAGTTACTGAAGAGCCGGTCGAATTCATTTAAAAAAACCAATCCAACTGCACCGAAAAGTTTTATTTGCTTTCAATTTGTAACAACAACAGTAACCAGAGAGAATTAAGACATGAGCGTAACTGTAGAAGTCCGTATCCCAACCATTCTTCGTCCTTTTACAAAAGAACAGAAGTTAGTTTCAGCGACAGGTGCCGATCTTGCGTCAGTTATCGCAGACTTAGACGCTCAATATCCAGGGTTAGCTGATCGACTACTTGAGAATGGCGCACTTCGTCGTTTTATCAATATTTATGTAAACGATGAAGATGTTCGATTCATCGGTTCGTTATCTGCGCAATTAAAAAGTGGTGACTCAGTCACTATCTTGCCTGCTGTCGCTGGTGGCTAATAATGGCTCGCTTTGATTCCCTCGCAGATTCAGTTGGTCACACACCGCTAATTGGTTTGCCTCGTCTTTCACCGGCACCAAATGTTCGACTTTGGGCAAAGATGGAAGATCGAAACCCAACTGGTTCTATTAAAGATCGCACAGCGATCTCCATGATCGATGCTGCTGAGCACGATGGTTCGCTAAAACCTGGCGCCACAATTCTGGAACCAACTAGTGGCAACACTGGAATTTCATTAGCGATGGCTGCAAAAGTTCGCGGTTATAACTTGATTTGCGTAATGCCGGAAAACACTAGCCCTGAACGCAGACAGTTACTTGAAATGTGGGGCGCAAAAATAATTTCGTCTCCTGCTGCAGGTGGGTCAAATGAGGCAGTACGAGTCGCGAAAGAATTAGCAGCACAAAATCCAGAATGGGTTTTTCTATATCAATATGGAAATCCTGCAAACACCGAAGCGCACTATCGTGGTACTGGCCCTGAAATTTGGAAAGATTTGCCAACGATTACTCATTTTGTTGCCGGATTAGGAACCACTGGAACCTTGATGGGTGCTGGAAAATATTTGCGTGAACAGAATCCTGACATAGCAATTGTGGCAGCTGAACCTCGTTACGGTGAAGTTGTTTACGGTTTACGAAATATCGATGAAGGTTTTGTACCAGAGCTTTATGACGCATCTGTATTAACTAGACGTTTTTCAGTCGGTGCCGAAGATTCAGTACGGCGGGTGCGTGATTTATTAGAAGTCGAAGGAATTTTTGCTGGAATCTCAACTGGCGCAATTTTGCATGCAGCCCTGGCAATGGGAAATGAAGCAATTGCAGCGGCAAAATCAGCTGATATCGCCTTTATAGTCTGCGATGCAGGTTGGAAATACTTATCTACTGGCATTTATGGTGCTGCCAGTGAAGCTGCTGCCGAAGGTCTAGATACGCAGCTCTGGGCGTAAGCCTTCCTATATTTACCGCTCTTTTCACCTCGCCCGTTAGACTTCAACACATGAGTAACGCGCCCATCGGAATCTTCGATTCTGGCGTCGGCGGATTAACTGTGGCTCGAGCAATACTTGATCAATTACCGAATGAATCCACGCTTTATATCGGCGATACCGCGCGTGGCCCTTATGGCCCACGTCCACTTGCCGAGGTGCGCGAATTTTCCTTGGAGCTAATGGATTTCCTGGTTGCACAAGGCGTGAAAGCAATTGTGATTGCATGTAACACGGCAAGTGCTGCGATGTTACGTGATGCACGTGAGCGCTATTCAATTCCGGTAATTGAAGTTATTCAACCGGCAGTGCGCCGCGCAGTTGCCGCAAGTCGTTCAGGTCGAATTGGTGTAATCGGAACTCGTGCAACTATTGATTCAGCAGCCTACTTAGATGCTTTTGCAGCTGCGCCACATCTTGAGATTACTTCGATTGCTTGCCCGCGCTTTGTTGAATTTGTTGAACGCGGTGAAACATCTGGTGCTGAAATTACAAAAATTGCTAAAGAATATTTGGCCGAAGTTATGCAAGCCGATGTTGATACTTTAGTTTTAGGATGCACTCATTACCCACTACTAACCGGTGTGATTTCATATGTAATGGGAAATAATGTTTCTTTAGTTTCTAGTGCAGAAGAAACGGCCAAGGATCTTTATCGCATCTTGGTAGAGAGCGATTCCTTGCGCACTGATAACAGCACGCCAGCAACTCATCGCTTCCTAGCCACTGGTGATGCGGTTGCTTTTGAAACGCTGGCTAGTCGATTCTTAGGCCCAGAAGTTGGGCAAGTAGAACATCAATCGCTAACTTAAGTTCCGACTAACATTAAAAACTAGATATTCACTAACCAAAAACGAAAGATGGCTGAGGAAATGATGACAACCACACGTAATGATGGCCGTGCTGTAACTGATCTGCGCGAAATAAAAATCACTCGAAAGTGGCTTGATCACGCTGAAGGCTCAGTCCTAGTTGAGTTCGGTAAAACTCGCGTCCTTTGCGTTGCTTCATTTTCACCTGGTGTGCCACGTTGGTTAAAAGACAGTGGTACTGGCTGGGTAACTTCAGAATATGCGATGTTGCCCCGCGCCACTCACACCCGCTCTGATCGCGAGAGCGTTAAAGGCAAGTTAGGTGGGCGCACCCAAGAGATTTCTCGTTTAGTTGGTCGTTCTTTGCGCGCCATTGTTAACACCAAAGAACTGGGTGAAAACACAATTGTTATTGACTGTGATGTTTTGCAAGCCGATGGTGGAACTCGCACCGCTGCAATTACTGGTGCATACGTAGCGTTAGCTGATGCGATTGCTTGGGCAAAAACTCAAGGCCATATTAAAGCAACTGCTAATCCACTATCTGACTCGGTAGCAGCAGTAAGTGTTGGCATAGTTGGTGGCGTCCCAATGCTTGATCTTTGTTATGAAGAAGATGTGCGCGCAGATACTGATATGAATGTGGTTTGTAGCGGAGATGGAAGATTTATTGAAGTGCAGGGCACTGCTGAAGGTGTTCCGTTTGATCGCGATCTACTAAATCAATTATTAGATCTAGCTGTTGCAGGTTGTAAAGAATTAGGAAAACTTCAAGCTGCGGCGTTGGCAAAATAATTATTTAGAAAAAAGCTAGCCAAAATTATTTTATAGACTGCGTAAGGGATATCGATGAAAGATTTAGTTTTAGCTACTCGCAATAAAGGCAAGATCGAAGAATTCCGACGTATCCTCGATGAGTTAGCGCCTGGAAGCGTTCGACTACTTGGCCTAGAAAAATTTCCAGAGACAAGTGATGTCGATGAAACCGGCGATACTTTTGAAGAAAATGCGCTGCTGAAGGCTCGTTCAATTTGTGCAGAAACTGGGCTACCTGCAATAGCTGATGACAGTGGCCTCTGTGTCGAAGCACTCTATGGCGCACCTGGAATTTATTCGGCACGATTCGCCGGCACCCATGGCGATGACGCTGCAAATAATGCGAAACTTTTGCAAGAGTTAATCCATGTGCCCGATGGGAAGAGAACTGCTTACTTCATCTGCGTAACTGCGCTAGTAATGCCTGATGGCCGTGAAGTCACCCGCGAAGGGCGTTTTTATGGCGCTATCGGTCACGAACTGATCGGGAAAAATGGTTTTGGATATGACCCACTATTTCGGCCTGACGGATTAACAATTTCAAGCGCGCAGATGAGCGCTTCCGAGAAAGACGCCATCAGTCATCGTGGAAAATCGCTACGCGCAATAGCCCCCTTTGTCTTAGAAATGCTCTAATCGCTACGGTAACCTTGGCTTATCCGAGTGCGTTACTTGCGTGCGTACCGCTACCCAAGGAGTGAACGTGGCTGTAAAAAAGAAAGTTGCTAAGAAAGCAACAAAGAAAGCACCTGCCAAAAAAGCACCAGCTAAAAAAGCTGTAGCCAAAAAGAAAGCCGCTGCCAAGAAGCCAGCTGCTAAAAAAACTATTAAAAAAGCTGCTGCTAAGAAGCCAGCTAAAAAAGC
>Ga0209188_1002346_pt1 | contig 14131 bp, 7 predicted proteins | sample C_130625_EF_Meta_FD_187307 | JGI IMG/M metagenome (GOLD analysis project Ga0209188, IMG submission 187307) | Freshwater microbial communities from Lake Croche, Canada to study carbon cycling - C_130625_EF_MetaG (SPAdes) (version 2) | ecosystem: Environmental > Aquatic > Freshwater > Lake | place...
TATACAACTATTCGCGACAAATTTTAACTATAATATATAATAATTATCTAAATAAAAGTTTAACATATATATTAATTATCTTATTAATTGACATCTAGCTATGTCATTTGCTCGTATTTGAATACATTTATTTAATGAATTCATAAGCAAGTACGGATGCAGATTGTTTACATATTTTATTACTTCAGTATTAGATATATATTCATTTATTGGTTTTAATACATCTACATATAATTTATGCAGAATTCGCATATGTCTTCTAAAATAGTCTGGAAAATCTTTTAATATTTTTTCTTTTTTTATGTAACAACTGCAGTAATTTTTATAAAGCATAAAACTAAACGTGTGTATTTTTTCTCTGAAATAAGAACATTCTTTTTTGTGTTCAGGATATTGTGTTAAAAATTCTTCCACCTTACCTTCTTTGCGCATGACCAAATATTGATATTGAAGTTTAGATTGATTTCCTTTCATATGTTTTATATACTCATATACAGGGTTTTTTATTTTACATCTTTCTCCAGTAAACTTATTTTTAATAATAACCCCCATACTAGTATAAGAAGTATTCATACTTGCATAAGTATTCTTTAATTCATCATAACTTGAAAAATTATATTTCTTTGGAAACTTAACACCTGTTGCATACCATGAATTCATTATTTCATATTTATTTTCTTTTTCTTTCTCTTTCTCTTTCTCTTTCTCTTTCTCTTTCTCTTTCTCCTGAAAAAAAATATGTACCTTACCACCTTCAGTTTGGGTTATTTCATATATTTCAACTAAATAGAGCTGTGGATATTCTACGGGTGTAACAATTATATTCTCAGGATGTTGCAATACAAAACTATAACAGTAAAGTGGATTTAACTTTTTTATATCTAAATAATTTACTTCTGCTGCTTCTTTGAACATATCGCGCAAGGTTTTTCCATTCTTTATAACACTAATGTCACCACCAACAGTAGTACGAGTACCAAGTTCCCAGTCACCTGATAGTCCAATGGTTTCATCCCAGAATACGTTTATCATAGTTCCCTCTATAAACTCTTCTGCTACTATATCATCGCTCGGATTTGGGTATTTTTTAATAAAGAAATCATATTGATGCGATTTAGGTGGTGCAAAAGAGATGATGCGTCCATATTTATTTGTTATAATAGAACGCACTAATCCTATAGTAGAAATCAAATCAATAGATAAAAATTGTTTATTATACTGAATCATGCTATAAGTATTATTATTTCTTGTATACTTGTCTTTTTTAAAATACTTATTTGTTTCAGGCAATTCATTTAGTAGTAAGTTGTTAAACTCCAATATATCATTCACTTTATACATGTCTTGTACAATGATATTATGGTATCTTTAAATTTATATTACTTTCATTAACTTTGATTTAATATTTTTATTTTAGTTTTATTTTAGTTTTATTTTAGTTGTGATTATGATAAAAAATTTCTATTATAAATATAGGAATCATGTTATCATCTATTTATTCACAAAATATAGATGCATTGGAAGAAAAAGAAGAAAAGGAAGAAAAGGAAGAAAAGGGAAAAAAAGAAATACAATCTATACATCTTCAATTGTCCGATGTCATACGTTTTCAAGCTCCAAATAACACTATTTTAAATAACAAAACATTTATTATTCAATATATTGATAAACATCAAATTAACCTTATAAACATTGATGACTTTACAGAAACCAGATTAAAAATACATGAAGACGGAACTCTTGGTGATGGTTCTATTAGTTCTATTGAACTGTTGGACCGTAGTAGTGAACTTGGTTATGCCAGGCAAAATAATCTTCTACCAAATACATGGGTTAATATATATTTTGGAGGAGATACGCCAGTTGTTATCACAGGTGAAATTACAAATCTAGAAGAAGATATGATTGAAATTAAAACCTATCCAGATAATGATATTTTGTATATTAATTTTGGATATAAAGGTATACCTTTAGATTTACCGATTGAAACGATTGAAATAAGAGAGCCCATCAAAGAAAAAGAAAAAGAGAAACTAGAAGGACTTGTGGAACCCACAACTGAAACAGACTATTCAGATGAATCTTTTGATTCTTTGAACGAATCAGAAATTTCTAAACAATTTAAAGCTAAAGAAGGTCTACCCCAACCTATTTCAGTGAAGGATACTATACGCGAACTTCTTATACGTGCAGATGAAATAACAATTGGAAAGGAGTTAGAATCTATTAAACAAGTCATTGATGTGGAAGAATCAAAGCAACGATTTAATGTTCATTCACAAACAGATGACCTTTTAAATGAGTTATTATCTAATGTTCCAAATACTCAACGAACTTCAGCGGTACTAAACAATATACACACTATGATTGAGCGTTTTAAGCAATTAAGAACCGAGTTTTCAACTGTGGATGAATATGGGAACATTATTGGACCCATTACAAAGTCAAATTCATGGAAGCCTTTAGTGAAAACATTAATGAACTTTAAAATGCTTCTATTTTGGTTATTGCCCGTTGCAAAAAATATTAAAAAGGTATACAATATTAGTCAAACCGAAGATACTAGCGATTTTTCTGATATCACGCCTTTATTAATTGACCAGGATATTGATGAAATAAAAACTATTTTTAATAGGTATAAATCAAATGATACCCCATCTGAGCAAAATAAATACTTTCATTTGATGGCTGAACTAAATCCATATTTAACACCTTTTAAAGAAACCGACGTTGAATCGTCCTCAGATATTATTCAAGATATTGAAGTTTCAAATGATATAAATGCAATTATTGATAATTTGGGCGACTTTTACTCGTCTATTGTTGAAAATGATATTATTAAAACTAGAAAGTTTGTTATACAGCGTTACAACCTTGGGATAAATAGACTAGATGCGACACAAATAACTGGAAGTAAAATGATTGCGCATCGTGTGAATATCACATCACCTGATACTCTTGAACTAAAATCTATTGTTACGCTGCCTGAACCAGCGATTCGTTTTTCTCAAATTAATTTACCAAATACATCTATTCTTGAACGAGCGAACTTACATTTTACGTTTATTCAATACTGGGAACTATTAAATGATACAAGTCGCATTGATACTGTAAATATTGATGACTTTGCTTCCAATAAAGATATGAGAAGAAATGTTGGTAAAGAGGGGGAAATAGAAAAAGAGAAAGAGAAAGAGAAAGAAAAAGAGAAAGAAGAACAATTTGTAAATAATATAAAAAATTATATTCTAACAAAAACTGAATCCATGTCAGCTCTATCAAGATATGAAATATATGATAATTTTTTACAAAAGATTATTCCACAAACGCGTGTTTTATTCAATATTATGAAAAAATATATTCATGGAAGACTATCATTGCACGATATAGTTAGTTATTTGGAACCATTTATGATATATACAGACGATTTAACATTTATGCAATATAAAGACATTGACGCCTTTTTACAAGAAAAAATCTCTGAATATATCAAACAGTTTAAAAAACGTGAACAACAGTTTTCACTTTTTAAAAAGAGAGTTATGAACTCAGGGTTTAAACCATCGGCCAACTATATCATATCTTTACTTAGAGACAAAAAAATAAACAATGAGGTCTTCATTTCTTCGTATCATTATGATGCAAGTGAAGTGAAGTATACCAATTCAGAGCTGTTAAGAAAAATAAAAATTACTGATTTTTCAAATACATTTGACAATGCACTTGCATTGGAAAATATTAAAACAATGTTGCCAGAGAATATTGGGTCAATTATTGAGCGGATAGAAGAAGGAAAGGATGAATTAGAAGAAGATATCAAGAGAGAAGAAGCCAATAATAAATGCGTAACCATTGTTATTAGTAAACAATATAAAACATTAGAAGAAATTGCAGCAGATAATGATAAAATTACATATTATGACAAGAAATTTGATGATACAATGTATGGAATATTGGATGAATATCAAAAGGAACAAATATCTATGCAACCTGAACAGTTTTATGAATTTTTATTACAAAAATTAATTAGTAAACATAAAATTCCAGCAAGTATCGCGCCACAAATGTCCGAAACATTAATTAATGGAATGAAACGTGTTGTTGATGGGGACTTTGCAATGATGTATGACATAAGTCAAGATACCATTCTTTATTTTAAGCGTGTTGGAAATAAATGGACACCAGATAAGACAATTGATAAAAAAGTAATTGCGAATAATCAAACATTATTGTGTGACTTTCAGAAAGATTGTATAGAAGTTGACAAAAAATATAATGCTATATGCGAATCTCAAGATGTAAACAAAAAACACATCACTGAAAATGCACTAAAAGATATTATACAACAATTTGATAAAAAATATAGCATGTCAAAACACGATCTAAGCGAAAAATTACATGAAAATTTAGATTATCATTTAGAAATTATGGAAAAGTTACATGACATACGTAATCAACGTGTTTATCAATATAATTCTCAAAAATTTAAGCTAGGACTTAATGAATCTATTGATACTGGCGAAGATGAATCAGCCGAAAGTGCTCAACTTTCACCCTACATCAAATTGAGAGACTTAATATTAGGCGAAAAATCTATGCAAAAAAAACAGTTTAATATTGTCAGATTTTCAATACGTTTTACTCGCGAAGCAACTGATGCAGATGAATCAAAATATTGGCGTTATTGCATTAAAACAAATACAAAACTTTTACCAAGTTTTTTATATTCATTGGCTGTTTGTTGGACAGAAAATCCTGGTAACTACATGAATGTTATGGATGAAATCATTAAAACTAGCGGAAAACTTAGCGATGATGGAGATTCTTGGGTAGATGAAAATAGTGGTTATATCATAAGAACAATTGATTTTGATGTTGATGAGGGTTATGAAGAAGGTTACAAGGTTAAAACGCGCGAGGCCATGGAAGAGGATGCTGGTGTTCTTTTTGCAAAGTCGTTGGCGTCTTCCGTTGCACCTCGTAAATTATATACTACACCCGAAACAAAAATGATGTCCAATATTATTACTGTATTATCTGAAAATATGGGAATAAATATAAACGACCAAAAAGAATTTATTATAAAAATAGTATCTGATACGCTTAATAATGGTGCACTTGTGTCTGAGTCAGAGTATAAAAAAAAAATAGAGATAGAAGCAAAAAAAGGCAAAAAAATGGAATCTTATCTTACAGTTTTCAACAAGACTATTCTTTATTTAACCTTAGGTGCTTATATTTATGGAATTCAAACATCTATTCCTTCTGTTAAAACAAGAAAAACGTATCCGGGATGTGTTCGTTCCTTTACAGGATTTCCATTTGAAGGTTCAGGAGATTTATCAAGTATCACGTATGTTGCATGTATTGCTTACAAAATACGAAATGCTTCTATTCAGCCATGGTCTGTATTAATGAAAACAAAGGAATCAACAGTTGTAGAAAAAATCAAATCATTTATTGATACTTATTTTATTACAAATTCAGATGTTATGCAAAAATGCAAAGATAAATTAGAATATTTACTAGCAAATCCTGAAAAAGGTATTCCCGAGGAACATGCAATTGGAAAATGGATAAATTTTCTTCCACCACTTCTTCCCTTTAAGTTAAAACCAATTACAAATATTTCAGAAGAATTTAAACGAGAATGTTTAAGAGATTTTAAAAGTGGTGCAACCTGTCAACGAGATAAAATTTTGGTGATTCAGTCTAAGATAATATTTTTCTCTCTTGCAATACAACAACAAATCCAAAAGGTGGTCAATAAAAAGAGCTTATTATTAGTAAACTCTGCAAATGACCCTTTCTTAGAAAATGCTTGCTGTAATGATAAAAGTAATAAAACAGCAATTGCGTATTTTGCTGAAGAAGAACCCGAGATTGTGGTATATAATACTATTGTAAAGGAATTATCCAACATTATAGAGGATATTTTCACTGTGACAAAGGCACCTCTCTTATTCTGTGCAGAAAATTCAAAAAATATATACGCACCTTTGAGTGATCAATACAATGATGATACTATCTATCGCGCATTTATTGTATTCTGCAGATTTAATTCTATTATTCCTATTGGTGACGAATTAAATAGCATTTGTGGAGAAAAACCAGAGTATTTTTCAAATTTAGATTCTATTGCTGAAAAGATTAGAAAATTAAAACAAGACGGGAAACACTACGACCAAACGTCTTTTTTACGTTTGATGCAATACGTGAATAGAAGAAATATTGTTCAGATTACAGTTGATAGTCCAATTATAACGCAAGTGCAAAACCTTCGCAATATTCTTGATACATTGGCTAGCGAAGATAATGATGTTATACCCAGAGTTTTTGTGCAAAATGTGGAGAATATACTGGATACATTTGATATTGCAGTAACTGAAGATACGGAAGAAATGAGAACTTTGAAAAACTATTTAGCCCGCGTGAATAAAGAAATGAAGACTGAGATATATGGATTTATCAGTAAAAATAGTTCAAGTAGCAAGCGCGCACTCACTACTATTGAACATTTATTAAATAGTTTAATGCAAAGGGGGGAAGAAATGCAAAGGGGGGAAGAAATGCAAAGGGGGGAATCTATTTCAGATGATTCTACTTATAACTCTATTGAGTTTATAAAAAATTATATTCACTCATTGTGTGAAATTTTTCCAGATATGATATTAAATGAAGTTGATTATCAACATTCTATTCTTATCCAAAAATATTGGGACTTATCGCAGAAACATGCAAATGATATCAAAGAAATTATCAGCAGTTATTATCGCGATTTAAGACCATTTTATGGTGATAAGGTACTAAAAAAGTTATTGAAAACTGTACCAAACAAACTTAGAGTTATTTTTGAATTAGCAACGCAAACGCCATATATGAGTGATATTGAATATAAGGGGAATAAAACGTATTCTATATTTGATAAACGAACTACCAGTATGCTGTATGAATTCTACTTCTTGCAAATACTTACTGAATATAAAAATCTCTCGGATAATCCAAGTATGCTTGTCCGCGAGGAAGGAGGTTCTTCCGACGACATTCAAGAATTTACTGTAGAAGAATTAGAAGATACCGAACTTCAATTATCTGCAAAACCCGTAACTACATTAATACTTGGAAATATTAAAGATTTGAAAATAAGAACATCTAAATTGTTGGCTACTTATTTAGGAATCATATCAGACCATAAAAAAATCGTTGATTTAAGCTATGATAAAGTAATGGAATCAGTATTCAAAACAAAAGAGCGTGAGAAAGATACCTTTACAGATAGATTAAAATCAATGACAGATGAAGAAAGAGATGCAGATACTATTCTAAAAATAAATAAGTTGGGAACCTGGAATAAAGGATTGCAGAAAGGATTAACCACTTATGTGAAAGAAACATATGATGAAGAGAGAGATTATATGGAGAAAATAGGGGAAATTGAGAATACCTTACGCAAAAATAAAAATGTTACCAACGAAAATATGGACCAATATTTAGAAGACTATTTGGAAAATGCAGACACTATTGCAGATATTGAAAGAGAAGAAGGAGATATTAGTTGGTTCCAAGGAGATGATGCGGGAGAAGATTATTTTGGTGCTGAACATGACCACGATGACATTTATGAGAACGATAGTTAAAAGTAAAACAACCCTTCTTTTGTAAATGATACTATTCAATTCAAATATAGTATCATTCTGTAAAAAAATATAGCATCTTATATTAATGTATCGTTCCTATATAGCAAAAAACCCTGTTCTTGTGAGTATTTTATTATTTTTAGTATTATTTGGCACAATTCAATTCGCTAAGCCATCTTTTTTATATAATTCGGATGGAAGTTTACGTAATTTTGGAATAGGATATCGCAATAAAACCATTATGCCAGTATGGCTTTTAGCTATTCTTCTAGGCATTTTGTGCTATTTATTTATTTTGTATTATTTATCAAAACACTATATTTTTTAGAACTCTAAGTTACGTTCTTTTATAAATAGCGAACGAAATATCTCCATCATCAAAAAAATAAGTATTTTCATAATAAATGTCATTATCTATACTGTAATAATTATGAAATGATTGATATTTTACATTATGTTTGTTAAATTTTTTTGTAGCATATCCGATGCATTTCCCGATTGAATAATCATTGAATGAATACATTTTTTTGCAAATAGATAATGAGTTTGTATGAGTTACTGAAGATTCTTTTTTAAACAGAGAGGATTCTTCAATTCCCTTATCTATTATATTTTTATTATCATCATAGTAAATATAATTATAAGAACCTCCATTTTTAATACTATCTAAATATTTTGGTTGATGATTATCACCATAAACTCGGGTATATTTTCCTTCAACACTATATTTATTTTTTTGTGCATGGTTTATGTATAAGTATACTAAATAAGCCAAAATAACTAGTATTAAAAAAATATTAAGAGAATACGAGAATGAATTAGAAAAATATCTTTTCATATTTATTATTTAATATAATCAAATATTAAATAATTATGCTAGCATATAAAATTTATAAAAAGACTCAATCTAATAAGTGTAGACAGTAGACTTTGCTTTTTCATTGGCTGCTTGTGTAGTTGCTTCTTGTTCCAAATACTGGTCATGATTTGTTTGTAATGTTGCCAGGTCTCCAACGCATCCCCGCTTCATGATATTATATTGTGTAATTGAAATTAGCAAAATTGCTGTATAGACATACCACATTGCCTCTCCTATATTGTCTCTCAAAACAACTATATCCAATAATTGTTGTTTTAACATGGTATCACCATCTTTTTGATACTCGGGTTTCATCAAGGGCGTTAACATGGACCAATATTCTGTAAAGTTTCCAGGAACTATTTGGTTTATCAAGATGGACATGTTTCCACAAAGCTTAATAATAGCTTCTGCAGCGCTCTTTAAATTTTTATTTTGTTCTTCGTCGCCTGAGGTTGATTCATCAATTGTTTTTGTTAAATCTGTATTCATTAATAATGTAGTAAGTGTATTATTTGCCGAATTGGAAACAGCAAAATATCCTATTACATTAGAAAAGGCCGATTTAAATCCTGGAAACATTATCAAGACAATTATCACCATTCCAAAGATAAAAAACCATGGAATTACTGTTAATAAAAAGGCTGCTCCAAAATTTTGCGTTAAACTACCACCGCACGTATTTATGATGACCATGGAATTCATTAACAGCTGACTAATAACAACTAGCAGAAAATAACATGCAAGAAGAGTATTACTTCTACTGCTATAAGCAGTATACGCTTCGCTTGTTAAGTCATGAATGGTTAGTTTGGGTTTGACCAATAAATAATATAATATAGTAATCAATATAAAAATCAATAAAGAAAAATAAGAACTATCCATATAGATATTGTGTATAATTTATTTTGATATTATAAAAGTAAATTATAAGTAATATATTATCACTATGGAACATTTTACTAAACCTATTTTGATTGAACCAGGAGTAAAATATTTTTTAAGTGAAACTTTGAAACAATGTAGGGTATTCAAAAACAACTATCATAATTTACTTTTTAATATTGCGCTAGGAGTAGGTTTTATGGTTCTTTTAGGAACAATATTACTCTTTAAGTATAAAGGAAAATTAACACCCGCTGAAAAAGAAATGAAGAATAGACAAAAACAGCAATATATATTATCAAAAATACAGAATTTTCAGGAATCAAAGCAGCGAGCTCATCAAGAGTTAATTACTGGTTTACCTCATTGGGAAAATGAATATGATGAAATTAGTAAAAAGAAGGTGTATATTTAGTCATGTGCACAAGGTTTAATAAATAAACGTAGAGAATTATAATATATATATCCAAAAAGTACACCCGATATGATTCCTGTTATAATATCAAATAATGTATGATACTTATATTTTATATATTTTTTATATTATCACAGATTTATACTCCTTCAAGATTTAAGTGCAAAGACTGCAAAAATAAATATAAAACTATTTTATAGAATGAGCGATAAGAAAGAAGAAGACGAGGAGAAAAAAAAATTTATTGAAGGATTACGAACTTACTTCAAACTAAAAGAAGAGTATGAAAAGAGTGTTAAAAAACAAAATAAAATAATTTCTAAATTAAAAGACCTTAGCTGGAAAGAAAAACGTTTAGAATTATCTAAAATAAAACATAAGTGTATTAATTGCAAACGTCCGGTTGGTTCTATTTTCTCAACAAAAATAGATAATCATGAAAGACAATTAATTGCTTTATGTGGAGATAGAAAAGAACCATGTCCGTTGGATATTAAAATATTTCTCGGAATGGTTTATAATTTAGCAGATGATTTAAGAGAAGACGAAGAGACACTCAATGAATATAAACGTTCAATTATCTTTGATAAGAATGATTTATTGTTTGGATATATAACAGCTGAAAATGCGGTTTCTAAATTTGATAATATTAAAGACGCGGTTGCAGAATCCACAAAGAAATATGAATTTACATTGGAAAATTATTTACAAGTGGTGGACAACGATGAAAAAAAAGAAGAATTAAGGTCTTTACAAATTGATTTTTATCGCAATATTGAACATTTTAATACATTAATAAAACAGTTTAATTCTTCGCAAAATACTCAGTTTATTGTTGATGCAGTTGATTTATATGTTGATACAATGCTGCCAAAAATGTCCATGATTCTTTCTAAAAAATATGCATACAATGGGGTTGAATATGATGAAGAGGATAATACATTTCATCTTGTACAAATACCCTTTTCTATTGATGATCTTGAATGGGATATTAGTGAAAAGGGTCAAAAAGTGGCTTCTATGAAAATAGGAATGGATTCTTTTTCAAAAAAGAAACCTGTTAAAAATAATAAACTTCAATTTACCGCAGCAATTCCTGATATCAAAAAATCCGATACAACTCCACCAAGCAATGATTCTTGGAGATACAGATAAAATAATTTATATTTTTTTATAAATTATTTTTTAATATTTTTCCTACATTTTCTCAATTTTTTCTCATTTGTCTGATTAAATCCATTTATAAGGTCCAGAGCCCTTGACTTCAACAGATGACTTTAATGGTTCTGAATCTAAAGACATGCGTTTTCCATGAACAATCCAATAAAACTCACAGTTGTCTCCATGAACCGTAAAGCTGTTATTTTTAACTCTGGATGCCTCTAATATCTTTGTTGTGGTTCTTTCTTCAGAATAAATTGGTGTTATTTGAACTGTTAAATCGGTTGCTAATGCTTCAACATAATCAGGTAATAAAATCTTTGTAGAATTATTGTTTGTAATTTCACCTACGCCGCGATAATAGACGCCTGACTCAGGGCCTTCCAAACAAGCGTGCACTAAGTACTTATTTTCATCCAATGGGTGGTCAATAATGAAGGATTTTGATGAATAAGTTACCTCATTACTAGATAAGTCGTAAAATAATCCATAAAGTGGTGGCACTTGTTCTTGTCTTATAGGAGCAATATAACAAGCATTCTCATTAGATATATTAAGAGAGTTACCAGTAGCATTTATAAAAATTGAATTAGGCGGTTGTCCATTAGGTGATGCATAGTTTCCAATAGCAATTGCATTCTCACCTTGAGTATTTTGTCCAGCATAATAACCAATAGCAATTGCATTTGTACCTTGGGTTGAATTTCCAGCGCTATTTCCAATAGCAATTGCATTCGGATTTTGATTATTACGTCCAGCTGTATATCCAATAGCAATTGCATAATAACCTTGAGTTGAATTTCCAGCTGTATATCCAATAGCAATTGCATTTGTACCTTGGGTTAAATTTCCAGCGCTACTTCCAATAGCAATTGCATAATAGCCTTGATTATAACTTCCAGCGCTACTCCCAACAGCAACAGCTTGTGTACCTTGATTTTCATATCCAGAAAAATAACCAATGGAAACTGATTGTTCGCCTTGAGTATGAGATGCACTGTTACTTCCAATAGAAACAGCTAGTGTACCTTGATTCTGTTGTCCAGCTAAATAACCAATAGCAACTGCATAATTACCTTGAGTTGAATATCCAGCGCTATTTCCAATAGCAACTGCATAATAACCTTGAGTTGAATATCCAGCTAAATTTCCAATAGCGACTGCTTGTTGGCCTTGGATGTTAAATCCAGCATAATAACCAATTGAAACTGCTTGTTCGCCTTGAGTACTAGTTGCAGCGTAAGCTCCAATAGCAATTGCATTTGTACCTTGATTGTTTTGTCCAGCGTTATATCCAATAGCAACTGCTTGTGTACCTTGAGTTGAATATCCAGCGTTATTCCCAATAGCAACTGCAAACAACTGTTGTCCAGTTAGACCAGCATTACCACCAATGGTAATATTTGTATCTCCCACAACCCAGCCGACTTCAGTCCCACCCCAGTATAAATAATCTCCTGGGTTTATTCCAGTCTGTAAAATTCCTCCTGTAGGTCCTGTTAAGCCAGTTACACCAGTGTAGCCTGTATAACCGGTTGAACCCGTTTCACCAGTGTACCCAGTTGCACCAGTGTATCCAGTTGAACCAGTAATTCCAGTATATCCAGTATATCCAGTATATCCAGTATATCCAGTTTCGCCAGTATATCCAGTGGAGCCGGTTACTCCGGTGTATCCAGTTGAACCAGTAATTCCAGTGTATCCAGTTGAACCAGTAATTCCAGTGTATCCAGTTGACCCAGTTTCGCCAGTATATCCAGTGGAGCCGGTTACTCCGGTGTATCCAGTTGAACCAGTAATTCCAGTGTATCCAGTTGACCCAGTTTCACCAGTATATCCAGTTGACCCAGTTTCACCAGTATATCCAGTTGAACCAGTAATTCCAGTGTATCCAGTTGAACCGGTGACACCAGTGTATCCGGTTACTCCAGTGTATCCAGTTGAGCCGGTTTCACCAGTATATCCAGTTGAACCTGTGACGCCAGTATATCCAGTAGAACCTGTGACACCAGTATATCCCGTTGAACCTGTGACACCAGTGTATCCGGTTGAACCAGTAATTCCAGTGTATCCAGTTGACCCAGTTTCACCAGTATATCCAGTTGAACCAGTAATTCCAGTGTATCCAGTTGACCCAGTTTCACCAGTATATCCAGTTGAGCCGGTTACTCCGGTGTATCCAGTAGAACCGGTTATTCCGGTGTATCCAGTTGAGCCGGTTACTCCGGTGTATCCAGTTGAACCAGTATATCCAGTGTATCCAGTTGAACCTGTCACTCCAGTGTATCCTGTTAAACCTGTGACACCAGTGTATCCGGTTGAACCAGTAATTCCAGTGTATCCAGTTGACCCAGTGTAACCAGTATAACCAGTTGAACCAGTAATTCCTGTATATCCAGTGGAACCGGTTTCACCAGTATATCCAGTAGAACCTGTGACGCCAGTATATCCAGTGGAGCCGGTTTCACCAGTATATCCAGTTGAGCCTGTGACGCCAGTATATCCAGTTGAGCCGGTTTCACCAGTATATCCAGTTGCACCAGTCACTCCTGTATATCCCGTTGAACCAGTGACTCCTGTATATCCCGTTGAACCAGTAACTCCGGTATATCCCGTTGAACCTGTCACTCCAGTATATCCGGTTGCGCCTGTGACACCTGTATATCCAGTTGAACCGGTTACACCCGTATATCCCGTTGAACCAGTGACTCCAGTGTATCCAGTTGCACCGGTAAGACCTGTATATCCAGTTGAGCCGGTGACTCCAGTGTAACCAGTATAACCAGTTTCACCAGTATAACCGGTTTCACCAGTATATCCAGTTGAACCAGTAATTCCTGTATATCCAGTGGAGCCGGTTTCACCAGTATATCCAGTTTCACCAGTATATCCAGTGGACCCGGTTTCACCAGTATATCCAGTTGCACCTGTAAGACCTGTATATCCAGTTGAACCAGTGACTCCTGTATATCCCGTTGAACCAGTGACTCCGGTATATCCCGTTGAACCTGTCACGCCAGTATATCCAGTGGAGCCGGTTTCACCAGTATATCCAGTTGCACCGGTAAGACCTGTATATCCAGTTGAACCAGTGACTCCTGTATATCCAGTGGAACCGGTTTCACCAGTATATCCAGTAGAACCTGTGACGCCAGTATATCCAGTTGAGCCGGT
>Ga0209188_1002354_pt1 | contig 14085 bp, 10 predicted proteins | sample C_130625_EF_Meta_FD_187307 | JGI IMG/M metagenome (GOLD analysis project Ga0209188, IMG submission 187307) | Freshwater microbial communities from Lake Croche, Canada to study carbon cycling - C_130625_EF_MetaG (SPAdes) (version 2) | ecosystem: Environmental > Aquatic > Freshwater > Lake...
GGAAAGGCATCCAGTACTTTAATCACCGTCACGTACGTAGTACCTGCTGTGGTAAGTCTGCGGAAGTTGGAATCGATATTGATAGTCCTGCTAGTGCTTCCGAACCTTTACCGCATATAAAGCCGCCAGAAAATTAGAACGTATTATTAGAATGGCCCAAGAATTGACTAAGTTAGTTGAAGCGTTTAAGCAACTTCCTGACTTCAATCGTTTTCCTCTTCCCGAGATATTCTATACTAAGTATGGTATGCCGCGCCCTCAGCACAATAACGATGATTTGAAAGGCTCGTTGACTGCTGCTGTAACAAGTATGAGCGCTGGAGGAATTCCATTTGAGGAACGCGGTCCAATGGATGGAGGGGTCCGCGAAATTAAACTCCCCGACCCCATCACCGCGGAACTTTTACCTCCGTCTACGTTAGAAACAAATGAGTGTACAACTGGTACAACTGGTCCCACTGGATCAAGCGACGAGACCAATACCAAACTACAGCAGGTACAGAGTAACGAGGAGCGGCCTGATTTTCGGGAAAGGCTTACTTCCAATGAAAACGTTCAGATGTCATAGTGGATATGATAGGATTGATTTGAAACGCGATGACGACGCAGAGTTTCATAAGATTTATGTACACCGCGCGGTTGCGCTGGCTTGGCACGAAAATCCTAATCAACTGGATTATGTAGATCATATTGACCGCGATAAGTTAAATAATAATGCGGACAATCTAAGATGGTGTACGGCTGCGGATAACGCACTTAATCGTTCATTTAATAATAATATAATGCCTCGCTATATCAGCAGAAGAACCTTTAAATTAAAAAATGGTCTTACTGATTATTGGGTAATTACAATTATGAATAGCAAAATGAATTACCGAAAGCGTTTTTTACTTGCTGATAATTATCTAGCCGATATAATAGCGTTCCGCAATGTTCTGATGACGGAAAACAACATACCGATTACAGACTAAAGCGCTCCTTAACATCTGCGAGCGATGCTGATATGGTTTCTTTGTTCCAAAGCAACCATCTAGCCCAGAACCCCCCAGTGGTAACACCTGATGCGGTCCAATTCTCTCTGTATCTGTGCCGTCCTAGATACAATTGCTTGCGCTGCGGATTTCTGTGTTTCGTATAATCCTGATAGCCTAATGAGCCAAAATGTATAGTATGATTGCTTCCATCCTTTTCAACGACCGCAGTATATTTATGCTGTCCGTCGTTGGCGCGCGTAAGTGATATTAACTTAGCCATCTATTTATTGCGGGTCTTTTTTTGCTTCATAGCGCATCTTCGCATTTGCTAATATTTTGGCCTTGTTTCTTTGGTAGTAATTCGCATTTGCTTTTTGCTTGCTTTGACCTTTCATTAGGTTTCTAACCGCATCGCCTGCGGATGCTTCCTGCGCTTGCGGAACTGGTGCCGTTATTTGTGCGCCGCCATCCTCTGCGTGGTCGCGCCCGCCTTGCGGTACGTTTACGCGCGCTGGTGCTTCTGGGCTTCCTAAGATAGGCACTGGCGCTACGTCTGTTGGAGGAACAGCAGCATAAACGTCAATGCCCATAGCCTTGCGCATGGCCATATGTTTTTGCGCTTCGGCGCTCTTAATACGTACGTGTTCGGCGTGCTTTACCTTCTCATTTTCTAGTCTACTTTGTTTTTGTACATTAACTTCGCGTACAACCTTAGGGATAACCGCAGCAGGTGTAACCTCTTCGACGATATGAGGCTCTGCTTCTTGGTGATGGACACCGCGCGCTAAGCGCATCTCGGTATTCATTGCCTCGTACTTGCGACGGCGCTGTACGGCTGTTCCGCTGTTTGTAGCGCGCTGGTAAGCAGAAACATCGCGTTTGGAAGGCACTAGGCCAGTAGGTCCGCCTTGGTGTTCGAAATCCTCGTTGAGGTGCGTTGGTGCCATCTTCGCAAGTGTTGCGGACATCAATGCTTCCTTATTATAAGGTAACTTCTCGGCCGTTTCAATTGCTTTTTCCCGTTCCTTCTCGAGTTTCTTTGTAATCTCTTCCTCTGTAAATCCTTTGTGTAGCAAGTTCGCAATACGCATGCGCTGGAAATCTTCGCCTTCCTCTTTTAAATGCTCCATTAAGGACATATGGGAACGATCGATGTAATTATTGTGGCTGGCTTTGGCGAAATGCGGATCCATGTGTATTTCGCGGTCTGCGGTTTCCATTGCTTCCGTAAGACCAGCCGTTAGATGAACAATATGGTCGTGTCCTCCCATATTTTGGCCACCGCCTGCTCTGTTTCCAAATCCATCCATACCGCCAACAGAACTGGGGTAGACACCTGGTGGCCGTCGGATGTAATCATATTCTGTTACGTGCTGGCCTTTAGGTGCTGCGATACCGTAGCGTTTACGCATTACGCCATTTACGACTTCCTTGCCAACTAAGTGAACTGGGGTAAAAACATCAACTGCTTTATGGGACTGGTCAGTCACTCCGTGTAATGCTACGGCTCCTTGGCCGCTCTGGACGTGCCGTATAAGTTGTTCCATTTTCAGATTTCTAAAGTTACTTGAGATTAAAAAGGGTGTCCAATAGTTCGTGTCCTGTTAGTTTCTTAGCAGGCGCTGGCGGCGCTATAGGCTTAGGAGCAGGCGCAGGCTTAGGCTCTTCCTTAGGCTTAGGTGCTTCCTTAGGCTCCACGCGCATCTCATTCGTTTTAGGATTAATAAGTACTTTGACCTCGTCGAAGAACTTGTTAAGATCATCCTTCGTAACCAAGTTCTTGCTAGTAACCTTGCTGCGTAGCGTTTCCACTTTCTTAGCGCTTTCGTCCTTGCTTTCCTTCTCGCCTTTCATCCTTGCTTCCGCTTTGGCTTTCTTTGCTTCTAACATCTTGCGTAAGTGTTCCTTTTGCTTATCTGTACGTGGCTTCTTATCTATTACTAACTTGATATCGTCGCTAAGCGGCTCCGCTTTATCTACGATATCGTCGGACATCTCTACTAAGTGACCGGAAATGTTTATGAAATGCGCTGGAAGGACCAGTTGTAAAGGTCAAACCGGTTGGGTAATGAACCAGTTGCTGAAGTATTAAGTTGTACTCCATTGTATACGACTGAGTTGCTTGTAAGGTTCAGCCATCCGCTATACGTGGCTGACAAATTACCTTGACCTCCGCTATCCGCTCCTCCTGTTACAACACCTTGATAGTATGGTCTGCCACCATAATCAGGCCACATAGTGGCTGTCTTTGCCGTATAAGTGTTACTATCTGATACCCAGAATTGTACAGCGTCGCCTGTAAGCCAAGTACGAGAACTTTTTGCTGCGAAAATATCGCAATAAATCCAATAGGTTCCTGTGCTCAACATACAAGTAGAAAACGTACTTGGTGTGTTTGCTGTAATGCTGTTTATTGATAGTCCGTTCGCTAATACTGCTACAGGAAACGTTGGCTGCGCTGCGATTGTGCTAGTGTTATTAACTGTTAACGTGTTCGTTACTCCACTAGCAGTAATCGGAAACGTGCCGAGCCAATACGGTTGAACATTACCGCCTGTAAATGCTGACATCCTCTACATAACTAAGCGATAAAAGTGCCGTTCCAATATAAGTGATTTGACCCGTCCACTGTTAAGGTTCCTGTTCCTCCAGACGTAGGGTCTGTTAGCGTGAAACGATGCCCTGTTAGAACTATATCACTAGTGCCATCCGCAGATATTGTAACATTTCCTTGCGATGTAATATTTGTAGTTAACGAACTAACATTGAAACTGGCCTGTGTATTATTGAATATACCATTCGCTGTATTGATATGAACCGTCTCGCCTCCTTCTAGCGCAATATCCTGCCCGTAGATTTTCATAGGCACTACAATGTAACCAGGCCATTCGCAGAGCAAATAACCGTTACCGCCTGCTAAGTCAACACCATATCGCAAATTATAAATAACACCAGCATCTTGCGGATGCGCTTGGATTGCGAACTCTGCGGATTGCCCTGCGGCTGTTGGCGGTTCGTAAACAAACTTAAACGGCTGGAAATTACCGAGAGAGTTACCCGCATTGCTTCCATAAATCTTAAACGATGACATGTTCAAATCGCTGGTTGCCGTACTGACCCAACTATTGCCGCCGCCAGCACTATAAGCAGCCCCGTTAATGGAAGATACGCACAGGAGTTGCGGTGCGCATAATGCGCCAGAAATATCAACGTAGTTTTGGAGATAGATTGTCGAAGCAGTAATATTGATTTGTCCTGTCTCAGGTTGTGCGGATATACCAGTGCCAACGGAAACAGGATTAGGCCCAGAGCCTCCAATCGTCATATACGAAACTACGCCGCTTGAATTGAGTAAAATCTCGTTGATTGAATTGCCTCCTGTATCTCCTACAGCAACTTGTAAGTAATTGCCGTTTGGTATGGCTGTTGTTATTGTAAATGAGTATAATCCGCCTGGTGATATTGTAATTGCGCCATTGTAATAAATGTTACCAAAGCCATCACCTATATACAAATAATACCAATCGTAAATTGAAACGTTTTCTAGTGAGATTACGGTTCCATTCGCGAAGAAGGGGTCGCCGTTATTGATTACTAAGAAGGACGCAGGTTGATAAGGATTGTAAGATGTCAAATTGATTGTACTGTTGCCCTGTATGTAGATAGCATCGCCAGCATCAATGTTCATATCGTAGTTCGCCATCAAATCAATGTTTACGTCTGCGTTGATAGCAACGTTACCATTTCCTAAGAACGTTGGCGTTGATACGTTTGCGTTAATGCTTAAGTTTTCCTGTGCTTGGAATGTAAACGTGGAAGCAGTTAATGAACTTAGTTCGAGCATAGGCATAAATAGCCGCGCAAATACAGTTGATATTTGGAATGAACTGGGCGGAATTGGGTCAGGTGGAGTATAATCATCCTGTAAAGTGTTATAGTTTTGTTGATACGCTAACTCTTTGGCTACCATCATAATTTGTACATTCCAATGTATACCAGTCGACCCTGCGATTGTTGGCGTACCTGTCTGGCAACTTACTGCCCAATTGCCAGCACTACTGTAAGGATATACGTTAAAACTATTGATGGCCAAATTGTTTTGGTCTAGGCTTATATTGTATAAGGATGCGTAGCAACTCCATTGATTAATTGGAAAGTTTTGACCATTATAACTGATAACACCGCCTCCTGTGGCATTACCAGCGCTATTAGGTCCTGAACTAGCAATATTACCATTGAAGTTTTGATAAAAAATAACAGGAAACTTGCTATTATACGATAATGCGGCGGCTTTAAGATTTACGTTACTATTAGGTGATACACCCCAACCTGTATTTTCTGTAACCAAAGTGGATGTGTAAATACCAGAAACAACATTAACTGTTACGTTAGAAAGCGCATTAAACCCAACCTTCCAATACTGTGGTACTGTCGACGCGGTACAACTAATAGGAGAACCTCCTGGATTTTCTACATAAAATCTGTTAGTATTCATACTTTGTAAAATAAACTCTCCTTGAGTAAGATTGTCTACAATTAATAAACTAGTCCCGCCACTTGTTGGATAAATAACACTAATAGAAGAAAACCAACTGAATGGATAAGCGGGATTACCATTTACCGTAATAGTACCATTTGAAAAATAACGTACTGTTGGTGATCCTCCTATTCCATTATTAATCGTAACATCTAACAATCCTGGAAGCGCATAATAATTCAATATGTTTGCGTAAATTGGCGCTGATATTGGTAAAGGGTTTTGTGCGTTTGTTGTATACGTGGAGGTGATTGGATTATAGTAAGCCGTATTACTATTATTTTTTATATTTTGAATATTTAGTGAGTTATAATCTGTGTTTGTAAGCATTGTCGACATAAAAGAAACGTACCCGCGAATGGAACTAGTAGTTATTGCTGGTATGATTGCTGTGTTTCCTACATATGCTGTGTTTCCTACATAAAGATTAGTTCCTGTTGAGAGAAATCCTGCGGTTTGTAAGTTTCCTGGTAAACTTAGGTTGCCAATTGCCAGCGTTCCTGTTGATATGGATGATACATTTAGAGTTTGTAGCGTCATGCCTTTAATGTATACATCTGTGCTGTTAACGACTAGCGCTGATGTGGATATGAGTAATGCGCCACTCGTATTAAGAAATGTTTGTGAAGCGTTTTGAGTTAGGCTTAGGTCATTGGAAGTAGTAACAGTCCCTTTGCTAAAACTATTTGTAAATGTCCATGCGCCTGCCGCAAATGTAAAGCGCACTTGGCTCGGTAAACCTGTGCTGAAATCTCCTATTAGAGTTTGACCACCAGGATAATTTATCTGGACTGTTACAGCAAATCCAATAAAAAAATCTACTTGTCCTGTTGTGTGAGTAGTTAGATTTTGAATTGTTTGGAACCAAGTAGTATACGATGCGTCTGGTGACCATCCTGCGTAATTCCATAATTCGTAGTTCGCATCTGTGATAACAAACGATTGTATCATTTGTAAAATTGCTTCAGGTGACGTTAATACCATATTCGCTGTTAAAATATTGTTTGTAGCAGATAATACATCCGCAATATTTACAATTGTGCTGGTAAGATTGTAATTTAATAAGCCAGTGATCGAGGACGCTGTAAGTTTCTGCGTGCTGACCAAGATAGACGAGAAATACTGTGGGTTGGTAATGTCCGTGAACGGCGCACCATTAATTGACGATATCAATAAGTTCTGTGTCGATACTGTGTTTCCTACATAAGTACTATTATATGTTATGTTATTGTATAACGTATCTAAATACGCAGATGGTGCTGTTATTACGTTATTAAATACGACTTGCGCCGCATTCAATAACAATTGATTATTAGTAGACAGAATTGTGTTACCAAAACTTTGTGATATTAACAACGAGTTTGTAGTGGTCGTGCCTATAGGTGTTGGATTGGCTGTAGGTGTCCATGTTCCTGTTATGGCGTAAGTAAAACGATAGTAAGAGCCTGCTGTCATTTGTAAGATTATTCCTCCGCTAATATACGGATTCCAAACGTTGAGTACAATACCTGATAGATTTTTAACATCAAAGTAATCGCCAACTGTGTAGGCTTGCTTTAAGATATTAATTGTTGGCGCTTGACCTGGCAGAGTAATGCCAGTGTAATTGAGTTGCGACTGCGACCAAGACGATTGATTACCTAATGATACTTCGAACCATCCTCCCATATCAAAATTATCTGGCGTTCCTGTGCTGACCGCTGTCATAGTATAATTTAAAATATTATTCCTTGCGTTTGCGATGTTATCGAATGTAGCAGTCGTCGAAGTAAAGTTATGAGAAATATCATAGTTCGTTCCAAACGTTGATAGAAATCGCAAACCACCTGTAACTTGTATACTACTAGTGTAAATTACATCAGTTGTTAAGGATGTAGTAGACGCAAAAACATCTATTGTGTTTGTAACATACGATGTAGATACAAATAAGGTTGAAATATACGCTGTTCCTACGTCAATGCGCTGCGCCTTGATAGTGCCTGTGCTTAGGCTTAAAGACGACAAATATTGTGGAACAATTGGCGCGCCATTAATGGACGATACTAAGAGGTTCTGTGTAGATGTTGTACCAGAAGCGACTGTGCCGCTACTTATGCTGAGCGTTGAAATATATGGCTGAACCAGATTGCCGCCGTTAATGGAAGAAACAAATAATTGCTGTGTCGATTCCGTTCCTGAAACGATTGTTCCGCTACTGATGCTGAGCGTTGAAATGTATGGCTGTACTAAATTGCCACCGTTAATGGAAGAAACAAATAATTGTTGTGTTGATTCCGTTCCAGAAACAATAGTTCCGCTACTGATGCTGAGCGTTGAAATATATGGCTGTACTAAATTGCCGCCGTTAATGGAAGAAACAAATAATTGTTGTGTTGATTCCGTTCCTGAAACGATTGTTCCGGTACTGATGCTGAGCGTTGAAATGTATTTTGTATTTGTTAAGATTGAATTAAATGGAATTCCATTGATGTTTGATATATACGCTGAACCAGTTGAAAAGTTTAATGTGGAAATTGACAATGCTTTTATGGAATCTGCTGTAAGAGTTGACGCTGTCAGATTATAATCGGTACCTAAAATAGCCGCCCATTGGCCAAAACTTTGTAAATAGTTTGTAGTTGATAAAATAATTGTTGACATAATTGGGATATTCAGTGGATCAGAAACTGTGCGAACGACTTTTGTTCCTGCGCGGATTATTGTAGATTGGAATATTTCTCTTCCAAGAGTTTGGTTTGGATTTGCCTGGTCTGTAGTTCTAAAAACTGTAACAATATCCGCACCAATCGTTGAAAATTGTAATTGAGATGTTCCATTTATTGTTTCATAAACGTTTGTTGTTTGCCCAGGTACACCATTACCGCTTATAGTATTTTGTTGTCTACTGTCTACTAATCCTTGAATACCTGTGGCAAGTTGAACTACACCGTTCGTTAGATTTACAACTGAATCCGCTGCCGCCGTACCCCAATAAACTTGTTGTAAGACTGCGCCCGTATCTGCTAAAACGCCACCAACCGCTTGTTGTGCTACACCTACCACTGAACCAATCGCCCCAGCGCCTGCGCTAATTGTATCAAAAACACCTTTTGATGTTATACTTGTACCTGATGTTACAGTACCACCTGACATAGTCACACCTTGAACTACAACTTGTGTTGAAGTTAATGTTATTTCAGCCCCGTTGATACTTGATACTTGTAAATCCATGGTCGACATAAACTTGCCTTGAATGGTATTCGCAACAATATTTGTGGAAACAATATAATTATTTTTGTAGTTTACTGTGCTTAGCGCTGGAAACAAATACCAAGCGGACGCAGTGCCTGTCGATACTGACAAATTGGTAATTTGCGTCTGTAACGCATTGCTTGTAGTTGTCGTGTAATTAATGGAACTCTGTATGTCGAACAATATAGTTGATGTTGTTGATACGAATTGTGATGCGAGTGCGACTTGGGGATTACCAAACCAATTGGTAGTACCCAATGTAGGGCTAGGGTTCCATGCCATCTATCTCTAAAGGTCGTTTGATTATTTAATCGTAACCGATACCTAATTCTACGTTAACCACTGCGTTATCTCCAATGACAAAGGGCTGGTTCGCATCGTCAAACATACGGATATTGATTTCGTAAATTGTATCAGGTACTTTTGTAAGCCAGGTTAGGGTCGCCGCTACATATTGAATAACTCCAAGCGGCGCGGTATTATTCGGAATGACCGCTAACAAATCGTGCTGTGCGCCACTACCAATACTTGAACCTGCTACGATATCGCTGTATAAATATACTGACCCAGTGTATACCAAGTTCGGGTATCCATCTGGAGGTATGCCTGTGTTTGTTACAAATGTTGTGTTTGTCAAGTTTGCGTATTTAGGGTTACCACTGCCATTATTTTGCCCAGCAATCGCAATACCAGACAATGAATATCCAAGGCGTAGGTTCATAGTGTAACCCAAAACATAAGGCTGTAGAACCGCAGTGCCGTTAAAAGGGTTAATAGTTACTGTTCCTTGCGCTCCTCCGCCAGACATCGCTGTTTGTACAATTGGGTCGTTATAGCCTGCGATAGCGTAGTAATTTGTTGATGTTAGACCTGTCATTGTAATTTGCTTTGTTGTAGAGTTGTACGCGAAGGAAACATCTCCTGTAGCAAAGTAAGCATTGTACGTGCCGCTTTCGCCAGCAGAAACAGAAGCCGCATTGAGTAACGTACAAAGGTCCGCAGGGTCCGACACCAAGCGATTTTTAGTATAATTTGTGAACCCAGATGGCGGCACATAGTTACTAGGATACAAACGGATACAACGTAGATATAAATCTGTTGGTTGTGTTGTCGCAGAAGGTAATCTATAGTACCAGAAGGTTAGCATGTAATCAGGAATATTTACAGCCGCGTTCGGAATGGTCGTGCGCAAAAGTTGGACCTTGGTAGAGTTCAGTATTGGAGTTTGTAACGCAATCCTGAACGTGTTAAATCCAGCAGTGTTCACGTTGGTAATGTCATCGTTACTGTTTACGAAAGCGCGCGAAGGCTGATTGACGCGGCTCTTAAACATGCTTCTAATCTTAGTAAGAGAAACCTAATTCTAAATTGGTAATCGCGTTATTGGGTAAGTTGAATGCGTCGCCCGTATCTGTCAACAGAGTAATTTTAATTTCTCCTAGGTGCTCTGGTAAGTGAGTAATTGGATTGTTCTGAACGTTATTGTAAAAGGCCACTCCATTATTGACAGTATTTAAAGGAATAACGGAAAGCAGACCTCCATTGCCAGCGCTGTCTAATGTGCCGCCGCCAATGAAATCAATGTAAACATACACATCCTGGCTGTTCACAAGATCGCAATAACTATTTGCTTGCTGTGCTACGTTTGCTAAAGTTTGGTTAAAAAGCAAAGGAAGCCTATCATAACCGTTATACGTCCATCCCATTCGTAACTCTAACGGTCTATATAACTTAAGAGGATTAGACATAGTCCTGCCTTGATTTGGCGCGGCATAACGATTAAAATTATCAAGTACTGGATTATATGCTGTTATTACTCCTACAGGTATTCCTGGGCTTATAACACTTTTTAAAACAGTGATTGTAGTCGCAGTTAAACCAGTAATTGGAGCATTAGTAACATTAAAATTACCTGCGCCTGTTACTGTAATTTGAAATCCTATGAGCAATTGATTTGTACTACCAACTGTGTATGTAACAGTAAATGCTGAATATTGAATATCTTTAATAGTTGTTCTATAATTACAAGATTGTATAGCAACGTCAGTATATGATACAGGGATATAATAGTAATTATCTGAAGTAGTTAATCCTGTGAATGTCATCTTGTTATACGTTGCGTCATATCCAAATTGTACATCGTTTTGATAATAATTTGGAGGGTCAGGATGAGCAAGACCTAAAATAGGGTCATACGCTGCCGCTTTATTTAATTCTGTTGCTAAATCCTGATACGATTGAAATGTTCGGTTGTAACCTAATTGAAATCCATAAACACTATTATAAAAGGAAGGAGACCAAAAGGAAGGCAAGAGACGAACAAAGCATAATGTATTAATGCTGCGCTGGTCTGTTGTTACAGTTGGTAACATAGTGCCAATTAATGTATGTGTTGGGTAATCGTATACATTCGTAACGTTTCCTGCTAGCGCTGACGCAAGATCGTACGTCCATACAGTGACATTTACTGAATTAACAACCGTTCCATCTTGCTTTAAGGTATAATTCAAATACGTCAAATTAAAAACAGCACCAGTTAAATCGTAAAATACTGCTGTAAACTTTGTAGGTAATCTATAATACCAAAAAACTGTTTCACTGTCAGGAATATTAGTAATTGGTGTAGGTATCGTTGCGCGTAACAATTGTATTGACTTTGCGTTAAGGACGGGGCGTTGTAAAGTGATAGTAAAATTATTGTATTGGTATGTGTTTAGTGATGGAAGGGTTGCTGCTCCTTCGTTACTAACAGTAATATTGGTATCATCCTGGCTGTTGAGACTGATGCGCTTAGGTTGAAATACTGCTGATACTAAGGCTTTAGTAGGTTCTATAGGATGTTCTAAATGCTGTAAGACACTATCTAACCTATTCCAAAAGGTTTCGGTACTGCGTGTAGGCGCTTCTTCAGGAGGAACATCTGCTGTAAGTTGTTCTATGTCATTGGTTACCTGCTCGTTCGCATCCATTGCTTCTAACATATGGTAAGTTAATTCTTTGCTTTCTGGACTTCTTATAATACTATGAACCTCGCAACACCTCGTATCTCCTATTAAGCGAGGTGGACCGAGTTGATTTTTTTTCCATTTTAAAAGTCTCTCCAAACGCAAGTGCTCTTGGACAAAGGTTTATTGGAGAAATTAAAACAAACTCACCTCGCCTCAACTCGCGAGGGCGCGTCAGGGACCCCGAGTTTTTTTCTCTCCGAACTTTAGAAACAAATGTCCAACGCAATCAAAGAATGTAAAGTATGTAAGAAGAGCATCAGGTCCGATAACATGAACCGTCACTTTGGTACGCACGTCGACGAATTGTTTTTGTCGCTGGATTTAAAATACATCAGCGCGGCTATAACATTCAAAGTACCAGTATTGTATTGTCATGATAGTAACAAGTTTATAGATTATGCGTTTTGTATCCAATGTAATAAAGGCTGTTACTACAACAAAGATGCGAACGATAAGGCATCTGTATGGCTCAAACATCATATAACTAGCGATTGTTCGAAGCACTGGAGTACCCACGAGGAACGTTTTCAACGCTCTATGCGTAGACAGGAAATGACCGAAATTGAAGTTCCTAAATCAACAAGCGCCACCTCGCAAGTACTTAAAGAAAACAATGGTACCGAATTGGCTAAGGTACAAGAGGACTTAGAAGAGAGCAAAAAAATGGAAGAGTACTACGAAGAGGAAACAAGGAAGTTAAGGCAAATGCGTTCGAGGCTACAGGAATGGTACACAAAACTAGATACCAAAATAATTCAAATACGAAGAGAACTAGGAGACAGTGAAAAGGATATTGCTGTCAACGATGCGCTTAACGAAATAGGGGAAGTCCTAGATGAGTTTTCACTCGATACTGAGGCATAAAAAGTGAATTATTATTTATGTTCGAAGTACAGAGACAAATGGAACAAATACAAATCCAAGCGCAACCTGTCTGCGAACAAAGTTTGAAACTACGTGCTCTTATCGACAAGATATTGTTGATAAGAGAAAACCAATTGTATTGGATGAAGTGTTTACACGCCCTCGACGCGCAGAGAGCCGTTCTTAAGAACAAGGTAACGCGTGCGCGTTAAGTGGATATTCGCAACTACGCCGCCAGTGATGAGGGTGCCATCGAGTGTAACCGCTGTGACGATCTGGCTTCCGGCCTGCCCTAGTACTGAGATACCATCTGCCATGAGTTCCTCGCCGCCCTTGAGGCAGTCGAAGGAATACCCGATAACGCAACTGTCACCAAATACTTGACCAGCGTTGCCACGGTTACCCAGAGAAGTGCCGTATGTCGCAGTAACAGGGCTTGTTGTCTTAACCCATAAGTTGTAGTCAGTACAGCCGTTATTGTGATGGAGAGGGTTGCCGCCGTTAAACGCGGATGCTGTGCCCTGCCACATGCGCCCAATGCTGTTCGCAGGCTGGGACGGGAAGTATAGCGAACCGATACGCCACTGGACATCCGATACGTTCATGTTAGGGAAGCAAGATGCGGAAGGATAATTGATATTTGTTAGGTATGAGGCGGGTGAGAATGTAACAATGATCTTGCGCAGATTGTTTGTAGCCAAGGATGTTACGATACTCTGAGTGCCTGATGTAGTCAGTGCCTGTCCCTGAGTGCTGATGGTCGCATCGTATGCGATAACCATACCCTGCTCGCCCTCTAACTGCGTGACACGGTTAAGCATTTCCTGGTACAAATAGTGCGGCTGTACGAAATCGGCTTCAAGGAAAATATCTGTTAGCGCATAACCACCGTCTGTCTGGCCCGTACGCTGGTAGAGTGCCTCGCCTGGTGCCGCGCATATGACTTGTATTACAAGTTCTCCGCATTGACTTAGTGGCAAATATTGGCCGCACCTAAAGAGCGATGAGACGAGCGCGAGCGGGTAACCAGCCTGGAAAGGTGTAGCATTACGGTAGCGTAGCGACGCTGAAACGAGCGCGCCTGAAACATCGCCAAAAGTATACTGAGTTGCGCCTTGAGCCGCTGATGAAAAGGCCATATTGTTGTTTGTAGCCCAGAAGCCAGCAAAGGAACCAGCACCGTTGTAGTAAGAGCGGTCTGAGCCTGCCTGGACGGACGCATTACAGAAGCGGTTAGCGAGGTCAGTATCGTCAATCACGGTACCATTTAAACTGACGGTAACGCGCCGCATCCAAGCAGGGCCGTCGTCGATTGCTACTCCAGACGCTGACGCGCCAAAAGTCTGGGCTGAGCAGGACAAAACTACTGAACGTAAGTCTAGCAGAGATGAACTATCGGCCAGTACGAACTGGATGATCTGGCCGTTGGCGGATGTACCCGCTGTAACGGATGTCCATGAGCCAGCGGAAG
>Ga0209188_1002357_pt1 | contig 14061 bp, 11 predicted proteins | sample C_130625_EF_Meta_FD_187307 | JGI IMG/M metagenome (GOLD analysis project Ga0209188, IMG submission 187307) | Freshwater microbial communities from Lake Croche, Canada to study carbon cycling - C_130625_EF_MetaG (SPAdes) (version 2) | ecosystem: Environmental > Aquatic > Freshwater > Lake...
CTTCTGAAAGGGATGCTTAGAATGGGCAAGAGGCTCCACAAAAAGCACATTTCGTTTATGATGGAGACTTCTAGATCATCTGGAGCGGATGTTGTTCTACAAGGTCTTATTGGCCGCGGATGTGGTTACGATGCGAATCCTGATACAGTGTTTTATGTTCACGAGAGCGTTATTGAAAGCGAGTACCTTGAGGATTACGTGAACTATATGGTTTACGGCAAGGAAATCCTCCCTCGTAAGGCCAAGAATATTGTTTCGGTTGGAAATGCGAGAAGCGAGCTTTACGAGATCATTCCAATGAAGCTTGGTATCTGGGCTTGTGAGTTATCAAGAGACCAGCTTATTGATGCAGTTCGGACTTCATTTCAACATGAAGAATATGACAACTACAACAGCCGCGAACAGCTCACTGAAATTTCACAACAAGTACTCGGATTCGCAAATCAGCAGTTCAAGATTTCCCACGTGAAACGCGACAATGTAACTTATTATGAAGTGCCTTCCAAGATTAGGAGTTCTATTGACACGAGAACTCCTATGAAGCTTGGTTCGAGTTGTGGCATTAATGCTGCTGGAAATGAGCTTAGTATATTCGTGTTTGATGAGGACTTCAATCGTCTTGGAATCTCAAGAGGCGATGTTTACTTGGATGCCCGAACTGAATGCGGATCTAGTGAACAGAGTATCCAGAAAAATATTGCGAAGACGAACAAGAAAGAGGTCTTCTGCAAGTCCATTGATGAGATTGCTGCTATTGAACAGGCAGCTCTTGCTCCAGTTCCTATGCAAGTGCAAGTACCTCTAGCTGCAGCTTCAGAGTCAGAATCAGAGCCAGAACAAGAACCACAAGCTCTTACTAACCACGTTCAAACATTTCAACTAACCACTACAAGCGTTACCACTTTCCAAGTTATTAGGAACCGCAGGAGAAATCAGGTGAAGAAGGTTGGAAGCAAGACGAAGACTAGGCTTGTTCTCGTTGATGATGCCTAAGCGCACCACAAGATTCGCTGTTATTAGAAGTTTAGTTAAATCAAGTTAGGAAACAGGATCAAGGAACAAGGAACTAGGATCAAGGAACTAGGGAAATAATAAGGTAAGCCATAATTCATTATATATTCAATTAGATGTTGTCTAATTTTTTCCACCTAATATATATACTCAGTATGGTAAAATATGTTGTTGCGATTCCCACTTATAACAGGTCCGATGTTGTAGGAAAAAAAACCCTAACTACTCTGAAAGACGGCGGGGTTCCCAGGTCTGCCATCTATTTGTTTGTTGCTAACAAGGCTCAGGAAAAAATCTATGAACAGGCCGTGCCCAAGGAACTTTATGGCAAAATTGTGGTCGGAAAACTCGGCATTGCTAACCAGCGCAAATTCATTGTCAAGTATTTCCCCGAAGGTCAATATGTTGTCTCTTGTGATGATGATATTGAGGCCTTAGAAGAATTGCGAGGAGAGAAGTTGGCAAAGATCAAAGACGTAAATGGTTTCTTCTTAGAGGCCTACCAGATTTTGAAAGATGAAGGACTTTTTATATGGGGAATCTATCCTGTAAGGAATCCATTCTTTATGCAGAAGGGTTATACAACTGGTCTCAAGTTTATAATTGGTGTTATGCGCGGATTTATTAACCGTCATTCAAAGAAGTTGGAACCAAGTGCGCATTCTGAGGGCAAAGAGGATTATGAGCAGAGCATATTGTATTACAAAATGGATGGCGGAGTATTACGTTTTAACGACGTCACGTGTAAAACGAAATTTAATGCTAAGGGCGGTCTCGGTCAAGATCGTTTTGAAATGAACAAATTGGCAGCGGAATATTTGCAGAAGACTTATCCTACTCTGGTCACCATAAAGCATAGGAAAAATGGTATGACAGAAATTAATTTGGCACGTTTACCTAGGGTGGAATAAATATATTATGCATCTTCAAATTCATATACAGCCTTCATCATTTCAACTAATTCTTTTATGGTGGTTTTTAATTCTCTTATTTCTGATTTCATTTCGGTTACATCATTTTTTAAATCTAAATAATCGCTTTTATTGATACTTATAAAAACATTATCTATTGAACTTATAGGCGTTTTTACAGTTATTTTTTTAGATTTTTCAGTTAAATCTTTTTTGTATTTATCCTTATTATTTTCAACAATTTGTTTATACAAATCACTATTTTTATAAGCATTATATCCTCTTGCAGACTGTCTCTGGACTATATAATTATTTTTTTTAAGTCTAGATATAATCCCTCCTGGAGCTCTATTATGTATTCTAGATATTTCCACAACATCTAACATATCAATATTATATAATTTATCTAGTTGAGCATCCTCTTTTATAGACCAAGGTTCTCCTGCATTTTTGAATAAGTTTTCTATTTCCATTTTGGTATATTTTATTTATAATACCTTTAAATCATTATAAATAACAAACCATTTTACTCCCCGTCATTGCCTTTCCTGAGATTTTTGACTGTCTTATTGTGTTTGACCATTTGTTTCTTGGTCATATGCTTTGTCTTATGCCAGATCTGGGTTCTTAAATAGCACACAATAGAAAGACGCTTGGCATCCTTGGTCTCTGGTTCCATCTTCAAATTGCCGTGCCATTGATGAACATCCATCAACAATATGTCACCTGCACGGACATCCACCCCGATTCCATATTGGGGGAAGCAAGTCTCGGCGCCTTCGTATTTGCCGTCCTCTATGACTGACAAGTTTCCAAAACCTTCTGCATCATCACCCTTGTCCTTATGCAATGTGGTCTGGAAATTGACATTGGTTGTAACAGTTGTGAAACAAGTGCCTGGGATCTTGAAGGGGGTTTGCTTGGCTTTTCTACATTGATTCTTGTATCTATCAGGAACCAAACGCAAATATTGTTGATCTATTTCCTTGATAAGCGGAACCATTTTCTTGAATTTCTCTGGATAATCCATATTGAATCTTGTTTCTCTCACAGTAAGTGGAATTTTCTTTCCTTGTTGTTTCATCAATTGTTTCTGTATGGGAGAGAACTTATCAAAATATCCCAAAATATTGGACATCACCTTTGGATTTTCCCATACATTCTTCTTTTTGCTGCCGCTTGTGGATCCGCGATTTGCGGTTGGTTTCATTGCGAACTTAATAACATTATCATAGAACTCCTTTATATTTGCTTGTTTTAGTACGCCCTTTCTAAACTTCGATAAAAGTTTCCCATCTTCTGTGTAAACATCGGCATCGTGGTCTATAATGAGATCAATGTCACTTTGTTTCACATAAGTATTTGCCATTGTTTCCATCTTTTCATCACTGATGTTTTTGCCAACATGGTATACCATTACATTTCCTTTTTTCTCTTTTTTTATCAACATATAAAGCCTTATATATTGATAATATATTTTATTCTACTAACTGATTTATTATTCATGAATAAAAATAAAAACAAAATAAATAAATTTTAGATTACTAATTTAGAAATATATTGTTTTTAAAAAATATAAGATAGTATAATATAATAAAATGATTAAATATTTATTTCATTTTTTCAATATAAATTTTTATTTTTCTTGTTATATTTTTAAAATTTATTCATTTAATAAATTTATAAAAAATATTTGCACTGAACTTGTTGAAATTAACAAATTTTTTGGTAAGATTTTTCAATGGCAAATGCAAGAAGAAGTATTGGATGACGAATTAGCAATTTTTTTAAAATTATTTTTTAGTAATGTTCCTTACAGTTATAATGATATTGATTATACTATTTTAGAGAATGCTATTTGTTATGCAAAAAATAAAAATGATACATTAATTATTGAAAATAATATGAAACCTATTAATAGTGGAACAGTTGCATTAGTTTTTAAAGGAAAACTCAATGGAAAAGATATTGTTATCAAACTTTTAAGAAATAATATTAAAACAGAAATAAAAAATTTTATAAATATTTATATTATTTTATTAGATATTTATTCATTTTTTGCGTCATTATTTTATATTAATAATTCAATTATTAGAACAAATGTTAAAAATAATTTGGATATTCTGATGGATCAATGTAATTTAATTAATGAAGTTCAAAATATTGAACTTTTTCGTGAAAAAACTAACAAAAATAAAAATATAGTTATACCAAATGTATATAAAGAATACACTGAAGTTTTTAATAACATAATTATAATGGATTTTTTATATGGAAAAAGCTTTGATGATTTGACAAGAGATGAAATAGAAATTTATAAACCTATTGTTAAAACCTTTATATATGATAATTATTTGACATATAAGTTAATTCATTCGGATTTACATATTGGTAATGTTATTTTTGTGAAAAATAATGACAAATATGTGTTAGGAATAATAGATTTTGGTCTTGTTCAAAAAATTACAGTTAAACAATCTAATATAATTTTCAATTTGTTTATTTCTATTATAAACAACAATAAAAGAAATGTTATGAAAAGTCTATTATTGTTATCAAGCATTAATGAAAATATTGATTATTATGTAGATAAACTATACGATAAGTTAAAAAATACAACAATACTTTCTGACAATAAACTTGTTAATTTTTCAGATATAAATATTTTGATAAAAAATATTAAAACTATAGAAGAAGTCAATATAACCAAAGATTCTTCAGAATTGTTGTTGTCTTTAGTTTCTTCAATGAATTTATCTACAAAATTTGATACAGATTCAAATAACTTTAAAGATATTTTTAATCTTTTTTTGAAAAATAAAAAAATTTATTGCGATTAAATGTGTAAATAAATTATAGTATAATTATTATATAATGGATGACTACGATATTCTTTGTTCTGAAAAAAATATTATTTTGAAAAGGGACAAAAACAATTTTTATTATTTATCTTTAGAAATTAATGAAAATAATAGCAATGAAAACACAATATATGATGTTATAACCAATGATTCTTTTTTTGAATTATTATTTGAATTAAACAAGGATATTTTAGAAAAATATAATATTTCAGATTTGCCAAATAATTATAAAAAAATCTTTTATAGTCTTAATTTAGTTGATAATGAAGATTTTGGAGATCAAAATATAAATTTGTTATTTAATATAACTACAAAAATTATAGATGACAATAAATGTTCTATAACATCAAATAACGATTTAACAAATTTTAGTTTAGACAACAATTCTGAAAATGTTTTTTTAAATTCTTTTTCTCTTGATTATGAAAAAGATGACTTGAGTAAATTATCAATTAAATTTAAGTTAGATGAATATGATGATTTCAAAAGTTATTTTATATCTATGTATATAAAAAAAACAATTTATAGAATTAAAAAATATTTTGAATGAATTTATTTGATAAAATTGTTTACCAATAATTCAATTACATCTATTTCAATATTGAAATCATCATTATCTTTTAATATATTTTGAATTTTTTTACTATTGAATTGTATTTTTTTCTTTTGTTTCAAATTAGATTTTTCATAGTCTGTTATTTGTTCTGGTTCTGGTTTTGGTTTTGGTTTTAAGGTAATTTCTTTTTGTAAAATGGTTTCTAGTTCTGGTTCTGGTTCTTGTTCTTTTTTTAATATTTTATCTGGTATATTCAATTGATTATTTATTTGTTGGCATTGTTGTTTTTTAATCAATTCTTGAGTTTTAATTTGTTGAATTATTTTTATTTGTTTTAAAAGATTTTCTTTATTTTTTTGTAAATATTTATTTTTTGAAGTAAAAAAAAAATCACGATTCTGCATTATATATAAAAGATTATATTTTATAATATGTTAAGTGAAACATAAAATTATTAAATTACAAAATTTTATTTATATAAAATTTTGTAAACAACAAATTCTTATTTTTCAATGGTTACTTCCTTTGCCACGTTGGTAATAACCTTGTTGAACAATACATCATCTTCTTCCGCGTCAAACCCACCAGTGCATTTATTAACAATTGTCATATATTGATTATGTTTCTTGGTCTTAATATCTCGGGCATCCGGATTTTGATCCATCCATTCGTGAATTTGTTTGAAATTACGCCCTGCAATATAATGAACTGCCTTCTTCATTTTCTTCTTGTCTTCGTCTTTCTCCCAAACATTATTATCTTTGACATACATTACTTCACGTTTCAAATCGCTGCAATGAATAGGGCGTTTATAAACATCCAATTCTCTTAATCCCCTTAAGAATATATCACTTACACCCTTAACATACCCAACATTACCTGTATTTTCTAAATCTGCTAGATTAAGCTGCAATGAATTCACGAAGTCCATAATATCCAGCGCGTCTTTGCATTGCTCGTTCAAGAAGAAGTTCATATTGAATTTCTGATTGTTGTTATTGATGGTATTGTTATTAACCGTTAATGATTTCTCCTTACACAGTTCAATTACTTGTTTTTGCAGTTCTTGATTTTGTTCTATAACTTTCAGAAACATTTCTTTAATATCAAAGCTATCATCTTGCTTCTTTTCTATTATGGTATTAGTTGTAATTTTTTCTTTACCACATTTTTTCTTATGACGCCATAGTCCAGATCGTTCTTTATATCTATTTAAACATTTTTCGCATTCATAATATTTATCTCCTTTTTGCGATGACGTGTTGATGATTTTCGTTGATTTTATGTGTTTTGGTGTCAAACAATGCCTATAGTAGTTTGATTTTTTAGACGTTTTATAATCACAAATTTTGCATTCAAAATTCACTGCTCCTTTTTCCTCAATTTCCGTTGATTTCGGTGATTCCGAGACAGCGATATGAGGGATTGATAAAAGGTGGTTTTCGTAATCAGATTTTTCAGAAAAATTAATGCTACATTTTTTACAATAAAAGTTTTTCTTTATTTTAGTACCTGAATACGGCAGTGGTTCCAAACTGTTCAATGTGGCATTTAATGACTCAAAATATTCTTGTTCTTTTTTTCTAGCTTCATAACTATTTGCACAATTACAAAAATCTATTATTGACATCGTCCAATTTTCCCAACCACCGTTATCTCTTATTGTTTTATATAACTTACAACTATTAGTTATATCATTCGCACATTGCTTATGAGAGTGTTTTCTTTGAACAAAATTGGTAGTGTGACCAACATATATATCTTTGTTATTTGGATCATTACAGATTATTTTATATATAATCGTATTTGAATAGTCTATGTCAATTTTTGGCATTTATATAATATCTTATAATAATCTTTAAATTTAAAACTCCTAAAGTATCAAATAAGATTTTTTTAAGATTGTGTCATAAATCACATAAAAAATAACTGTGATCATAATTGAATTTCCCAAAAACAGAAATAAGAGCATTATCATCACGAACGAAAAATCAAGAAAACGACCTTTAAAGACTCAATGGCCAGGGCCGTTTTTGGACATTTATTTTTGTCCAAAAGGCCTTTTCCTTTTGACTTTTTGGACCGAAAAAATCGTTAACTTTCGATATTCCCAAATTCCCTAGTTTTCATTGTTATTTTATAAACCATATAAGATAACAATATTTACAACATAGACCTAGTCTCTAAGAGCATAAATCCACGATCCTACTTTTCTGATTGAGAGGAGGCCAACCATTTTTTGAATTCGGCATTCTTATTTTTTTCGTAACTTTCCACAAATACTTCCAATTCTTGGATGTCAATTTCAGGGAGTTCAACGTGGGATTCCCAAAAATAGCGGCAAAAAGCCCACATAAATTCGCAGTCCATTGGATACCAATCTTTGCGTTTATCTATAAGTTGTGAGCATAACTCGTGTGGTAACATATTGAGACTCCTATTAGGCAATACATAAGCGAGTTGAACAAGTGGACTAACAGGCTTATATTCATTGGATTTGATCAGTTGCGTTTCAAAATAAGGGATGTAGTTATATAAGTCTTGAAAAAGTGGGGGGTAGTTGTGTTTGTAATGCCAACGCCAATCAGAACATCCACTTGTATAATACTTCATTGTCCATTCCAGGCCCTCCAAGTAGTTGAGGGAAATTTGTTTCATACGGTCTTCATTTTTGTCCATTTTTAATAGGGCTTTGTAATATCGTGACTGCCATCCATCTTTAGAAGGATCTACATATTTTTCAAGTTCCCTTTCATAAGTGGGGATGGCTTCAAACTTGGCATATTTTTGTTCAGGCGTTTCTGTAGGGTAATAACGCCGCTCAGCCTTATCTCGTTTCTTGAGTTCATCCTTGATGTATTCCTCCTCTTGCTCTGCCAAGAATCCCACTAAAGCCCGAACATTTTTCCAGTAAATGGTCTTGCCGTCAGTCAAATTCTCGTTTGTTCCACCAAGTGTAGCCTTATATGCGTTCAACAATTTGTCAATACCACCTGTGCGGATATTTGCCGCTGGGAAATGAGGCAAAAAATCGTTGCCCAAGAAGAAACACAAGAATATGTAATCATATATGCGATTCTTCTGTTGTTGGGATGTAAGTGGTTCACCATTGTTCATATTCAATGTAATAATGGATGCTAGTTCAGGGATATCCAATAAATATGATTCATTGGGTTCCAAAGAAGAATCAATAGTCTTTATAAATTCAGGAGTTTCTCTGAAAAGATAGATTTTTTCACTAATCGGCAAATGATTGATAGAAAGCATAATAAGATCCGCATCTAACCCATAAATAATTGTGGTTTGTTCCTTATGAACCTCTGCATTACTACGAATGTATTGGAATAGTTTATGTTCACCTTCTCCTGCATCAAACGAGGTGGATATTACGATTTTTTGTACATTTAAAAACTCCAACATTTCTGGATTGTTAAAGTGATCGCGAATTTTATGATTTAATTCGCTCATAAAATTTGTGCCGGGTGTGATAGCAGTTGTATTCCAAGCCTCGGGTCCAGATTTTTTCAGAATTGTTCTGGATATTTCAGCCTGATACCAGGTTTTATAACGACGAATGCGTTGTTGGTCAAGTTTAGCAACAGGCGCAACTCCATCAAATGCAATATAGACGCAATTGTTTGGTTCAATAGTTTGGATATACTCTATAATTTTCTCTATCACTCCTTTAATAATAATATTATTAATCTGATAATTATTTAAAGATTCAAGGTTTAAATTTCTCACGACATCATAAATAATAGAGTTACAGTCCATATACAAATTATTGATTTTTAGAGAACCTTTCACCAGCTTTCTGATAACATCACTATGATTTCTTACAATATATGAAAAGTATGCAGGTATTCCCATAATGTTATTTTATTAATTTGTACTAAAATGTTTAATATTATTTATATATATGTTTAAAAATTGAATATAAAGAATTTTAATATTATTTATTTTTTATATAATTATAAAAATATAAATAATATGAAAGGAAATAAAAATAAATGTGCCATTTTAAGTTCTACTTCTGGGGAAAGTGGCACAACCCAGAAAAACAGTCAAAATGTACAGGTAGATATTATTCCAATTATAGAAAAGAAATGTACATTTTTTTACGATGTTGTTCAAAAAACGCTATTAAATGTTCAAAGAAATAAATCATACGATATTTTAGGAACAAGTGAAGTTGGATCTTGCATAAATAGTTTAAATATTATAAATGATAAGATTATTCATCTTAAATCAAATATGAATAATATGAATAAAGAAGAAATAACAAGTAGTCTTCAAAGTATTAATAATGACTTATCTCTCTTATTTAAAATATACGGGACAGAATCATTAGATGATTTGTTAACAGTATGTTTTGGAAATAATAACAATATAATAACATCTGAAGACGATATGAATAAGTATGAATTGTTGAAAAAATACTTTCATCCAACAGGTTATAAAGTAATCAATATTGTTCAAAAAAAAGAGAATAAAGGTGTAACAATTGATGATGAGGTCAGTTTAGATAAGTTAAAAAATTTAGAATGTCAAGATATATCACATAATAATAAGCAGTTTTTTATTAAAGTATATGGAGCAAAGTTGTATATTTATCATAGTTTTTTGAAAAAAAATTTATTTATTTATGGGATATTAGACAATGCAATGGTTAGTTATTTAAATAATTCATATATAAGTGATAAAATAACAAAAATTAAAGAGAACTTACCAGATAGTGAAGACTTCAAAAATCCGCGTTTTGAGTATTTTTTGAATTCTCTAACGTTGAGGGACTATTTAATAACAGACCATTATTCTCAAATATATGAAAAGTATATTGGAATAATTACTACACATAAGGTTTTAAAAGAAAAGACACTAAGTAACTTAGTTAAGGATTTTGTAATAAGTGATTTATTTAATAAGCGAAATGTTATTATTCAATTATTGATTAATTCGGTTAATTATGAAAACAAATATTTGGCGTATTTGTTATATGATCTTCTCTCTAATGATGTAAATGGAAATATAGATAGTCACGAACAAACAATATTATATGATAGTTTTCCTTGGGCAATAAAACAATATTTTAAAGATGCAATGAAAAAAACAATTGAATACACAAATGAGTTGTGTAATTTTGATATTAATAAAATACCATTAGAACAGCAAATATGTTTATTAAAGGCAAATGATAATGTGAAAGAAAAAGCGATGATGAAACTGAAAGATGTGAAGGCTAAATCAGAGGATAGTGGTTCAAAAGCAAGACAATATTTAGATGGATTATTAAAAATCCCTTTTGGTATACATACAAAAGAACCTATTATGAATTTGATGAGTCAAAATAATCGGTTGTTTATAGAGTTATTGAGAGAAAATAATACAAAACAAGAATATGATTTGAAAGAAAAATATACAAGTCTTGAAATGGTCAAATATTTGAATGAATTAGATGTTCAAGATGTGAGTGTTTTAAATGATTTTAGTAAGACAAAACTTGTTTCTATTTCAACAAGTATTAATGAGTTAATAACTACAAATTCACTCTCTTTTGATAAAATAAAACAAACAAATAAAAAAGAAACCATCAAGACATCTATAAGTAAATTTATTGACTTTTGTAATAAGAGCGACGAGAGAAAATTTTGTAAAAACCTTTTTTTGGATGATAAAATCAAGACAAAAGTTATAAAAATAAATAATAACTTCAATGATATTCAAAATTATATGAAAAATATCAAAAATACATTAGACAAATCTGTTCACGGTCATAATAATGCCAAAAAACAAATAGAAATTATTATTGGACAATGGATCAATGGTTCTCAAGATGGTTATTGTTTTGGTTTTGAAGGTCCTCCAGGTGTAGGCAAGACTTCTCTCGCGAAGCGAGGTTTGGCAAATTGTTTAAAGAATGAAAATGGGGAAAGTCGTCCATTTTCAATGATTCAAATGGGAGGTGATAGTAATGGAAGTACTCTTCACGGTCATAATTACACTTATGTAGGTGCTACTTGGGGTTCTATTGTGCAAATTCTAATAGATAGCAAATCAATGAATCCAATTATACTTATAGATGAAGTTGATAAAATTTCAAAAACAGAACACGGGAAAGAAATTATAGGAATTTTAACACATTTATTGGACCCTGCCCAAAATGATTGTTTTCAAGATAAATATTTCAGTGGGGTAGATCTTGATTTGTCAAAGGCTCTGTTTATTCTCTCTTATAATGATGTAGACGCAATAGATAAAATCTTATTGGATCGTATTCATCGTGTCAAATTCACTAACTTGTCAATAGAGGACAAACTGATAATTTCAAAGGATCATATATTACCAGAAGTGTATAAAAAGATGGGATTAGAAGGAATTATAGACATTCCTCATGATGTTATAAAGTTTTTGATAAATGAATATACATGTGAAGCAGGTGTGCGTAAGTTAAAAGAAGTGTTATTTGAGATTGTCGGTGAAATTAATCTAGATATACTAAAACAAGACGTAACAAGTGAGATCAAAATACCTATTTTAATTACAATAGAAGACATAAAGACCAAATATTTTAAAGATAAACCAGACATTAAAACAAAGAAAATTAATGAAACAAGTGAAGTTGGTATAATAAATGGGTTATGGGCAAATTCTGTTGGACAAGGTGGAATTATTCCTATACAAGCTCAATGGAGACCAAGTAATAAGTTTTTGGATTTACATTTAACTGGAATGCAAGGTGATGTAATGAAAGAATCAATGAGTGTTGCGTTGACACTGGCTTGGAAATTAGTTCCTTATGATTTAAAAAAATGGATGCAAGAAAATAATACAAAAGATGGAATACATATACATTGTCCGGAGGGATCCGTTCCGAAAGATGGACCATCAGCTGGGGCAGCAATAACCTCAGTTATATATAGTTTATTGACAAATCAGAAGATAAAAAATACCATTGCAATGACAGGAGAGATTGCATTGGATGGTTCTATTACACAAATAGGTGGTCTAGATTTGAAAATTTTGGGAGGTATCAAAGCAGGAATTACTGAATTTATTTATCCAGAAGAAAATGAAAAGGATTATGAAAATTTTGCTGAGAAATACAAGAATAGTGAATTAATAAAAGATATTGTTTTTCATAAAGTAAATAAAATAGAAGAAGTATTTACAATATTATTTGAAGAGAATCAAGAATAACAACTTCAATAAAGAAAAATATAATAATAAAATATTATCATTTATTATTATATGAGCGCTAATAAATTATTTAATTTGTCATCACAAGATATGGAATTTTTAAAAGGTTATAAATTAGATCAATCAGCAGTATCCTTTGGTCGTCCAAAAAATGTAATAGAATTTTTAGTATTTTTCTCCCCAATATTTTTTGCAATTATTATCCTTGGGATGTCATTTATATTTCAAAATATCAAGGGTTTTATTTATTTAGGGTTCCTTCTAGGAATTACCTATTTTAGAGAAATACTTTACTATATGTCTGGAGCATCCAAGTTTTCAAATCAAAATAATGTTTGTACAATGGTAAAATATAGTGACTATGATAATGGAGGTTATAATATTTTTATTTCCGCGTTTTCAGCGTTTTATTTGTGTACGCCTATGGTATTTTACAATGAACTCAACTATATGGCTCTTGGTGGATTATTGGCATATATAATGACTATTTGTGGAGTATTGACAAACAATAAATGCATTGACGGATCAATGGCAATCATTAATGTGATTTTTGGTGGAATTGCTGCAATTATGATTGTTACATTGATGTACGCAGGTGGATCAGGTAAATATTTGTTTTTTAATGAGTTATCCAGTAATAAAGAGGTTTGCTCAATGCCCAAACAACAAACATTCAGGTGTTCTGTTTATAAAAATGGTGAATTAATTGGCAGCAGTACAAGTTAAAAAGTAACCAATGTTATTGGATGCCAAAATAATAATATGAATAATACCAACAAATCTGAGTTTTAATGATAATTCATATTTATCACTAAAAATATCATATACACAATCATTGGTCAAACATCTCCAAGGTAAATAAATAAAACAGAACCAAAAATAAATCCACAAATAGGAATAAAATAAATCATTTACAGTAAAATAATTATGGCAAATTTCATATTGATTAATGTATATTTCTCTTATTAGTAAAATATTTGCAAAACCGTGATTCATCGCAGTCCAAGCATTATTATACCAATAAATATATTCAGGATCTGTAACTACATCAGCATCTTGCATTTTAAGAACAACCTTGCCATACCAATAACCAATGCAAATAATAGAGTGAACATTGAACGCAACTGGAAAGAATTCCGGATAAAAATAATAGATTAATAACGCTAAATAACCACTATCTGTAAAACGTATGAATTGTTTGAACTGATTGTATTTTTTGTAAGGCTCTGGAAAATAGTTCATATTATGATGAAACCAGAAAAAGAAGTTAGTGGGAAATAATTTCATTGTAATAATTGAAGTTAAAAATATGTTATTAGTATAGAAAAACAACGCATAACCAATAAGCGGAATATAAAATCCGTTTTTAATAAGTAAAAGAGTTGAATATTTAGATTTTTCAAATAATTGATTAAACATAATGCTAATTATAGTCATACGTTTAAAATATTTAAATTCATTTCAAAAATATATTATGATAAATTTTGTATATTAGACATTATCCACTTTTTGAATGACATTAATA
>Ga0209188_1002359_pt1 | contig 14049 bp, 7 predicted proteins | sample C_130625_EF_Meta_FD_187307 | JGI IMG/M metagenome (GOLD analysis project Ga0209188, IMG submission 187307) | Freshwater microbial communities from Lake Croche, Canada to study carbon cycling - C_130625_EF_MetaG (SPAdes) (version 2) | ecosystem: Environmental > Aquatic > Freshwater > Lake | place...
TGTTGGCCGGGGTGCGGAGGGTGCGCCAGACCGTCGTGTTGGCCGTCGTGATGACGATCGCGGCCGTCGGCTTGACGGGCTGCGGCGGCCCCGCGATGCCGAAGGTCTATCCGGCTACCGGGACGGTGACCTGGAAGGGGGAGCCGCTTGCCGATGCCACGGTCAGCTTCGTCCCTTCGGTCGGCGCGCCGAGCGACGGCAAGACCGACGCCCAAGGGAAGTTCGCGATCATGACCAACGGTATGCCCGGAGCCCGAGCCGGAGCGTGCAAGGTGACGGTGAGCAAGTTTGCCGGGGCGGGGGCGTCGATGCCGGCAGCGCCGAAGCCCGAAGATATGATGAAGATGTATGAGAAGAAGAAGAAGGGGGAGGTCGAGAAGGGTGAGATCCCGGCAAAGTTCGGCCGCCCCGACACCAGTGGCCTCTCCGCCGAGGTGACGACCGACGGTGCGAAGAACGTGTTCACGTTCGATCTCAAGGACTGAGCCGTCGGTCGATGGGGAGCGCCGGTCATGGGTGAGGATCGATCCTCAGGCTCGGGGCCGAAGCGCCGCCGTCTCCTCTTCGGCCTGCTCGCTCTTCTCCTTGCCGTGGCAGCTTGGTGGGGGCCGGGGCTCCGCGAAGCGGCGGCGCTGTCGGCGATCCGCGGCGCGATCGCCAACCACGATTGGGCCAAGGCCGAGTCGCTCCTCCGTGCCGGCCTGCCCGCTGGGCCGGAGCCGACCCTGCCGCGGGCCCGGGCGGCGGCCGCCGAGCGGCAGTTTCTTCTCGGCCGCGTCTTCCGCCGTCAGCGCCGGTTTGACGAGGCCGAGGGTTGCTTCGAGGAGGCCGCGGCGCTGGGGTGGAGCGAAGAGGAGATCGACCGGCAGCGGATGCTGGCAAGGGCCCAACGCGGGGATGTCCGCGACGTCAAGGAGCGGATCGGCACGCTCCTGGCCGAGGGAGGGGACGACGCCTTTGCCGAAGATTGCTACGAGAGCCTGGCCGAGGGCTTCATCGGCTCGTTCCGAATGGACGATGCCCGCGAGTGCCTCGACTTCTGGTCGCGCTGGCAGCCCGGCAATCCGCTCCCGTCGTTTTGGATGGGGGTGATCGAGGAACGCTACGAACGCCCGGTGATGGCCCTCGAAAGGTTTTCCAAGGCGCTGGCGATGAATCCCCGCGACTACGAGGCCCGGATCCGTGTCGCCCGCCTGGAACTCGACACCGCAAAGCTCGACGACGCTCGGCAGCATTTCCGCAGTTGTCTTGATGAACGCCCCGACGATCCGCGGGCCGTCATCGGCCTGGCAGATTGCTTGCTCCGCGCCGGCGACCGGGCCACCGCGCGGGATCTCTACCTCGACGCCCTCACGACCGACGTCACGACCGAGCAGGCCGCCGCAGCGATCACTGAACTCGGCCAGATGGCCCTCGAGGAAGGGGATGTGGGACGGGGCGCCGGGCTGCTCGAGCAGGCGGTGAGCGTCGATCCCCGCGGCACCCGGGCGCGGTTGACGCTCGCCGGGGCGCTGCTCCGCCTCGGCGACGCGGAGGGAGCGAAAAGCGAACGTGACACCGCCCAGCGCCTCGCCGAACGGCAGCGGCGCCTGGCGACGATCACCCACGAGGCCCTCGGCAAGCCGGACAACCCCGATCTCCGTGCCGAGGCGGGGACGATCCTCCTCGACGAGGGCTTCGAACGCGAGGGGCTCGAGTGGCTGGAGACGGCCCTGCGACTCGCCCCGACCCACGCCCCGTCACACCGCGTCCTCGCCGATCATTACGCGGCCGCGGGGGAGATGGAGCGTGCCGCCCACCACCGTGGTCTGGCGGGCGACGCCCCCCGCCCCGGGGCGGCTACGGTCGGAGCCGGGGGGGCCGCACCATGAACAGCTGCCGGTGGGCCATGGTGCCCATTCTGCTTCTGCTTGCGGCATCACCCGGTTGCACGCGCCCACCGTCGGCCGTCCCCCGACCGCCGGCCCGCGACCTGGATCGGGGCGGAGCCAAGGCGGACGAGCCCGGCGCTTCCGGCGGCGGGATCGACTTCGTGGAGCGGGCCGCCGAGCTGGGAATCGCGGCGACCTACCGCAATGGTGGCGAATCGGAACAGTGCACGATCCTCGAGTCGCTCGGCGGCGGCGTGGGGTGGTTTGACTTCGACCGCGACGGATGGCTCGATCTCGTCGCTACCGGCGGCGGCGGGATCACCGCCGATGAGGCGATCGTTGGCCGGCCGTGCACGCTGTTCCGCAGCGAAAATGGCAAAACGTTCCATCCGGCGGCGGCCGAGGCGGGCATCGCCTCGGACTCGCTCTATTCCCACGGCGTCGCCGTCGGCGATCACGACAACGACGGCTTCCAGGATTTCGTTGTCACCGGATATGGAGTGCCACATTTCTGGCGCAACATGGGAGACGGCACGTTCGTCGCTGCGCCGTCGCCAGCCGGGGAAGATGCCCGTTGGAGCTCGAGCGCCGGCTGGGCCGATCTCAACGGCGATGGCGTCCTCGATCTTTATCTCGCGCGTTACGTGAACTGGTCGTTCGACAACCATCCCCGCTGCGGGCCGTCGGCGACCGTTCGCGACATCTGTCCGCCGCGGTCGTTCGAGGGGCTGCCCGACGCGGTCTTTCTCGGCAACGGCGACGGCACGTTTACCGATGCCTCCGCCCTGGCCGGGTTGCGGAGCGATGGCAAGGGGCTGGGAGTGCTTCTGGCCGACCTCGACGTCGATGGCGACGTCGATATCTATGTCGCCAACGACACCACCGACAACTTCCTCTACGTCAACGACGGCCACGGTCAACTTGCGGAGAGCGGGCTCGTCAGCGGCACGGCCCTCGACGACCAAGGGGTGCCCAACGGGAGCATGGGGATCGACCTGTGCGACTTCAACCGCGACGGGCTCCCCGACGTGTGGGTGACGAACTTCGAGCGCGAGTGGTTTGCCCTCTATCGCAACGAGGGGCGTGGCTACTTCCTCCATGTCAGCCGCCGCTACGGCATCACCGACATCGGCGGTCTGTTTGTCGGCTTCGGGACGGCCTGCGACGATTTCGATGCCGACGGCTGGGTGGACATCGTCGTTTCCGACGGCCATGTCATCAAATATCCCGACGCCTCCCCGCTCCTCCAGGAACCGCTCTTCCTCCGCTTCGACGGCGACCGCTTCCGCCGCGGCCAGCCTCAGCCGGGATCCTACTTCGCCCGGCCCCACATGGGACGGGGCCTTGCCAGCGGCGACTACGATGGCGACGGCGACCTCGATCTGGCGATCTCGCACGTCGAAGCCCCCGTCGCGGTTCTCGAAAACCGCTTCCATCAGTACCGCCGATCGATTCTTGTCCAACTCGTGGGGACGGTGTCGAACCGCGACGCGGTCGGCGCCCGGCTCGAGGTCATGGGTGGCAACGGCCCCTCTCCGGCGCTCCAGGTCACCGGCGGCGGGAGCTATCTCTCCCACAGCGACCGCCGGCTCCATGTCGTGCTCTCCGGGCCAGCAGGCGCTTCGGCTCCAGATCCGCAGCGGCTCCGCGTTCTCTGGCCGTCGGGGGTGGTCCAGGAAGTCGAGCTGACCGGCGCCGAGCGGGAGCTCAGGGTTGTCGAGGCCGGTGCGGTGCCCACGGCTGCGGCGGGCACGCCCGCGGGAGGTCCGACGTGACCAAGCCCGAGCCGAGCCACACCTTGGTCTCACGACGCTGGAGCGGATGGCTCGTCGCTGGGCTGCTGTTGATGGCTGGGGCTGCCGTGGCGGTGGCCGTGGGCTGGGGAGGGAAGTGGCGCCGTATCGACGGGGCAGCCCTGACACCGATGGCGCTAGCCACAGCCGCCTGGGAAGCGGTCGATCGAGAGGATGGCGCGGCGGCCAGGCAGGCGATCCGCAGCCTCCGGGAGCGGGGCGCGGCGAGGTTGGCCGGGGTGGTGCAGGCCCGCCTGCTGGTTGCCCGCGGCTTCTCTCGCCCAGCGCTCGATCTCCTCGCCGCGTTTCCCGCCGACAAGACCGCGGCGGACGACGCCGATCTCCTCCGCTTCGTCCACCTCGTCCGCGGCGAAGCCGCCTACCGCCTCCGCCTCTACCCGCTGGCAGAACAGGAACTGAACGCCGTGCTCGCGGCGACACCCGATTCGGTCGACGCCCACCGGCTCCTCGCGGCGATGACCTACGATGCCGGTGCGATTCCGGCAGCCATCGAGCACCTCGAGGCGACGGCGCGGCTGGCTCCGACTGATCCCCGTCCCAAAAGGCTCCTCGGCCTCATTCACAACGACTACGAGCGCTACCCCGAGGCGGTCGAGCATTATGAGGAGAGCCTGCGACGCTCCCCCGATCAGGCCGATCGCGACGAGGTGCTCGTCGAAATGGCCGGGAGCCTCGTGAAGCTTCATCGCCACCGCGAGGCGCTCGCCACGCTCGACAAGCTCGCGGGGGGCGCCGCCGATCTCCTCCGAGCCGAATGCCTCCTGGCGATCGGCGACCGCGGGGCCGCCCGGGGAATCGTGAACCGCATCCTCGAGACCTCCCCGGACGATCTCGGAGCGCTCCGCCTCGAGGGCTCGATCGATCTCGAGGATGGCAATCCGCAGGGGGCCGTCCGTCCCCTGGAGCGGGGCGTTGCCAAGCACCCCAGGGATTACCTTGTCCGCCTCAAGCTCGCACAGGCCTATGCCGGGGCTGGCCGCGAGGCCGATGCCGATGCGGCCCGGGCCGAGGCGGAGCGGATCCGGGCCCTGCGCCGCACCTTTGCCGACCTCCATCAGGAGGCGTGGGCCCGTCCAGGAGATGCCGACGTCCGCCGGCGACTGGCCACGATGGCCGCCGACCTCGACCGCCCCGATCTCGAGCAGGTATGGCTCGAGGCCGCAACCGCCGTCGAAGCGGGGCGGAAGCCTGCCGCGAATCGGGAGTGAGCGACGCGGCGCCGATCAGGCGTCGGCGTACTTCACGACCAGTTCGCCGGCCTCGACCGGCGTGCCCGGGGCGACGAGGACCTCCGCGATCTTCCCGTCCCGTTCGGCGTAGACGGTCGTCTCCATCTTCATCGCTTCGAGGCTGAGGAGCTTCTGACCGCGGGTGACGATGTCGCCGGCCTGCACGGCCACCGTGACAATCAAACCCGGCATTGGTGAGCCGACCTCGCGGGCATCGCCGACGACCGCCTTCGGACGCCGCTGCACCTTCGCTTCGAGGCTGCGATCGGCGACCGACACGCTCCGCGGCTGGCCGTTGAGCTCGAAGAACACCGTCCGCGTTCCATCGACGTGCGGCTCACCCACCGTCAGCAACCGGATGACGAGCGTCTTGCCCGGTTCGATGTCGACGGCCAATTCCTCGCCCGGCTTTGGACCCTCGAGAAAGGCCGGCGTGGGGAGGACGCTGACGTCGCCGTGCTTCGAGCGGTGCTGGGCGAAATCCTGGAAGACCCTCGGGTAGAGGAGCCAGGAGAGCACCTCCTGGTGGGTCGCCGGGATGCCGGTGATCTCTGCCACCTTCTTCTCGGCCGCCTTGAAGTCGGCCGGAGGGAGCGATTCGCCAGGGCGGCCGGTAACGAGCTCGCCGGGGCGGACGATCCGTCGCACCACCGCCTCGGGAAAGCCCCCCGGCGGTTGGCCCATCCGGCCCGACAGCAGATCGACGACCGACTCCGGGAAGGCCATCTCGCGGGAATCGGAGAGGAGATCGGAGGCGTGGAGGCCATTGGTGACCAGGAGCAGCGCGAGATCGCCGACTGCCTTGCTCGTCGGCGTCACCTTGACGATGTCGCCGAGGAGCGTGTTGACGTCGGCGTAGGCGCGGCAGACATCCTCCCACCGGTCGGCAAGACCGAGAGCCTTGGCCTGCTCGAGAAGGTTCGTGAACTGCCCCCCCGGCATCTCGTGGAGGTAGAGATCGGCGTCGGGGGCCTTCATGCCGCATTCGAAGGCGGTGTAGTGCTCGCGGACGGCCGACCAATACCGGGCCAGATGCCGCAGCGGCTCGGGGTCGAGGCCGGTGTCGAGCGGGGTGTGACGGGCCGCCTCCACCAAGGCGTTGAGGTTCGGCTGGCTCGTGAGGCCGGCGAAGGGCGCCATGGCCGCGTCGACGATGCTCACGCCGTTGCGGGCCGCCTCGAGCTCGCTGGCGAGCGCCGCGGCGGAGGTGTCGTGGGTGTGGAAGTGGATCGGGATCCCGATCGCCTCACGGAGCGCTTTGACGAGCGTCGCTGCCGCGTAGGGCTTGCACAGCCCGGCCATGTCCTTGACGGCGAGCATGTGGGCGCCGCGCTTTTCGAGCTGCCGGGCGAGATCGACGTAGTAGGCCAGGGAGAACTTCTTTCGCGCCGGATCGAGGACGTCGCCGGTGTAGCAGATCGCCGCCTCGCAGATCCCCCCGGCATGGCGGACGGCGTCCATGGCCACCTGCATGTTCGGCACCCAGTTGAGCGGGTCGAACACCCGGAAGACGTCGATCCCGGCGGCCGCCGATTCCTTCACGAAGGCCGTGACGACGTTGTCGGGATAGTTCGTGTAGCCGACGGCGTTGCTCGCTCGGAGGAGCATCTGGAAGAGAATGTTCGGGATCCGCTCGCGGAGGCGGGCGAGGCGGTCCCAGGGATCTTCTTTGAGGAACCGCATCGAGGTGTCGAAGGTTGCCCCTCCCCACATCTCGAGCGAGAACAGCCCCGGTGCCATCCGGGCGTAGGCATCGGCGATCGCGAGCATGTCGAAGGAGCGCATCCGGGTGGCGAGGAGCGACTGATGTGCGTCGCGCATCGTCGTGTCGGTCACCATCAGGCCCTTCTGGTCGCGGACCCAAGCGGCAAACTTCTCCGGGCCGAGCTCCTGGAGCCTCGTCTTCGTTCCCGCCGGAGGCGTCGAGAGCCGGTCAAACTCCGGGATCGGCGCGGACGTGCGCCGGGCCGCTGCCGGCCGCCCCTTCACGAGCGGATTGCCGTTGACGATCGTGTCGGCGAGGTATTCGAGGAGCCGGGTGGCCCGGTCGCGGCGGATCGGGAAATCGAACAGCGCCGGAGTGTCGTCGATGAACCTGGTCGTGCAGCGGCCGGCGAGAAACTCGGGATGGGTGACGAGGTTGATGAGGAACGGGATGTTCGTCTTCACGCCGCGGACACGGAACTCCTGCAAGCAGCGTTCGATGTGGCCGGCCGCCTCGTCGAGCGACAGCCCGCGCGCCGTCACTTTGACGAGGAGGGAATCGAAGTACGGGGTGACGACGGCGCCGGAAAAGGCGGTGCCGGCGTCGAGGCGGATCCCCATGCCGCTGGCGGAGCGGTAGGCGGTCATCCGGCCGTAGTCGGGGAGGAAGCGGTTCTCGGGGTCTTCGGTCGTGACGCGGCACTGGATCGCCGTCCCCATCGATTTGATCGCGTCCTGGTTGCCGAGGCCGATCTGCGGATCGGCGAGGCGGTAGCCCTCGGCGACACGGATCTGCCGGCGGACGATGTCGATCCCGGTGATCTCTTCGGTGACGGTGTGCTCGACCTGGATGCGCGGGTTGACCTCGATGAAATAGAACCGGCCGGTGTCGGTGTCGACGAGAAACTCGACCGTCCCGGCATTCTCGTAGCGGGCCGTCCGGCCGATCGCCAAGGCAGCGTCGCAGATCTCCTTCCGCATGCCGGGATCGAGGTTCGGCGCGGGGGCCACCTCCACCACCTTTTGGTGGCGGCGTTGCACCGAGCAGTCGCGTTCGAAGAGGTGCACGAGCCCGCCGTGCATGTCGCCGAGGAGTTGGACCTCGATGTGGCGGGCGTGCTGGATGAACTTCTCGACGAACACCTTCGCGCTGCCGAAGGCCGTCTGGCTCTCGCGTTGGGCGCTCTCGAGCGCGACGGCAAGCTCGTCTTCGCCGCGGACGACCCGCATCCCGCGGCCGCCGCCGCCATGCGCTGCCTTGATCATCACCGGCCAGCCGAGATCCTTGGCGATCCGCAGCGCCTCGGCCTGGCTCGTCACCGGCTGCGAGCTGCCGGCGAGAATCGGCACCCCGGCACGCTTGGCGAGGTCGCGGGCTGCGGTCTTGTCGCCGAGCGTCTCGAGGAGTTCCACGCGCGGGCCGACGAACGTGATTCCCGCCGCCAGGCAGGCCGCGGCAAACTCGGGATTCTCCGAGAGGAAGCCGTAGCCCGGGTGGATCGCGTCGACGCCGTGCGCCTTGGCCAGGGCCACGATCCCCTCGAAGTCGAGGTAGGAGCGGATCGGCTCGCCGGCACGGCCGATGAGGTACGACTCGTCTGCCTTGAAGCGGTGGAGGGCGAACCGGTCCTCGTGGGCATAGATCGCCACGGTGCGGATCCCCAACTCGTGGGCCGAGCGGAAGACGCGGATGGCGATCTCGGAGCGGTTGGCGACCAGCAGCTTCTTGATCGGACGGGCCATGTCGATTCCTGCGTGACGGGGGAGGGCGGGGCAACGGCCTAAAACAGGGGGCAGAAACGGTGGGCAAAACCCAGACTGTACGTCCCTCAACAGGTCAGCGGGAAGGGCCGGCCCTGTTTTCCTGGGCGTAACTCGGGCGGAGGTAGTCGGGAGCCAACTCCGCCGCCGACCCTGTGGCTCCGGCGGCGAGGATCCGCAAGCCGAGTCGCCCGGCTACCGCGGCTGAGGGAAGCCGGGCGGCCCCGGCGGCGGGGCGGAGATCCCCCCGGGCTGCCACGAGGGCCGCCACCGCTTCGAGGTCGAGCCCAGGGCCTGAGAGCGTCGCGCCCGGGGGAAGCGTTGCCACCCAGGCGTCGAGCGGCACGAGCACGCCCCCGTCGGACTCCCAGCCGGTGGGGGCGGCCGGGGCGGGGCGGACCGTGGCCGCGAACAGTTCGCCACGGCCGGCGTCGTAGATGACATGGATCGGCTCCTCGCCGCCCACGGTCGCGGCGATCACTTCAAATCCAGACACTCCCACGATCTTCATGCCGCCGGCCCAGGCAATCCCCTTCGCCGCGGCAATGCCGACCCGCAGCCCCGTGAATGAGCCCGGGCCGCGGATCACCGCCACGAGTTCGGCGTCGGCGATGCCCCACCCCAACTCGGCTGTGGCCTCCGCCAGGGCCGCGGCGATCCGCCGGGCATGGGCCTGAGCCGGGGCAAAGCAAACCTCGCGCATCCGCGCGCCGTCGAGGGCGGCGACGCTGCCGGACGGCAGGGAGGTGTCGATGGCGACGGTCTTCATGGATTCGGCTCCGGGGGGGATGCACGCTGCTTGACCGTGGTCACAAACCCCCTTAGTCTGACGGGGATTGATGGGTTTTGCGGGTTGAGTCGCCGGGCTTTGCGTACCATGACCTCCGTCCGATCCCGGGCTGTGGATTGTGCATCGGATCGGTCCGATCCGTGTGATTCTTGAGGCGCTGCCCCAGAGGGTGGCACAGCGGGGGTGGAGTTGGCGTGAAGCGGGCGATCATCAGCGACATCCACGGCAACCTCGAGGCCCTTCAGGCAGTCCTCGCCGATATCGACCAGCAAAAGGTCGATTCGATCACCTGCCTCGGCGACATCGTCGGTTACGGCCCGAATCCGTGCGAGTGCGCCCGGCTCGTCCGCGACCGCTGCGGCCTGGTCATCCTCGGCAATCATGACCAGGGGGCCCTCTTCGATCCCGACGGCTTCAACGTCGGTGCCGAGCGGGCGATCCGCTGGACGCGTTCGCAGCTCGAACACCACGACGCGATGCCGAAGAACTCCGCCGACCGGCTGATGGACTGGCTTGGGGAGCTGCCGCGGACGCACGTCGAAGGGAATCTCCTCTTCGTCCATGGATCGGCCCGGCGCCCGCTCGACGAATATGTCTTCCCCGAAGATATCTACAACCCGTTGAAGATGGAGCATATCTTCGAACTGGTCGGCCGGTATTGCTTCCAGGGGCACACCCACATCCCCGGCGTGTTCACCGTGGCGCCGCAGTTCGAAGCCCCGGAGATCGGCCTGACGGAAGAGGAATGGCGGCGGACGCTCCCGGGGCCGAAGGCGATGGTCAACGTCGGCTCGGTGGGGCAGCCCCGCGACCTCGATTCTCGCGCCAGCTACGTGATCCTCGAGACCGGGCATGCCGACGACGATGTCGTCGTCCGCTTCCGGCGGATCCGCTATCCCGCGGATGTGACCTGCAAGAAGATCTACGCGGTCGCTGATCTCGACAACTATCTCGGCGACCGGCTCCTCGTCGGCCGCTGATATCCCCTCGAGCCGTCATCGTGGCGGCTGGGCTTCCGCAGCGGCTGTTGCGTTCCGTCCGTCTGGGCCCGTCTTCATCCCGACTCCCGGGGATTCTGCCGGCGGCTGGTATACTCCACGGCCTTGGTGGAAGGTCGCGGTCTGCGGCCTTCCGGCCTCGAGTGGCGCTTCCCCGCCGCACGCTCAGGTCCTGGATCAGTCGGCGGCAGCGGTCGATGTGGCACGGATCCCGTGCTGCGGCCGGAGTGGCTCCTGCCAGGGAGCCCGGTGGGCGGTGAATCGCCCGAGGAGATCATGGAACGCCGTCACGTTCAGTTTGCCCTCATCGCCTTCGCGATCATCTTCGGCAGTCAACTCCTCCAAGCATGGCTCTTCCCCCGCCCTCTGGACGAACCGGGGGATGCCGAATTGCCGGTTGTCGCCGCGAAGGAAGCGGCCGGTGCCAAGGGTGCGGCGTTCGCCGCTGACAAGCCTGCAGACCTTGCCGAGGCCGGCGGCAACAGCGACGCCACAGCGGTCGGGGCTGCCGACCCGGCCGCCGAGCCGGCCGAGGCCTCGGCCCCGCGCACCCGTCATGCTCTCGGGTCGCTCGACCCGACAGCCGCTCCCCAAGTGCTCTACACGCTCACCAGCCGCGGCGCGGCGGTGGAGCGGATCGAGTTGGCCGGCGAGCGCTATCACGATCAGGACGACTGGCGCGGGGCGATGGGGCACCTGGCCGTGGCACCGGTGGCGGGGGGATGCCGCATCGGGGTCGTCGGCGCGGGGACCCCGGCCCATCTGGCCGGGCTCATGGTCGGCGACGTCATCGAAAGGGTCGGGGGCGTGGCGGTGACCGATGCCGCGGGGCTCGATCGGGCCCTCGACGGCACGAAGCCGGGGGGGAAGATCGCCGTCGACTACCGGCGGGGGGATACCGCGTCGTCGTGCGAAGTCGCTCTCGATCGTCGCCCGCTCGAGGTCGTCCGTCCTGAATACCTCGCGGGGCCTGTCGAGAATCCCGACGCCGATCCGGCCGATCCGCTCTCCTTCCGGCTGTCGCTGGAATCGGTCGATGGCCGGTCGCGTCGCGAACCGCTCGACGAGCTTCCGGGCTTGGGCCTCGTCGATCGCGATTGGTCGGCCGAGCCGCTGGCTGCAGGAGAGGGGGTGCGTTTCAGCACCCGGCTTCCGGGCGGGCTCTCCGTTGCCAAGGAATACCGGCTCGTGCCCGGCGTCGATGGTGGCCCGGCAACGCTCGACCTCGTCGTCGAGTTTGCCGCCGACAAGCCAACGACGGTCGAATACGCCCTCGACGGCCCGACGGGGCTGCCGACGGAAGGCTGGTGGTACACCGCCCGCGTCGCCCGCGACTGGGGCACGCTCGCCGTTCGCGACGTGGCGATGCGTTTCGCCGGCGAGCGATCGGCGATCATCAGCGGCCTCAAGATTGCCGACAACAAACTCGAGCATCCGGCCACGTCCGTCCGTGATGGCAAGCCGTTGTCGTTTGCCGGCGTCGATGCCCTCTACTTCGCTGCGGCGCTGATCCCCGCCACCGACAGCGAGATCCCCGATCTCGCTGAGGTCCGTCCGATCGCCGTCGGCGACGTTCCCGGGGCGACGAAGAAGAAGCTCGTCGATGTCACCCCCCGGATCGTTTCCCGGCCGATGGCGCTCGAGCCGGGGAAGCCGGTCCGCCATCGCTATGGCATCTTCGCCGGGCCGAAGAAGCCCGATCTCCTCGCCCGGCACGGCGCCCCCACCGCCACGATGGACGACCTCGTCTATTACGGCTGGTTCGGCTGGGTCGCTCGGCCGATGATCGCCATCCTCCACGCCCTCCATGCCGTGATCGGCAATTACGGGATTGCGATCCTCCTCCTCACCGTCATGGTCCGCGGCGCGATGTTCCCGGTGAGCCGGAAGCAGGCGCTGTCGACGCAGAAGATGCAGGCTCTCCAGCCGGAGATGAAGGCGATCGCCGAGAAGTACAAGGACGACCCGGCCAAGCGGACGCAGGCGACGCAGGAGCTGTGGAAGAAACACGACCACAACCCGGTCGGCGGCTGTCTGCCGGTGTTCATCCAGATCCCGATCTTCATGGGGCTCTACCGGTCGCTCGCCACCGACGTCGAGCTGCGGCAGGCGCCGCTGTTCAGCTCGGCGATCCGCTGGTGCTCGAATCTCGCCGCCCCCGACATGTTCTGGGATTGGTCGAACGTCCTCCCGCCGTTCCTGACCGCTCCGGAGGGCTACCTCGGCCCGTTCCTCAACCTGTTTCCCCTGGCCACGATCGCCCTGTTCATCTGGCAGCAGCACCTCTTCATGCCGCCGGCGGTCGACGAGCAGTCGCAGGTCCAGCAGCAGGTGATGAAGTACATGATGTTCTTCATGGCGGTGATGTTCTTCAAAGTGCCCTGTGGCCTCTGTCTGTACTTCATCGCCTCGAGCCTGTGGGGGATCGCCGAGCGGCTCATGCTCCCGACGGCGGCCCCGGCGACCGGCGCCGTGGCAGGGGGCGGGGGAGGGGGAGGGAGTGGCACGACGGGCACCAGCCGACGGATCATCGACGTGCCGTTCTTCTCCACCGGTGGAAAAGCCGAAGCCAACGGCGCCGCCCATGGTGGCGAGGCAGAACGGAAGCGCCGCCAGTCGCGCAAGAAGCGGTGAGATGCGTGGGGCCAGGGCGCGTACGGCAGGTGACCGATGTGGGAGCCGGATGACCTGATCGTCGCCCCCGCCACGGTGCCCGGCCGGGGTGTCCGCTCGATTGTCAGGCTCTCGGGCGAAGGGCTCGACCGGCTGCTCGAGGAGCTCTTCGTTCTCCCCACGCCGCTCCCTGCCGGCCCGCGGGCGATCCCCGCCACGCTCCGCCCCGATCGGCTCGGGGGTGAGTGGGGGGCGATCGCCGTCGAAATCCTCCGTTGGCCAGGCCCTGCAGGCCCGACCGGCGGGCCGCTTGCCGAGCTGCAACTCCCCTGCTCGCAACCGCTGCTCGAAGCGATTGTTGGCGAGGCCTGTCGACTCGGAGCCCGGCTGGCCCGCGGGGGCGAGTTCACCCTCCGCGCTTTCCTGGCCGGCAAGCTCGATCTCCTCCAGGCCGAAGCAGTGCTCGCCGTCGTCGATGCCCGCTCACCCGGCGAGCTTTCGCAGGCCCTCGATCGACTCGCCGGCGGGGTCGGCCGGGATCTCAATGGCATCCGCGAGCGGCTTCTCGACCTCACCGCCGACGTCGAGGCGGCGATCGATTTCGCCGACGAGCGTAGCCCCGACAGCCTCGGGGAAACAAGCGCGAGCTTCTGGGGGAGCGTGATCGCCGCGCTCGGGGAGATCAGTCGCGCCGTCGAGGCCGCGATGGCGAAGGTCGAATCGCGCGACGCCGGCGCGCGCGGGCGACTCCCGCGGGTCGTGATCTGTGGTCCGCCGAACATCGGCAAGAGCAGCCTCTACAACGCCCTGATCGGCCGCGAGGCGGCGCTCGTCGCCGATGAAGCAGGGACGACGCGCGATTGGCTCGAGGCGGTCGTCCGGGGCGATGCGCCGGGGCTCGCCGGCCAGACAGGCGCGGTCGAATGGCTCCTCGTCGACACCGCCGGCGTGGGCAATCGAGGAGGAGAGGGCCCCGATCAGCCCGAGTCTGCGATTGCCGCCGCGGCTGCGGATGTGGGGATCGCCGAGATCGATCGGGCCGAGATCGTCCTCCGCTGTCGCGATCCGAGGGCGGGGCCCGGTGAGCCCGAAGAGATCGCCGTGCCTCGCGGGGCGGTCGTCATCGACATCCTCACCCGCTGCGATCGTGGGCTTCCGAGTGGTGACATGAACGCCGCGATCGCCACGAGCGCCACCACCGGCCTGGGGATCGATCGGCTCCGGCGCGAGATCGCCACGGCGGTGGCGGGCTTGCCCCGTTTCGGTGGC
>Ga0209188_1002360_pt1 | contig 14045 bp, 9 predicted proteins | sample C_130625_EF_Meta_FD_187307 | JGI IMG/M metagenome (GOLD analysis project Ga0209188, IMG submission 187307) | Freshwater microbial communities from Lake Croche, Canada to study carbon cycling - C_130625_EF_MetaG (SPAdes) (version 2) | ecosystem: Environmental > Aquatic > Freshwater > Lake | place...
AGTGAAAGATGCTTTGCCTTCACATGAACTGAGCGTTACCTTATTAGACTATGAAGATAAAACCACATTGGAACAAGGTTTAACCGATATGTGGAATTGGGCCAAGCAACAACCTATGCGTCCTCAAAAATCCTGGGACAGCTATGAGCTGGAAAAAGGCATTTATGGTTTTTGGAAAAATAAATAAGCATTTCAACTTATCAATTACTTGAATAAATTTATTGGGGTATTCTTTTTTTGCTTGATTACTGTATTGCAGGGTAGTGCACAAACTATTTCATTAGATCAAGATTTTAGAAATGACCAAGCGCGTCGTTTGCAATTATTAGGATTAAAGGATTCGAGTGGAAAACCATTGGTAGATTCCACCATTAGTTTTATGGTGCAACCGATACAAATGCAAAAAGGTTCCTACCCATTAAAATTTACGAAATCCTTTTTTGGAAAAGAAGATAAGGCTTTTATAAAATTAGCCGTACTGCCCGTTCAGTTCACGCAACAATATGCTACCAATGTTCCTTTTCAAGAATTAGATGGACCCATGCTGGCGAGTAGTGGTTATCAATACATGGCAAGCGCCGGTGTGTATGCTAAATTGGGTCCCTTAACCATTCAGTTACAACCCCAATTGGTGAGTGCTCAAAATAAAGACTATATCAATATTACGGGCACCCCTAGTTTTCAAAAAATGTACTGGGGCAATTCAAGTGTTCGTTTAAATGTAGGTCCAGCATCGGTGGGCATTAGTTCAGAAAATATAAGCTGGGGGCCTTCGGTGTTTAATCCATTAGTTATGAGTGCGCATGCACCAGGTTTTGTGCACGCAACTTTTAATAGTGTCCGTCCTTTAAAAACTTGGATTGGAAGTTTTGAATGGCAATTAATTGGTGCTTACTTAGATCCCTTAGATGCCAAGTATCAAAATTTAGCCGAAGTAAGTAGTGCCACGGCTTCTGGTAGACGTTATTATAATGGAGGCATGTTGGTATATTCGCCCAAATTTATAAAAGGGTTAAGTGTTGGAGTAGTAAGAATTGTACAAGAGCCTGAAAGTGTTATTTTATACAACAATCAATATCTTCCTATCATCAATAATATTGCTCGTGCCAATGATACTAATTATAATATTGAACAAGATCGTGATCAGTATGGTGATTTTTTTGTACGTTATTTAATGCAACCTGCTAATGCCGAATTTTATATGGAATGGGGGCGTAATGATGCTTATTTTAATTTAAGAGATGCCATTCAAAGATTAGATCATTCGCGTGCGTATACCTTAGGCGTTCGAAAACTTTTTAATGTAAATAAAAACAAAACAAAGTACTGGCAACTCATTTCGGAATATACCAGAATGCAACAACCTCCTTCCTGGCCTTTATTAAGTGCGGGTAGTTGGTATGTGCATAGTAGAGCAATTCAGGGATATACCCAGGAGGGTCAAATTATGGGCGCAACCCTTGGCCTGGGTGGCAATGGAGAAACCATTCGGATTAGTAAAATAGATGGGTTAAAAACAGTTGGACTTCAGTTGAACAGGGTTACACATGATGCTGTTTATTTTGAATCGGCCCTAGCATTTACCAATCCTAGTGTAACCAAATGGGTGGACTATGGAATTCGTTTTATGGCAGATATGCCTTATAAAGGTTTTATGATTTCAGGTACCTTGGGAATGAAACGTTCCTTTAATTATCAGTACACACAACCAGCAAATGCAACAGGTTTGGGTTTAAGTAACCCGAACGACATAGATAGCTTTATTTTTTCTATGGGCATTAAATTTTAAAATAGCATGCTGCTTCTTTTCCCGTTAATTTACATTGCTAGCTTTGTATACGGCGTTTACCAAATTTGTAGGTCCAAGATAGAGGGTTTGTTGATATTTATCGTAATAGGATTGCCTATTTATATCAACACCATGTCGGTTAGTTTTTTACAAGGCTATGGATTTGCCATTCCTTACTTGCAATTTTTTAAAGAGTTACTCGTAATTATTAGCGCGGTCATTATTGCTTTTAATGTACATAATTATAAAAAAATACAGCTTCATTTTATGGATAAGCTCATGATTTTTTTCTTTTTGTACACACTGGCATACCTCCTTATCCCGCTTGGTTCTTATTCCATTTTTTTTAAGCTACTTGCTTTTAAGAACATTTCTTTTTTCCCCTTACTTTATTTTATTGGTCGATTTGTTGATTTTAAATTTTTACCCCTTCATAAAATTTACAGTTTTATATTAGTAGTTATCGTGGTGGCCTTTGTAGTGGCCTTGTTTGAAAAAATCACCTACACACACTTACATTCCATCACTGGTTACGCCGACTACAATCTTAAATTTTTTGATACCGAGCCCAATGGTAAATATGGTTTGTCCTGGACCTTTGAAACAGAATCTGGCTCAAAAAGATTTGGAAGTATTTTTTCAAATCCCCTTGAATTTGCTGCTGCAATTATTTTAGCACTTGCAATTGTTTTATCAATGGTAACACATAAGCAAGAACAACTGGTTGTTAAATTTGAATCGCTTCAGGGGCTTGCCTTAATCGCTACTTTTTTAAGTATTTTATTTGCGGCCTCCCGTGCTTCCTTTATGAGCTATTTTTTAGTGCTTTATATTTACGCTTGGGTTACCAATTTGAAAAAGACACTCTTTTATTTTCATATTGTAGCCGTAATAACAGTCATTGTATTTATTTATTTTGTAGAAGGTAATTTATATGATTATGTTGTAAATACGATTACTTTCACAAATACGTCCAGCTTGGGTCATATCATTGAATGGTTAGATGGTATTGATGCTATGACCAATAGCCCATTGGGTTTAGGACTGGGTGAATCGGGTAGGGTTGCCAATGCTTCGGGTGATAATATTGGAGGTGAAAACCAATTGATTATTATTGGTGTGCAAGCTGGTGTGATTGCCATGTTTACTTATTTAACCATTTATATTTCTTTAATGGTGATTGCCATTAAGAATTTGAAAAAAGAAAAAGGGCCATTTTATACACTCGCCTTAATTGTATTATTGATAAAAGTGGGTTTACTCATTCCGATGTTTACGGCCAATATCGATTCCTATATTTATGTAAGTTATTTATCCTGGTTCCTTGCTGGCTTACTTATTAATTTTAACCAGTCTAATCAGGAAGAAACAATTGCTTTATGCGTATAGCTGTTGACATAAGAGATTTAAAATTAGCAACCACAGGATCGCTTACTTATTTGGAAGCCGTGGTGCATGAATTTAAAAAAGGCAAAGAAGGATTTGAATTCTTTTTCTTTGACGACAATAAGACGCCTTATTTAGGAAGCAATCCTTTTTTAAAAATTAGAGAACATATACGTTTCTTTATTTGGAAACAAATCACCCTTCCCTATAAAGCATACAAAAACAAATGCAACCTTGTTTTTTGTACTGATTATTTTGTACCCATCCTAAAATTAAATTTTGTAACGGTACCCGTTTTTCATGACGCCTTTTTTAAAGAATATCCGCAACATTATAATCAACTTTGGCTTACTATATTTAATTCGATTGGTTTATGGGGTGCGAGGCGTTCGGCAGCAGTAGTAGTGCCTACGCACTATGCAGCTAAACGTGTTTCAGCATGCTATCAAATTCCTTTTGAAAAAATTAAAGTTATTTATGAAGCGCCTAAAATTACTTTAAGCAATGAAGCCTTATTAAATGAGGTGGATCCAAATTTGCCAAATGTTACAGGCAGGTATATTTTACACGTTGGCACTTTTGACAAAAGAAAAAATATTCCTTTCTTGGTGAAGGCTTTTGCAGAGGTAGTTGCTAGCGGGAATGATGATATTAAGTTGGTATTGGTAGGTAGTTCTAATAAAAAAATGAACTCCGATGCCACCCATGAAATTTTTGAAATAGTTGCTAATAGTAACTTAAAAGATAAAATTATTTTAACAGGTTATTTGGATAAAGGCAATCTTTTAAAAATGTACAAGCATGCATTTATGTATGTATTTCCTTCGATCAACGAAGGCTTTGGCTTACCTATTTTAGAAGCGTTTAAATTTAAATTGCCTTTACTCATTGCCAATAATACTTGTATGCCCGAAGTAGCAGGAGCCGCTGCTATTGGTTTTGATCCTTATGATGTAAAGGACTTAGTACAAAAAATGGAATTACTTATAAGTGACGATAACCTTCGCAATCTTTTAATTGAAAAAGGCATAGCTCGATTATCAGATTTTGATTGGAGCAAATCCTGCGATCAATTACTTGAACTATTTAAACAAGTTGCCATTACCTAATGCATACAAAAATGCGTATCCTGCTTTTACATAGTTCCTCCGACATTTATGGAGCTAGTAAAATATTGTTGCAAACAATTACTTTATTGCAGAAAGAAGGGCATGAGTGCATTGTAGTATTATCAGGAGACGGACCTCTAAAAACAGCTTTGGAAAATATTGGTGTTAAAGTGCATCTTATCAATCTTGGTATTTTAAGAAGACAATATTTTAATCCTACTGGATTATGGAATCGATTTGTAAAATGGCGCAATGCTGCCAAGGAATTAGCTATCATTATTAAATCATCGCATATTGATTTAGTATATTCCAATACGGCCGCTGTTTTAATCGGTGCATGGGTGGCTAAAAAAAATAAACTTCCTCATTATTGGCATTTACACGAAATTATTGATCGCCCCAAGGTTTTACATTCTTTTTTAAGTTGGTGCATGCGTAAAGGTGCAGATAAATTAATTATGGTGTCCGATGCAGTGAGTGTCTGTTGGCAAGCCGCGAATGAGCATGAGCATGAGCATGAGAAAAATAAAATAGTTAGAGTCTATAATGGGATTGAACCTATTGCTCCCACAACGACTCAAAATTTACGCGCACAATATGATATTCCTGAGGATGACATTGTGATTGGGCTTGCAGGTAGAATTCATATTATCAAAGGGCAGTCTTACTTTTTAGATATTGCAGCTGCTTTATTAAAACTTCAAAGCAATACTTTACCTAAACTTCACTTTTTAATTGCAGGCGATCCATTTCCTGGGCAAGCCTATTTAGTGAATGAAATGCTTGCTAAAATAAATGCACTCCAATTAAATACTACAGTGCATTATGTTGGGATGGTAAATAATATGGCCAACTTTTATAAAGCCATTGATGTATTGGTAGTGTCTTCTGTTTTGCCCGATTCTTTGCCCACGGTTGTTTTGGAAGCGATGCAGTTTAGCTTGCCCGTTGCGGCTACAGCGCAAGGTGGTGCTAAAGAAATGATCGTAGAAAATGAAACGGGAATTTTAATTCCTTTCAACAACGCGCAAATGGCGGCTGAAAAAATTGCGCAAATACTTCCTCAAGAAATTCGTTTAGCATTGGGTGCTGCTGGTAAAATAAGGGTTGAAATATATTTTAGTGTATCTTCTTTCGAGCAAAATATCCTTTCCATTATTCATCAAACACCTATCAAACCTTTACGTATCGCAATTATTGGATCCCGAGGTTATCCCTATGTGTATAGTGGTTATGAAACCTTAGTAAAGGCCCTAGCCGAACGTTGGCCTGCTCAAAATGTCGAACTAACCGTTTATTGTCATGCACATTTATTTAAAACACAACCTAAATTGGTGAATGGAGTTCGCTTAGTGTACATTCCTACTATTGATTCTAAAGTTTTAGCACAACCCATACATTCATTTTTGGCTTTTTGTCATGTTGTATTTTCTAAAAATGATGCCGTATTGGTTTTAAATGTGAGCAATGGTCCTTTTGGCGTGATTACGCGCTTGTTTGGCCTACCTACCATGATGAATGTAGATGGTCTTGAATGGTTACGTCCAAAATGGAAAGGGTTTGGTGCCACTTATTTTAAATGGGCTGCTAAAATGAGTGTTCGTTTTAATGATTTACTTATTACCGACGCGGATGCGATGCAAGCCATTTATGTAAAAGAGTTTGGCGCTAAAAGCGAAGTAATTACGTATGGTGCAGAAACCAGCATAGGTGCAAATGAACTTTTATTAAATGAGTGGAACTTAGCATCACGCGATTATTGTTTAATTGTGGGACGTATGATTCCAGATAACAATGCTGATATTATTATTGAAGGTTTTATAAAATCCAATAGCACCAAAAAATTAGTAATTGTTGGGGACGTCCCTTATGCCGATGCCTATGCTGATAAAATTAGAGCCTATCAGGACCCTAGGTTAATTTTTACAGGCTATGTGCGTAGCCCCGAAATTTTAGCTAGCTTGTATAAATATTGCTATGCATACCTCCATGGGCATGAATTTGGTGGCACCAATCCTACCTTATTAAAGGCCATGGCCAACGGCTGTGCCATTGCTGCATTGGACACCGTGTTTAGCAGGGAAGTACTACAATCAGATACTTTTGGGTTTTATTTTCAAAAATCTCCTCAATCGGTGATGAACTGGTTAAATTGGGCCGACCTGAATGGGTCCCTTTTGCAAAACAGACGCGAAATGATTCACCAAGGAATTAACGAAAAATATACTTGGGAAACGGTTTCCAATTTATACCTTTATCATTTTAAAGCCTTGATTGGAAAAAATTAGGATGCATGCAGTTGAAACAGCGTTTTTATAAAAAAAATCAAATTGGTATTGACGCAATAAGTTTGCTGCTTTCTTTATTTATTTCGATTTATTGCAAACATGGGGCTTTTATTTTCCCCAAATCATTTGTTGATGTGTTATTTATTTTTTTAATCCAAGGTTGTTGGTTTTTTGCAGCACATCAATGCAAGTTGTACCGCAATCGGATCTATAAAAAATTCCCAGAAGAATTTCTTTTTAACCTCTATGCCAGTACGCTTTTTGTTATTTTTTTAAGCGCTTTTTTATTTCTAAGCAAATCAAGCTATGCTAATTTATTTAGCTTTGGCATTTTTGGAGGCATTCACTTTTCACTTTCCACTACCTTTAAATATTACCTACGTAAAAAGCAACACTCCGCTTTTTATGAAGGGGCTTTATACGATTCCATTATCATTGTTGGTTACAATAAATCCTCAATTGAATTTCATAAAATTCTTTTGGAGCATGTGTATTACGGTTACAAATGCATAGGCTTTATCAACGACCAACCTATTGATAACAAGGAAGTGGATTACCTAGGAAACTTGCAAAGTTTGCAATCCCAACTTCAATCCCAACATGTGGATGAAGTGATTATAGCTTTGCCAAGTAATGAATCCAGCAATATTAGGTATTGTGTTGACATTTGTGATCAATTAAACATAAGGGTGCGCTTAATGCCCGCTTTATTTGATTTAACCACAAAGACCGAAGAAATTGACAACCTAGGTGTGTTGTCTGTAATCAATTTAAATGAACTTCCGCTTGATAAATGGGAAAACCAACTCTTCAAAACTATTTTTGATAAAATATTCGCCCTCCTGTTTTTTATCCTGATTGGTTGGTGGCTATTTCCTATTATTGCCCTCTGCATTAAAATAGATTCCAGGGGCCCCATTTTTTATAAACAAGAACGTTGGGGCGTAAACAATAAACCCATTATTTGTTTTAAGTTTAGGACCATGCACTCCACAACAGGCTACCAAGGCAATACCCAAGAGCGTTTTGAACAAACTGTTCGTAACGACCCACGTGTTACCTCCTTAGGAAAAATATTACGTAAATACAGCTTTGATGAATTGCCCCAATTTTGGAATGTTTTGAATGGAGAAATGTCTGTGGTGGGACCTCGTCCACATCCTACGCCTATGAACTTGGAGTCTATGAATAGTGTGGCCAATTATCTTAAACGCCATATGGTGAATCCAGGCATCACTGGCTGGGCTCAAATTAATGGATGTAGAGGTGAAGTACGTACGCATGAGGAAATGGAACAGCGTGTTAACTTTGATCTTTATTATATTCACAGGTGGTCCTTTACACTTGATATGCAAATAATTTTACAAACTATTATTAAAATGTTGCGCGACAAAGGCGCTTACTAATGAAAAAAATTTACAATCGTTACCTTCTTCATTTTGTAGTCATTATTTGCTGTGTAGTTAGTTTACACCCTGCAAGTGGTCAAACTTTTTCACATCAACAAAACCTAAATCAATTTTTAGCATTGATGGCGCAAAAAGGATATATCGACTACAATGATTTAATAAAACCTGTGGACAGAACGCATATTTTTTCTTTGCTTCAACAATTAAAAACGAATAACAATTTAAACGAAGTTGAAAAAAAAGAACTTGCTTTTTATAGCGAGGGCCTTGTATTGGCTGACAGCAGCTATGTCCCCAATAAAATAGTTGCACCTTCGTTTCCTCATTTTTTTAAAAAACCATTTGACCAACAACATCTTTTTTTATACAAGGATGAAAATTTCGGATTACTTGTTGACCCTTATCTATACCTTGACCAAAGTAGTATCAATGGACATTCCTTAAATGCACAGGCGATGGGCATTCAGTTCATTGGCTATGCGGGCAAACATATTGGGTTTCAGTTTGCTTTTCAGGATGTAAATTTGCGCGGACATTTTGATTCTATCCGATTAGACAATGAATTGCCTGGTGTTGTTCGCAAGCAAACTACCAATCCAAAATTGTATAATTACAGTCAAATGAATGCTACCCTGAGCTATAAATTTAGCAAAGGAAACATCGTAATAGGACAGGATCAGTCGATATTTGGTTACGGTCGTTTGGGTAATTTAGTATTGTCTGATAAATCTCCTGCTTATCCATTTTATGCTTTAAACTACCAACCTACAAAATGGCTTAAGTTTAATTACATGCATGCTTGGCTTGAAAGTGGTATTGTTGATTCAGCAGCTAGTTATAAAACGGGCAACACTGTTTATGGCGGTTTGCGAGAAAAATATATTCCTAAATTCTATGCAATACATTCTATTGAAATAACATTGATGCATGGGTTGAAGTTTAATGTAGGTGAATCTATTGTATATAGTGATCAATTGGCTTTACCTTATATGTTACCCATTGTATTTTTTAAAGCCTATGACAATCAAAAATACAGTGACAATATTTTAGCTGGTTCAAATGGACAAATCTTTATGGGTTTTAGTAGCCGCAATCAGGTTAAAAAAACACATCTCTATGGCCAACTTTTCATAGATGAAATTAGAATTGGAAGTATGTTCAATGCAGGAACCTCCCGTAATCAATTAGGGTATCAAATTGGTGCAAGTGTCGCAGATGCCTTGATTCCTAATTTGACTTTTACCACCGAATATACACGCATCAATCCTTTTGTGTACCGTAATTTTATTCCAGCCCAAAACTACACCAACGCTAATTTTAGCTTAGGCGATTGGATAGGGGCCAATGCGGACCGTCTTTGGGTGAGTGCCAATTACCGCCCCAATTTTCATTTGTCGCTTACCGGTTATATGATGTTTGTAAATAGAGGAGGTGCTGGTACCATTGAACAACAATATTTTGCAGTCCCACAACCCGCTTTTGGTTTTGATCCTCAATTTAAACGTTCCAAGCTCGGAGTGGAAGTGAATTATTCATTTTGGAGTCATGTTGGTTTTAAATTTGCGGCAGCACAAACCATCCAAAAACAAACCAATGGTTTCTCAAACACAATACGAGAAGCTAGCTTAGGTATTTACTGGAATAAATTTTAGTACTTTTACATATATAAGAACACCATAATGAATAGATTCTTTATTAAGGCATTTTGTTTGCTTTGTATAGTGGGCTGGGTGGGATCCATTCAAGCCCAGGATTTAAAAGGGATTAAAATTAACCAATTGTCTGATCAACAAATGATGCAGGTTTGGCAGCAATATAGCAGCAAAGGCATGTCTGAGTCGGAGGCTATTAAAACCCTTGTTCAAAAAGGCCTTAGCCCAACCGAAGTAGGGGTGTTTAAACGACGCATATTGGGATTACAGGAAATGCAAAAAACTAAATTTTCTGCCAAAGCATTTATAAAAGATACTTCACTATTCTTAAATGATTCTAGTTGGATTAACGAAGTGCCATTGGTTCATCCTACTTCAAAATATTATGGGTATGATTTTTTTAGCAATCCCAATACCAATTTTCAACCTAGCCTAAATATTGCCACACCACAAAACTATGTGTTAGGTGTTGGAGATGAATTAATTATTAACTTGTATGGAATGAATGAAACAGAAATTCAGTCCAAAGTAAACAAGGATGGAAATATTAAAATTGAATACGTTGGATTAGTTAATGTAAATGGGTTAACCATTGAACAAGCAAAGCAAAAAATAATCTCAAAAATGGCTGTTGCCTACCCTGCACTTATATCAGGTAAAACAAATTTCAATATTAGTTTGGCAAGTGTAAGGTCTGTGCGCATTTCGGTAGTAGGTGAAGTGGAACGACCTGGTGCCTACCAAGTTTCGGCCTTGGCTTCGGTTTTTAATGTATTGTATATTACAGGAGGACCAACCGAAAAAGGAAGTTTAAGGAATGTACAGTTAATTCGTAACAACAAAGTGTTGTACAATATTGACTTGTATCCTTTTTTACAAAAAGGTCTTATGCCTCAAAACATTCGTTTAGAAGACCAAGATGTGTTGGTTTTTGCCCCTGCTTTAAAACGCGTTGAGTTGTCTGGTCAAGTGAAGCGACCATTGATTTATGAATTATTGCCAAATGAAAATCTAAAACAAGCGCTTGATTTTGCAGGTGGGTTTAATGACAATGCTTTTGTTGATCGCATTAAAATTGTACAACGCAATGGACGTGAAAAATTGTATAAAGATATTGAAGCCAATAGCTTTGCAAATTATATTCCTCAACAAGGTGATTCTATTTATGCAGAAAAAATGGAACCCAGTTTCGAAAACAAAGTAACCATTACGGGTGCAGTGGTTCGCCCAGGTTTATATGGCTTTACCCCCAATTTAAGTTTGAAAGCTTTACTTAAAAAAGCAGATGGCTTGAGAGCAGATGCTTTTTTAGCCAGAGCAGTGATCAAAAGAGTGAGTGCGAACAAAGACCGCAGCATGCTTTCGGTAGACTTACATAAATTGAACACCGAAACAGGCTTTGATGTACAACTACAAACGGAGGACTCCATTCAAATATTTGCAAAACAAGATTTAGAAGAACAGCAATTTATTACCATTGATGGGAACATTCGTAGCCCCGGAAAAATTTTGTATCGAAAAGGGATGACCATTGAAGACTTAATTGTACTGAGTGGTGGTTTTGCCAGCGATGCCGCTATTCATAGAATTGAACTTTCACGCATTCAACAGGACCGAAGCGATGTGTTGAGTAATCAACTAGTGGTACTCACCAAATTGAATATTGATGCCTCCTTATCAAATCCAGATGCTAAATTTGAATTAACACCGCATGATTATATTTATGTTCCTAGGTTATTGAACAATAAATTTTTAGGGGATGTTAAAGTAAGCGGCGAAGTTTTATTTCCGGGTACCTACCCATTGGAAAGGCGTGATGAATCCATTAAAGATATCATTGCTAGGGCTGGTGGCTTAACACAATATGGTGCCATCCAAGATTTACAAGTGTTCCGTCATGGCACCCGCATTGGTGTTAATTTAGAACAGAACGCCGAAAAAGACATGACTTTATTGATGTTGCCAGGCGACAGTTTGTTTATTTCTCGTAATGATCCTTTTGTTGAAATCATGGGCGGTGTGTACAATCCTCAACTCATCCGATTTGAATCAAATAGTTTTAAATCTTATTTATCGGCAGCAGGCGGGGTAAAAAATAAAGCTTCTTTGTCAAAAGCCTATATTCAATATGGAAATGGGATCAATCGAAAAACAAAGCATTTCTTATTCCTGAAATTTTATCCGACAGTACGACCTGGTAGTAAAATTATAGTGCCTGATGTAGCTGAAAAAGAAAGTACATTTTCAATGACACAGTTTAGTGCGATTACAACCATTGTTTCTGGATTAGTAACCTTGGCAGCCATTCTTAAAAAATAATTTTCTGATGAATCCAACGAATGACTTGAACAATACAACAGAGATTCTCCAACCTTTTGAGCAACCTTTTTCAATTGCTGATTGGTTGCGTCATTGGGGAAAAGCGATTCGATACGCATTCATAACCAATTTAAAAATGGTATTGTTGATGACAATTTTAGGAGCTGCAGCTGGTTTAGCCTATAGTATTTTAAAGCCGGTGCGGTACAATGCAGAAATTACCTTTTCTGTGGAAGATAGTAAGAGTATTGGAGGGGGATTGCTTTCCTCCATTGGGGGTTCCTTAGGAATGGACATTGGAAGTTTAACAGGATCAGGAAATGGATTGTTGTCTGGCGACAATGTACTTTCCTTGCTTAAAAGCAAATCAATGATGTCATCTTGTTTAAAAACACCTTATGCGATGAATGATACTTTAGCAAGATCAACCAATGCATATTGTTTGGCAGATAGATATGCGGATGTGTATGGATTAAGGGAAAAGTGGGCAAAAAATGCAAAAATTGGCCGCAGTATTTATTTTGCCAACCCGGATAAAAATATACGCTTACAGGATAGTTTGTTGAAATTAATCATCAAGCGTGTTGAAGAAAAAGAATTTAATGTAACCAAGCCGGATAAAAAATTAGGTTTCTTCAATGTAGCAATCAATACCAAAGACGAGTTGTTAAGTTTTTTAATAACGCAACGTATCATTAAAATTGCAACTGATTTTTATGTTAATTCAAAAGTAGGCCGGCTGAGAAATAATATTGAAAGGCTTGAAAAAAGAACAGATAGCATTTCGGCTTTATTGAATCAACGCACTTACGCTGCAACCGAAGATACACGTATGTTGTTAAACATTAACCCAGCTAATATTAATGCACCTGTTTTTTCTGAAATTTCTCAAAGAGATAAAATGGTGCTCACGACCATTTATGGTGAATTAATGAAAAATTTAGAAGTATCCAAAGCGGCCCTTATTCAAGAGACCCCCACAGTTCAAATTGTGGATGCACCCGTTTTCCCTTTAGATAGAATTGAAACAAAATGGTATGAAGGCATCATGTATGGAGCCCTTATTGGTTTTGTGGTCATCATTGGATACTTTGTATACAAACAAAATAATTAGCTGTAAATACGCTTTTATTGGGCTTTGTGGTCTCGCCAAGAATCGAACTTGGATCTAGTGTTTAGGAAACACCTATTCTATCCATTGAACTACGGGACCGCTTTGAGGAGGGCAAAAATAACAACTTCTTTTTAAGTGACACTATATTTTGGTATCTTTGCGCATCAAATTATTACTTATGGCTTTTTACAATCTCATCATAAAATATCGTTTTTGGTTAAGTTTAATCGCCATTTTTGCTGGCTTGGTTTTAGAATTATCGGGCTTGGCCGGATTTTGGCCTGTTTTTCCTTTATATTTATTGGGTGTAATTGGGTTGTTTAGTCATTTTTTTGTGGGCCCTTTGCGTTTGGTACAAGCACCCATGGAAGCAGGTGATATGGACGAAGTGGAGCGGATATTATCAACCATTTGGTGGCCACAATTATTGTATACCCCTATCAGAAGTTCTTATTACACCATCAAGGGCAATATTGCCATGGTGAAACAAGATTTTGATACAGCCGAGAAACATTTGAAAAAAAGTAGTTCGCTAGGTTCGGCCATGCCCGAAGCGGAGGGTGCCAACAAACTTCAGTTGGGTATGATGGCCATGCAAAAAGGGGATTTGAAACAAGGGGAATCCTATATTCGTGCTGCCATCCGAGCGGGAATTTCAGATAAGGAATCAGAAGCCGTTGCTTTTTTAAGCATGTGTCAAATATTTATGAATAAGCGTGAGTTTAGGGCAGCAAAAGATTATTTCAGAAAAGCAAAAGCCTGTAAATCTACCAACAAACAAGTGTTGGATCAAATCAAAGAAATTGAGAAATACATTTCTCGTATGCCGGGATAAACAAAGCTTCCTTACTATAAAGAAATGAAAACCCATTACTTAACGTAGTGGGTTTTTTTTATATGTAAATTATTTATATCTTTTTGATTGTCAGTGTTTTGACACAATGTTTTACTATTTGATTTAATTTTGAACTATAATAGA
>Ga0209188_1002364_pt1 | contig 14035 bp, 14 predicted proteins | sample C_130625_EF_Meta_FD_187307 | JGI IMG/M metagenome (GOLD analysis project Ga0209188, IMG submission 187307) | Freshwater microbial communities from Lake Croche, Canada to study carbon cycling - C_130625_EF_MetaG (SPAdes) (version 2) | ecosystem: Environmental > Aquatic > Freshwater > Lake...
TACGGATGATATTCACGCCCTGGTGAGGCAGATCGTCGGGCAATTGGATCAGAAGATCGCCGTGGAATCGTCAACCTTTGTGATTCCACTCGCGAACGCCCGGGCCGATTCCGTCGCCTCGCTACTGAACTCGGCGTTCGGGACCCGATCCGGATTGAACGGTGGTGGTAACCGCGGTGGTACCGCCACCACGACCAACCGGACGACCGGAACCCTGGGAACAACCAACAATCGTACGGCGGGTGGTGGCCTCGGTGGCGAAATCGTCGATCCCAACTCGATCGCGGTTCAGCTGAAAAATCCGAACGCAGATGAAGGTGAACTGCTAACCACGGTCGGGGTTGCCCAGGGCTTTGGGGGCGGTTTCTTCGGCGGTCAGAATCAGAACACGCAAAACCGAAACCAAACGGTTGCCCGCGATTCCAGCGGTCGGGTTGTGAATATTCAAGATCTCCAAAACCAGGTCACGACGATCGCCGATCCCAATACGAATTCGATCATCGTTGTCACCACTCCGGAAAATGCCGAACTGATCCGCCGCATCGTGGGTCAATTGGACAAGATTCCTGAGCAGGTCATGATCCAGACCATCATCGTCGAGGCGACGCTCGATGATTCTCGCAAGCTCGGGTTCGACTGGACCTTCACCCAGAACAATGTTTTCAATCAGAAGGGCGCCACCGGCACTGCTTCTACAAACTTCCCGGATGCGGCGAATACCGTTGCTCAAGGGTTCAAGTACAGCATTGTCGGAGGAGCGCTCCAAACCACCATTAAGGCAATCCAAACGGACGACCGATTCAACGTCTTGTCGACGCCACGAATCTTTACGTCCAACAACGTTCAGGCGGAAATCAACATTAGCCAGAGCATTCCGTACATCCTCAGCAGCCGGCAAGATGCCAACGGCAACTTCACCTACAACTACGACTTTAAGGACGTTGGAATCGTGCTAACGGTCACGCCGCGCATCACCAGCAATGGCTACGTGACAATGGATGTGACGCAGCAAGCTAACGACCTTCAGGGCTACACCAGCTTCAATGCGCCGATCATCAACCAGCGGCAGGCCCAAACTACCGTATCGGTGAAGGACGGCGAGACCATCGTTCTTGGCGGCATCATCCGAAACACAGTTACAAGCTCGGTGCGTAAGGTACCGATTCTTGGCGATGTCCCCCTGCTTGGTCAGCTATTCCGCTCGACCGACAAGTCGAAGAGCAAGACCGAACTGCTAGTATTCTTGACCCCACGCGTCGTCCGCGACTCTGATGATGCTCGAATGCTACGTCAGAACCAGACAAATCAGCTCTCTACAAATTCTCAGAAAGATTTGAACTCAGCCCTCCCCGGAAAGGGAGGAACGCCGCCGCCGGCAACCACCGGTGACGACAAAAAGAAAGGAAACGGAGGAAACAAATGAAATCAATTACTAAACTGGCCGTCGTCGGCCTATTAGCCATCGCCGCCATCGCGGCTCATGCTCAAGGATTTGGTGGCGGTGGACAGGGCCGCCGCGGTGGAATGGCCCGCATGGGCGGTATGAATTCCAACTTCATTCTCCTTGGTCGCGAAGACGTCCAGGAAGACCTAGCTCTCACGTCCGACCAAAAGTCGGCGTACAAGGATGCTCAGGACAACCAACAGGAGAAGATGCGGGCTCAATTCGAAGAAATGCGAAACTCGGGCACCCGACCAGATCCGACCGCCATGCGAGAAACCTTCACAAAAATGATGAAGGAGGCCGATGCTGAAGTCGCCAAGATCCTCAAGCCTGAGCAGCTTAAGCGATTGAAGGAGATCTCGATTCAGCTTGACGGAAACAAATCTGCACTGAAGGAAGATATCCAAAAAGATCTCGCCATCACCGATGCCCAGAAAGCTCAGCTCAAGAAACTTCAGGACGCTGCGCAGGCCGCCAACACCTCCGTTATGGAAAAGGCTCGAAATCGAGAAATTCAGTGGACGGAAGTGCAGGACATCACGAAGAAGAACGACAAGGCACTTAACGACGAAATCGGTAAGGTCCTCACCGCCGCACAGAAAACGAAGCTCACCGAAATGAGCGGAAAGAAATTCGTCGAAAAGGAAGAGGAAAAGGGCTAATTGCCTTCGACCACTGATCGTCCGGGGGGGCTAACCCTCCCGGATGAAATGCTAGGCGGGTTAGGAGGTTTTCCGGACCGCGTCTTTCTCATTTCTGTCGGGAACGATAAGTACGCCGGGAACAATGTGGCGATCCCCGACGGCGGGACGACGAATGGGCTCGCATGCTTCCCCTCCCCAGATGACGCGACGACCTATATGGGTTTGCTTGCTGGGCTGAGCGGTGAAATTGTGGCCAAGTCTTTTGACGAAGCCCGAGAGATCGCGATCTCCAAACCGATCCTGTCGTGCATCCTGCTCTTCGTAGACGGCAAAATTGCCGATATTCACTGGGTACGTTGAGACTCGCTACCGAATGGTGCCGCCCGCCAAAACAGTTTGCCCACGGTAAGCCACTGCCATCTGTCCCGGCGTCACCGCTCTCACAGGATCCTTAAAGATCAGCTTTCCGCTGGGCAAAAGGGTCGCGGACTGAGGTGCCATGTTGTACCGAATCTTTGCCTGAACTCTCGTCGGTTCGGTAATCGGCATCTCGCTGGCCCAATGCAAATCATCGAGATCAACTTCTCGCCGTTCCAGGTCCGTTTCGTCCCCCAAAATAACTTCGTTGACGTCCGGTTTCAGGCCAATCACGTACATCGGCTTCCCCGCCGCCACGCCGAGTCCACGTCGCTGACCGATCGTAAAGTCTGCCACTCCGGCATGGTCCCCAACCTCCCGACCCGCTGTATCGCGAATTTTGCCGGGCCGAAAAACATCCGGATTCCGGTTCCGAAGAAATTCGCGATACCCGCCGGCTTCGCTGACGAAGCAGATTTCCTGGCTGTCCGGTTTGTCGGCCAAATGGAGTCCAAGATCGCGAGCCAGTTCCCGTACAGAAGCCTTGGAAACCATCTCCCCCATCGGAAACAACGTATTCGCCAATTGGCTTTGCGAGAGCATGTAGAGAACGTAGCTCTGGTCTTTATCCGGCGCGCGTGATCTTAGCAAGCGGTGGGTACCGTCGGCATTTTGCCGGATCCGAGCGTAATGGCCGGTGACGAGCCGGTCACATCCCAGTTCCTTCACCTTTTGCGCCAAGATCTCGAACTTGACCTTCTTATTGCACTGGACGCAAGGATTCGGCGTCCGACCCTGCCGATACTCCTCCACAAAGTTCTCGATCACCGCTTCCCGAAACTCGTCCCGGAAATTCATGACGTAATGCGGAATATTCAGTTGTCGCGCTACTCGCCGTGCATCCTCTACTGCTCCCAGCGAGCAGCATCCGGCGTGTCGAGGATCGGTTTGGCTTTCTTGCCAAATTTGCATGGTAAGCCCAACGACGTTGTAACCACGTCGCTGCATAATGGCAGCGGCGACGCTGCTATCAACGCCGCCCGACATCGCCACCAAAACCGTTTCGCGACGCTTACTTCTTGGCATCCAGTTCTTTGATCAGCTTATCAATCAAATCCGACCCCATCAACTGCCGGAAACCTTCGGTCTGCATAATTTGCGGATCTTTCCCGGGCACCATCAAAATGAATGTCGGAGTTCCTTTCACACCAATTGCGTCGGCTACCTTACGGTCGTCCGAAATACGCTGATAAACGGGATCGTTCGTATCCTGAAGTCGGGGCAACATGTCCTTCGGATCCAGCCCGGCCGCTCGCGCGGCCGACAGAATCGGCTCTACATCGTGAATTTCGTTGCCATCCATTCCCGCCATCAATGCCCGCGTGTAGTCCCAGAACCGACCCTTGTCAGCCGCAATCTCCGCCATCGCGGCTGCCGTCGGCGACATCTCGTGTTGGTCAATCAAAAAGTGCCGATAAACCAAACGAACCTTACCGGGGTATTTCTCGATAAATTCCTTTACTTGCGGAGCCATCTTCTGGCAAGTCGGACAACCAAGGTCCGCAAATTCCACAATCGTGATGGGAGCCTTCTCATCCCCAAAACTGTGCGGTTGGTTTCCGATCAAAGGCAATCCTCCCAGCTTAGACTCCGAGAACGCCGCCACCCCTCGCAGACTGCTCTGCAACGTCGTCGACTGAATTCCGGCCACGGCTAGGGCAACCAACGGCAAACCTAATTTCAGCAGCTTGAACGGAGATGCCGTATCCACCAATTGCTCATCCGTAGCCTTCTTGGTTTCTTTCAGCAACAAGACTTGCGTGACAAAGATCAACGTCATTGCCACCGCGCTGGTCAGACAGTAGGGACAGACGGCGTGAATGACCGTGAAGGAAATGAGCTGCAGGTAAAGGCTTGCTAGCGTTCCGATTGCTCCCAAACCGGTCGCAACCACGGTCAGGCTACGAAAATTGGCCCGATCCGTGTTAAATCGAAGCACCGCGATCAGCGACAACAATAAATAGCCAACTAAGCCAAAGTAAGCCACCGGGATCGTCAAGAAGTAGCCCGACGGGTGCTCAGCCACTTTAGCGCATCCGCCGCCGCTGCCGCACGGCAACGTGATGTTCATGGCCTTCTCCAGAGTCAAAAGCATGGCCACATACAAGCCTATGCTTCCCAGCACGAGAGTAATCCGGTTGAGAAGAACCGCCTTCACAGAAGAATTATACTTTTGATCCACCGGATGGCTCTAACATTCAGCCTCAACCGAACGTTCCCCTTTCCAGTACCGACGTCCATCCTGAGTTCTCGCTAGAAATCCACCGTCAGATAACTCACGGCGAATCAGCACATGATCCTCGAAAATCAGCGCTTTTTTTAATATTGCGTTAACTTCAGGCTCGGAATACTCCCGTGCATCTTCAAATTGCTCGGATAACCGCTCGAGAATAAGCCGTCGCAGATCGTGTCGCTTTCGCGACGGCCAGGTGTGAAGTTTCCCGTCTTTCGTAAAGTAGCCCTCGACGAGATCACGCAAATCTACCGACCGTCCGTACGATATTTGGTGATGAGTTCAATCGCCTTCTCCCGGCCTTCCCACCCGTGGATCTCGACTTCCTTCTGCTCCAACTGCTTATAGACCTCAAAGAAGTGTTGTAGTTCTTTCAAAGTGTGCTCGTTCAGCTGATCTAGCGAAGACCGGTAGCCATATCTGGGATCCTTCGTGGCCACCATCAGGATCTTCTCGTCCGGCCCCTTATCGTCGGTCATAAACAAGACCCCAATCGGCGAAGCCTCAATCAGACAGCCAGGAAAAGTGGGATGGCTCAACAACACCAAAACATCGAGCGGGTCGCCATCTAGATAGTGAGTCTGAGGAATGTAGCCGTAATCAAACGGATAGAACAACGGGGAGTAAAGCACCCGATCCAGCTTGATGATGCCCGTTGCCGCATCCACTTCGTACTTGTTCGTGCTTCCGCGGGGGATCTCAATCACACAGTTACACTGTTCGGGCGCGAGGGGGCCAATGGAGGCGTTTAAGAGCGACATTTGAACCACAAAGCGTACCGTGGATTCAGAAAATTAGCCATGACTAATGCCCCGCTCCCGCCGCTTCGGTACTTGGTTTCGCCTTCCTCAACAGCAACACCGCGGGGGCGACCGCCAGCATCGACCAAAAGATCAAATAGAACGCCTGGTTAAACGCCAGGGTGCTCGCTTGCCCATTCACCGATCGGTCAATCATCGCCAATGCGGCCCGCTGCGCGTCGGGAAGCGAAAAGCCTTTCGAAACAAACAGTTGCGTCAGCTGTTGCCATCGCTGGTCCAGTGCTGGATTACCCGCGTAAATGTTCGTCACCAAGTCCGCGCGCGCTGCGCTAGTCTGCCGGGTGACGTAGGTGGACAAAATCGCGATCCCAAACGACCCGCCGAGTTGCCGACTCAAATTCAAAAGACCCGCTGCCTGCGCAATTTCTTGCCCTTTCAGCGAGCTGAATGCCGCCAAATTGATCGGCGTGAACAACATTCCAAGTCCAAATCCGCGCAGCATCAAGCCCGTCATCGTGTCACCCCGGCCGCTGGTGGACGGCAACTGGGCGAGTTGAAGCATGCCTACCGCAAACAACCCAATCCCCAACACGATGAACACCCTTGGATCTACCAGTTGCTTCTTACCGCTCAGCAATCGCCCACTGATCACTGCCGATACGAGGGTCGCCAATCCTCCCGGAAATAGCGCCAACCCCGTCTCGGTGGCCGTGAGATGCAGAACATTTTGGGCAAACAGTGGAAACACAAAAACCCCGCCGTACAACCCAAAACCAATCGCCAAAAACAGCGTCAACGCTGCGCTCAAGTCACGATTCTTCAAGATGCGTAAGTTAACAACCGGGCTCGGATTTCTCGGCGATAGCTGCCACCACAAGAGCAGCGGGAGCGTTACCGCAATCACCGCCGATAGCTTCAAAATGGTCGCGTCCTCTAGCCAGGCTTTGGCGTTCCCTTCCTCCAAAACGTACTGCAGCGACCCTAGCGAAACCGCCAGCAAAATCAGGCCAAACCAATCCACGCCGAGGTTCTTGAATGCATATTCGGAGTCCTGCAGAAACGATCCCACCAAGCCCAGCGCCAAAATTCCCAACGGAAGGTTGATCAAGAAGCACCAATGCCAGTGGTAGTTATCGGTCAACCATCCACCTGCGGTCGGTCCTAACGTCGGCGCGGCAATAATGCCCATCACAAAGATTGTTTGCACGATGCCCTGTTGCTCCCGGGGAAAAATCTCGCGCAAAGTCGACTGGCCCGTACTCAAAAGCGCGGCTCCGCCCGCGCCTTGGAGGATCCGCCAGAACGCCAGCTCGTTCAGGCTGCTAGATACTCCGCAAAAGAAGCTGGCGACGGTGAACAGGATGATGGACGCCATCAGGTACCGCTTGCGTCCAAATCGAAACGAGAGCCACGCGGTCATCGGCAGAACAACCACGTTCGCCAAAATATAGCCCGTGGAAACCCAGCCGATCTCCTCGCTGGTCGCGCCCAAATTTCCCGCCATCTGAGGCAGAGCGGTATTGATGATCGTCGTATCCAGAACCTCCATGATCGCGGCGATCATCAGGCCGAACAGAATAATCCAGCGGTATTTGAATGTGAATTCCGCCGTCGTTAATCCGAGACTGCCCGCACTCACGAACCGACCCGGATGATCGCCGTCACCGACATCCCCACCCGCACTCTACCTGCGTCTTCCGGGTGAACGAATGCGATCTTCACCGGAATTCGCTGGACGACCTTTACAAAATTTCCGGTCGCGTTATCGGGCGGCAGCAACGTAAAGGTCGAACCCGTCGCCGATGCGATGCTCTCCACCTTTCCTTCCAGAGGCCCCGCCGGCAATCCATCCACTTCAATATCAACTCGATCGCCTGGCTTGATGCGGTGCGTCTGCGTTTCTTTGAAATTCGCGGTCACGAACACCTCGCCCGCCGGAACCAGCGAAACGAGTGCCACATTCGCCTGCGCCTCCGCGCCAATCTGGGCGGTGCGCCTACCCAGTTGTCCAGATTTCGGCGCGTAAATTCGCGTATGCGAAAGGTCAAGCTTCGCATTGTCAACCGTTGCCTTCGCGGTTTTGATTCTCGCGAAGGCCTGATCTCGAGCCGCCTCTGACTGTGAGATTCGTACCGCGTTTGCTTCGGCCGTCTGACCGGTCGCTTCACTCTGAGTGAGCTTGCCACGCGATGCCGCCAGGGCTTGTTGCGCCGCCGCAACCTGCGCCTCGGCAACGTGCACGCCGGCCGTTGAACTCGATGCCTTTGCCTCGGCCACCCGTAGCTTCGACTGGCTAAGCCGAACCGCTGCCTTCGCGGCCGCCACCCGGGCTTGCTGCGCCGCCAAGTCCGCCTTCCGCTGATTCACTTGGTCGCGGGCATTCGTCACAGCGGCCGACGCGGATTGGACCAGAGATCGTTGCTGCTGAAGCAAGCTTTCCGACTGATCAAACTGGCGACGACTGATTGCCCCGGCATCCACTAACTCTCGGTTACGCTTGTACTCGGTCTCCGCCAAGCTCACTTGTGACTGCGTGACGGCCAAATTGGCTTCGGCTGAGCGGACCGCATCTTCTGCTACGGAAACCGCCTGCTGTGCACTTTCCGTCTGCCGTTGACTCGTTACCAAGTTTGCTTCTGCCGCCGAAATGTCCGCCCGAGCCGATTCAATATCCGCCTGAGCGCCTAACGCCGAGGCTGATGCACCCAAGACTCCCGCTCGGGCCTGTTCTACCTCGGCGGCACTGTTCGCAATGCCCGCCGTTCCCTGACTGACCAAGCCCTGCGATTCCAAATGGCTTGCCTCCGAAACTGCCGCTGCAGCCTGAATTGCAAAACCGGCCGCTTTTGCATCGGCGACCGCCGCCGCAAGGTCCGCCTCCGCTTTTTCAAGTGCCACTCGGTATTTGGCGTCATCCAAAACAAACAAGAGTTGCCCCGCTTTCACTGTGTCATTGTCGTTCACTAGGATCTTCTGAATGGTTCCTGACACTTGCGGGGCGATCTGTACAAGGTTTCCGGTCACCGAAGCGTTATCGGTCGTCTCGTGAGTCCGGTTGAACGCGGCAGTGTTGAACACGTACCACCCTGCCCAGGCTGCGAGTCCCACGCCGAGTGCGATGAAAACGGGTCGCCGATTTCGCTTGGGCGAAGCGGTGACGGGAGTCGAGGTTTGATCCGGTTGCATGGCTTGGTTTTTCTTAGTTCGTCGATGGGCGCGCAATGAGCCCCAATAGGCAAAGGTTGGCCACTGCGTCAACCTGATGAACAATCTCTTCCCGCGTGCCGAGGCACTGCGGGCTCACGTGGTACGGAAGAAGACCGCTTACGCTCAGAACGAGGGCGAATCCTGCTTCCTTTGAATTTGTCGGCGAGAACGATCCTTCGTCGATCCCGCGATCGATGACTCGGGCAAAAATCTCTGCCTCTCGCCGCTGGTAGGCAACGCGGTGGGCCTGCATCTTCCCTTTCAGATCGCCCACGACGTCCACAAAACTACGCGATAACCGCTCGGCCAGATCAAAGCGAATCAAGACCCGGCGATGCAAGAGCGCACGGATAACCGTTGCCGCATCCCCATCAACCTCCGCTTCCATCTCCTCAATGATCCGCTCGTGAACCCGGTGTAGCCAATCGACCGCCAGGTCCTCCTTGCTCCGAAAATGTAGATACAGACTTCCCTTGCCAATCCCGGCCGCTTGCGCAATCTCCTCTACGGTTGTCTTCCGGTACCCATACCGCTCGAAAAGCAGGTCCGCCGCGTCCAAAATCGCGTGAACCGTTTCGGAGCGCTCAATGTTGCCGACCACTGACCAAAAGTGTATTCTAGTCAGCAGTCATAAATGCCCAGCAAAATTGCTAGGTTCACTAAGTCTTTCCACGAGGCGATTGTCAACATGAAATCTCGGCTACTAATAGTTGATGCCCGCCGTCAATTTCAGGATCGGCGGTGCGCTTTCCCTGAGAGCGGGCCCGGAATGACACCCAGAGGCGACAAAACTCTGGCCGGCAGCTCCAACAAGGGCACAAAAAGCGTCAATTCCCAAATTCCCACTCCCTGGAGGGGACCGGGAGGAGGATTTCCTTCGATCCTCGCTCCGCTATTCGAGTTCGCCCAACAGTCCCCACTGATGGGCTTCCGTGAGCTTTACTCGCGCTAACCGTCCAGTTCGAGCCTCGCTACCGGCAAAGTGAACCATCCGAAAATCTCGCGAATAGCCCTGCAACGTCTGATCAGAACGTCGCGAAATACCTTCCACCAACACTTCCGAAACTTTGCCCACCTGAGAAACATTGCTGGCTGTACTGATGGAGTTCTGTAGATCAATCAGTGCGTTCAGACGGCGCTTTTTCACCGATTCTGGAACCTGATCGGTCCGATCGCCCGCCACCGTTCCTGGCCGGATTGAGTAAGCGAACATATACGCCCCGTCGAACTGGATCCGACGGAACGATTCCATGGTGTCCTCAAACTGTGCCTCCGTTTCCCCCGGAAAGCCTACGATGACGTCGGTCGTGATGCTAATTCCCGGCACCGTTTCTCGCAATTCGGTCACCAAGTCAATGAATGACTCCACGGTATAGACCCGCTTCATTGCCTCCAGCATTGAGTTATTGCCGCTTTGAATAGGCATGTGGCAATGCTCCATCACCTTCGGATTGTCCCGAATCGTCTCTATCAAATCCCACTTAAAATCTCTTGGATACGGCGATGTGTAGCGAATTCGCTCGATGCCCGGAATTTCCGCGACTTTCCACAACAACTCGCTAAACGGAACATTTCCTTCCATCAAGTTTTTGCCGTAACTGTTAACGGTCTGACCCAACAGGGTCACTTCCTTCGTGCCCTGGTCGGCTAGAGCCCGGATCTCTTCCAGAATGTCGCCCGTCGGTCGACTTCTCTCTCGACCCCGCGTTTGCGGGACGATGCAGTAGGTACAAAACTTGTCGCAACCGTACTGAATGGGAACGAACGCCTTCAGCTTGGGCGCGCGTCCCAGGTGCCGTTGAGGAATCTCCGTGACAACTTTCCCTTTACGCTCGGGCAACTGGACCCGCTTTTGAAATCGCCGCCGTTGCAGAGCGTCGCTCACCAAACCAGGCAAAAGGCCAAGATCGCCCGTTCCTAAAACAAAATCAATATGCGGCGCTCGCCGGTGAATTTCATCCGCCCTTGCTTGTGCCATACAGCCCGCGACCCCGATCACCATCTCGGGCCGCGTCTCCTTCAGAGACCGCAATTCGCCCATCATGCTAAAAGCCTTATCCTCCGGCTTCTTCCGAACGCTACAAGTATTCAGGATCACCACCTGTGCCTTCAGAAAGGAATCGACCGGCCGAAAACCGAGATCCTGCAGGTGCAACGACATCTGCTCGCTGTCCTCTTCATTCATCTGACAGCCCCAGGTTTGGACAAAATACGTTCCCGCTTCGTACACGGGGCGATTGCTCAAAGTGACCAATCCTCGGTTGAATGGAGTGGTTTTTTGGCTCAAATCGTCCGTAAGGACCGGGGAAACCGCGCGGTCGGCGGACGGCGCTTGCATGATTACCAGAGGATACCGGGTATCACCACGGAGTGACGGCAGTAATCCCAGCCGCTGGGCTCGGCACTCGAATGTTATCCGTTACTGGCGGTACCTCCAAGGAACTCCTATTGCTAGGAAACAAGTCCGTTTTGCAACGAGTGATCGAAGAAGCCAAATCGGTCACCGACCGAGTAATCGTTGTCTCGTCCCCCCAAAAGCCAGACGTTCGCGCCGCCGCCGTTGCGCTTGGCGTTGAGGTAGTCGATCAGACCGAAATGCGAGGATTTGCCCACGCGATCGGGTGTGCGGAGGTAGAAGGCGACATGCTCGTGATGCTGGGCGACTGCGCAATCCACGGTTCTTCACCGATCGATCGGATGGCAATGCTCATCGAAAAAGCGATTGATGGGCTGATTGCGGTGGAACAGGTTGACGAATCGAAGCTGAGCCACTACGGCATTGTGGATGTAAACGATTGGGGAGTGATCTCCCGCATCGTCGAGAAGCCAACGCCAGACTTGGCGCCTAGTCGGTACTCCATTTGCGCTCGCTACGCATTCTCCGGCCCGGTTACGGCATTTATCAACGATGCTGCGAAAAGCTGGACTGATTCTCGTGAACTCGGTCTCACCGAAGTCCTAAACGCCGCCATTGAAGCTGGGTTCGAGCTAAAGGCCGTCCCACTCCCGCCGGAGAGTCGCCGGGCCGATGTCGGCACGCCCGAAGAGTACGCCGCGTGTCAGCGCTGGGGTTGGCACCCGTGATCGCCTGGGACGCGCCGGGGCGCTGCGGAATCCTTGGCAACCCAAGCGACTCATACGGAGGCGCGACACTCTCCTGCTCTCTCCCCGTGCGCAATCGTTGCACCATCGTAGAAAGCGCCACGCCGATCTCAGACTCCACATTGTTTGATGCGGTCAAACAGAGAGTTGCCGTGCCCGATGGCGTCAGTGTGCTGTGGTCGAGCGACGTGCCGAGATCCAGTGGCTTGGCCGGCTCCACGGCCCTTTTGGCCGCTACTCTGGCATGTTTCTCGCCGCCCGACTCGCTGCCACAATTCGCCGAAGAAGTCCGCGATATCGAAGCTCACGAGGCCGGTGTTGCCTGTGGATGGCAAGATTCGACCATGGTCGTCCACGGTGGACTCAACCTAATTCGTTACACCGGTAAACGGCCAGATCAAAGGTACGGTCCCTTTCCGACGATCGAACCGTTCGTGGCGAAACTTCCTTTTCTCTTGGTCACCACCGGCGTACCGCGCCTCAGTGGATCCGTGCACGGTCCGCTTCAACAACGCTGGATAACCGGAGAAGAGCTTGTGGTCAACAGCATGATCGAGTTGGCAGAAATGGCGGACGTAGGCCGTGACTGCCTCACAAACGAAAACTATTCTCGCCTGGCGCGACTGATGCACCGAAATCATCAAATCACACAAGAACTGGGGGCGTCGGGCGATGTGATCGAAGCCTTGATTGAGGCTTGCCTACGCCACGGTGCCCTAGCAGCCAAGTTGGCGGGTGCCGGCCTCGGCGGCACGGTCATTGCCCTGGTGGAGGACGCCAGCAAGTTAGAAGATCAGTTAAGGCAGCTCGGATACAAAACCTTCACCCGCCCCGAGATTTCACCCGGATTGAGAAAGGTAACTTAATGAAGATGGCTTGGCGACTTACCGGTTTCGCGGACGAGATTGCGACTTCGCTCGATGAACAAATTTCTACGATGACTGAGCTCGGCATAAAAGGGCTGGATCTCAGAAATGTCGACGGTGTCCATGTTCTTCAGTTGACGGACGCTCACATCGAGGAGATTCAGGCAAAGCTCCATCACGCGGGAATGTATGTTTCGACGATAGGTTCTCCCGTCAACAAGGTTCCCTACGATCCGCTAAATGAAGCGTCGGAGTTTGAGAAACTGCGACGATCCCTTCAGATCGGGGCAAAATTCAACTGCACGCGGGTCCGGATTTTTACGCCGGAGTTTCACGGGGATGATCCCTCGCCGGTTCTTTCTTGGATGGCCGGTCAGCGTCGGTTAGCTGAGGAGTACGAGGCCGTTTTAATCCATGAGAATGACGCCAAATATTGGGCGGCCTATCCCGACAATGCAAAGCGCCTCTTCCAGGAATTGGCTTCTCCGAACTTTAAAGCAGCGTTTGACTTCGCCAACACCGTGTTGATCGGCTTTCGACCGTGGGATGACTGGTTCCCGTGGATCGTCCCCTACCTCGACACGATTCACATTAAAGACGCTAAAGATGGTGCGGTCACCGTCGCTGGTAGCGGAGATGGGCAGATATTGGAGACGCTCAAGTATCTCAACGAGCAGGGATGGTCGGGTCCGCTGACCTTAGAGCCCCATCTGGCAAGCGTTGGAAACTTCGGCGGCTACAGTGGTTCGCAACTCTTCACCGAGGCCGCAAACGCTCTGCGTGGCGTCATGGCTGCGGCGGGAATTGTAGAGTCTTGACCTACGGGGTCTGCGCCCCCGACCTGGAATTCGCCGAACGGGCCATCGCCGCCGGTTTCGACTACGTCGAATTCGGGGCCGGGTACGTGTTGGAGAACGCAGACAGGATCAAAGCGTCGGGAATCTCTACCCCGCGAACCAATTTGTTCTTCCCCGGGGATGTTCGACTATTTATTGACCCAACCCCGTACAGGGACATCGCCCGTCGTCGCATCGCCGCCGCCTCGTCCATCGGGGTCAAAGTGATGGTAGTCGGTAGCGGCGGTGCCCGGCGCGTACCGGATGGCGAAGATGGAGACGCTCGGTTCGCAGATATTGTCGCAGAGCTCCAACTCATCGCCGACGAATACGACATCCGGCTGGCCCCCGAAAGCCTGAATCACACCGAAACGAATGTCGGCGTAAAGCTAGCCGTCCTCGCCCAACTCCTTCTTGATCGTGGGCTTCATTTCACGGCGGATAGCTACCACATCCTCAAGGAAGACGAAGACTTCACCCAAGCTATTCCCGTCGCCCCGGCGCACGTGCATATTGCCAACGGCC
>Ga0209188_1002366_pt1 | contig 14027 bp, 17 predicted proteins | sample C_130625_EF_Meta_FD_187307 | JGI IMG/M metagenome (GOLD analysis project Ga0209188, IMG submission 187307) | Freshwater microbial communities from Lake Croche, Canada to study carbon cycling - C_130625_EF_MetaG (SPAdes) (version 2) | ecosystem: Environmental > Aquatic > Freshwater > Lake...
CGTCATCGCCATGGCGGCCAGCGTCGGGGCGCCCAGCAGCAGGTTCCATTCCTCGGTGGTCAGATCCGTCTTGGCAACCATGCGGGCCTTCCTTCTGATATTTTGGGCGGGGCTTGCTTTAGAGCAGGCTGCGTTCGCGTTCACTCACGCATCCTGCTCAAACCATTGTTTAGTCGCGGTATTCACCGTTTTCGGCGATTCCGCCTCAACGAACTTCGGTCTAGCCGCTCAGCGACGATGTTTCCACCAATCCAGCATTGGCCCCGCCCCCAACAAAGGTGTTGCCAGCAACATCGCCACGGCCCCGCCAGCCGCCAGCCGCCGCCAGCCGAGCGCGAAAGCCGCAACCGTCAGCCCTGCCAGGCCGGCCACCAGCAACCCGGCTCCGGCAGCCCAAAGCAGCAATGCGCGATGCCGTGCGTCCAGCCAGCCCATCGGCGGCGGGATGCGGCGCAGCCGGCCGCCGGGGCCGACGTCGCGCAGCCGCGCGGGGTCGATCCGGAAGGGCGGGCTCACCCGCGCCGGAGAATGGTGACCTCGGCCTCGGCCGCCGCCGCGGCCATCTGGCGGCGCAGACGACGCAGGCGCCACCACAGCGCGCCGGCGGCCAACGCACCGGCGGCCAGCAACACCGGCAGGACGAGGCTGACAAAAATGAAGGCCAATGCCAGCAGCAGAAGCCCGCCCGTGATCGCCGCGACCAGCAGGGCGGCGCCGCCGACCCTTTCCAGGACCCGGTCGAGCCTCGTGCCCCCCCGCCGCGGTGGGGGGTCTCGGAATTCGCCCTCGGGCGTCATGTCGAGGATGACGGGGGCGTCGGCGCGCGCGGATCTTTGGCGTTCCATGACGCCTAGATTGCCCGACGCCGGGCCGGGTTCAAGATGGCCTCAGCGCGCATCCGGCCGGACGATCAGGGTGGTGCCCTGCACGCCCTCGACCCTGACCGCAATTGCGCTTTCGGGCACCTGCATGTCCTTGGGCAGGCGCGCCGGCCAGTCGCTGTCGCCAATCCGCACGCGCAGCCCCCCAGGGCCGCCCGGCAGCAATGTGCCGTGCCGCCCGACCAGCCCGGCTTCCGGCCGGTTGACCGCGGCCGGCGGGTCCCGCCGGCGTAGCCAGAGCGCCAGGGCGACCCCGCCCGCCAGCAGCAGCAGGAACAGCGTCGCAACCCCCGTCGACGGCAGCACGACCAGCAGCATCGCCAGCCCGGTGCCGATCGCCGCGAGACCGCTCCAAAACAGGAAGACCCCGGGCAGGACCAGTTCGGCGGCGAGCAGCAACAGGCCGCCCAGGATCCAGATCAGCCCTGGCTCCATGCCCCCCCCTCCGGCGGCTTGGCGGATGGCGCAGGGGGCGGGGGCGAGGGCGAGGGCGGCTCAGCTTTCAGAAAGGCCAGCGCCTGAGCGATGCCACCCGCGAGGGCGGCCGCTTCCATGGGCACGACGTCCAGCTGACTGGCCGGGTTGGTGCCTAGCGCCGGGACGGCTTGCACGTAGCGTTCGCTGATGAAGTAGCAGAGCGCTGCGTCGCCGACCGCACGGGTCGCTTCAGCCTTGGCCTGCCGCTCGCGCGCCTCGGCATCGCGGAAGTCGGCCTCGCGCCGCCCCTCGGCAGCCAGGATCAGCGCCGATTTTTCGCCCTCGGCCTTCACCACGGCGGCTCGCCGCTCGCACTCAGCGGTCATTTGCAGGTTCATCGCCCGCACCAGCCGCTCCGGCGGCTTTATCTTGCGGAGCTCGACGCGCCAGACCTTCATCCCCCAGGGCTTGGTCGCACCGTCGAGGATGGTAGGCAGCGAGGAGTTGGTCCGTTCGCGCGAGGAGAGCGTCTGATCGAGGTCGATCTCGCCGATCACCCCGCGGCTATTGGTCATGGTAAGGGCGGTGAGCGCCTGTTGTGGGTTCTGCGCCGCATAGGCCGCCCTGCGGCACCGTGCGAGCGGCGTGCGCCGCGCCGAAAACGGCGACCAGCAGCAGAACGAGGAGGACAAACTCGGTGGCACCCAGATCCATCGCTGTCTTTTCCCGATCAGGGATGGTCGAGCCTAGCGCAATATCTTCATTGGCGAAATCGATCTGGGCGAAAGCGATGCCGTCGATTTCCACCTGCACACGGGCTGCGTTAGCCTTCCGCAGCACCGGGAAAACCGCACATCCGATCAACAATCACACCGCTCGGCCACGCTCAGGGCATGGCGCGCGGCCGCGAGGAGAGCGCCATGACCGAAGGCAACGATACCCAGACCCTGCTGGCGGAGTTGAACCAGCTGCTGCGCCTGAAGACCACCGTCATCGGCATGAAGCTGTTCGAGACGGTTGAGGAAATGGCGGCAATCCCCCGCATCCGCCGGCCGAAGGCAAAGCACACCACCGACCAGATCGTCTCCATGGGCTCACGCCTTGGTTGGACGGTCGGCATCACCGCCGAGGATCTGGTCGGCCAGCAGTGCCAAGCGGTGATCGGCCTGGCCCCGCGCGACGAAGAAGGAGCGCGTTATGTCGGGATCTGGCACGGCGATGCCGAGAGCGCGGCAGCGCGGCAACGGGCGCTGAGCGTGGTGCCGCACGGCCGCTATCAGGCGATGGCGGTCAGCCCACTGGAGAGCGGGCGGCTCGATCCGCCGGATATCTGCCTGGTCTATGCAACGCCCGGGCAGATGATCATTCTCATCAACGGCCTACAGTACCGGAACTACCGGAAGTTCGAGTGGAGCGTGGTGGGCGAGACCGCCTGTGCCGACAGCTGGGGCCGCGCGCTGGCGACCGGCGAGCCAAGCCTTTCCCTGCCCTGTTATGCCGAACGCCGCTATGGCGGCGTGCCGGATGAAGAAATGCTGATGGCGCTGAAGCCCGCCGATCTCCGTATCGCCGTCGAGGGGATGAAGGCGCTGGCTAAGAACGGGCTGCGCTATCCGATCCCCTCGTATGGCATTCAGCAGGACCCCTCGGCCGGGATGGGCGCGAGCTACGCGGGCAAAAGCTGAGGCGGCCGGGTTTCAGGCCGGCTGCAGCGCGGGCGGCCGCCAGGCACCCTTGCCGACCGGCAGGATGCTCGGCGGTTCCGTCCGCGGCCAGTAGGCGCGCATCACGATAGACATCGGCCCGTTCGGCGCCGGCAGCCAGTTGGTCACCTTCTCCGCCGCCGGGGAGGCGTGCTGGATCAGCAGGGTGATCGACCCATCCAGGTTGCGCTTCAACTGATCGAGCATTGGCGCGTTGATCAGGTAGCGATTGAAGGTGTAATCGACCAACAACTGCGACTTGCTGACATACATCGCCACCGACCAGAAGGCGCTGGCCGGCGGCAGGCCAACTGCGGGGAAGGTCAGGGTATAGCCGTCAAGCGGCTGCTCCTACGCATCAATCCGTGCCCTCGGATAGACCGCCTCGACCGAACCATTGGCGCAGACGCCGGCGCGGGCAACGGCGGCGCGCTGGCATCGTTGCTGTTCCCGTGAACGTTCTTGCGGCAAGCCGGTATAGGTCGCTGGCCATCGAAAGCCCGGACACTCGACAGCGCCGCCCTGTCGCCGCAGCATGCCACCGCAGCGCCCAGTGGCGCCTGGGAGGAAACCTATGGCAGCAGCCCCGAAATCGGCGCGGCGCGACCGGCTGAAGAAGAACTTCCCCAAGCTGGTGCAGGCGACCGAGGAATTCGCCTATGCCGATATCTGGGAGCGCAAGGGCCTATCCAAGCGCGACCGCAGCCTGATCACCATCGCCGCACTGACCGCCCTGGTGCGGGAGGAACAGCTGAAGACCCATCTGGAACGCGCGCTGGGCAATGGCGTGACGAAGGAGGAAATCCACGAGATGGTGGTGCACATGGCGGTCTATGCCGGCTGGCCGGCCGCCATGACCGCCGCGCAGACCGCCACCGACCTCTATGAGGAGATGGAGGCGAAGGGCCAATGAGCTGGGAAGTTTATGCCATTCGCTACGCCCACCGCGATGCGCGGCGCAGCGAGCACTTCATCGGCGGCGACCCGCATGACGCGCCAATGCCGATGGATTATTTTGTCTGGGCGGCAGTGAAGGATGGCCAGGGTGTCGTCATCGATGCCGGCTTCACCGCGGCGGTCGCCAAGCGCCGCCGCCGCGAATGGTTGCGCTGTCCGGCGGAAAGCCTCTCGCTCATCGGGCTAGACCCGAACACGGTCAAGCATGTGATTCTGACGCATCTGCACTACGACCATGTTGGTAGCTTCGACCTGTTCCCGGTGGCCGAGTTCCACCTGCAGGAAAGCGAGATGCATTACGCCTGCGGCCGCTACATGCGCTTCCCGAAACTCAGCCATTCCTTCGAGCCGGACGATATCGCCGGCATCGTAAAGCTGAACTTCGGCCGGCGCGTGCGCATGCTGAACGGCGATGCCGATATCCTGCCAGGTATCCGCACGCATCTGGTGCGCGGCCATTCTCACGGCCTGCAATGCGTGACGGTGGAGACCGCCCGCGGCACCGTGGTCCTCGCCTCTGACGTCACCCATTTCTACGAAAACATGGAAAGCGGTCGGCCCTTCACCACCGCCTTCCATATCGGCGAGATGCTGGAGGGGTTTGAGACGCTGAAGCGCCTTGCCCCAAGCCCGCAGCACATCGTCCCCGGTCACGATCCCGAAGTGATGCGCCGCTACCCGGCGGTCCCCGGCCTTGAAGGCATCGTTGCCCGCCTTGATCTGGCGCCGAACGCTTGACAGGCAGCGCCTCGCCTCAGCCCTTCGTGGGCGCCGATCGGCCACGTCTGGCGCGCCGGGCGCTGCTCGCGCTCGGCCTCGGTGCCGCCGGGCCGGCCGGCGCAGAGGCGCCGGAGCGGACTGCCCGCATCGTTCTCGGCTTCCCCCCTGGCGGTGTGCCGGAACTCATTGCCCGGCAACTCGCCGCTGGGCTGCGCGAACGCTACGCGAGCACGGTCGAGATCGAGAACCGTCCCGGCGCCGGCGGGCGGCTTGCAATTGAGGCAGCGCAGGGGGCGGCGCCGGACGGGCTGACCATGCTGCTCTCGCCATCCAGCGTCCTCACCTTGCCAGGCCCGCTGCCGCCCGGCCAGATCACCGCCGTCGTCGGTCTCGCTGCGCAGGGCCTCGTCCTCGCCCTCGGGCCGGAACACCCCAGCCGAACGCTGGCTGAATTCGTCGACTGGGTCCGCGATCGACAGGGGCCGGTGCGCTTCGGTGTGCCTAGTCTCGGCAGCCTCCCGCGCATGGCGGGGAGCAGCATCGCCCTCGGCCTTGGCGTGCAGCTGCAGGCCGAACCCTTCCGCGGGGTTGCCGCGACCCTTGCCGCGCTGCGCGGCGGTCAGGTCAGCGTGGCCGTCCTGCCGCCTACCGGCCTCGCGCCGTTGCACCGGGCGGGTCAGCTGCGCCTGCTGGCCAATACCGGAACGACGCCGCTGCCGAGCCTGCCAGAAGTACCGAGCTTCGCCTCACTGGGCTGGCCGAACCTGGTTATCGAGGAGCGCTTCGACCTGTTCCTCCCGGCCGACACACCGATCGCTATCGCCGGCGGGCTGGCGGTCGCCGCCGAACTCACGCTCATCACGCCCGAATATGCCGAAGCGCTGGCCCGCGCCGATTGCACGCCTGCCCCGGCCAACGGCGATCAGGTGGGAGAGCGGCTGCGCGAGGAACGCGCCCGTTGGGAAAAACTGGTCCAAGAACAGGGGCTGTCAATCGAGGATTGACGGGGCGGCGCTGCTGCCGCCCCGCCCGGATTAACCTACCATCGCCGGCCGCTTCGCCCGCCAGCTATGCGCCGCCTCATAGGCATGTGCCGCGCCGAACAGCGCCGGCTCCTCGAAGGGCTTGGCGATCATCTGCATGGCGACCGGCAAGCCGCCCTCACCGAACCCGGTGCAGACCGTGATCGCCGGCCAGCCGGTGACATTGAAGGGCATGGTGTAGTTCGGCTTGTCGAGGAACAACCATGGCGGCACTGCGTCGATCAGCGGCGCCTCGCCAGTGGCCGAGGCGGTGAACAGGATGTCGACGCCTGCCGTCGCCGCATGGGTCGCGGCGATCAGCGCGCGACGCTTACGCTGCGCCTGTAGGATATCGGCCGCGGTCAGCAGCGCGCCGAGCACCAGGCGGTTGCGCAGCAATTCGCCATAAAGCGAGGGGTCGCGCCGCATCCAATGCTCATGCACCGCATAGGCCTCGGCCAGCAGGATCACCCAGCCGCAGGCGGCGTAATCGGCCATCGGCGGCAGCTTCACCTCGGTGACCTCGGCGCCCTCCTTGCGGAAGAAGTCCATCGCGGCGAGCAAGCCGGCCTTGGTGGCTGCGGAGACCGGCAGGTCACGATCGTGCCAGTCGGCGACCAGGCCGATGCGGAGCCCCTTCACGCCCTTGCCGATTTGGCCACGGAAATCCGGCACTGGGCGATTGGCACTGGCCGGGTCAGCCGGATCATGGCCCGCCATGGCCTGCAACAGGATCGCGCAGTCCTCGACCGTCCAGGCCATCGGCCCGGTGTGATCGAGCGATTGCGCCAGCGGTAGCACGCCGGCCCGCGAACAACGGCCATAGGTCGGCTTGATGCCGGTGATGCCGCACAGCGCCGCGGGCCCGCGGATGGAGCCGCCGGTATCGGAACCAGTGCCGCCCAGGATCATGCCCGCCGCCACCGCCGCGCCGGTGCCGGAGGAGGAGCCGGCCGGGAAGTGCTTCGGGTTCCACGGATTGCGGGCCGGCGGCCAGGGCAGGTCGAAGCTCGGCCCGCCGAAAGCGAATTCATGAGTCGCCAGCTTGCCGAGCATGACGATGCCGGCTTCGGCCAGCTTGCGGACCGTGGTCGCGTCCTCGGTCGGGATATGGCCCTGCAGCACCTTGGAATGAGCGGTGGTCGCCATGCCCTTGGTGCCATAGATGTCCTTGTGCGCGAAGGGGATGCCATCCAGCGGTCCGCGCGGGCCGGCGGCCATGATGCGGGCCTCTGCCGCCTTCGCCTGGGCGCGGGCACCTTCGGCATCGAGCAGGATAAAGGCATTCAGCTGCGGCTCGCACTTGGCCGTCCGGGCCAAGCAGGCTTCGGTAAGTTCGACCGGAGAGAGGCGCTTGGCGGCGATGGCGGCGGCGGCTTCAGTGATGGAAGGGATCATCGGCCAGGCTCCGTGCTGAAGGTAGTGCTGGGCTCATCGGCCGGCACGGGGGCCGGGGTACGAATGCTGCGCTGCCAGGCTTCGATGCCGCCATAGACGGCATGGATGGCCGCAATCTGGGCAGCGCTGAGCGGAATGCCGGTGCGCGCGACCAGGGCGCGGAACTCGGTCTCGGTGATCTCGGGCGGCATGTGGGTCCTTCCTTATTAATGGGCTCTTTCTATCGGCGGCGGCGCCGGCAGTTTGGACAAAGGCCGCGCCGCACGAAGCGCGCCGGTTGCGCCCCGTGCCGGGCCAAGGCTAGGCTTCGCAAGAAGCGGGCCGCGAGTGCCCGTCTACACGGGGAGAGACGGGCCATGAAGCTCGGCACCGCCATCGCTGAAATTATGAAGCGTGAAGGCATCGAGATCCTCACCGGCTATCCGGTGAACCACCTGATCGAACATGCCGCGGCCGCCGATATCCGCCCGGTGATGGTCCGCCAGGAGAGGATCGGCCTGCATATGGCCGATGCAATCAGCCGCGTGACCTCCGGGCGCAAGATCGGCGCCTTCTGCATGCAGCACGGCCCGGGCGCCGAGAACGCCTACGGCGGCGTCGCCCAGGCCTATGGCGAAAGCGTGCCGATCCTGGTGATGCCGATGGGCTATCCGCGCCGGATCGCGCATATCGATCCAAATTTCAACTCGACCATCCAGATGCGCGGCATCACCAAGAGTGCCGAGCCGATCGTCCTGGCCGCCGAGGTGCCGAATATCCTCCGCCGCGCCTTCACCCAGCTCCGCAACGGCCGCGGTGGGCCGGTGCTGGTCGAAATCCCGACCGATATGTGGAACGAGGAGGTGCCCGAGCCGCTCGACTATATCCCGGTCATGGCGACCCGCTATGGTCCCGACCCGGCCGAGGCGAAGCGCGCCGCAGGGCTGCTGGCGGGGGCTAAGCGGCCGGTGATCTACGCCGGCACCGGCGTGCATTGGGCGCGCGCCTGGCCACAGCTACAAGCCTTGGCCGAGCTGCTGGCGGCGCCGGTGACCACCAGCCTCGGCGGCAAGTCAAGCTTCAACGAGGATCATCCCCTCAGCCTTGGCTCCGGCGGCCTCGCCATCCCGCAGCCGGTGCGACATTTCCTCGATCATGCCGACCTTATCCTCGGCATCGGGTGTTCGTTCACCGAGACCAATTTCGGCGTGAAAATGCCGTCGGGCAAGACGATCATCCACGCCACCCTGGACCCAGCCCACCTGAACAAGGACGTACGCGCGGCGCTCGGGCTGCTCGGCGATGCCGGGCTGACGCTCGATGCCCTGCTCAGCGAGCTGGCTTCGCTGGTGCCGAGCCCGCGCGACCCGCACAAAGTGGTTGCCGAAATCGCGGCGCAGCGCGAGCCCTGGCTGGCGAAGTGGCTGCCGAAGCTCACCTCCAACGACGCGCCGCTGAACCCTTATCGCGTGCTCTGGGACCTGCAGCACACGGTCGACCGGGATAACACCATCATCACCCATGACGCGGGCAGCCCGCGCGACCAGCTTTCCCCCTTCTGGAAGGCGACGACGCCGCTCTCCTATCTGGGCTGGGGCAAGACGACGCAGCTTGGCTATGGGCTTGGCCTGGCCATGGGGGCGAAGCTGGCAGCGCCCGAGAAGCTTTGCATGAACGTCTGGGGCGATGCGGCAATCGGCTTCACCGGCATGGATTTCGAAACGGCGGTGCGCGAGCGCATCCCCATCATGTCCATCCTGCTGAACAATTTCTCGATGGCAATCGAGCTGAAGGTGATGCCGGTCTCGACCGAGAAGTACCGCAGCACCGATATATCCGGCGATTATGCCGCCATGGCGCGCGCCTTCGGCGGCTATGGCGAACGGGTGACCGAGCCTGCCGAGATCGTCCCCGCCATCAAGCGCGGCATCGAAAAGACCAAGGCTGGCATCCCCGTGCTGCTTGAATTTATCACGTCGAAGGAAACCGAAGTCTCGCGCCTTTAGGCGGGCGCGCGACCATGGCGAGCGTCGTAATCCGCGATGTGCGGAAAGCCTTCGGGCCGGTCGAGGTGCTGCACGGCGTGTCGGTCGACATTGCCGATGGAGAGTTCGTGGTGCTGGTCGGCCCATCCGGCTGCGGCAAGTCGACCCTGCTGCGGATGTTGGCGGGGCTTGAGAATATCAGCGGCGGCGATATCTCGATTGGCGGTCGGGTGGTGAACAATGTCCCACCAAAGGACCGGGACATCGCCATGGTGTTCCAGAACTACGCTCTCTATCCGCACATGACGGTGCGCCAGAACATGGCCTTCTCCATGAAGCTGGCCGGCGCCCCGGCGGCGGCGATGGAGGCAGAGGTCCAGCGCGCGGCGAAGATCCTCGGCCTCGATGCGCTGCTTGAGCGCTATCCGCGCCAGCTCTCGGGCGGCCAGCGCCAGCGCGTGGCCATGGGTCGGGCGATCGTCCGCAATCCGCAGGTGTTCCTGTTCGACGAGCCGCTGTCCAATCTCGATGCCAAGCTGCGCGTGCAGATGCGCGCCGAGATCAAGGACCTGCATCAACGACTGAAGGTCACCACGGTCTATGTCACCCACGACCAGATCGAAGCCATGACCATGGCCGACAAGATCGTCGTCATGAACGGCGGCAATGTCGAACAAGCCGGCCCACCCCTTGTGCTCTATGACCGTCCGGCCAATCTGTTCGTGGCCGGCTTCATCGGCAGCCCGGCGATGAACCTGCTGCGCGGCAGCCCGGGCCAAGGCGGCTTCATCGCCGAGGGCGGCGGGGTCCTGCCGTTGCCACCTGGCACGCCGGCGCAGGCGGGGGTCTATGGCATCCGTCCTGAACATATCCGCCTTGCCGGCCCGGAAGGGCTGGCGGCGACCGTCCAGATGATCGAGCCGACCGGGTCCGAGACGCAGGTGACAGTGCGCCTCGGCGAGACGCTGATCACCTGCGCCTTCCGTGAACGGATCACGGCGCAGCCCGGCGATACCATCCAGATCGAGCCCGACCTCGGGCTCGTGCATCTTTTCGACAGCGCCAGCGGCCAACGACTCGGCGCATGACCAAGGGGAGTGGAAAATGACCATCATCACCCGCCGCCATGCGTTGCACCTGGGCGCGGCACTGCCGATCCTCGGTGCCAGCGCTGCTCAAGCCCAATCCAAGGTCCAGGCGGCCAATGTCGCCGCGCCGAACCTGCCGATCGAAAACGGGGCGCAACTGCGCATGCTGCGCCCGGTGAAGTTCGTGCAGCCGGACGAGGATGTCTGGCGCGCCAATGCCGCCCGCTTCGCGCAGAAGACCGGCGTGCAGGTGCGGATCGACTTCGTCGGCTGGGAGGATATCAACCAGCAGACCGCGGTCACTGCCAATACCGGCGCCGGTCCAGACATCATTGTGGGCTTTTCGGACGCCCCGCATATCTACGGCGATAAGCTGATCGAAGTCAGCGACATCGCCGAATATCTCGGCAAGCGGTATGGCGGCTGGATGTTCCAGGGCGAGAAGCTCGGCAAGAAGTCCGGCACCGATAACTGGATCGGCCTGCCGATCGGCGGCACCGCTGGCCCCCTGGTCTGGCGGAAATCTGCGGTGAATGCGGTGGGCCTCAGCGCCCCACCGCAGGACCTTGCGGGCTTTCTCGATTGCTGCCGCAAGCTGAAGGCGGCCGGCAAGCCGCCTGGCTTCGCTCTGGGCAATGCGGTTGGCGACGGCAACGGCTTCGCCAACTGGCTGCTCTGGTCGCACGGCGCCACCCTCACCGATCCGGAGGGCAAGGTCTCGATCAACAGCCCCGCGACGGTCGAGGCACTGAGCTACCTGAAGGAGCTCTATCCAACCTTCATCCCCGGTACCCTGGCGTGGGGCGATATCAGCAACAACCGCGCCTATTCGGCGAACGAGCTCTTCCTTACCTCGAACGGCGTGTCCCTGTACTTCTCCCTGAAGAACGACCCCGCGACGCGGCCTGTCGCTGAGGACACCGAACACACCATCATGCCGCCCGGCAAGGCACCGGGCTGGCCCAGCGCGCCGTTGACCATGAACACCATGATCTTCAAGCACAGCCGCTACCCGAATGCGGCCAAGGCGCTGATGGCCTTCATGATGGAGCAGGAACAGTACGAGCCCTGGCTGGATGCCAACATGGGCTACTGGGCCCACCCGCTGCGGGCCTACAAGGATGCCGCTGTGTGGAGGTCCGATCCGAAGATCGCGATCTTCCGCGACAGCATGGATAACCGCTTCTGGAACGGGTATTCCGGCCCGATCACCGAAGCCTCCGGCCAGGCCAATGCGGAATACGTGACGGTGCAGATGTGCGCGGCCGTCGCCTCGGGCCAATCCAGCCCGCAAGATGCGGCGCGCGAGGCCGAGCGCCGCGCCCGTCGTATCTTCCGCCGCTAGTCGGGGCAGGGTCGCATATGTCCGCCAGCACGCATGCTCGCTGGGTCCGGGAAAAGCGCGACCCGTCCTGGCTTGCCCGGCTGCTCGATTGGAAGCCGCTGCTGGTTGTCGCTTGTCTGGCACCGGCAGTGGGGCTGCTGCTGGTCTTCCTGACCTACCCGCTCGGCCTCGGCATCTGGCTGGCCTTCACCGATACGACCATCGGGCGGGCCGGGGTCTGGGTGGGGCTCGAGAATTTTGAGTATCTGCTGGAAGACCGCCTGTGGTGGAACGCGGTTTTCTACTCGGTCTTCTATACCGGCGTTGCGACGCTGCTGAAATTCGGCCTGGGCCTGTGGCTTGCGCTGCTGCTGAACCACCACCTTCCCTTCAAGTCGATCCTGCGCGCCATCATCCTGCTGCCCTGGATCGTACCGACCGTGCTTTCGGCGATTGCCTTCTGGTGGATCTACGACCCCCAGTTCAGCATTATCTCCTATGTTTTCGTCGATATGCTCGGCTGGCGCACCACCAATATTGACTTCATCGGCAGCGCCTGGCCGGCCCGCTGGTCGCTGATCGCCGCCAATGTCTGGCGCGGCATTCCCTTCGTTGCGATCTCGCTCCTCGCTGGTCTGCAAACCATCTCGCCCTCTCTCTACGAAGCGGCGCTGTTGGACGGGTCCACGGGCTGGCAGCGCTTCCGCTACATCACCTTCCCGATGCTGCTGCCGATCTTAGCGATCGTAATGACCTTCAGCATCATTTTCACCTTCACCGATTTCCAGCTGGTCTACGCCATCACCCGGGGCGGGCCGGTGAACTCGACGCAGTTGCTGGCGACGCTGGCCTTCCAGCGCGGCATTCCCGGCGGGCAGTTGGGCGAAGGCGCGGCGATCGCCGTCTCGATGATCCCGTTCCTGGTCGCTGCCACGTTGTTCAGCTACTTCGCGCTCGCTCGGCGGAAATGGCAGCAGGGAGAAGGCAATGACTGACGCCGCCACCAACCCGGCCAACACCGCGACCGCAGCGCCCGAAATGCTGTCCTGGGACAGCCGGGGGAGGCGAATGGTGACGATTTATCTGCCGCTCGCCTGCTTCGTCTTCATCCTGTTGTTTCCGTTTTACTGGATGGGCGTCACCGCCTTCAAACCGAATGCCGAGCTGTATGATTTCAAAACCTATAACCCGTTTCTGATCGCCAAGCCGACCTTCGACCACATCCATCATCTGCTGTTCAACACCGCCTATCCGCGCTGGCTGGTGACAACGATGACGGTTGCGATCTGCTCAACCATCCTGTCGCTTTTCGCCAGCACGCTGGCGGCCTATGCCATCCAACGGCTGCGCTTTCGGGGAAGCCAATATGTCGGGCTGGCAATCTACCTGGCCTACCTGGTGCCGCCCTCAATCCTTTTTATTCCGCTGGCCACCATGGTCTATCGCTTCGGCCTCTTTGACTCGCCGCTCGCGCTTATCCTCACCTACCCGACCTTTCTGATCCCGTTCTGCACCTGGCTGCTGATCGGCTACTTCAAGTCGATTCCCTATGAGCTGGAGGAATGCGCGCTGATCGATGGTGCATCCCGCCTGCAGATCCTGACGCAGATCACCCTGCCGCTGGCCGTGCCAGGGCTGATTTCGGCCGGTATTTTCAGTTTCACGCTGTCGTGGAACGAGTTCATCTATGCCCTTGCCTTCATCCAGAGCAGCGAGAAGAAGACGGTCCCGGTCGCCATCCTAACGGAACTCGTCTCGGGCGATGTCTATCAATGGGGGGCGCTGATGGCTGGCAGCCTGCTCGGTTCGCTGCCGGTCGCGATTTTTTATTCGTTCTTCGTCGACTACTACGTCTCCTCGCTCACGGGGGCGGTGAAGGAATAGGCCGCCCCCACAAAAGCTACCTCAAAACCAGCAATCAGAGCATCCGACTTCTGGTATGAACTGTTTCACCGCCTCAAGCGCCGGGCACAAACCTCCGGCTTCCTGGGGCGCTCGGCCCGGGGGAACGCCTCTCGCCGTTGGAATCAAAGCTTGCGGCTGAGCGCGGCGACATAGCCGCGGTTGTGGGTCGGCGTCAGCCAGACCTCGTTCATGGTGATACCCACCGGCAGTTTCGCTACATATGCGATCAGGTCAGCGCAGTGCTCCGGCTGCAGCATGCGGGCCAGATCCTCGTTGCTCAGCGGGTTAGGCCGCTTCTTCAGGATTTCGGTATTCACCTCGCCCGGGCAGAAGGCGGTAGAGCGGATGCCGTTGACGCATTCTTCCATATTCAGCGAATGGCTCATCGCAACAACGCCGTGCTTGGCGGCGTTGTAGCCAGCACCGCTCATCACCCCGACATTGCGCCCGGCCATGCTCGCGGTATGGATCATCGTACCGCCGCCCTGGGCGCGCATGATCGGCAGCACCGCGCGCGCCACATAGAACGCCGAGCTGAGATTACCCTGCACCAGCTGGTCGATATCGGCCGGCGTCAGCCGCGCCCAGCTTCGGTCCGTGACGTTCAACCCCGCATTGTTCACGAGCACGTCGAGCCGACCGAAGGTC
>Ga0209188_1002368_pt1 | contig 14020 bp, 12 predicted proteins | sample C_130625_EF_Meta_FD_187307 | JGI IMG/M metagenome (GOLD analysis project Ga0209188, IMG submission 187307) | Freshwater microbial communities from Lake Croche, Canada to study carbon cycling - C_130625_EF_MetaG (SPAdes) (version 2) | ecosystem: Environmental > Aquatic > Freshwater > Lake...
TAAATGGCGCATACAACTCATCTGCCACGATTTGCGCTAAGGCGGTTTTGACACCAGTTCCTAAATCAACCTTGCCAGCATACACCGTGATTTTGCCATTCTTGTCGATACTTAACCAAGAATCAAGTGCACCACGATCCACGTTTTTTGCTGGGGCCAAAGTGGTCGGTGAAGCTGCCAATGCGTTAAAAGAAAAGCTAACAACTAATAAGCCTGAACCAGTAGATTTTAAAAAGTCACGACGGGTAAATGCATTCATAAAGATTCCTTAATGTATGAAGAGGATGCGCTTAAGCAGCATTCAAGTAGCGTCTAACCGCTGCTACGATTCTTTGATGGGTACCACAGCGACATAAATTGCCAGATAAAGCTTCAGCAATTTGGGCATCTGTTGGTTTTTTATTCTTCGCTAGAAAAGCGCTTGCAGTCATAATCATGCCGTTGATGCAATATCCACATTGAACCGCTTGTTCATCAATAAAAGCTTGTTGTAATTTTCCTGGTTTAGCAGAACTTCCAAGACCTTCGAGTGTCGTAATCTTTTGACCAACAACTGCCGCGGCTGGAGTTACGCAAGACCTGACTGCCTGATTATTGACGAGGACAGTACAAGCGCCGCATTGACCTAAGCCACAACCAAATTTAGGCCCTTGAAAATTTAGTTCATCACGTAGTGCATACAATAATGGGATATCATCATCCGCATTTAGCGACAAACTTTTGCCGTTCACTTGTAAGCTTATTTGAGCCATGTTGACCTCTTCATAAAATAATAAAAATATTAGGAATACGATATTAGAAATTATCTATTAAGAGTATCAATATCAGGGAAAACTCTAATATGTATGAGCGAGCTTTAAAAAAGCATGACTCACAAGAAACAGATATATCATGTTTCAAGGGTAGTTTTTGCAGACTCATACAAAATTGGAGCAATGATGAGAGCACGTTTTTTAGTTCATATAAGTGTTATATTTTCGCTAGGTTTACTACTGCAGAATAGTTTCGCAGCAGATGCTGGAGGCAGTTCTTATCCGACTCGACCAGTGAAAATCATCGTGCCTTACGGACCTGGCGGTGGATCTGACATCATCATTCGGGCGATGCAAAATAAGCTTGCTGAGACCCTAGGTCAAGCCATCATTATTGAGAATAAGCCAGGTGCGAGTACGATTGTAGGAACTGACTTTGTGGCCAAAAGTGCTCCTGATGGATATACCGCACTGATTGTTGATATGGCCTTCTTGGTTAATCCCAGTTTATTTTCCAAACTACCATATGACAGCCAAAAAGATTTTATCCCAGTTATCGAATTGGTATCTACACCCTCCATCATGTTGGCTTCCAGTAAGATGCCCTTCAAAAATCTGAAGGAGTTTATTCAACTTGCGAAAACTTCCCCGAACAAGTTAAGTTATGCCTCAGCTGGATTTGGAACAGGCGGACATATGGCCAGTGAGATGCTCAAAGTTGTGGCAGGTGTTGATTTAGTACATGTGCCTTATAAGGGGGCTGGACCTGCGATGACAGACGCCTTAGGTGGACATGTCAGCATTTTGTTCACAACCGTTGGAGCCGCAAAACCATATGTAGAATCTGGACAAATCATCGGTTTAGGCATCACGAGTGAGAAGCGTGCAGATGCCTTGCCTCAAGTACCAACTTTTGCTGAACAGGGTTATCCTGAGGTCAATGCAAATATTGTCTGGGGAATCTTTTTGCCTGCAGGCGTACCAAAAGAAATTGTCCAAAAAATCAACACCGCTTTTAATACCACTTTGCAATCACTAGAAATGAAACAGCGCCTCACTGAATTAGGATTTAACCCCGCTGGAGGAAGTTCTGCGCAATGGACATCTGAAGTGACAAAACTAACCAATAACTGGTCGAAAATAGTCAAGCAAGCGAATATCAAGCCTGAGCAATAAGACTTCGACATGAGATGAATATAAGGGCTAATTAAAGTCTATCTTGTTGGTTATTTCTTTTTAATTTTTATCTCTCGAGCAATAAATTCTATGAATTTAAAACTTCTTCATAGAATCTATCTTTCGACTTTTGATTCACGCTTATTTATCTACCTCGAATCAATTTATCTTCAAACCAATTCCACATATCAGCTACTACTAAAGTGAGATAGTCACGCTGACAATGTTGTGAGCCTCCTTCTTCAGCCGTGTAGACACGTAATGTTTTGTCCTCTGAGCCACATGCGTCATATTGTTTTTGCGCATCTGATAATGGGATTTGTTCATCTTCCGCCCCGTGGACTAATAAAAATGGACATTTCATTTGCTGCATGACGCCATCTAATTTGAATGGTTTCAAAGTTTCAAGTGCTTGCTCGAGGGTATCAACTCCAAGGATCCAATTAATATGATGACCTGGAACAGATAAAGATAGTTTAAATTGTGCATCGATACGTTTCTTCCAGGTATCGTAATAGCTCCACTGCGCACCCCAAGCGATGCATGCTGCCCAACGATGATCCATGGCCGCGCAGCGTGGGGCATAGTAGCCACCTAAGCTAATTGCCACAATACCAATTTTTTTAGGATCTACATCACTACGTTTTTCTAAATAATCAAGACATGCACTACCAGCAACTTCATAGTCATGGCGCAGGTAATGATTACGGAAACGAATAGCTTCACCAGTTCCAGGGCCATCCATAATTAATACAGAAAACCCACGTTTAATTAAATCCGGGATACCTCGCATAAATTGGATTTCTTTGGTGACATCTAGACCATCGAAGTAGACTACGCAGGGAGATTTTTCTGCAATTTTCTTTTGTGGATGCACAAAATATCCAGGAAGGCTACCATCGACAAAAGGGATTTCAACGATTTCAATGTTGTAATCGCTAAGCTTAATAAATTGATGAAAAGAATCAATGCCACGTTGAAACACATCCAAAGCTTTTTCATCTTTAGGCGTTCTAAAGCGCTCTGCCATATGGTAATAATTAGCGGCGCGTTGATAAGCATGAGCAGCTGAAGTGTTATTTCCTTCGACAGCCCAGCGATCAGCATATTGACGAACACCATCGGCAACTTCCGTACAGGCATCGAACCATGCATCATCATCTTCAGGAGCTTTACCCTTCAGTTTGGTACCGATTTTGTGTAATTCACCAATCTCAGAACCCCCGTAAGGTGCAGCACTTAACATATTAATAAATGCGGCTGACCAACGATAATTGCCAGGGAAATACATAAAATATGGTGGATCTTTTTTTTCTGCCATGTTTTCTTCCTTTTTTGTAAATGACTACGATTGATAATATTGGTTTATTCTTTAATATCAGCTAATTTAGCAACCTTGGTCCATTTTTCAATTTCTACTTGAATAAATTGACCATATTCTTCAGGAGTGAAGTTGCTAGGTTCAAAGCCTTGAGAAATAAAAAGCTCCTGATTTTCTTTAGTGGCTAGTTGTTTACTCAGTATTTGATGAATTTTGTTTGTAATACTTTTTGGTAAGCCTGCAGGACCCAAAATGCCATTCCAGTTATAACTCTGAAACCCAGTCAGTCCTTGTTCGGCGATGGTTGGAATATCCGGTAGAAGATCACTTCGTTTGTCTGCAGTAACACCAACAGTTTTTATCTTGCCTTGTTTTAAGAGAGGGATACAGTTTGACAGTTGGATTTGTGCCACTTGAATATGTCCAGCCAGAAGATCATTTTGATATTGAGATGCCCCTTTATAGGGGATGTGATTCAGTTTGATACCAGCTTGTGATGAAAATAATTCAATAGAAAGATGACCTACCGTGCCCACACCTGGAGAGCCGTAATTGACTTTTCCGGAGTTGGACTTTACATAAGCTACAAATTCTTTGACATTGTTAGCCGGAATACTCGGATGGATAGCGATACAGCTAGCCGTCCTAGCAATCAGCATGATGGGCGTAAGATCCTTCGTGGTTTGATAAGGCATATTTGTTTTAACAGCAGGTGCTGCGGTGAGAGGTCCTGGATTTCCTGCGAGTAGGGTATAGCCATCTGCAGGACTTTTTACTACCTGATCAACACCAGGAACGCCACCACCCCCCACTTTATTTTCTACAATGAAGGGTTGACCAAACGCCGTGTTGAGTTGCTGTGCTGCCCACCGTGCTTGGACATCAGTAGGACCACCAGCGGCAAAAGGAACAATAATTTTAGTAGGACGATTGGGGTAGTTTTGTGCATAGCTCAATAAGTTCGAAGAGCTTATTGCCACTACGATAGCTATCTTGTTGAATTGCTTGAAGACAATCATAAACTCCCTTTACATGGTTATTGTTGAGCAATATTCGCTATTTTGAATAATTGTGTTTGTAACTCAATATCTTTCGCAACAAATTGGGTAAATTCTGACGGAGAAGACCCCATCGGCATTAAACCCAATTCCTCAAATTGTTTTTTTATTTCTGGATTTTTAAGAGCCTCAGCTAAAGCTTGTTGAACTTTTAGAACGAACTCTTTAGGAGTGCCTGCTGGATAAAATAAGCCAGACCAACCATAGACTTGATCAATGCCTTTGATACCTGACTCTAAGAAAGTTGGCACATTGGGGATTGCTGGAGAACGCGCAGTACCACTAATGGCAATTCCTTTTACTATTTTCTCTTTAATGCCATTCGCAGCCATTGCTGTGGAGATATAGGTCATATCAACTTGCTTGGCAACCACTTCATTGTATGCAGGACCTAAGCCTTTATAAGGGACATGCAGAATCGAAGTGCCATACTGCGTATTGAGAAGCTCGCCAACCAAGTGTGATGCATTACCATACCCACCAGAACCATAACTCAGCTTATTGGGATTAGCTTGTGAATAAGCGATTAATTCTTTGACAGAATTCACGGGAAGGTCATTATTGACGACAAGGACCATGCCATAGCTGCGATAGACTTGGCTAATCGGCGCAAAATCCTTGATGGGGTCATACGGTAATTTTTTATAGAGTGCTGCATTAGCAGCAAATGATCCAGTCATGATTAACATCGTATAACCATCAGGAGTTGATTTGGCAACATAATCTGCACCGATTAAACCATTTGCACCAGCTTTATATTCAATGACTACCGGCGTTTTTAGTCGGTCACTCAGATGTTGGCCCACCCTTCTGGCAACTATATCGATAGGACCGCCAGCAGAAAATGGGACGATGATTCGGATGGGGCGATCAGGCCAGGTAGATTTGTTTTGTGCAAGAGAAATATTGGACTGACAAAAGAGACCAAATATAGAAAAAACAGATATCCAATAAAGAAATTTCCTTGCGAACAGATTCACAATGTCTCCCAACTGATGTTATTTGATTTTCAATAACTATAGTTAATTTAATTTATTTTTAGGTTAACATATTCATGTATATCGTGTCACTCGTGCAGTGCAATATGTTGAGTTAAGCATAAATCTTTACTAAAAAATGAGCGATTGAATACATTAAAAAAATATAAAATCCAGGAGACTAAATGAGTTCAAAATCCAATCAGATGTCATTGCCCAAAGAGCATGGCATGATCGTTGAAAAAGATGTCCAGATACCATTGCGCGATGGCGGATATGTGTATGCAGATATTTTTCGACCAGATGATATGTCAGAAAAGTTCCCAGCGATTGCCAACATTACCGTTTATAACAAAGACAAACTATGGGTTCCTCCAGAAGATTTAGAAGAAGAGGCTAATCCCTATATGAACTGGGAAGCAGCCAATCCTTTGTGGTGGGTTCCAAGAGGCTATGTTTGTGTTCGGATTGATTCACGCGGCACTGGAAAATCACCTGGTAGGTGCGAGCCTAGCTCCTATCAAGAAAGCTTAGATTTTTATGACTGTATCGAATGGTTGGCGAAGCAGGATTGGTGTTCTGGAAATATTGGTACTCTAGGAATTTCTTACCATGCCGCATGTCAATGGCGACTTGCTAATTTAAACCCACCTTCATTAAAAGCCATTATTCCTTGGGAAGGGCGTGCCGATCAATACCGAGATCAAGCCTACCATGGTGGTATTTTTTCCATGGGATTTTTAGGTAATTGGGTAAATCAACATATGGCTCGTCATTTACTGGGCCGCACTCGTAAATATAATCCAGATTCTTTTACGCCAGATATGCTGTGGCAATATCTTAGCCATGACTTAGATTCTGAGTGGTGGCGGATGTGTAGTGCCAAGTGGGATCAAATTAAAGTACCAGTCTATTCCGTTGGAAATTGGGGTGGTTGGGGATTACATTTACGAGGTAATACGGAAGCTTATTTATGCGCGCAATCAAAGTATAAGAAATTACGGATTCATACAGGGGATCACTTTCGGCCTTTTCACTCGAATGAAGGCAAAGTTGATCAATTAAGATTCTTTGATTATTGGTTAAAAGGTATCCAAAATGGGCTCATGGATGAGCCACCCATTAAGTTAGAGATTCGCACTGGTGGTAGCAAAAAGCCTTATGCATTTCGCTTTGAAAACGAATGGCCATTAGCAAGAACCCAGTGGACCAAAATGTATTTTAGTATTGAGCGTGAGCGTAAGCCTGAAGAAACCCATACAGAAGGGCGATTAGTTGTTGAGGAGGTGACCACTTCACGTCAAATAAGTTATCTCGGTAGCAATCCCAATAAGGCAGGTATTGGATCAGGATCATCCGCACCCGGTATCGGTCGTTCTGGAGTGTCATTTGTAACAGACCCAATGGCGCACGATACAGAAATCACAGGCCCATTAATGGCCAATCTTTGGGTTTCCAGCACGGCTGAAGATATGGATGTGATGGTGACACTGCGTAATATAGATCCAGAAGGTCATGAAGTTTTTGAGATGGGTCAGCAAGGTCAGCCTGTCGTTTTGACCAAAGGCTGGTTGCGAGCATCACACCGTAAATTAGATCAAGAAAAAACTTTACCTTATCGTCCCTATCATGCTCATAATGAGAGGCAATGGTTGACACCTGGTGAGCCAGTCGAGTGTCAAATTGAAATTATTTCGACATGTATTATCTTAAAAAAAGGTCACCAACTTCGAGTCGACATACATGCACAAGATAGTGCTGGAAGTGGCAATTTCACGCACTTTCATGCGGATTACAATGAAAACGCGACACACACATTTCACTCAGGTGGGGCTATGCAATCGTATATCCTATTGCCAATCATCCCTTCTTGAGAAATCTCTTCGCAACTGAGGGTCAGTCCAATCAGAATTGATCCTCAGCCTGGAACAATCTACAGGTTTTGTTCACCTAGAAGTTTAAAATCAATAACGCCACTCTCGCCATATTCAGCTACTAAGCTTTTCACGCGGGCCGTAATATTTTCTTCAGAATCATTAAAATCAAGCCCTTGTAAGAAACCTTGACGCGCTTTGAGACCTGTTGGCCAATAGACCTCACAGATATTCTCATCAGGATCTTTAAAGTAGCAACTTACAGCATTACCGTGCGTCACGGTATAGATCACCGTGACATTGTTAGCAACAAAACGTTTCCAGTATTCAATCACATCACGAAGTGAATACACTCGGAACGAGATTTGTTGTAAGAGACGCACGTCATTAGGTACATTTCTGCCGGCGGCAAGTAACACCTCATGATGTTCTTCCTCAGGATGGGAGGACATGAAAATCAGACCTGCTGGACGATCTTCATCACTAATTTGCAGACCCAACATATCTCGATAAAAAGCAATAGAAGTTTCTAAATCTTGAACATGGATACCGACATGCGCTAGGCGTTCGATGGCTGGTGTATGCATCAGTGTCTCCTCAATATTGAGTTGGAATTATGAGTTAATTATCTTACATTTTTCCTGCGAGGGAAACCATTGCACATCACAAATTATTGCAAATTCCAGCCTAGTGCTCGGCTAAGAACTTCCGCAGCTTGATTATCTTGATCGCCACGCCAAGCAACAATTTGATCAGGACGGATCAGTACGAGCTTTGCCTGATACAGACTGACGAGCTCTGAGTGAGGGTGGTGCACCACTTTGAGATCAATCCCACGCTGACTTGCTGCTTGGATAAAGGCGGTATGTTCGCTTGCTTGTTCGCCAAGACATAAGAGAGTCCAGTTCATACCAAATGTGTCAAATAAGGATAATTCATCACTGATCCACAGATGTGGGGGACGACCACCTGGTTTAGCACACGGCTCATAGATATTTGCCTGATCGACAGGTTCAGGTATCCCTTCCGGAGCGATAATCGGAGAGTTGCTATAGCGCGTCCCAAAAGTAATACCCGGAATATTAAATTCTTTTCGTGCATGATCATTAAAATGCAAACTTGCCAGTTCACGATCCGCGATGCCTTTAGGGGTATCTAGTTCAAAATCATCGCTGACTTGGAATAGACCAACCGAATCCGCAAAACCCCTCGCGTAGGTCGTATTGCGTTTGGCAATAGGAGATCTCTCTAAAGTATAGGTATCTAATAACTCTTTTGGTGAGTGACCATGAATGACACTAGCTAATTTCCAACCTAGATTCACAGCATCTTCAACCGCTGTGTTGTAGCCCAAACCACCCGTTGGGGTAAATAAATGCGCCGCATCACCCATTAGGAAAATAGGTCCATCTGACATTTTTTCTGTGTACAGAGCATGTCCAGCAGTCCAGGTTAAATAGGACAAAATATTTACCTCAAGGTCACAGCCTAAAGATTCACTGATGACCTGATAGGCATGTGTATGATCCCAGTCGCTTGCTGTTTCAACCTCATGTAAAGAAGCATGAAACGCGAATTCATCAACGCCATTAACCGACATGAGGAGTGAGCGGCGTTCATTATTGACCGTGACATACATCCAGGATCTTGGATGTGGAATTTTTTTAAATAAATCAGGAGAACGGAAATAAATGGCAAACATGAGACCACCCATGTAGCCACGTTTCATGCCAGTGTCGCCACTATAAGAAATCCCTAAGCTTTGACGCACATTACTTCTAGGACCATCAGCACCAACTAAATATTGACAGCGGACATGTGTTTCGGCAGATGACTCATCTACGGGTTGGATCCACGCATCGATATGGTTTGGATGGCGCTCATAGCGGGTCATTTTCCAGGCAAAACGGATATCATTTGTAGGCCATTTTTCTGCATGTTTGCGAAGTACTGGCTCAACATACTTTTGCGAGATACGGTGGGGTAATTCAGCAGCGCTCCAGGAGCCACCCATTTTGCGCACATTGAGACTCGCTTGAGCGGAAGTCGGTAAGGATAAACGGGCAAGTTCATACTTGCTATAGCGCGTGAAATAAGCAATATCAGTCGGGTGATCAGGGGGCAATCCAGATTGACGGATTTCATTGGCAAAGCCATGACGACGGTAATATTCCATCGTTCGTGCTTGAGTGGCATTCGCTTGCGGATTGAATGCTGTTGATTGCTTTGCATCGACGAGAAGGGTAGGGACCTTGCGTGCACCTAATTCATTGGCTAGCATCAAACCGCTTGGACCACCACCAACAATTAATACTGGAATTTCAATCATGTATTTAGTTCAAGGTTATTGCATCATTTGAGTACACCCGACTATTTAAAATAACAGAAGCAGAGTCCTCAATCGTTCATCAGTTTAACACTTCGTTACTCACATAGTGGTGAGCGGTTTTCTCTGTTCAACGCAGGAACACTTAATCTAAATCCCCAATGATTTTTCAATTAATCGGTACATCAAAATGATACAAATATATGTTAATTTAAACGTATCAATGAAAGGATCGAGGAATACATCATGGAAACAGGCTTAGAACACTTTAATGAATTAAGAAGACTTGCAGACTCTGAAGAGCCAGAAGTTGTCAAGAGTTATTACCTTGGAATAGGTGATGAGTTCGAGTTTGAAGTGGAAGAAGAGTTGACCTTTGAAGAAGATGAAGGTGAGCCATTTACCGAATTGATTCAAACTATCCATGTATATTTGGATGGAGAGGAAGTATATGAGTTTGAAAGAACCTATCAAGGCTTTAACAGTGATGATGGTGACGATTGGGAAGTAGAAGAAATCGATAACACCATTGACTCTGATGTGGCTAGTATTTTTGAAGCTTGCGGTGTTGAATTAGATACTCCAGATGTACCTAAAGCGGATGATGAAGAATTCGAGGAAGATGAGGAGTAATCAAGCCCTAGCTTGTCTCGCATAATGTCCACGCCCTTTACGATTGCCCAGCTTTCAGATACGCATATACGCATCTTAGGTACGCCATTATTTAATGGCGTAGATAGCGCAATTCAATTACAAAAAGCCATTGATTGGTTATTAAGCGATCAACTAAGCATAGATGCAGTAGTTATTTCTGGGGACCTGACTCAAGACGGACTTGTTGAAGAATATCAACATCTGAGGCAGTTGTTGAGTCCATTGGCAAAGCAAATGCCAATTTATCTAGCACTTGGTAACCATGATCATTTTGAGAACTTCATGCAAGTATTCTCAGACTATCCTGGCATTGCGCAAGCCAAAGCCCAAGATGCCTTGCAATACCGGATGAAGATTGGCGATTATCAATTCTTGATTTTAGACAGTTTAGAACAAGGCAATGATCAAGGCCATCTCAACCCACAGCGTTTATATTGGCTCAATCAGCAATTACTCAGTTCAAAAGATAAAACAGTCATTGTGATTCATCATCCAATGATTGATATTGGTAATCCCTTGATGGATGAAATGCATTTATTTGAAAGTGAAGCATTTGGTGAGATTATTGAAAATCATCAGCACATTGAGCTCATTCTTTGCGGACATATTCATCGCACGATTTTTGGAAAATTCAAGCAAATCCCTGTCATCATTGGTCCTAGTACTGCCCATCAGTATCCAGTCAATATTACCCATGCATCAGCCAAGATTCTTTCAAAAGAAGCACCTGGTTTTTTGATCCATACCTGTGTCGATGGCAAGAGTATCCTCACTCATCAAATCCCTATTAGTCCATTTGAAAAGAATTAATTAGCGTAAATTCAAGTTAGAATTAGTCATACAAAAAATATAACTGGAGACATTATGCTGATAGGGCATTTTTTTCGCATCCTCATTGCGCTTGCTTGCTATGGGGGGATTCAGTCAACAAGCTTTGCGCAACAAGTGAATGATTATCCCAATCGACCCATACGGATCATTGTGTCATTCCCACCCGGAGGATCCCCTGACTTTACTGCACGTGTGATAGGACAGCAAATTGGGAATATTTTAAAAACTAGTGTGGTTGTAGAAAATAAACCTGGTTCAGGAGGTAATTTAGGAACTCAGTATGTAGCCTCGAGTAAGCCGGATGGTTATACCCTCTTGGTTAATTCTTCGGCATTTACCGTAAACCCGAGCTTATATGGCGCTAAAGCAGGATATAGCCCAGAAAAAGACTTTGCCAATATCGCAGTGGTTTCTAAACAAGCCAATGTGGTTTCCGTTAATGAAAAAGTTCCAGTTAAGAGCCTTAAAGAATTAAAAATATTTTCTAGTACAGAAAAGTTAGCATTTTCAACTCCAGGCAGTGGCACAACTCCTCATTTAACCTGCGCTAATTTATTTCATGGCATATGGAAACAAGACATTATTCATATTCCATACAAAGGTGCCGGTCCAGCTTCCCTAGCTGTTGCCAGTGGTGAAACCCCCATTGGTTGCACAGCTGCCTTTGGTGTATTGCAATTTGCCAAACAAGGCAAAGTACGTATTTTGGCGATATCGAGTGATAAGCGCATTCCACAGTTACCTGATGTGCCTACCTTTATAGAACTCGGTTATCCACAGATTAATGATTACACCTTAAGTGGTTTTTATGCCCCTAAAGGTACGCCGCTAGATATTCTTGAAAAACTTAATCAAGTAATTAATCAAGCATTAGAAGTTCAAGATGTTAAAGATAAATTTGATACTGCCGGACTTATACCAGTTGGTGGGACGATTGCGCAGACCAATCAAATAATTAGCTCGGAACTCAAGCATTGGGAGCAAGTTGTAAAAATCACACGAGCCACTGCAGACTAGGTTAGATTAGTTTGTGGAGTAGGATTTGGTGAGCGCAATCGCCACATCGATATTACTGATATTTGCTGGAATGATGTGTTGTTCGATTTGTCGCATCACCTCGACGATGGCCTGGTTCGCTGGTGTTGGTATCCCTAGACGCATGCCATGCTGCACAACAAGCCCATTAAGGTAGGGCGTCTCTGTTCGGCGCTTTTTAATGACATCTTGGGTGACAGCATTTTGGGATTTTTTGCCAATATGTCCAAGCAAAGTAGTAACTAATTTTTCTGCAATGACCTGCGGTTCTTGTTCCATTTCAGAATCTGACAAGCCAAAAATCCCCTCGAGTTGATAACCTAGGGCTTGTCCCACAGCAATGGTCTCGACACCAATTTGTAAAACAAGATCACGCATGTGCGGTAATTGCAAAGCCTCGTAGGACTCGGCCTTCAGCATTGCAAAAGGTGCTAAGACCATCGCGTTTGTAACAAGCTTGGTCCATTTCGCACCTTCGATATTCGTCGTGATATCCACTGTTGCAACATGTTGCAATAAGTTTTTTATTTCCTCTAAGCGCTGTGATTGTTGGCCATTGAGTTCGCCAAGACCCATCCAAGTGCGCGTAGGTGGAGTTTTTCTTTTGATGATACCCGCCTCAAAACTTTCTGCAGATAATTCTAAGACACAGCCAATTGTTCGATTCTCGCCCACGATTTTGGCAACTTCTTGATTCATCATCCCGTTCATGAGAACAACTACCATGCTATTTGGGTTTAGATAAGGAAGAATAAATTCAGATAACCACTTGGCTTCTCCCGCTTTCGAAGCTAAGAAAACAATATCAAAATAATCGATTGGCAGACCAGCTAATTCATGGAGATGAATCGCTTGCAGGGGAGCTGAGTGGAAGTCGCCATCCGCACTTGTAATATGAAGGCCCTGTGTTCTCATCACATCGATAACTACCGGCCATGGATCAATGATCCAATGTTCAATTGCTGCTTGGGCAAAATTAGCGCTCACACAACCACCAATGGCGCCAGCCCCTAAAATTGCGATTTTCTTCATTTGATTATCTCTTCAGTGATATCTCTAAATCACTCTACCAAAACGTGAAAAACTAATCCCACAGCCTAGTGCAATCAGGAGTAAGCCCAAGCCCATGACAGGACCAGTGATTTCAGTTAAATGTTGTCTCTCAAAACGAATTGTTAAACCCAAAGAATCATAAATATTCTTTAGATCTTCAGGTTTGGTTGCTAAATAGTATTCACCCCGCGTACCATTCGCAATTTTTTTAAGACTCGTTTCATCCAGACGCACGCGCATGGACATCCCCTGTGCTTGGATTACGCTCCCCTCTGGAGTGCCAACACCAACCGTATGGATTTTGACCCCATGATTAGCCGCAAGTTCAGCCATTTTAAGAACATCAGGCCCCATATTACTTTGACCATCTGTGATTAACATAATCGCCATCGATTGATTAGAACCTGGTTCCATATTGACTTGATTCGTATCTTTGGGAGGAGTCGGAGATGGCTTGGCTGCAGGTCCTTGTTCGGATTCCGTAATGATTTTTTCTGCATCAATCCCTGAACCTGGTAATAAATTAGCAAGCGCAATCACAATCCCACTGCCTAGGGCTGAACCTGGTTGTAGCGGAATATTATCTAAGGCTTGCATCAAGGTGATGCGATCACTCGTTGGCGCTTGTCGAAGTGCCGCAGTACTGGCAATCGTCAAGATCCCAATGCGCATTTGGGGAGGTTGGTCTTTGATAAATACCTTTACCGCACTGATCGTAGCATCAAAGCGACTCGGCTTGATATCATCCGCACGCATACTACCCGAAGTATCAATGGCAATCATAATCGTATCTAAACGACTGGGAACAAAGAGCACAGCCCTTGGTCTAGACATCGCAAACAGCATGATACAAAGACCTAGTAAGAGAAGAAGATCACTTAACAATTGCCAGCGTTTAGCATGACGCAATTGTGAGGTCTTACCACTTTGTTGTTGCAGACGATAACTAACTGAAGAAACCGG
>Ga0209188_1002369_pt1 | contig 14019 bp, 12 predicted proteins | sample C_130625_EF_Meta_FD_187307 | JGI IMG/M metagenome (GOLD analysis project Ga0209188, IMG submission 187307) | Freshwater microbial communities from Lake Croche, Canada to study carbon cycling - C_130625_EF_MetaG (SPAdes) (version 2) | ecosystem: Environmental > Aquatic > Freshwater > Lake...
CGGAATCAGCAAATAATTCCAAATTGGCCAATTATAGAAAGAATCAAGAAACAACTCTTTTGAATTGATTGATTGTCCATCTATTGTCATCATGCAATACCTCTTTTTGATAGTCCAATCATAAAGATCCCCAGGATTGATGCCAAAATTTTCCGGGCCATTAGTTCCCCATTCAAGGTAGATGACGGGCCGGAAACGCGAAATGACAGTCTCAGCCCCTGCCAACACGCCAAATTCGTTGCCCTCAACATCGATTTTTATTAACACTAGATTAATTACATCCGTTAAGGCTTCATCCAAAGTCGTGACCGCTACTTGTGTCTTTCTAAAAAAAGTGCCGGAGGGAAATTTTGTTATCGGGCGATTTGCCAAGCTTGAAAGTTCTTCGTTGTTTGAAACATAGAAATCACTAAAGCCTGACCTACTACTTACAGCACTATTAGCAAGTTTTGAGTTTGGAAATCGGTTCTGCAGTAGGGTAAACATAAAAGGTAACGGTTCGAAAGCCCAAAGCAAATCTTCAGAAGTATACTGAGCTGCGATTTCTAAGTAATCTCCTCTACAAGCTCCAATATCAACAAATGATTTTCCACTTGAGAGGGTTAAGGATGCGATGAGGTTGAAGCGCTCCTTATCAAGAGCGTTCCTTTGGGCAGCATTTTTCCATTCTGAGTCTAAATTACTAGAAAATTTTATCGACTTTAACAGCGTGTGCACTTTTTGAAAGTAGTTCGTCATAGCTTTATTGTAACCGTTTGTAAAGTGCTAGGAAGATACTGAGTCTAGAACTTAAACTTAATTAAGATCCACGGGACGTACACCTTAAACCGGTAATATATTTGTGAGGCCCAACCTCAAAACCTAAATGACTATGAGGAGTCAATAGACCCCTTGTAGAGAGGATTCTAGCGAAGTAAAGTTAGGGCATGCAGCCCCAGTGTTTGTCCTCAAAAAAGCTATGAATACTATTTCGATACTTTTGTATCCCCTAATTGCGTTTATTGGGTTATTCATATTAGAACTCATCGGATTCTCGGCGTCGACATTCATGGAAAGGAGCCCTGGTAGACCAAGAGCCGAAAGAATTGCAGAAAATATTAATCTGGGCTTGGGTATTTTAGTGTTGTTGACATTTTTGGGTGCTACGGCAGGTTTGAATAGGATGCCAATTCTGTATTCGGTTCTCATATTGTTAGCAATAGGGGCTTTAATCGTTCAATCAAAAATACGTGAATATTTTTTAATATTGAATTCCAATTCAATCTATTTAGTCGGCGTCGGTGTAGGGATCGGAACTTGGGAATTACTGCCAGGACTATTTTTTGCTTCAAAACACAAAACAGTGTTGACCACGGTTGGCTTTGGAAATAACGATATCGCCTATTACATCGCAATGGCGAGCCATTTTGATAGTCACGGTCTGATTCACTCCACAAATTTGGCAAATAATGACTTAGGGACTATCGTAAAATATAACTATTTTAGTCCGACAGCCGTACTCGGGTTAATCTCAACAATAAGTCACCTGCCTGTATGGAGAATAAGTATGGCGGCACTAATTTTAGCTAGTTCGATTGCTTGTTGTAATTTAGTTAGATTAATAAAATTATTTACTAATCCGAGAACTTCGGATATAAACATTGTCTTATTAACAATATTTATATTTACATCCTCGTTGATGAGCTACTGTTATATTAGATATTTTTTGGGCCAAATAATTGCAATCGGTATATCAGCGGGTCTAATTTCTGTCACTTACAAACTAGTTGTAAAAAAAGAAAAAAGACTAATAACCTATGCAGAATTCATTTCATTGATATTGTTATCATGTTTTACCTATCCTCACATACTACTTTTTATCCTAAGTATTGCACTTGGTACTTTTACACTAGACAGTTTGTGTCGTCGAAAATTACTGAGACGTGAAATATTGAATCTTTTTACATGCTTTTTGATATCGGTGATTATTTTACTTCCATATTTTCCATATGGGTACAAATTGCTCTTAACAACAATTCATGGGGAAAATGGTTGGCCTGTGAGCATTTTGTCACCGTATAATCTTCTTTTAAATCCAAGTGCAATAGGGCAAGTTTTTACAAACAGTACGTTGATTTTTGTATGGCTTGTATTTTTAATTCTGTTGATTGCAACCTTGCATAGGATACAGAAATTATCCTTCAGAGAGCCGGTATATCTTCTAATATTCAGTCTTCTTTTGTCGTGCTTTATAATTTTGCTTGCGAGAGGTAGACCTTTAACAGAATATTCATCATGGAAACTTATTGCTTATTACTTGCCTTTAATAGTCGCATTGGTTGGTTCTATTTTAATTGCTGAAAATTTTTCAAGGTTTCTTTTGTTAACTCTTGTCATAGTGACAATGTCTACGTCCATTTTGCAATGGAAATTTGTCTCCCCAGCTCAAAATAATCCTATCGTTAGCCAAGATTTTTCAAAGGCAGCAAATGAAATTAATCGATTGAATTTAAGGTACGTGAACGTTGATTTGCCTACTTATTTTGAGACTATGATGTCGGTATCTTTAATCAGGAATTCTAAAATTTTCTTAAATTCAGCATCGTATTTTCAAATTGCTCGAAGGCCAGAATCTTGCGTGCTTCAAAGAGCTGATCTCGTTCCAAATGGAACACGTACGTATAAGTTGAGTGAGGATTATGTTTTAACTGGAAATATTCCAAAATGTTTGTATCCTGAAAGAGTAGAGGCTCAATAGATGGATGTTGTGAGTTTTAGTTTTCGTAAATTTCTAATACAATCTTGGGATAGACAAAATAGATGGTTTGAGAGGAGTGACTAAGTGAATATTTTTGAGGTAGTCAGTATTAAAAAAGAGAGCTCCCTTTATTCAGCTTTGACAGATTCCTATGAAGGCAAAAATGTGGTTGTTACCGGAGGTGCAAGTTTTATTGGGTCCCACCTCGTTGATGCTTTGGTGGAACTTGGAGCGAATGTAGTGGTAATTGATGATCTATCTTCGGGAAAGCTCGAAAATATTAAATATTTAAGTTCAGTTGATTTTATCGACTTTGATTTGCGCGATAGACCCGGAATAACGAAACTTTTTGAGCATAACGAGTTTGTTTTTCATTTGGCTGCGATTCATGGCGGAAGAGGTTTTATAGAAACTTATAAACGGGAAATGTTGGCAAACCTCGCAATTGATAATAATGTTTTTTCAGCTTCTGTAGCGGCTGGCGTTCAATCAGTTGTGCATGCATCGAGTGCTTGTGCCTACCCCGTTGATCTTCAAATGAGCGAAACGAATCAGTACCTATTATCTGAAGCCCAGGGCTCCATGGAGCGCTCAGAAGCATGTTTTGCAGATGGTGTATATGGCTGGACTAAATTGATGGGCGAATATCAGTTAGAAAATAGCGTTGCTGGAACAAAAGTAAAGGGTCGTAGTGCACGAATTTTCACGGCTTACGGAGACAGGGAAAATGAAAGCCATGCCGCAATTGCATTGATCGCAAAGGCATTGCTTCATTCGGACCCATATCCGATATGGGGCTCAGGGGAACAAACCCGAAATTTTACTTACGTGGCTGACACGGCCGTAGGACTCCTTTTGCTTGGAAGTGATGATCGTAGTTTGTCCTTTGATGTTTTCAATATCGGTACTTCGAATCACGTGAAGGTCATTGATTTTGTTAATCAAATTTTTGAGGAACTCAATTGGAAGCCGGAAGTAATTGATTTACAGTTGAACAGACCCGTTGGAGTGGCAAGTCGCGCATCGAATAATCAAAAAATCAGAGAAGTCTTCAGCTGGGAACCCCAAGTATCGATTGAAGATGGTGTCAGAAGAACCATCGATTGGTACAAAAGTTCAGGGCTGCTTCCAGCTACTTTGGCCGAACTCGAGCATCGGCTTATGGCCAGATGAGAGTGGGCCTAACATGCGTAATTCCCGCTCACAATGAGGGGGAAGGAATTTTTGATACTATTTTAGAGATTGATTCTTCAGTCTCAGGCAATAATGAATTTATAATTTTCGTGAGCGAAGATGGTAGCAAGGATAACACCCGAAGTGAAGTTGCTCGGGCAGCAAAAACAGTAAAAAACTCCCGTGTCATTTTGGCCGAACCTGCAAACCGACTAGGTTATTCGCGAGCGGTTCAGCGTGGAATTTTGGAATGCGAAACACAATTGATCTGTTTTATGGACGCAGATGGACAATGTAATCCCAAGGAAATTTCCACGTTGTTAGAAGCCATCAAAAATACTGATAACGCGGTTGTCGTGGGCTATAGAAATCCCAGAGTTGATGGAGTGAACAGATTAATTTATTCGAAATTGTTTGGTCTCGTTTACCGTATTTTGGGAGGCCCGAAACGCATCGACCCTTCCAGCCCATTTGTTTTGGCTAAAATTGACGATGTCAGTATTCTAGGCAACGTTGAGTGTCATTTGGCTTTTGGATTTTGGTGGGAGTTTCAATGGAGAATCGAAAATCTTGGACTATCTACCATTGAAATTCCAGTCGAACATCGAAGTAGAGTTGTGGGTAAAACACAGGTCTATTCTCTTAAACGGCTTCCCCAAATAGTGAAGTCACATTTAATTGGACTCTTAGCCCTCCGAAAAGAATTAAAAAACTAAAAAGTTCATATAAGCAATTTTCTAAAATATTTAATCGTTCTGTTCAAGCCTTCCTCTCGAGAAATATTGGGTTGCCAGTCTAATTCTTTTACGGCTCTAGATATCTCAGGCTCCCTTCTTTGAGGATCATCAGAAGGCAATTCGTAAAATACGATTTCTGATTGGGAATTTGTCAATGAAATTATTTCGCGAGCGAGCTCTAAAACGGTAATGCTTGAGGGATTACCCAAATTTACAGGTCCAAAAAAGGAGTTTGCATGGAATAGCTTTATAAGGCCTGTTATTAAATCATCAACATAGCAGAAGCTGCGAACCTGGCTTCCATCCCCAAAAATAGTCAGGGGCTGATTTAAAAGTGCTTGAACAATAAAATTACTAACTACTCTCCCATCATTCTGTGCCATTTTTGGACCATATGTATTAAAGATTCGTGCGATGCGAATATCCGTAGCGAATTCTCTATAACTATCCACAAAAAGAGTTTCTGCAGCTCTCTTCCCCTCGTCGTAACAAGCGCGAATACCAATGGGGTTGACATTGCCCCAATAAGTTTCCGTTTGTGGAACTTCTAAGGGATCGCCATAAATCTCAGACGTTGACGCTTGCAAGATTGTACATTTGCTCCTATTGGCTATGTCAAGCAAATTCATAGCACCAAGAACAGAAGATCTAAAGGTTTGTAGAGGATATTTCTGGTAGGCCAACGGTGATGCCGGGCAGGCCAAATTGAAAATACCTCCGATCTCACCTATTTGAATCGGATTACTGACATCATGCTCTAAAAAAGTAAATCGCTTATTCTCGAGCAAATTCTTTATGTTTTGCAAGTGACCTGTAGAGAGATTATCAATGCAAATTACCTCAAAATCCTGGCCCAACAATTGTTCACATAAGTGTGAACCGAGGAAACCGGCCCCCCCCGTGACGAGAATTTTCATTTCAACAGACCGTTTTTCTGAAATCCAGAAACCTAATACTTCGGATCCAACGCCAAAAGGTAAAAATTTTCCAGCTATTGGAATCTATAACTGCTCGAAATTTAACATCCAATAGTCGGTGTTGTTCTTCAATCTGTCGGTGTTGCTCTTCAAGTTGTCGGTGTTGTTCTTCAAGTTGTCGGTGTTGTTCTTCAAGTTGTCGGTGTTGCTCATGTAAACTATACATAGTTTCCAAAGTATGCTCGGGAGTTATACCCAAATTGATCATCTTTTCGAGAATTTCCCCAGCGCTTCCACGCGGATTTGCATATTCAGCCATAAACAACTTACGTACAGAAAATGATTCCCCGGCAAAATGACGAATTTTGGGGTTTGGTGTTGAAGCTTGGCGAATTGAATTCCACTCTCCAGAAATCTTTTGAACCATCACTTCTAAATCGTTGACAATTTTTCCAGGATTTAATGGAACAAACTTTGAATGGATTTTAAGTAATCTCATTAGAGCCGCTTGGTCCCACCAAGGGTGCTCTATTAAGTCTGTTTGATCGTAGGCGAATTTAAATAATTTCTTGGTGTTTGCATTTACCCTTATGTACATCACCCCGCTATTTGGTGAAATTTGATCATCGTATTTGTGCTCCACCCAGGCAAGTTCAGTGTCAACGTCTATTTCTGAAGTAATATCGTTACTAGAATCAACAATGATCGCATCGGAATCGATCCATAAAATTTCGTCAAATTCTTGCATGAGGTCTAAAATATGCAAAATTTTTGTCCAGGCTGGAGGACGGCTTAAATCTAGATTTTTTCGACAAATTGAAATTTCGTAACCGTACTTATCTGCGAATTCTTTGATGTTGAAAAAAGCGATGTTCAACAATTCTTCATATCGTCCAATTGCCGCACTCGCAAGCACCCGGCGGGTCATTTACTACCAAGCACAGAACGATTAATTCTTTGCACAAATCTCATCCGACCCACCCTCAAGTTTAAGACTCTTAATTATAAGTAACCCGTGTAAGTTTACAGGAAAATTTGATTGAAAACCAGTCTAGGTATTCTTTTGCAGAACATATTGATTAATTTGCTTTTTGGTGAGGCGAAATCAATTTATTTGGCTAAGGAGTGAGTAGTTAAATGCCGACCTCTCGGTACAGACCGACGTGGGTCTGAATCATCTTTTCCAGACTAAATTCCTTACTTGCTCTTACTTTACTCTTACCACCCAGGGTTTTAATAAGTGAAGGAAACGATATAAATCGCTTAATTGCGCCAACAACGGAATCAACATTTTTGTTTGTTATGAGACCGGTGACTTCGTCTTTAATAACCTCGCTAGTAGAACCAACATTTGTAGCGATAACTGGCACACCTGCAAGCTGTGCTTCAATGAGTGCAACAGGCATTCCCTCATTATCTGAAGTGGAAATTGCAATGTCGACTGCGGACCAAAATGTTGCTGCATCTGTCCAGCCGATTACTTTTACGTTAGCTGGGGCTCTTGTTTTGATCGATTCCAGTAGGTCTCCACCCCCAGCCATGACAAATTGCAGATCAGGAAGTTGCACTGCCACTTGAAGCAATAAAGATGGATTCTTAACAGATGTCATTCTCGCCATCCACCCGATAAGTATCCCTGATTGAGTTGCGCCAATTGACTTGCGCGCTTTGGATTTGTCATACTTTTGCAACGTTTTTACTCCCGGGGAAATTGACACCCACTTTTGTCCAACACCGATTCCCGTGGCACGCAGTTCCTCGCCAACATTTATCCCGACGGATACGAGTACATCTGTGCGGTGGGCCAACCATCTTTCAACAAGATTAATAATTTTTCTCTCAATTATAGAAAAAGAGTTGTCGTCAAAAAGATGACCATGAAAAGTATGAATATGTTTATGGGGACCACGGGTAAGGCGGCCGATAAGTCCTGCCTTAAAGGTATGGGTGTGAAGTATTGCTGGTTTTTGTTCTCGAACAACTTTAGATAATTCACGCCAAGCTTTGAAATCAGCAATAGGTGAGATTTTTCTCCCTAGATGAGGTATTCGAAAAACTGGGAGTGATTCAACAGCAGGATCTTCTACTTCAGCATCTTGGACATGACCTGTAGCGAGAGCGCTATTAGGAATATTTTTAACAAGCTCTTCGACGTATCGCGCTGTCCCACCGACATTCATGCGGGCAATGACATGAAGAACTTTAATGGTGGACATCTGTCAGATACGCCTGAACTACCTCTTCAGGTGTTCCAAAGACTTTGGGAGCACCATTCTCAAGATACATCGCACGGGAAGATATTTTTTTAACGGCCTCAAGATCATGAGAAACGAGTAGTACGGCGCATCCGCTATTCATCATTTCAACGGTGCGAGCTGCAGATTTTTCACGAAAATCCTCATCTCCCACAGAGAGAATTTCATCGATGAGAAGGAGGTCAGGAGTTTCATCAGTTGCTGTCGCGAATGCTAGTCGTGCAACCATTCCCGAGGAGTAAGCACGAATTGGCACATCAAGATGTGAAGTAAGACCCGCCCAATCACCTATCGCTTCAATTCTCGATTTCATCTGCTGAATAGAACGCCCCAGCAAAGTTCCGTACAACATAATATTTTCAGCACCCGTTAGTTCAGGGTTAAATCCAGCCCCAAGCTCAATCATGGGAGCTACATGGCCACGAACAATGACTCTTCCAGATGTTGGAGGAAGTACTCGAGCCACTACTTTGAGCAGAGTTGATTTGCCAGCACCGTTACGTCCAATTACTGAAACAGTCTCTCCTCGTGCAATATCAAAAGAGACTCCATTGAGAGCAAAAAACTCTTCGTATTCCATGCGGCGCTTGATGGTTTCAATGGCAGTTTGTTTGAGTGAAGAGACTCGATGTCGGGTGCGACGATAAGCCATCTTTACATCTGTTACTTCAACTATCTTTTCGTTACTCATAATTGGGCCACCACCTTTGGCCACTGTCGTAAGAAAACCACAAAGCCAATCAAGAAAAATGCGATGGCAGAGCCTCCCATCATCAACCACTCATGAAAGGTTGCGACCGCGTTTGCCCCAAATACATCTCGGAATACTTGGAGATAAGAGGTCAATGGATTAAGCAAAATAACTCGCTTTGTATGTGGACCGAGAACAGATATTGGATAAAAGACTGGGGTCATGTATTGCAGTGCCATAAGAAATATAGTGATCAGAGATCTTGAATCATCAAAGTTTATGTAGGCAATAGCAAGAAGTAGTGCAAGACCAGTTGAAAATAGAGTCATACATCCGACCACTATTACGACAAGTGGGAATTTCCACGTAGGAGTTTGACCACTAATCAAGAGCACGGCAGTGAGCGGAATGAGTCCGATAAAGAAGTTAATTGCACTTGAAATAGTGGAGGAAAGCGCAAAAATTTCTGGCCTTACATAAACTTTCGTTAAAACTCCTGCGCCTGACGCTACGGAGTCAGCTCCCATCGTTAACCCTTGATTGAACAAAGTCATCAGCAATACACCCGAGAGCAAGTAGGGCAAAAAGGCTTGACCAGTCGGTAGCCGCGACTTAAAGACGGTATTAAATACATAGAACATAACTGCTGTTGTAAAAAGTGGATTGAGTAGTGACCACCAAATACCAATAACTGAGCGTTTGTATCGAACTGTTAGATCTCGTGCAATTAACAGTCTGAGAAGCCCGCGACTTGCATAAATTGCCTTGAGTTGAGAGATGACCGGGGTCTGTTTAACCGCGGAGTCATATACCTGCATGGGACTATTTTAGGTGATTTGCGATGTCAGAGATAATGGAATCGAGTGAGAGTTTGGGAGTCCATCCAACAACACGCTTAATTTTGCTGATATCAGGGATTCTTCGTTGCATATCTTCAAAACCAGGCGCATATGCCTTTTCATAGAGGACTTTCTCAATTGTGCTTTTTGAGCCTGTTAGTTCGATAACTTCATGTGCAAGATCTTGAATTGTGATCTCTTCATCATTTCCAATATTAAAAACTTCACCCAAAGTTGCATTTGAGTCGATTACGGATAACAGTCCAGCGACTGCATCATAAACATGGCAGAAGCAGCGAGACTGCGAACCAGTTCCATAGACAGTCAGTGGTTCATTTTTAAGTGCTGAATTTACAAATCGCGGAACAACCATTCCGTAATGACCGACTTGGCGCGGCCCCACGGTATTAAAGAAGCGAACAATTCTCACTCCAAGTTTTTTCTCTTGGTAGTAGAAAAATGCCATCGACTCATCGATGGCTTTTGCTTCTGAGTACGACCAGCGACTTTTCAGTGGTGATCCAACAATTCGATCCGACTCTTCATTGAGAGCTCCATCAGTATTTTTGCCATAGATCTCCGACGATGAGGCAATCAGCACTTCTTTCTGATGCTTGTGTGCAGCTTCTAAAATATTTTCTGTTCCCCGCAAATTTGTGGTGAGGGATTCAAGAGGCTTATCGACGATAGTGAAAACGCCCACCGCAGCAGCAAGGTGGAGGACATGATCGACCGATGCAACAGCCTTATCGACTACTTCAGTATCAAGTATTGAGCCTTCAATCACTTCAAAGGAAGAGTTATCCCTAAGGTGCTCAATATTCCTCTTGTTACCTGTTGAGAAGTTATCGAGAACGATGACAGAATCTCCACGCTTAATAAGTGCGTCACAGAGGTGTGAGCCAATAAAACCTGCGCCTCCAGTGACTAAATACCTCATTAGTAACCGCCGCGCGTATTGAGTACTCGAGTAGATCCCAGAGCGTCCAAATCCGTATTGCTATGTGGATTTACGAGGATTGCTAGATCGAAATCTGTGGAAAGCGGAATAGATTTCTCCCCATTCCATTCTTGGATTAAATCATCGTGCCACTTCACATTAGCTCCTTTAATTCGAAGCTCATTGATCAAACCTTCAGCAGGTGTTTCACGGATATCCGCAACATCTGGCTTGTAGGAAACACCAACAACGACAATTTTTTTACCTGCGAGTTCTCCTAAGATTCTTGTAGCAACGCTAGTGAAGTAGGTTGCAAGTGAGCGATTGAGATCATTAGCAAGTTCAATAAAACGTGTTGGCACACCCAGCTCTTGAGCCTTGGAAACTAAATATGAAGGATCAACCGGAATGCAGTGACCCCCTACTCCCGCCCCCGAATAGAAAGGCATAAAGCCATATGGTTTTGTTGCAGCAGCATCGACGACTTCGCGAACATCGATACCCATCGCTTCGCAGAACTGAGCGATCTCGTTGACAAAAGAGATATTCACCAGACGAAAGCTGTTCTCGAGAAGTTTGGCCGTTTCGATGACTTCTGGGGAGGAACCAGCCGTTACCGAATCCACAAAAGTCTTATAGAACTCCACCGAGCGTTGGGTGGCTGTAGGGCTCAAACCTGCAACGAGCTTGGGGGTGTTGGTGACAGTCCATCGCTTGTTTGCAGGGTCAATGCGCTCAGGTGAGTAGGCGAGCTCATAGGGAACCCCGGCTTTATCGAGAGTCTCTTTGATCAAACCTCTCGTGGTTCCAGGGGAGACTGTCGACTCATTGATAATGAGTGAATGTGGGTTCAAGTGTGAAGCGATTGAATCGAGTGCGCTGATCAAATAAGAGAGATCAGGTTTGCGTTCGTCGTCTAAAGGTGTCGGCACACATATAACAACAACATCAGAATTTTTTACAGAGTTGAAACTATTTTCAAGACTGTAGCGGTCAGTTTTTAACGCGCCAACAATTTTTGAATCACTCAAATCACCAATAGGTGATTTCCCTGATCTCAGTTTTTCTGTGAGCTGGGTATCAAGATCAATTCCAACAACGTCGTGGCCTGCTTGCACTGCCGCAATAGCAAGTGGAAGGCCAACATAACCTTGGCCGACTATTGAGACCTTCATGAGAAGACTCCGGGGGCGATGCGCAAACCCATAACATGAGCACTCACAGAACCCCAGCACTCGTAGCTTGCTTGGGGTAATTGGCACATACCCTCAGATTACCCGCTTAAAAGGGTGAGTGGGTGGGCTAAACAGGGGTTTTACGCATGCCTGTTGACAGGGGGCTCCCAGGTTTTAGCAATCTGGAGATGATAAGTTCCGTACAGGAATTTCTAGAAGAGAGAGTTTGATGAAAATTATGAATCTGCAGATCAAGAAACTGATTGCTCTTTGTGCGGCAGCCGTTGCGATCATCGGTGTTGCTCAACCTGCTTTCGCAGACGCTCCAACAGTCCCTACCTTGGTCTCCTTCACAATGTCACCAAACTCAGTTGATATTGCCACTGCAAACACAACCGTCACATTTGATCTTATAGTTAACAACCCAACAGGCATTGCTTCAAATCAAGTACAGGTGACTCTTACTGACGGCGCAAACAACACTGTTTTTGTCCCAATCGTGCGCACAGATTCACCTGTTAATATCTCTCTACAAAATGTTGAATTTAAGGGAACCTACAACGTTGCTTCAAATCTACCTACAGGTGTCTATAAGGCGACTGCGGCCCCAATTACCGGACTTACATCTACCGGAGGCCAGGGTTACTCAACACAAACCCTCAGTGCTACAACGACATCGACAGTTGTTGGCGCCACGAATGCTCTCTTGGTTCGCAACGGGGGCTACTTAAATTTTGCATACTCAACATTTACAGGCCCTGCATTTAATCTGAACTTAGGTAATCGTTTTGTTAATCCCAAGTACAACGCGGTTGCAGCTCCAATTTGGAAGGTGGGAGAGAGTTTTAATCCAAGTGATTACTACGAACTAACAGTTCCAACGCTCGCCCTAAAGGCAAAGACAACTACTCCGGCAACGTGCACAAGTAATGGGACAACTATCAGTTTGATTGCGACAGGAAACTGCGAATTTGTTGTTTATACAGAAAAAACTCTTGATTACCAGTACAAACAGGATAGCCAAGTAGTCAGCGTCACGGCTGCTCGTACCAAGCCAACTTTTTCCCTAGGAACTATTGTGACCCAGAGTTCTGTCACTCTTCCACTTTCAATCCCAGGCCCATTTGTTTATGGTCCTACGGGCTTAGTTATTCCAGTAAGTGCAACTCCAACAGTCTGTTATCCCGTTGGAAGTTATATCACGATTATTAGTGGCGGTACTTGTACTCTCAATTACTCATCGCTTGCTTCTGCAAATTACTTAGCATCTGATGTGACTCCATTGACTTTCCAAATTACACGAACCTCCCAGACCGTCTCATTTAGCGCTCCTGCGAGTGCAACTTTGGCATCTAAAGCCCTGACATTAAGTGCAACTGCATCAAGTGGCGCGCCAGTGACCTTCCAATCTGATTCACCCACTATCTGTTCTGTCACCGGAAATTCACTTAATCTTCTTGCGCCTGGTAACTGTCAGGTAGAGGCAATTCAAGTGGGCAGTGCTACCGTTTCACCAGCATCCGTGACTCAGTCAATTGCAGTCACCGGTACTCTGCCAGCTTCGAAAACAGGTAAAGCTAAGACGATCATCTGCGTAAAGAGCGGGAAGAGCAAGACCTTTATCGGCTTTAAGTGTCCTGCAGGGTTTAAGGCCAAGAAGTAATGTCGAGTAGACTTAACTATCAGTTTGTCAGCTAAATAAATAAGGGGAAGAATATGTTGAAGAAAACAGTAGCCACCGTATTTGTGAGCGCGCTTCTTGCGACCACTGGTTTAGTTGCACCTTCACATGCTGCGGCCATCTCAAATGGAGCTGCCTGTGCAAAGGCAGGCGCCAGTACATCAGTTAAAGTAAAGGGTGTCAGCAAGGTATATCTCTGCCGAGTGAACCCATCGGTTGCAGGTGCAACTGCTCCAACATGGACCCTCAAGACATGCGTGAGTTATTGGGCTGCGGCGCAAAATAGCCAAGATTCCATCACACAGCAGCGCGGACTTGTCAGCTCTATGAGTGAGCCAGATAAGACCACCTATACAAAGCAACTTGATGCTTCGCAGGCCTCACTCGACAAGGTGAAAGCTGCAATTATCAGTAATCATTGCAAACCTGGCCTATAAACCGTAAAAAGATACTTCCGCTCCACTTTCTTATGAAGGTGGGGCGGTTTATTTTTTTAACGCTTTCCTATCGAAGTCGCGGCTGCGGCGACACAATTCTGATTCTCAGGCTGAAATGGCGAAATACCAACTCATGAATGATGAGTGCTCAACCTTGAATGACCTCGCCTAGGAAATCTCTAGGCCACCTGGACCCCAGGCAATATGAGCCTGGGTTTGGGCAAAGAAGACTTTTGGGTTATCTCGCCCCGCATGGTTCAAATACCAGCGAATTGCTCCTAATAATATAGAATAGTCATTTGTGGTCATCTATATGACCGTAAATGTCCGAATTGTCCTTTCCACGCGACAATCATCGAGCTCAAGCGTAGTAGCGAGTAGAGGCAGCGACGGCTGCATCTGCAAGACAAACCGGTTATTCAAGGAGTCCAGAAGTG
>Ga0209188_1002370_pt1 | contig 14013 bp, 29 predicted proteins | sample C_130625_EF_Meta_FD_187307 | JGI IMG/M metagenome (GOLD analysis project Ga0209188, IMG submission 187307) | Freshwater microbial communities from Lake Croche, Canada to study carbon cycling - C_130625_EF_MetaG (SPAdes) (version 2) | ecosystem: Environmental > Aquatic > Freshwater > Lake...
GGCAGATGGTCAAGTTTACGTCAAGCAAAACCGGCAAGACCCTGGTGGGAGATGTGACCAAAATTGCTATCAAGTATGTCACAGTCCGCACTCCGCAGGGTCTTTGGCGAGTGCCTGCTAACATGTTGGAAGCCGCATAACGTTTATTTTGGAGATTGAAAGACAAACTGCACTGGTTAAGTGAACTATATGAAAGAAATTGATAAATCTTCAGGATCTCCATATGCTTGTGGTTTGAATGATGCCTATCAAAAAAGAATGGCATTCCCCCATAAATGGACGAAAGGTTCGGGAATTGGCCAACCTATAGTTAATTTAACTGATGAAGAACAAGAAGAATATTTGTTAGGTTTTAATCAACAAACTAAATTTAAAGATTGGGAATGAAACATTCTATTAGATTATTGATGCTATGTACATTAATATCATCAGCTTGGGCCGGTGAAGAATGTAGAATGCAAAATGCTAATCAAATGATTGGCAAAAGAAATGTTGGTGGCATATATGATTTGGTCAAGACCAAAAGTCCAGGCAAATGTAATGTAAAATTCACCGTAGAGGTCGATGGAACAAAACATAATGTAAATTGGACTCATGATGATGTTCACGATCCCGAAGTTAGTTGTAGAATCGCTATCGAAAACGGCATGAATGAATTATATTCTAGACTGCCTGGCCTGTTTGAAACTGAAAGTATAACTGTTTGTAAAGAAGGCAGTGATGTTAAAAATGGATTCAAACCAGTGGAAATAGGTGAAGAAATTTTAGAAACTGAAGTTGGCTATGTATCCAATGATAAACGATATTTTAGACACAATGGGTGGTCTTTGTGTAGAAGATTTCAAGAACAATATAATTATCGCGGCTTGCAAATTCGACAGGGTATTATTTGTCGAACCGAGGGCAAACTGTGGCGAGTTGTTGAAAAATGGTAGTTGACTTTTGATTGTTTTGATTGTATAATATATTTTTGTTTGACACTGAAAGGTACTTATGAAAGGCTTTGTTTTAGGAACTATTTTCGGAGTAGTTATTGCTACTGTTGGTTTTTCTGGCATTGCTAAGATGCTGGATAAAGGGGTTGATACTGTTAAAACTCATAGTCAGGAGTTGGCAAAATGAAATACATTTTATCAATGATTTTGATTTTAACTTTGTCAGCATGCAGTACTGTTAAAGAAACTGCTGGTGGGTTCGTTGATGGGGCTAGTAAGGATATCAAGAGTTTGGGTACTGCTGGTGAAAAATTGGCAGATAAGATTAGAAACTAATTAAGGAAATATTATGAAAAAACTGTTTACACTTTTGCCAATCGTAGCGGCACTAGCCGCATGTGGTACAACTGATCCAATGGCCAAACGTGCCGAAGCTGAACGTGAACGTCAAGTTCAATATGTTGAGCGAGTCATTGACAAAGCACCAAAGTGGATGACAGAATTGCCAACCAGTAAGAGTGCTGTTTATTCCAGTGGTACTAGTGCTAGTGGTGATTATTCTATGGCTGTTCACAAAGCCAAATCAGATGCTTATGCAAAAATTTGTATGTCCGCCAGCGGTACTGCTAGTCAACGAACCAACATTTATCGTGCAGATACGGAAAATGCCAGTACAGAACTCAGTGAAATGGTGATCAGGATGTCCTGCAAACAAGTGGATGTCACTGGTGTTGAAGTTGTTGAGCAGAAGATTATTTCTGAGGGCAATAGGTATCGTGCATATGTGTTGGTAGTATTGCCAACAGGTGATGCTAATATTTTGAAGAAGGCCAAGGATGAACAGCGTCTGCGTGAAATTACCAGGAATCGTGCTACGTCGGCCTTCAAAGACATGGATAAAGATTAATCATATTGGATTAGATTATGAATAGTTATGAAAGTTTTTATGTGACAACTAAAAACTCTGCACAATGTTTGTCTTGCAAACAAGTTATAGAATCAACTTATCGTCATGATTATGTCAAATGTATGTGTGGCAAATTAGCTGTAGATGGTGGCTTAGATTATCTTAAACGTACTTATGATGATTCTAAGTTAGTCAAAGAGTTAAGTGTGAGTAGGAAGATGACTTTGGAAGAATTGCAAGAACGTCTTGACACTTATTTAAACTATTTTGACGGTTCTGACTGGGGTGAGAAAAGAGCCCAGGAAGTTAGATCTTGTGCTCTTCAATGGTATCAAGTAGAATTGTAATTTTTAACTTTAGGGGTTTATTATGAAATCAGATGCGATTTGGTATTTTTCATGTATTGGTGCTTCAATTTTTCTTGGTCTATGTTTGGCGGTATATGTCAATGATCAAGTAAAACAATATAATCGAGTCAATGCCATTGTTACTTGTTTGGAATCAAAAGACACTGATTTGACCTTTTGCAAAAATCTAGCCAATAGTATTGTAAAATGAACGAACAAATTCGACTACTTGCCGAAGAAGCAAAAATGTCAAACTATCTATCGGCATATGGGTCCGAATTTAAATATGCTTTTGAAAAGTTTGCCCAGTTGATGATTAGGGACTGTGCCAATATAGCATATAATACGCAATACAATCACGGTCGTGCATCTTACGAAACTGGTAGTTGTGAACGAGCAATTAAACAACATTTCGGAGTTGCGGAATAAATTAGCGAATGAAATATTACACAATTGTCTTTCCTGGGGAATTTGGTCAACAAGTACAAGAAACATGGCGAACTGACCAAATTCTAAAATCGTACTATATTTACTGGTCAACGAAGATGATAGAGAATCATAAGCAAGCAGATATCTCTGAGAATCTTTGTATTGAAGACTGGTGTAGTACGCATTGGGCAACGGAAACTGACGAATTTGGGAATAAATTATGACCATTAACAGTGATATCAAACAAAAACAGAAAGAAGCCAATAGGTTGCATGAAAAACAATGGCAACGTCAACAGACCATTGAAGTAATCAAAGGATTACTGTTTTTAGTAATTTTTGTGGGCAGTATAGTGATGTTGTCCTGGATTTGGGGTAGATGATGACACAGACGGAGGACAGGAAATGAACGAACGAATTGATGAACTTATGATCGAGGCTGGAGCAAGGTTTGAAATGATGAACTGGGTTCATTATGATGACTTTGAATACAAAACGTTCGCCGAGTTGATTGTAGCAGAATGTTTAGAGGCTTGTAGCAGAGCAAATGAGATTAGACATTTTGTACCACCTACGCAGGAACAAGTGGTGTTGAGTTGTATGCGTGAGATTGAAACAACATTTCGGAGTTGAACGATGATAATAACTTTATTACTTATTGGATTTTTAGTAGGCTTAGGTGCTGGGATCGCAATAGTTGAAATTCGGGATGCCAAACAAGTGCGAGAAACGGCAGATCAAATGGACGCACGTTTAGTTAAAGAACTTAATTATTATCGTAATCTTAGTGAAAGTTTATCTCAGGATATAAAATTCCTTAAAGAAGGCAACAAAAATAAATAATTTATGTCGAAAAATGAAATATCTGTTTTTGGAAGAAAAGTTTTTACTGCCCATTGTCCAGAATCTTTATTTTATTCAAATAAAACTATTCAAACTTCGATCAATGACATTCTTTCATTGCCAGAAGTAAAAAATAGAAAACGTGGACATAAATGGGATATACATTTGGGAAAAGTAGATTGTTCAGAAATTGCACAATATATCACATTAGAAAGCATATCCGGAATTGAAGACTTATTGTCCTGGATTAAATCTGAATGTACCTCGACGGTAAAACATATCTTAAATGTTGATTCAGTCGAAAGTAGTATTGATAGATATTCAATTAATAGAATGTATTTTGGGTCAGAGGGGTTATGCCATAAACATTCAGGAATTTATGTTGATGGTCTTGACAAGATCCCTATATTAGTTGGTATTTTTTATATTAGTAATCCACCAGGTGGATCAAATTTAGTTTTTATAAACAATGGCGAGTTTAAAAAACAATTGTCGGAATTTCAAGAAGAAGACAAGTCAGAATTAATATCTACTCCAGGAATGTTGGTATTACATGATCCAGAACTTTGGCATGTAATATCTACTCATAACAGTATGGATCCTAGAACATGTTTAGCTTTTCACATATCAGTATAATAATATTATGAATGAATCTATTTTAAATGAACTGGTGCTTGAAATCGACGATTTGGTCTTATCATTTGTCGAAAAATATAAAACCCACCCACTTAATATATCCAGTATATTTTTGGCTAGGTTAATGCTGGCCAATATTTCTGTTGGTTCAGGGGACGATTTTAAATTAATTTTGAAATCGGTGGCAGAGGATCAGAAGACTGAATTTTCAGAAATAATTCATTAGGTCATTGACTTCTTAGATAAACAAATATACAATCGTTATAAATTTTTAAAGGAATGAAAATGAAAGAAACAATCGAAAAAGCTATCGAACAAGCCGGACAATATGCACATAATAATCTTTCTATGAAAGCCACAGAACCACATAAATGGCAAGGTCTTTTTCTTGGTCGTTATACTGAGCTAGTGGTTAAAGATGTTTTGGAAGATTTTATCAAAAACAAGTTCAATCTAAATTCTAGCCAGACTGTTGAACAACAAGTTGAAGAATATATTAAAGAAACATTTCAAACCGAATAAATTGGTATGAATAATTATGATAGAGAAAATTTACATTTTCTAATGTCAGCTTCTAAACAACAATTGCAGGAATGGTATGATTCTATTGACCATGAAGATCTTCATTATGCAATGGGATTGTTGGATCAATTTGAACAAGAGTTGAATATTCGACATTCAATGCTTGAAGATTCGGTGGAAACTGTTGTAGATTCTGTTGAAATTTTGAAGAAATTTCGGTTAAATTCCGAAAAAAATGGTTGACTTTGCTACCAAATTCAACTATAATACTTGTATGTTGTAAAGAAAGCAACATATTTTTATCAACTTAATCCTAAATAGGAGTGTTTTATGTCAAGTGAATTGTTTAAAGTGTGTGGTGTTAGTCGTGCTAATGGTTCAGTTAAAGTTCGTTTTGCCAATGACCTAAGCCGTGTTAAGGTTTTGGTTCGTGGTGGACATACTGATATTGAGCTGTTGGAATTACCAGAGCCAGCTACTAAGTCTGACTGTGTCAAATTTTTGAAACAGAGCGAACTTTATTCAAATCTTGAGTTCAAGGAAGCCATTGACCGTTCAGATAGCAAATATAATGCTACATCTGTGGTCAAAGTGTCTGGTGCTAAAGTTGCTAAGTCGGCGCCAAACTTGGACGATATCCGAGCTCGCGCATTGTTGGCCGAAGCCAACTTGGCCTAATTGGTCCATCAACATAGATTGGGTCAATCCCAATCTATGTTTTAATTTTCAAAAATTGTCATGAAAAAAGTATTTGTTGGTTTATTATTTTCTTTAATGACCACAGCGGTGCTGGCCCAAGGATCCCTTTTGCTTGGTACAGCTATCATTGGATTCTTGGTTTATGATGATTATAAAAAAATACAAAACCCAACGGTTTCATTGCCACCATTTTTTGATCCAGAAAAAAAATCAATTTATTTTTATAACCATCCAGAGTCTGTGATTATTCGTCCAGAAGTTGATCCAAAGTTGATTTGGGTCGATGGGATTGTGTTCCGTCGAGAATTTATGTATGTAAATAATAACACTATAGAAGTTCTTGTTCCCCAATGAGTGATGGATCGAATTTGTTAAAGGGTCGTAATAGTTACGACAGTGAACTTGGCGGCAGTTTGGTGGCATTTTTAAATAGAAATGTTACACCATATCCCACAGAATCCGGCGGCCCGAAATTTGAACCAGTACCAGTTACCGAACAAAAAGATTTGATGCTGAATGTGGCACGAATGCATGCCCAACAAGAATATGATAGAATTATGGATTTGGTTCAAGTTTTGCAAAAACAAGCTGAACAAATCAAACGTAGGCTTTATGTTACAGATGCAGTACATGCCGCCAAATATGATTTTAAAACTTATCCTGGTCAATGTTATTGGTTAATCTACGATACAGAAAAAAATATAACTAGATTAACTAAAAATGGACCCGATGATTGGAGTTCGTCAGCCCCAGAAAATTATGATTATGTTTGTCAAGTTAAATGGTTGGGTGATTTTACCTGGATAGAGGTAGGATCATGATAACACCAATAGAAGTATTTTTCCATCTTTATATTCCCAATAATTGGCGGCACGTTCTTTGGACCCAATTTCTCGACGATTTTATGGGCAAAGTGATCGAATCTAAATTAATTGATATCTCCAATATTAATCTACTAATAGCCATGCCTAGACATTGGACTCAGATTGGAAATGTCACAATTACTAAACATGACGATAAAAATTTTATTTTGAATTTTGATAGTAAAATTAGGGAATATGTAACTCTAAGGTATCCAAATGTGTCAATAATAAATGTCAGGGACCTTGAAGAAGAAAATATTTATGAAGGCCAAACATTAAAATTTATTTACGAAAAAGCTAAAACAGTTGAAACATATTTTTTATATTGTCATAGTAAAGGTATTTCAAATTTTCATCCCCTGGGAAATACTAGTAACTGGAAAGAAATATTAGATTATTTCATAATAAATCAATGGTCACATCACGTTAACAAATTAAAAAACTTTGATGTGTCTGGAGTGAGAGATGCAATATCTTCAGATTTGGTAATGAGTGGGAACTTTTGGTGGAGTAAATCAAATTATTTGAAAACTTTGTGCGATCCGTTAGATACCAAAAAATATTATGGAGAAACAAATACTCATACTTTTAGATATTCGTTTGAGCGATGGGTTATGACGGGGTCACCTAAATATAATTATATTGTTGACACAAAAACTAATCATTATGAATCAACATGTTTCTTAGAAGATCTAAAATGAAACAAAAATTCATCAATGCCTATATGGATGTAGCATTTAGATTTGCCGAACTAAGTTCCGCCATCAGACTCAAAGTGGGTGCCATTGCTGTTAAAGATGATAGAATTATCAGCATAGGTTACAATGGAACTCCGGCAGGGTGGGATAATGCTTGCGAAGATAGTGAATATGCTGAAGATGGATTTCATATTACCTTGACTACAAAGCCACAGGTGATTCATGCAGAAAGTAATTGTATTTCCAAATTGGCAAGAAGTTCTGAATCTGGACTTGGTGCCACCATGTTTATTACCCATCAACCTTGTTTAGATTGTGCCAAATTGATTTATCAATCAGGGATACAATCAGTTTATTATAGAAATAGTTATCGTGACAATTCTGGAATTGACTTTTTAAAACAATGCCAATTGCCATTAACACAGGTTTAATTTTGATGTAACAAGGAAACTTTTTATATTGTATAAATAAAGTACTATCAATTACTTTTTATACATATGAAAAAAATACTTGGAACTCTGGTTCTACTTTTATCTTTGGCTGTATCGGCCCAAATCCCAAATTCAACAATTCCATTAACTAAGGAATTGGCTGATATTAAAAAAAGAAATGTCCTAGTTGTAGCAATGAACAAAAAAGACAACCCACCTTTTTATAGTGGGGAAGGTGATGATCTACGTGGCATTGATGTGGATATTGCTCGTCGTGTTGCTAAAGTTTTAGGAGTACCAGTAGAATTTCGCAGGGATGCGGAAAGTTTTGCTGAAGTCGTAGAACAAGTTAGAGCTGGTAAAGCTGATATGGCAGCAAGCAAATTGTCGGTAACTGATCCTAGACTACTAACTGTGAGATTTAGTACACCTTATGTCAGACTCAAACAAGCAATGATTATTAATCGTTTGTGGCTAAGTCAAAATTCAAATGGGCGTGAAGTTTATCAAGTTATTAGAGAATTTGATGGAAGACTGTCATTTATTAAGAATTCAAGTTATGATACTTTTGCTCGAATCAATTTTCCAAAAGCCATGTATGTGCCTGAAACAGATTGGACTATCATTATCAATAAGGTGACAGAAGGCACAGTGGCTGCGGCCTATAGAGATGAATTTGAAATTAAAAAGATTTTATTTGAACGTCCAGAAGCTGCCATTAGTACTAAAACAGTAACTATTTCGGATAGTTTCGATAATATTGCAGTAGCGGTTCGTCCAGATTCTGTACATTTGTTGGCCATAGTAAATTATGTTATTGCTAACGATTTCAACAACATGGATGTTAAAAAACTAATGGCAAGATATCAAGCCGACACATCTAAAAAATAATCAATAAGGTTTATAATGACACATTTCAAAAATTTCTTAACTAGCCCTTGGACCATTTTAGGGTCAATTCTATTAGGTATTATTGCTGGAGTTTATGCTCCGGAAACCAGTATGCATTTTGAAAGTATTGGTAGCATTTATATCAGTTTGCTTAAAGTTGTAGTGTTACCATTTTTATTGGCAACAATTTTGGTTGGTGTTATTACCCTGCTGCAAAAAGAAGGTAGTGGTGGGATGATTAAAAAAATCATCCTAGGATTTATTGCCAGTATGTTTTTTGCTGGCGTGATTGGTGTCGGTAGTGTAATGTTAACTGGTTCAGAAATGACCGATGAGAAAAAAGTGCAATTGGGTGCTTTGGTTAATACAAAAGATCAAACTGCTGATATGTCAATTACATTGAAAGAACCAATGCCAGTTGCCGCGCCAGTTAATCCCATGCATCTAGCAGAAAAATTCATTCCTGAAAACATTTTCAAAAGTTTGGATATGGGAGAAAGTTTGAAGGTTGTAATTTTTTGTTTAATCTTTGGTATTGCATTGGGCAACATTAAAAGCCCAGGTCAACAAATCATTGTTGATATGCTAAAAAGCATACAACAAGCAAGCATTTCTATATTCAAATTCCTAAACTACTTTTTACCATTTGCATTATTGGCGATGATTTCTGCACAAGTGGGTAAGGTTGGTGTTGGTATTTTCCTAACAATGTTTGACTTCATCTTCCAACAAACATTAGGAGGATTATTGGTAATTGTTGCTGGTACAATGGTCATTTGGTTTAGATCCAAAGATACAATTATGAATGTTATCCAAGCAACAAAAGAAACACTAATTGTTGCAGTGAGCTCTCGCAGTAGTTTGGCCTGTATCCCATATGCACAGGAAGCATTACATAAATTGCGCTTTGATAAGTCAGGTGTTGAGTTGTGCATTCCATTAAGCTTTACGGTTAACCGAATTGGTAGTATTGTTTATTATGCCATCGCCACCGTGTTTATTGCTAACATATATGATGTTAATTTGGGAATGGCTGGATTCTTAGTTATATTGTTTGGTAGTATTTTGGCTGGTTTAGCTAGTGCCGGAACAACTGGAATTTTAACAGTAGCTACGGTTGCTATTGTTTGTGATCTGTTACATTTACCATCAGAAGCTGTATTAATATTGCTAATTGCTGTAGATCCATTAATGGATATGATTCGTACTGCTAGTCACGTTCACGGCAATGTAGCAGTAACTGCATTTGTCTGTGATAAAGAAGATGGAATCAGCTAAAGAGTTTTTACTCAACATTTTAGAGTGGATTGGTCAAAGTCCATTTAGATTATTTGCAGTAATTGTACTGGGAATACTAATATTTTTTGGCTATTTGTTTTATACCGAAAAAGATGCAATTATGGCTTCTTATAGGGCACAACAAGCATTGCCAAAAATGAATGGCAATTATGAAAATGCCAGCGCATTTATTTTCAAAAATTCTGAAGCTGATATGGTAGCCATTTTTCAAGTTAATACATTGTTGAATACTAGAAAATTAGTTTATCTTGCTACAAAAACTGGATCAAGAGATCGAAGTCATGATGATATTGATGTTGGATTATTAACTAAAAATTACGACAATAACAACGATGTAATTGGATTAATGTCAGGAAAAATTCCATGCAGTGACTATACTACACCACAAAGCTATATTGGTTTTGTTTATAAAGATCTTGGAATTGAGTATATGTGCAGAATTAGTGTTCCTGCAGAACCAGGATTGTTTATTGGACAAATCAGCGTGGGTTGGAAAACGCAACCAAAAGACGTTGATACTGCTCGTACTGTATTGATAGTAGCCAGCAGTTTATTATACGGTCGCAGACAAGAATGAAACGCTTAGGGGTCTTGGGTGGAATGGGCCCAGCGGCCTCGGCAGAGTTTATGGTTAGACTAACCGCATTAACTCCTGCTACTTGTGATCAAGAACACATCCCCACAATATTATGGAGTGACCCAAGAATTCCTGATCGTAGTACAAGTGTGCGAAATGGTGATGATCTCCCCTTGCCTTGGCTAATCAAAGGTGTTGAAGGACTCAGACGGGCTGGTTGCGATTATGTCGCCATACCTTGCAACACCGCACATTTTTGGCATCATAAATTATCTGGACTAGGCCCAAAAATATTACATATTGTTGATAGTGTGGCCATTGAATTAAAAAATAAAAATGTAAAAGATTGTAATATTGCCATTTTGGGAACTCAATCTACTATAGAATCTGGCCTGTATCAATATAGACTTAATAAATTTGGTTGGAATTGTCTAACGCCAAGCAAAGAGCAAATGGACAATTTAATACAACCTGCAATCAATCTAATAAAGTCTGGTAAAATTGATGAATCAAAAAGTATGATAATGGAAGTTATCGACAGTTTGATTGCACAAAATATCAAAGCAGTTGTGTTGGGTTGTACTGAATTGCCATTAGCTATCAGAGATGAAACTTATAATGGTATTGCTTTGATCAACAGTATTGACAGTTTGGTTAGATTGTCAATTGACGCATGTTGGGAAAACAAATATACTTATACAAACAATCATGAACCAACCCAAACTTCCAGAATTAATTAAATATCGTGATATAGGTATGAATACCTACACATATTTTTGGACAAAAGATAGAAAAATCATCAGTCCTTTTTTCAATAACGAAAAAGAGGCCAGGGAATGGTTAAATAAATTGATTGATAATCAACCATAAATACAAGTTAAGACTGTATGAAGTAGATTGAAAAGGATTCAAGACGCCGGGGCAGTGCCGGCCAGGTCCACCATAAGAGGTTTAATGAGTATAAGCTGTCCTTACTTAAACGCTGACGAACTTTGTAGCATTTATGAAACTCGTCCTAGTTGTTGTAGAAACTTTCCTAATAGAAATACAGGAATGTTTTGTTCAGAAACTAAATGTGTTTATGATGCACTTGGTAATTTAGATTGTGCTAACTGTAAAGATAAGTGTTGTAATCATTTAGAAATGTCGGTATTTGATATTAAACTATTAGACATTTCTTGTTCGACATGTAAGGAAACTTACTGTTCGAAATAGACTTTTTATGATGGGCCTGACACAGGATCGATTGGGTCAAGAGTAATGAAATGGACAGTCCGGCAATGTAGAAGCCGTTAGGACTGGGGAAGCCCAGTCGTAGACACAAAAAAAGTAAATGCAAAAGCAAATACACAAACTGGTAGCTTTAAGTTCAGCGGCAAGAGTGTAAAATTCTCTAGTCGTCGTGCTGAAGCTGTATTGGCCTAATAATCCAATAACCACGGGGCAGGTCTGCCTTGTTACCCAATGACCTTAATAGGGACTTAGGTCCCTATTAATATATTCAATATGCAGATCAAAAGAACTAATATTTTAAGACTTAAAGAATATAGTCAACATCTAAAACAATTGTTGGATGATGATAAATTGTCTAGGTATAATTTTATTTCTATAAATAATATTAGTATTTGATTTTTTATTTAATAACTAGTAAAATATAAATACTAATATTATATCAATGATAACAATATGACAATTAAAAGTTCTGGACCATTAGCAATTAGCGAAATTATGACTGAGGGAGCAAGACCGGCCGGTCTTGCGACCGGATTGGATTTTATAAGAAGCTACACAAAGCCATCTTTAAGATCAGCCAGTCCAAGTATAGGACAATACTATGATTACGCATATTTCCAAAACAACAACGAAGGTAACTGCCAAAATGGTAATTGTGCGGCGCAGAATTGTAACTGTGGTGATAGAAACTGTGCTAATTGCTTACTTTCGACCCTAGCTAACTGCGTAAATTGCGATACACAACAATGGCTTCAACCCAACTGCAATTGTAATTGTACTTATAATTGCAATCAATCCACACGTAGTTTCAATTGCAATTGTCACAACTGCGATTGCTGGTTCGGCAGCGACGATACTATAAAAAATCGTCAAGGCAATATCAAAAATCCTTTAGACCTAATAAATCAACTCAATGGCTTTTTCTATACTGGAAATCAAAAGGCCTCAGATTTTGGATTTAAAATGGAAAGAGATGTTGGTGTAAGTGCCCAGGAAGTTGAGAAAACTCTTCCAGAAGCTCTTGGCCCCACAGTAGCTTTTGGACAAATCAAAACTGTCAGATATGAAAGATTAATACCCTTGCTAATCGAAGCAGTTAAAGCGTTAGATCAAAAAGTAAATTCAATTACAAAGTAAGGAAATTCTATTATGCGTTTCGAGATTCACGCCGAAAGAAATGACGGCGATAAAAAAGTTTTCTTTTATGAAAACAGTACCAATGTGCTAACCGATTGGGAAGGAAATATATTTGAGTATCCTGTCGAAAATCGATTAAAATTTCATAGAAACAAAACTCAAGCATTTTCTAAAGATACTCCGCTAAAAAAATCAAAAAAAATTAAAATTTTAAAAATTCAACTTGGATTAAGTTGCAATTATAGTTGTGATTACTGTAGTCAAAAATTTGTCGAAAGACCCCCAGAAACAAGCAAAAAAGATATTGATGATTTCATCAATAAATTAAATGTCTTAGAATTTGACGAAAAAGACGGATTAAAAATAGAATTTTGGGGAGGAGAACCTTTGGTTTACTGGAAAACCCTAAAACCTCTGACAGAAGCATTATCAGATAAATTTGCAAGTTGGGATAAAAAACCAATACTTAGCGTTATTACTAACGGGTCATTGTTGACCAGAGAAATTTGTTCATGGCTTTACTATAAGGGATTTTATGTGGGTATTAGTCATGATGGTCCAAATCAAAACGTTAGAGGGCCGGACCCATTTGTAGATCCAGAAAAGAAAAAGATTCTAATGGAATTTTATAAAGTTATGACCTTGCAAAATAGAATTAGCTTCAATGTTATGATGAATCGACGCAATACTAGTAGACGTGATATTTATGATTGGTTCGTAGATTTCACTGGAGACAAAAACGTTGTTATCGGAGAGGGATCAATGATTGATGCCTATGATGAAGACGGCGCTAATAATTCATTGGGCACATTGGACGAACATTTTGCTTATAGAAAAATGTCTTTCCTAGACATATACCACACTGATGGGAAAATTAATTTTGATGGAACTTTAAACAAAATAGACGACTTCACTAGAAGTTTACTAAGCCATAAAGAATCTAACTATGTTGGTCAAAAATGTGGAATGGATGATGAGAGTACTATTGCTGTTGATTTGATGGGAAATATTGTAACTTGTCAAAACGTCAGTGTTATGGAAACTAGTAAGAATGGCGAAAGTCATCTTGGTGGAAATTTAGTTGATTATGAAAATGTTAAACTAAAGTCAGTAACACATTGGATGAATAGACCAAATTGTTCAGATTGCCCCGTTCTACATCTATGCAAGGGTTCGTGCATGTATTTGGATGGAAAATATTGGGATATTACTTGCGATAACGCCTATTCAGACAACATTGCATTATTTGCACTAAGTATTGAAAAGATTACTAACGGATATATTCCAATTACAATTAAGTCTGATTCTTTACCTTTAGAAAGACAGGATATTTGGGGAACCGTTTACGAGCATAAAGAAAAAGAAACAAAAAAAATTATTCCAATTAAAGTAGTTACCGAAAAAGTCGGTATTATTGACGACATTGAAGTTTATGGAAAATCAAGAGTGGAGACTGCATTATGAGCGCATTACCAGCCATTCAAGTTTTTATCAATCATTTTTTAAACTTAGACTTAGTTGTAAACGTCACCGCTTCCCCACCAAATGAACATTTGGTAGAGGAAGT